>Ga0214473_10012124_pt1 | contig 10119 bp, 8 predicted proteins | sample RVTome_7_FD_203509 | JGI IMG/M metagenome (GOLD analysis project Ga0214473, IMG submission 203509) | Soil microbial communities from uranium-contaminated site in the Upper Colorado River Basin, Wyoming, United States - RVT98D197 | ecosystem: Environmental > Terrestrial > Soil > Contaminated >... | reverse complement strand
TTATGAGCGATGACGACGTCAAGCGGATCCTCTACGTGCAGACGAGCGGCACGGAGTCGCCCGAACGAAGCGCCACCGTGTTCTTCCTGGCGTCGTCGGCGGCGGCGATGGACGTGGAGGTAGGGATCTACTTCACCCAGTTCGGGCCGACATTGCTCCAGCGCGGCATCCCGGAGACGCTCCGGGTCAAGCGGGGAGGCGCCACGCTCTCGCACTTCATGGACCAGGCGCGCGATCTCGGCGTCCGCTTCTACGTCTGCCAGCCGAGCCTCGATCTGAACGACCTCAAGATGCAGGACCTCATCGAGGGGGTCGAGATGATCGGCGGCGCCGCCTTCAACAACATGGCGCTCGAGTACGATCGCGTGATCTGCTTCTAGACATGACCTCACGCATCGAGGGGTCGACCATCGGGCGCAGAGGCGGCCCGACGACGTCATATGAAGAAAAGGAGCGTCTGTTCGAGGAGGTCAGGGCCGATCTGCGCTTCGGCGACTACCTCTACGGCTGCTACGAGTGCGGAATCTGCGTGGCCGTCTGCCCCTCCGCCCGCTTCTACGACTTCAACCCGCGCCGCATCGCCCAGGCGGTGGCGCGCGAGGACGTGGAGTTGGTCTGGGAGCAGATGAACGGGGAGGTGTGGGAATGCTCGCAGTGCTTCTCCTGCCTCCGCTGCCCGCGGAAGAACAATCCCGGCGGCATCGTCACCATCATGCGCGAGGTCGCGGTGAAGAACGGTCTGCGCAGCGCCCAGCAGGCCCTCGAGGGCTATAGCCGCATCATCTACAAGATCATGTCCACGGGGACGCAGGTGTCCCCCGACATGATCCGCCCCGAGGCCTTCCCCGACTGGGGGCCCACCGCCAAGCAGACGGCCGACAACCTCGAGGTCTGGCGGCGGGCGATGCCGCCCGAGACCATGCACACGACCGCGACCTCGTGGGACGTGGACGACAAGACGCTCACCGAGCTCTACCTGATCTGGCATCTCACCGGGGTGCTCGACATGATCAAGACGCTCGACGAGAGCCTCCACATGATCCTCGTGGACGTGATGGAGGAGAAACTCGAAGAGGCCGGGTACCCGCTGTCGTGATCCCACAGGAGTAGCAGCCATGGCCATCCCCATCGACCTCCCGGTGGTCCAGCCCCGCGGCAAGAAGGGCGGCTTCGCCCGCCGCCAGGAGGACGCGCCCGAGAGCCTCCGCGAGAAGACGCTCGAGCTGGAAGCCAAGGGCGAGTGGATCGTCCAGCGCGTGCCCGAGCCCGCCGCGGAAGTCTCCACGCGGTCCGGCGGCGTCAAGCGCGTGCCCCTCCAGCACACCTGGCATCACAAGAGCTGCGGGCAATGCGGCCACATCCCCGGCTACTCGACCGCGATCTTCTGGCTCCACCGGAAGCTCGGCCTCGAGTACCACGACCCGCGCGATCAGACGTCGTGCACGGCGTGGAACTACTACGCCTCGGCCACGTCCAACCAGGCCGCCCAGGCGGCGGTGGCCATGCGCAACTTCGCCGCCGCCTACGAGACCGGCTACTATCCCCAGATCCACTGCGCGACCTCCTACGGGCACTATAAGGAGGTGCGCGCCGAGATGGTGCACCACAAGGCGCTGCGCGACCAGGTGCGCGAGATCATGAAGAAGCTGGGCAAGCCCCTCGTCATGCCCGAGGAGATCGTCCACTACAGCGAGTGGGTGTACGCCGTCCGCCACGAGATCGCCAAGCGCAAGGTGCTGGATCTGAGCGGCATCACCGTGACCGTGCACCCCGCCTGCCACTACTACAAGCTCGTCCAGGAGGACGCGATCTACGACCCCGACGTCTATGGCGGCCAGCGCACGGCGGTGGTGACGGCGGTGGCGCAGGCCCTGGGCGCTACGGTCGGCGACTACTCGACCTGGTTCGACTGCTGCGGCTTCGGCTTCCGCCACATCCTCGTCCAGCGCGACTTCAGCCGCTCCTTCGCCGTCCAGCGGAAGATCGAGGCCATGCGTGACGAGGTCAACCCGGACGTGACGCTCACCCACGACACCGGCTGCGTCACCACGCTCGACAAGAGCCAGTTCGCCGCCCAGGCCCACGAGGGCGTGAAGGCGGCGATCCCGGTGCTCTCGGAAGCCCAGTTCGCCGCCCTCGCGATGGGCGCCCATCCCTACCGGGTCTGCCAGCTCCACTGGCATGCCGCCGACTACCGCCCCTTGCTCGAGAAGATGGGGATCGACTGGCAGGAGCGCTGGCGTGAGTTCGAGGACGACGTGGCACGGCTCAAGGCGAACCCGGGCGCCTTCATGACCTGGGAGGACGCCGACGGGGACTGGGCGGCGCCGCTCGCACATCCGGAGCACGTGAAGCATGGTGGCCGCTAGCGTGGAGTCCCGGGACCGGATACCTCGCGGCGCCGGGCGGGGTGGGGGGACCCTGTCCGGCGCTTTGCCGGCGAGTTTCCAGGATCGAGGAGGCCAGCGGTGATGGCGAGCGAGACCCTCCTCATCATCGGCGGCGGCCCCGCGGGGCTCGAGGCCGCCCGTGGCGCCGCCGATCTCGGCTGCAAGACCATCCTCGTGGAGCGGCGCGCGCATCTCGGCGGCACGCCCATCTCCGCCAACTACGCGGCGCTCACCCACGGGATGCGGGACGCCACCGAGGTCATGGGGGAGATGATTGCGGCCGTCCAGGGCGATCCCCTCGTGGACATCCGCCTCGGGACGACGGTGACGGCATGCGCCGGGAGCGCCGGAGACTTCGGCGTCACGCTCAGGCGCGACGGGCAGGACGAGACGGTGTCGGCCGGCGCCATCATCGTGGCCACCGGGTTCGACCATTTCGATCCGGGTCGCGCCAACCAGCAGTACGGCTACTACCAGTTCGACGACGTGCTCACGCTCCAGGACGCGGAGAAGATGCTGAAGGAGAGGACGTTCGTGAGACCGTCCACGGGCGAGCCGCCCCGGCGCGTCTGTTTCATCCAGTGCGTGGGCTCGCGCGACCGCCACATCGGCAACGAGTACTGCTCCAAGGTGTGCTGCGGCATCGCGAGCAAGCAGGCCATCGAGATCCGCCAGCTCCTGCCGAGCTGCCGCGTGTTCATCTTCTACATCGACATGCGCATGTACGGGTACTGGGAGAACGAGATCTACTGGCCCGCTCAGGAGAAGCACAAGGTCGCGTACATCAAGGGCGTGATCTCCGAGATCGTGATGAAGGGCGACCGGCTCATGATCCGCGGCGAGGACACCACGATGAACCGACCCGTGGAGATCGCCATGGACGTGGTCATCCTCAGCAATGGCATGGAGCCGAGCCTCGGGACCAAGGCCATGGCGAACGTCCTCGGTCTGCGCCAGAACAAGTACGGCTTCATCGACGTGGCGCACGACGCGCTCGACCCTGTCTCGACCTCGGTGCCGGGGATCTTCGTGGCGGGCGCGGCGGCCGGGCCGAAGGATCTCGACGACACCATGGGCATGGCCGGCGCCGCTACCATGAAGGCCGTCGGCGCGATCCGGCGTCTCGCGCGAAGGGTGGCCACGGGATGACATCGGTCGGGGGAGTGCGGAGGCCAGTTCTGGGCCGCGCCGATGGCAGATGACCGGGCCCGGAGCCGCGCACGGTCAGGTCGTCGACACGCCGGCCGCCCAGGAGTTCATGCGCGAGGCGCTCGCGAAGATCACGCACCACGAGCTCGACGCCATCGCCGACGAATGTCAGGTCAAGCATGAGCGTGTCCGGGCGCTCCTCGGCCCTGGACGCGGGCCGCTCTCCGAGGAGGAGCTCCGGCGCGTGCTGCGCAGCGTGTTCTCGACGCGGCGGCGCGTCAAGGATCTCTGCGAGCGGGTGGGCCCGCGTGTCCTGGCCGAGCGCATCCACGACCTGGTGGCGGGAGCGGGGGCGGTGGAGCGCCGGTTCCAGGCGTTCGTGGACGGGCTCGCGCCGATCGCCGAGGCCGTCGGATACGATCTCGCCGGCGAGTGCTTGCACTACACGGATCCCTCGCGTTACTGGCTCTGGACGCGCTGGATCTGGGACCCGCGCACCCGCACGGGTGCGCTGCCGCTCGTCACCATGGAAGAGTACGACCTCGATGGCGGGAGCGCGGGCGCGACCTACCTCAAGATCGGCGAGGCGATGGCGTTCGTCCACGAGACCGGCCGGGCGGCGGGCTTCACACGGATCGGCACCGGCGGCTTCGGCGTGGACGTCTACCTCGCCTGCGTGTACGGGGTCTATGTCTTCACCACGGTGCGCCTGCGCATGACACAGGAGTTCAACCGCGTCATCCCGCCGCTGCCCGACCTGTGCCGCCGCTTGCTCGGCGTCCACCGGATGGAGGTCTAGCGTGGCGGAGGCGCGTCAGAGCTACGGACGGCAGGCGCCGGCGGCCAAGGAGAAGGAGCACGCGCTCGTCGAGGGCATCGATCTGCCCGGCCATTGGAACCGCATGTTCGAGAGCCGGGTGATCACCGACTACGACCCCGGGGCCCTCGACGAGATCACCGATCTTCCCGGTGGCGATTCGCTCGGCTGGTGTTACCAGTGCGGCAAGTGCGTCGGCGTGTGCCCGGTGGACATCGTGGGCGACTACGGACCGCGCAAGATCCACCGGGACGTGCTGCGCGGCCACTCGCTTCTCGACGACCCGAACCTCTGGCTGTGCACGACGTGCGGCAACTGCCTGCGCGTCTGCCCGAAGGAAGTCGACCTGATCCAGATCATGCCGGCGGCGCGCGAGGCGGCGATCAATGCGGGCAAGGAGATCCCGGTCGAGCTCCGGAAGGTCTTCGAGGCCGCCGACCGCTACGGCAACCCCATGGGGGAGAACCCGCGCAAGCGCGTGGACTGGGCGAAGACGGCGGGCGTTCCCGTGCCCGTCATGGCGCAGGTCAAGCGGCATGTCGACGTGCTGTGGTATGTGGGCTCCTACCCGTCGTATCACCCGCGTGGCATGGACGCGGCGCGGGCGCTCGCGCGCATCTTCCATGCGCTCGGGATCGACTTCGCCATCCTCGGCGTGGAGGAGAAGGAGGACGGGGACTCGATCCGCCTTGCCGGCGAGAAGGGGCTCTTCGAGAAGCTGGCGGAGGCCAATATCAAGACCTTCGCGAAGTACCGCTTCCGCCGGCTCATCGTCTTCGGTCCCCACGAGTACAACGCCTTCAAGAACGAATACCCGAAGCTGGGTGGCGAGTACGAGGTGCTGCACTACACCCAGTTCCTCGCCCAGCACCTGGATCGCCTCGAGGCGCTGATGGTGAATCGGGTGGAGCGCCGCGTGACCTATCACGACCCCTGCTATCTCTCGCGCCACAACGGCGAGTACGAGGCGCCGCGGATCCTCCTGCGCGCGATTCCCGGCGTGACGCTCGTCGAGATGCCCCGCAACCGGGAGAACGGCTACTGCTGCGGTGGGGGCGGCGGGGGCATGTGGCTCGACGGCTTCACGCGCGATCATACGCGGATGCGGCTCTCCGACCAGCGCGTCATCGAGGCAGCGGAGACGGGGGCGCAAACCCTCGGCATCTGCTGCCCCTACGAGGTCTCGCGCTTCGAGGACGCGGTGAAGGCGACGGGCCATGACGGCCGCCTCGACGTGCGCGACATCGCGGAGCTCATCGACCAGGCCATCGGGTCGCCTACACGTGAATGACTTCGGCCGGCGGTTCGGCCTCTTCGCCCCCTTCGGGACTCATCCGGGTAGCCCGCGCGCGGCAGCATGAGCTTCCGCGACGTCCTGGACGAGCAGTACGAGCTGATCTTCGGGCGCCCGTGGCCGGTCTGGATGGCCGCCGTCCTCATCGGCACGCTCAATGTCTTTCTCTTCGCCTTCGACAAGCCGTGGACGGCCTCCGACGGTGCGCGCAACTGGGGCGATTGGCTCTTCCGTGGCCTCGGCATCCTCGATCGCGCGGACCTGATCGCGCCCTGGTTCTACTCGGGCTCTCTCCTGAACCTGGGCGTGTTGGTGGGCGCGCTCGCCGCCGCCTTGCTCTCGCGCGAGTTCGCCGTGCGCGTCGCCCCCGCCGGCGAGCTCGTCAAGGGGGGCATCGGCGGGCTCCTCATGGGCCTGGGCGCGGTCCTCGCCTTCGGGTGCAATGTGGGCGGCTTCCTCAGCGCCACCAGCGCGCTCTCGCTGTCGGGACTCGCGATGATGGTGGGGCTGGGCGTGGGCGCCTACGCGGGGCTGCGCTACATCTTCTGGGAGCTCGAGCACTGGCCCGCGCTGTCCCGGGGCAAGTCGTACACGGTCGGCGGCGCCGGGAAAGAGCGGATCGGCGTGCAACCCTGGCTCGGGGGCGCGCTCCTGGCGGCGCTGCTGCTCGGGCTGCCCTATCTCTACGCGCGCTCGGGCTACGTGCCGCAGGCGGGGTTCCTGCTCTTCGGCGTCGCGTTCGGCGTGATCTTCCAGCGCTCCCGCTTCTGCCTCGTGCGCGCCTTCCGCGAACCCTTCGTGACTGGCGAGGCCGACCACACGCGGGCGGCGGCCCTCGCGCTCACCGTGAGCATGCTCGGCTTCACCATTCTGAAGTTCACCGATCTCAAGGACAAGACGGAGTGGGTCTTTCCCGCCTTCTGGCTGGGCGGCTTGGCGGGCGGGCTGCTCTTCGGCCTCGGGATGACGCTTGCCGGCGGCTGTGGGGCGGGCTCGATCTGGCGGGCGGGGGAGGGGCATGTCAAGCTCTGGTGCGCCGTCCTCATGTTCGCCGTCGGCACCTCGCTCGCGCGCCTCGTCGTCGCCCAGACGGGGGTACTCCGGCGCCTCGGCGTCTCCGTGTTTCTGCCGGCCCTGGTCGGTTGGGGCGCCGCGATCCTCCTCGTCATCGCCGTGATGGCCGCGTGGTATCTCGTGGCGAGCTGGAACGAGCACTCCCAGAAGTTTTCCCTCATGTAGCGGGAGAGGAAGCCAGGGGTACACATTGGACATACTCGTCCCCGTGAAGATGATCCCAGACCTCGTGGAAGAGATCGAGGTCAATGCCGAGGGCACCGACCTCGACCGCTCGGCGATCAGGCTCCGCATCAACGAGTTCGACGAGCATGCCCTCGAGGAGGCGCTCATCCTCAAGGACAAGCACGAGGCGCGGGTGACGGTGCTGGCGCTCGACACGGGCGATGTGGACGAAACGCTCTTCACCTGTCTCGCCAGGGGCGCCGACCGCGCGGTCAAGATCACCGGCGATTTCGCCGCCGGCGTGTCGAGCCACACCATGGCCGCCGTCCTCGCCAAGGTCATCGCCGGCCTTCCGCACGACCTGATCCTCACCGGCGTCCAGGCCGCGGACGACCGCGACGGTCAGGTGGGTGTGCTGCTCGGCGCGACGCTCGGCGTGCCGCATGTCAGCGTGGTCACCGGCGTGGAGCCCGCCGGCGATGGGATGGTATCGGTGCGCCAGGAGTACGCGGGCGGCGTCATGGCCGAGCTCGAGGTGGATCTTCCGGCCGTGCTGGGGATTCAGGCCGCGCGCCAGTCGCCCCGCTATGCGCCCGTGTCGAGGGTGCGCCAGATCATGAAGACGGCCACGCTCGATGTCATGGAAGCCCCTGCGGTCGACGTCACCGCCGGCTCCACCGTGAGCCGTCTCGCCAAGCCCGAGGTCACTCGGCGGGCGGAGATCCTCGACGGCACTCCGGAGGAGATCGCCGACCGCCTGTACGCCATCCTGTCCGAGCGCGGGCTCGTGAAGTAGGGAGGACGCTCGTGTCCAACGACGTCGCCGTCGTGATCGAGCAGCGGGAAGGCATGATCGTCGAGGTGTCCTTCGAGATGCTCGCCAAGGGCAGGGAGCTGGCGACGGCGGCGGGGGGCCGGCTCGTGGCGGTCCTGGCCGGGCATGACGTGAAAAAACTCGCCGCCGAGCTGGGGGCGGCTGACGCCCTGGCATTGGTCGAGCACGAGGCACTCGCCCACTACACCCCCGAGGCGTACGAGCGCGCCGTGGCGGAGGCGCTCAGAGCGCTCGAGCCTCGCGTCACCCTCGTGGCGTCCACCTCGATGGGGCTCGATCAGGCGGGGGGGCTGTCGGTGACCCTCGGCTGGCCGCTCTGCGCGTACTGCCGGGACGTCCGGCTCGAGGAGGGTACGCTCGTCGCCGTCAGCCAGATCTATGGCGGCAAGCTCATGGCCGAGGCTCGGGTGGCAGGCGACCGCGCCATCTGCGCCGTGCTTCCTGGAGCGGTGTCCGCCGCCGCCGGCCGCGTCTCCGGCAGCCCGGCGCTCCACGAGATCCCGGCGCCCGGGCTCGGCTCACCCCGTATTCGCTTCAAGCGGTTGATCCAGCCCGAGGGCGGCGACGTGGACATCACGCGCGAGAGCCTCCTCGTCAGCGTGGGCCGCGGCATCCAGTCGCGGGACAATATCCCGGTGGTGGAGGAGCTCGCCCAGGCGCTCGGCGGCGTGCTGAGCGCGTCGCGTCCCATCGTCGATCAGGGCTGGCTGCCCAAGACACGGCAGGTGGGCAAGTCGGGAATGAGCGTCAAGCCCAAGCTCTACCTCGCCGTCGGGATCAGCGGCGCGCCCGAGCATATCGAGGGCATGCGCGGCGCCGAGCTCATCGTGGCGATCAACATCGATCCCAATGCGCCGATCTTCGACGTGGCGCACTACGGCGTCGTCTCCGACCTGTTCGACGTGCTGCCCCTCTTGACGGAGAAGATCAAGAGCAAGACATGAGCGATCCCGCCGCCCCGGCGCGGGAGGTCTTCCGTCACTTCCCTGGCGCGCTGATCGTCCTCTTCTACCTGATCAGCGCGCTGGCCATGGCGGTATGCGCCTGGGGGCTCTGGCGGCGCGTGAGGAAGTACGCGCGCGGGCGGCCCGCCCACCGCGCGCGGGCGCTGGGCCGCCGGCTCCTCCACGCGGGCGCGGCGATCGGCGCCCATACCACTCTCGCCAGGCGCAATACCCTTGTCGGCCTCGCCCATGCCGGCATCTTCTGGGGCTTCGTCGCCCTCTTCGTCGGCACGGTCATCATCATGATCGACTACGACATGGTGAGGCTGGTGAATCCGGAGTGGCGCTTCTGGAGGGGCCGCTTCTATCTGTGGTACTCGCTTGCCCTCGATCTCTTCGGGGTGGGTTTCCTCGTCGGGCTCGGCGCCATGATGGTGAGGCGCTGGATCGGGCGGCCGGCCGCGCTCGACTACGTGCGGCCTGATCGCGCCTCGGACAGCTACGACCGCGCCGGCTACGTCACGGACGACACGCTCTTCCTCTGGCTCCTCCTGTGGATCGGCGTCACCGGGTATCTGGTCGAGGGATTGCGCATCGCCGCGGACCGGCCGCCGTTCGAGACGTGGTCCGTCATCGGCTGGCCGCTCGCGAACGTCTTCGAGAGGCTCGGCCTTGCGCCGCCCGCCGCGAATCGGCTCCACCCGTGGGTGTGGTGGCTTCACGGGCTGCTCGCCCTCGGCTTCATCGCCTATCTCCCGCACTCGAAGGCCATTCACATGCTGGTGGACGGCGTGAACCTGTTCTTCACGGACGACCTCGCCGGCAAGCGCCTCCCCGCGGTCCCCGAGGACGCCGCGGCTCCCGGCTATCGGTCCCTCGTGGACTTCACCTGGAAGGAGCTGCTCGATCTCGATGCCTGTACCAAGTGCGGGCGTTGCCACGTCGCGTGTCCCGCGCGCGCGGCGGGAGCGCCGCTCTCCCCGCGCGACCTCATCCTCGAGCTCCGCGAGCAGGCCGAGTGCACTCTCGGCGGCCGGAGCTGGCTCCACGAGCGCGAAGAGCGCTCCACCGACGGCGTCGTCACCGGCACCGTGATTCGCGCGGAGACGCTCTGGGCCTGTACCACCTGTCGCGCCTGTGTGGAGGCCTGTCCGGTCGGCATCGAGCACCTCCCCCTCATCGTCCAGATGCGCCGGACGCTCGTCGCCGACGGGACGCTCGATTCCACTCTCCAGGGTGTGCTCGAGAAGCTCGGGCGCTACGGCAACTCCTTCGGCCAGTCCGACCGCAACCGCGCGAAGTGGACGCAGGGGCTGCCGTTCAAGATCAAAGACGCGCGGAAGGAGCCCGTCGACTACCTCTGGTTCGTGGGCGATTACGCCTCCTACGATCCCGCCCTCCAGGGGCTCACGCGCGGGGTCGCCCGCGCCTTTCACCGCGCCGGCCTCGAC
>Ga0214473_10012123_pt1 | contig 10120 bp, 12 predicted proteins | sample RVTome_7_FD_203509 | JGI IMG/M metagenome (GOLD analysis project Ga0214473, IMG submission 203509) | Soil microbial communities from uranium-contaminated site in the Upper Colorado River Basin, Wyoming, United States - RVT98D197 | ecosystem: Environmental > Terrestrial > Soil > Contaminated >... | reverse complement strand
CACTTATATGGAAGCTTGGGTGAATTTCCAGAGCCAGCCAGGAATTTACCCCTTCCCGAGTTCCGTGGCCGGGGCTACGCGCCTCAGTATACGAAGGAGCAACTTTATAGGGCCGCAGAAATGATCCTTGTACCACACGAAAAAGAGGATCGAAAAATATATGAGGACGAGGCATTTCAGAAGGCCTACGATATACTAGACTTTGCGAAGGTACTGTTCTTTCTGGGATTTGGCTACCACTCCAACGCACTAAAACGTCTAAACCCCAGAAAGATGAACTACATTTCTATGATCTGCGGGACGGCGCAAGGTATTGGGGAGGCTAGACGGCAGGATGTTCTGGAAACTTTCGATGGGAAGATTCAGCTTGAAGACAAGGATATCCTTAGTTTCTTGAAAAACAGCCTACAGTTTAATCAGATCACTAAGAAAATCAAATGATTCGGCATATGATTCGGCCGGATTCGTGAGCCCGCCTCGCTCATGCTCCTGGCTTCGGGGCTCGCGTGGCTGGGCGTGTTCCGGTCGAGCGGCGGAACCTGGTGCCCATGACGACGCCAGTGGCAAGCTCGGAATCCAACGGCATCTCCCAGGTCTCCGTGAACACGCTTACACGCGACTACCTCGACGGAGCGAACATCGCGAGGGCCGCTCGCGTCATCGAATAGATTCCCGACTGGATCGACGATTACAACACCACTACGCCGCACTGCTCGCTCGCGATGCTGTCCCCCGCCGAGTACCGACGGGCGCCCCAGACAATTTCAGAGACCGGGTCTCTCACGAAACAGCAGTCAGCGACCCGTATCGTAGAGTTCACGCGGGGCACATTATGCGATCAATTCCAGAACTGATAGGCGCTGCCTTTGAGTTTGTTGCAGATGCCGTCACTCTTCTTTTTGAGATCGCGAGGGGTCTCTTCGCGCTCGCCTTGTTCGCTAGTATGTTTGGTTATGCGATGTACGGGATTGCGCTTCTCCTGAAGGCTCTCTTATCCCCGCTTCTCCATTACACTGTAGGCTACACGTTGGGGGATTCCTCCACTATCGTCCTGGCTACGCTCCTCGGCGTTGCCATTCTATCTACATGGCTACTCCGTGACCGCGTCAAGGAATACCGTGCTTCCAGGGTGCCATGCTCCCACGGCGTGCCAGGCGGGGATCGTGATAAACGCTGCCCTGCTTGCCATAAGATCCTCCTCCGAAAGCAAGATGAGTTGGTTGCTCGCCATAATGAGGAAGTCCGAAAAGAAACGATTCGGCACGCCGCAGATGTGTTGTTTGCGGCTGAGATCAAAAGGCTCACAGAATGGAGGCTTCAACAAACCGATTACTTGAATTCTCTTTCGCCACAGGATTTCGAAGACGTTGTGGCAAGAATGTTTGCGCAACTAGGATACAAAGTAGAACAGACGCCATACTCAAATGACATGGGCCGCGACATCATCCTGACGCGCGATGGCCTGAAGTACTTCGTGGAGTGCAAGCGTTTTGGACCCACTAAGGCTGTCGGTCGTCCCACTGTCCAGAAGCTTGCCGGTGCAATGAGCTCGGAGGGAGTAAACGCAGGTTTTCTGGTAACAACGGGCATGTTTACGCGTACTGCAATTGAGGCTGCCGAGAAGACACAAATCACACTGATTGGCCTTGATCGACTCGCTGACATGATGAAAGATGCATTCCCCAATACTCAACAAGATATATGCGTGCGAGCAATTTGTATCGAATGCGGTGAGGCTATCAATTTTTCTATGCAGTCTGGTATTTCTACAAAAACATGCCGAGCCGGACATACCGTCCATTTTGATCCGGACGGCTATCTACAAAAGGTTTCCCCTCGGTTGGTTTCAGGGAAAAGGTATTGCGATTGTGGCAGCGAGATGCGGAAGGTTCGTGGTAGGAGGGGCTTATTTTGGGGATGTAAGACTTATCCCCGGTGTCGAAAGACGAAGAATGTTTAGAGGCCATCTCATAAATCCACGGACTGGCCAGATTTCGGGCATTTTTCGAGCCTTGAGGCATTTGTGAGATAGCTTCTAGGTAATTGTATAGGTGCACAAGGCGCCCGGTGCTGCGGGCGGACGGCGGGAAAGTCCCCCGTCCGTCAATTTATCGCCCCCATTTTCTAGTTTTGTTCAAGATACATTCGGTTCACGCTCACCTTCTTCCCTATCGCCTCCGTTGTCTTGACGCCCGCCATCATGCCCAGGTCAACGGCCGCGCCGGGCTGATTCGTCGTCTTGGTAACGCACCACTCGGCCGACGCCCCGATGTTCTTGACGCAACACCGGGTCTGACCCGCCGTCCGCATGTCCACGGTCAGCTTGAATTCCGCGTTCGCGGTCCAGGTGCTTCCGGTGATGTCGGCGCAAGAAGCGTTGGTGCCGTCCCCGGAGCAGCACCGCCATGCACTGCTTGTGGCCGCGTTGAAGGCAACGGCCGCGTGGTCTATCGTCGTCGCCTGAGCGTTCGAGGGGGTGAGGTTCCCGAGCGCGAGAGATTCCTCCATCCCGAACCACCAGACAGCGGCCGTACTCGTGGCCCCGGAGTGAATCACGAAGACGGCCAGCGGCTTGTAGAGCGCGCGGGTGTCGGTGTTGCCGGAGTTGGACTTCCAGTAGCCGTAATTCCCGCTCGTGGCGCCGGACGTGTAGGTGACGAACATCCGGGTTGCGCCCGTTAGAGCCGGGGTTGCGTCGGCGGTCCCGGCTCCGGCACCGTTTCCGAAGGCGCACGCATCGGCTGCGGCGCCGCCGACACCGAAGCCGAAGCCTTGGAAAACCGGCCCAAGGTCCGTGGCCGCCGTGCTGTTCGTCTGACACAGGCCCCACCGGCGATCCGTGTCGCGCAGCGTGTCCACGGCGCCGCGCCCGCCTCCGTACATGGCAACCTTGCCCGCCGTGAGAAAAGGGAGGAGCGATATCAGAATGATCGTCCAGAACTTACTCATTAGCGTGTCCTTTCATGGGGACGAGAAAATTCTAAGCGTCGCCGTTCCCCCAGTGGTCTTGTAGCAAAGTTTGAGGCAAGACTCGTTCACTGTGATCGGCCCATCGGTCTCTTTCAGAGCCGCCTTGCCAGTCGTCGAAACTGTTTCGCCGCTACACTCCCAATGCACGTCCGAACCTTCCACGATGAGAACGTAGTTCCCGGTCGCTTGGATATTGCTGCACCCGGTTGTGCTCGACACGCTGACTTCGGTGCGCGTCAACGCCATCACCGGCGCCGTCCACCACAGCACCACGGCCAGGGCGAGAATCACTCCGCCGCTCAGTTGTCTTTTTCTCATCGTATCCCTCAAGGTCGGAAAAACTCAGGCAGACTACGTGCAAACCATGACACTGCATTTACGACAGACCGGGGTGGCAAGTCTGGATCGGTCCGCTTCTTCGGCATCATCGCTCCCCCTTGCCCTTACCCTCCAAGTACCGCCTCAATTCATCCTCGGGCCTCTTGGGTTTCTCGGGCTCCATAGAAGCGCCGTCGAGCCTGTCCAGGAGCTTGACGCACACCTGCGCGTGCTCCGACACCGCTTGGCTAATCTCAAGCCTTCTCCCCCGCCGCCCCAGGCCGTGCCTCACAAGCTCCGCGTGAAGGAGAAGCATCGAAAGCACGACGGGTTCAATTGCCGCTCCCACTACCGCCCGGCGTGGTGTCTTGCTCTCCCGCACGAGCCCCCGGGTCAGCCGCTGAGCCCGCCTGACGTGCTGCTCCCGCCCGGCACGCGATTTCGCCAATGCCTCTTGCGCCGTCAACCGAATTCGAGGCGGCTTCGGTGCACCGTTGTCGGGCTCAAGTCGTGCGGTCATGGGATGCCCCCCAAAAAAGCAGGTTGAATCGAAAAATGAGAGCGTCGTATGTAACGAAGGAAATCAGGATCAGGGGTCGGCCATCGATGCTTCGGTCCAGACGAGCCCCCGAGCCCGGCCGCCTCGGAACAGTTCAAATCCGCGCGCGCGTCGCTCACTTTGCAGGCCCCTCCGCGAGTCCCCTCCGAATAGCCCTTGAGCCGATTTCGGTAGGGTTTGTTGCCGTTGTCTTGTTGCCATCGCACCCGGACTTAATTGCAAGTCCACGGAAAGTCTTGCGAAATACTTCGAATGCACACGGATTCTCAATCCGTGTGGCCCCCAATTCCCGGTCTTTATCGTCTCGGCTCCCCCAGGCCGGATGAATTCCCGAATGGACTTCCGGCGGCGCGAAGGATGGCTAGGAAACCGCGGGGCGCGGGCTTGAATTTTCCCGCCCAAAGCCTCCGAGCAGTACGTTCCCCCTAGTCATCATCCTCTGAATTCCTTGGGCCTTCTTCCTCTCGGCCACGATGCGCGCTCTACCCCCTTCTTGCTGGTTCTTCCTCATCCGCATGAGCGAGGTTTCCCGAATATCGTCTTTCGTGAGCTTCCGCTGTTCCAGCGCCATGCTTGCCTCCTTGAACCGCGAGCCGCCCGGCAGGCCCCCGGAGCCCAGAGGCGCGTCATCGAACGCCGTCCCCCCGGGGACCGCCCCCTATGTACCCCCCGATCATGTTTTCAGGTTTCCGCCCTGAGCCCGTAGTCCCTTGAAATCTCGATGGATAATCCTGAAAGAAACCTGAAAAACGCGATCTTTCAGGTTTGTTGCAGGCATAACTCTCCGGTTCATTGAGGCTTTACACTCTCCCCGCTGGAACCTGAAAAGCCGGAAGGGGGGACACAAGCCCCCGGCCCCCCCTGGCCCGGGCCGACACTGGCAGAAGGCGCTTCCATCTCCCTGGGTTCGGGGAGTTCGAGCCGCACTTCCGACACTTTCCGGATGAACCGGAAGGCGCTCGGGTGGTTCTTTCCTCCCCTCCCGCCCCCGTCCAAGGGCTCCAGACAACCCAGGTCCACCGCCTCCCGGGCATACTTTCGCACGGTCGGGTCGGACCACTTGGTTTGGTCTACGAGGGCGGCCTTCGTGACAGTTCTCCCCCCTGTCTCCCCGCTCTTGTCGATTAGCTCCTTTGCCGCATTCACGAGGCGCACGCATTTCTCCGTTGCGCCCCGAAGGGAGCGCCCGAGGGCGGGGGAGAAGGCGTTGCGGGCGAGCCTGTAGTCCTCCAGGGTCGCCAAGATGTGCTCCCCGCTCCCGTTCATCGCCGTGCGGGGGCGCTTGCCCTGATGGAGCAAGGCGCACGCGGCGATAGCGTCCAGGAGCTTCGGGAAGTCGCGTCGTGCTCGTAGTGGGGCGTCCGGGAATTTCTCGGCGAGCTGATCGGCGAAGGGAATGACCACGGGAAGACGCTTCAAGGACTGGAGCGCGACGTGCCAGGAACGGCGGATCAACTTCGAGTCCCCATCGTGGCGCTTGGCGGAATAATTCCTCCCCGTTTGGAGCAAGATGTCCCGCGTCTGTTTTTGTCCTTCGTCCAGGAATAGATCCACCGTGCGCGTTTCATTCTCCGCGTGAAGGTGCGCCCGCGTCGTGGTGACGATGAAGCCGGTGGGACCTTCCACGGTCAATTCGTCCGTGTGGATCTTCCCGTCTTCGCCCTTCTGGGGAACCAGGAGCGTTGTCTTCCCCTCTGATTGCATCGTTCGGACGCTGTAGTCGGCTCCCTCTGCGCCTGGCGCTTCGGCGATGATCACGAGTTTGTGCTTGAAGGCGTCTTCGGCTGAGAAGAAGATCGCTTGCCGAGTCATCGCCGTGATCGATCTGACCCACTCTGGAGGCAAGAGCGAACAGACGCTCTCAACAAGGAAGTTTTTTCCAGCGCTGGACTCGGCCTTGACGGTGACGTTGATCGGGGATTGGGTTTGCGAGGAGATAGAGGCCAGGAACAGGGCTTGGGCGTTTGCCTCCTCGCCCACGAGTCCAAGCGCCTTGAGGTCCCAGGCCGCGCGCACGAGAAGATTGTCAGCCGAAAGAATCTCATCCGCCCGCGCGATCTCCTCTGGCGTGGGCGGTTCCTCCTTTGGGAGTGATTGGTCTGGCGTTGCAGCCGGGACGCGCAGCGCCTTTTTCAGATCATCGGCTGTGATACCGAGCTTCTTCCTGACGGGCTCGGTAAGCAGACTGATGGGATTTTTCTGGACGTTCACGAAGTTCAACATCTCTGGCTTCAGGCGCTCCAGTTCGAGGAGGGCGCGCTTCGGGTCCTTGGTGAGATCCGGCAGCTTTTCGAGTTCATCGAGCAATTCGGCGCCGTGTGATGTCGCGGGCTGCGCGCCGTTCACCGCAGCCTGTATGTCCTGAAGGCTCATGATGCACACCCCGCGGCTCCGGATGATTCGCGGAGCAGATCGTTGAAATCGGCGCCCTCGCGCGGCGGAACGGCGATCTCCACCGTCCGCCCCTGCAACATCAGGCGCGATGCCGCCTCACGCGCCGCCTTGATTCCGGCCCCGTCGGCATCGGCGCAGATCGTGACGTGGCGGACGACACTCGGCAGGTCGATCCCGGTGAGCCCCGACGTTGAGAGAGCCGCCCAACAAGCGAGCCCCGGACAAGCCAGCGCGACGCTCAACGCCGTCTCGATCCCTTCGCACAGCGCCAAGTGCTCCCCAGGCTCGGCAAAGCGGACGGCGCCGCCAGCACAAGGCCCGAGCATTTTTCGTGAAGGTTCGAGGTTCGCCTTGCCGGTGCCCTCCTGGTCGAGCCAGGTCCGATGCACCGCAACGATCCTTCCGTCCCGGGCCTGGACTGCCGCCACCATCGCAGGGCCGTAGGTCCCGGTGGAGTGGTGCAGGTGCGGGTGAAAACGCAGGCTGAGGGGCACCGGGTCCACCACGATCCCACGGTGGGCGAGGTAGGATTGAACCGGCGAGCCCGTCGCGCTTCTGCATTCAGTCCAGAGGCGCCGGGCGTACTCAGAACGTTCATCGTCATGGCGGGGAACTGGATGACGCGGTGGTTGAGGGCCTCGTTGATACGCCCCCGGCCGCGCTTGGAAGAGATTCGCGAGCGTGAGCCCCAGCGCGCGGGCAATGTCGGAAAGCTCGCAGCCGGCGAAGCAGTGAAGCAACACGCGCCCGTCGCCACCTTCGCCGATGCTCAAGCTGGGGGATCGGTCCGCGTGCGCGGGGCATCGCGCGATCCAGCGGCCTGGGCCGGAAGGGTGCACGAGTTCCAGGCGGGAAAGAAGGCCCTGGATCATAGCAACCCCAGCGCGGCACAGGGACACGGCACACCTGCCGGGGCATCAGCACAGGTCCGGCCCACCGCCCGAACCGCCTCAGGGTTCCAAGCGGCCGGTAACAGGATAAAAATCAGATTCGCACGCCGCCCAGGGCGCAGGTAATCGACAGGTTGCGGCCCGTCAGCCGGGCGTGGTACTCTCCATTTCGTTTTCAGCATCGCCACTCTCCATCGGACGGCCCTTGACCCCTTCCAGGCAGGGCCGTTCGCTACTTGCGGGCGTTGTGTGCTCGCGGACCCAAGCTTCAACCGCCCATCGCGGCACCCTCTCGGAGTGTCCGAGCCCCACGACGCGCGGCAGTTCGCGCATGATCGCGTAGGCCCGCGACCGGCCCACACGGAGCACCCGCTGCACATCGCGCGCGTCGTAGAGGAGGATGTCGCTCATCGCTTCACGCGGCCTGCGGCCGCTCCGGTTCAGCTTCGATCAGTTCTTCAACACTCACGCCGACGGCCCTTGCGAGGCGCTTGATCTCCTCGTCCTTGAGCGGGCGAAGCTCTATGCGCTTGAGGGCCCGCGACAGGCGCGCAGGTGAGATCCCCGCATCGGCCGCCACGGCGAAGTGTCGGCGTCCGCTTCGGTCGATTGATATCCTCAGTCTTTCCTCGAAAGTCAGCCGCATCATTGACCTCTCCCAACGACAAAAGGCCCCATGCAAGAGCCCTACCTCTGGGAGGCTGGGTCCCTTGCGTGGAGCCTTGGAGGCGGCCGCGTTCCTCGTGATCGGCGCGGCCGGGTGTCCTTGACTTTATCGCTAGCGGCGGATAGTTCGACGCGCCGGTTTTTCACGACGACGCGCGAGTCCGTCAGGTCCTACAATAATTGGTCCCGCGCGGTTATGCAACCGAAAACAAATTCGGACCGCCTTGTTTCCGGCCATACTGTTCTCTCTGGCTACCCCTAGAAAGAACCCCTCGCCGGGAGCCTCCCCCCGTACCGTCGCCCTTATTGGGGGGCGTATTCGTCGTCTTATTGCGTTTTAGGGCGTGTTGCTACGTCCACCCGTCGGCAACTTGTGCCGTCTTCTCTGAAAAAATGGTGGCCCAGGGCGGAATCGAACCGCCGACACACGGATTTTCAGTCCGTTGCTCTACCAACTGAGCTACCGGGCCATAGGGGGTTTTTCACCGGAGCGGCTTCACGACACCAAGAACGGCACCAAACTCGGCACCAAACCCCTTGCCGTCAGTCCCTCCGGCGGGGGGCGAAGTATACCCCATCTCGCCCAAGTCGGCACACTCTGCCTGGTAGGGGGGCGCACGACACAGGTGTTGGAGCGGACGGACTGCAGAGAGGAGGTGTTGATGGGCGAAGGTTTTTTCTGTCAAGAAGGACCTGGCGGACATCGGGGACATGCGGTCTGGGTCCCTGGTCGAGCGTTACCGCAAGTGCGGCAAGCCAAGCTGCCATTGCGCAGCCACCGGGTCGGAGGGGCATGGGCCGAGCTGGTCGCTGACGCGGGGGGTGGGAGGCAAAACGCTGACCAAGATCATCCCGGCCGGGGCGGCGGTGGAGCGGACGCGGAGGCAGATTGCCGAGTATCGGAGGTTTCGCGTTCTGGCACGCGAACTGGTGGAGGTGAGCGAGAAGCTGTGCAACGCACAGCTTGCGGCGGGCGAGGCGGCCACCGAGGAGAGGGCGGCCAAAAAGGGGGGCTCCAAGAAGCCTTCGCCGCGGAAGTCAGCGCCGAGTGCGAAGCGCTCATAGGCCCGGGCGCCGTCGACGCCCTAGCCTTCGAGGCCATCGAGACGGCCGCGCGCCGTCGCGTGCTGCGCATCGCGGCTCAGGCCGTGGAAAGGCGGCTCAACACCGACCGCTCCGACCACCGCGGTCCTCCCTTTCCGTGTGCGTGCGGAAAGCAAGCCCGCTACGGCGCGGCCTGGTAGGGTCGAGGGCTGGCGCGGTGGCCCCTAGGACTTCCCTTGGCTGCATCCGGGGTTTCCCCCTGCGTGCCCGTGTAGGGTCGTCCGTGGCTCCGTCCCCGGCCCCCGCCACCTCAAACGCAGCATGCGGTTTTCCCGCACTACGCCCCTCCTGATCGTAGCACTGGCACTTCAGAAGGTCTTAAGTGCCGCCCGCTTCCGCCTTCGCCTGATAACCCCGAGACCGGCCAGGCCACTGCCAAACAGGAGCAAAGAGGTGGGTTCTGGTATCATACCCATCCCCCCCCTCCCGTCGTCACCGCTCCCCGCGTCAAAGTAGTTGATTAGCGGAGACGTCGGTAGCCCTCCCGGATCATTGACCTTCCTGCGGAATCGATCGTTATAGACAGCTGAACTTCGATAGATTACCTCGTAAACTTCATTCTGACCGTCTATTGCCAAAGGGAGACCTTCCGAGAAGGCCGCATTGTTGAATGCACCGCCAGCATAGACGCCCCAATAGGTATCCCAGTTGAATCCCCCATCCTCTGGCCCGACATCCTCGGGAAGCCATTGGCTATATGTATTTAAAGCAGCGTTGAACACGAGAAATCCTCGGTCATCGAGTTCCGTATAGGCACCACTTAGACCTGCAGGCGCGAGCCAGTCAGAATCTGAACCGGAGGGATTATCGACATCGTTGAAGACCCAAACCGTAAGTTTCAGGGTATCCGGGTCATTCGCCTCGAACAAGTCGAAGGCATTGTAGTCAGCGTCCTCCTGCGATGTCAGTTGTTCGATGTTGTGCAGTAGGAACTGAAAGGTCCCCGTGTAGCTCCCATCTCCGGTTTGATAATTGTTTTTCCACATTGCATAGACGGCTCCAGCGCTTGGGCCGAGTCCATCTGCTTCGTACTCGGCGTCGGCCCATTCTCCTGGGCCTACGATCCCATTGGCTGTAATGTTGACGTCAGTAACGCCAAAATTCAAAGCTGATGCTGTAGAAGTTACCGCCATTCCTGCAAGAACGGCTGACAAAACGATTGTCACAAAGGGTAACCTTTTCATGACTTCACCTCGTCTTGAAAAGCGAGCCACCGAGC
>Ga0214473_10012122_pt1 | contig 10120 bp, 10 predicted proteins | sample RVTome_7_FD_203509 | JGI IMG/M metagenome (GOLD analysis project Ga0214473, IMG submission 203509) | Soil microbial communities from uranium-contaminated site in the Upper Colorado River Basin, Wyoming, United States - RVT98D197 | ecosystem: Environmental > Terrestrial > Soil > Contaminated >... | reverse complement strand
GTATCCCGTTTGCTCATGTGGATGTTTATGGTTTGGGATTATACATCCTTTATCAAGCCTGAATTCACCAAGTGAAGTATTGTTACCATAAGACAAGGTTTTGTATGTAACACCCTCGAACGCTTTTCTATATTTACCGGGACCTTTTTTATAAAACATGGTTAACTCCTGCCGCAATTGAGTTTGATAATATTATTGTAATTTAATAAACCAATTGCAATTACCAGGCGTATCCGATGTCAAATCGTAATGACGGAGCTGTGCCATCAATTCTACTAAAGTCATCATCCTTACCTGAGAAAAAATAATAATCGACTCCAATACCAAGCCCCATTGCAAACTCTTCACCTGGAAACCATTGCCAGCCAATCAAGCCGCCAACCGAAGTAACCGATACAGATGAAGCACTATTATCCCCAGATAAATAATTATATGAAATGTTCGGCGCGAAATAGAATCCCTTTAAATTTTTTCCTTTTGGATAAAATCTTGCTTCCACATTTACGCCAAACCCATTTAGCTCTGATATTGTAGGTATTTGAAAACCCATACCAATTGCTGTTCCGTCGTTAAGTTTATGAAAGTAGGAAAGATTATAAAACAGTAAAAACTTTAGCGGGTTGATTACTATCATACTGACGCGTGGTGTGATATCCTCGGTTTGAGAGATGGCGACTGATTCGGTATAAATCGTATCTCCGTTTGCCGGATCAACAGTCCATTTTTTTTCATTTGTTCGCTCTTGTCCAAAATTAGTGTTGAGTATTAAAATGCTCATTAACAGTGTAAGTAATAAAGTTTTCATTATTATCTCCTTTTATTAAAAGTTTATTATTCCAATTTGCGAAACTGGAATAAACAATAAGAATGCCAACCATGGGATAACTAAAAAACAGTTATTGGGAAGGATTAACGAATCTTACCCGACCGATTGCAACAAAAAGTAATACTATATGTGCAGTACTTTATACACGAGGTGAAGAATATTTTGCACAAATTATTTGGATGAATGAATTTATCTAGCATTGGTTTACGGCAAAAAAGTTAAGGTATTCCCATAGTGATAAAATATTCGAATTGGTGTCCATTGTGTCTGCCTTTGCAATCATTGTAGTAAAAAACCTTAAGCGCAGATTTATCTGCCTCTAGTAGAGGATGCAGAGTATAATTTGCTTCCCATCACAATTAAACTTTTTGATGTTTCGTTTATAACAATAACTTTTTAACTTGTGCTCAATTAATTTTTGTAGGAGGCGTTATGAAAAATTTAATTATTATTTTATTTGTTTTATTCATCTCGTTCGGCTGCTCTAAGAAAGATGAAAAGTCAATTGTCACGAAGGAGGTCAGCTATACTGCGGATGGAACAACGTTAAAAGGATTTCTTGCATATAATGAAAACCAGGAAGGTCCGAGACCGGGTGTAATTGTCGTTCATGAATGGTGGGGGCATAATCAATATGCACGGAAAAGAGCAGCGATGCTTGCCGAGCTTGGTTACATTGCTCTTGCAATTGATATGTACGGCGATGGAAAACAGGCGGGTCACCCGGATGATGCGGGCAAATTTGCGATGGCGGTAATGCAAAATATGAGTACAGCAAAAGCAAGGTTCGATGCAGGTGTTAAATTATTGAAGGAACAACCGCAAACAGATCCAACTAAAGTTGCCGCAATCGGCTACTGTTTTGGCGGAGGTGTTGTATTACGCATGGCTGTTGCGGGAGACGATTTAGCGGGAGTAGTAAGTTTTCATGGCAGCTTACCGACTGATTCCGTAAGTAATCCTAAACAAGTAAAAACAAAGTTGTTGGTATGCAATGGAGCAGACGATAAATTTGTCCCCACTGAACAAATAGATGCTTTTAAAAAAGCAATGGTGGATGCCGGCATCAATTTTAAATTTGTTAATTACCCTGAAGCTGTTCACAGCTTTACAAATCCAGACGCTGATAGTCTCGGAAAAAAATTCAATATGCCTCTTGCATATAATATGAAAGCGGATGAGCAAAGCTGGGCAGATATGAAAGGATTTTTCAATGAGATATTTAAATAACCCCCGATTAAAATACATTTGCTCTATGATAATTAACCCCACATCACATTAGCGGAATTTTATTTTATGGCATACAATGACAAACTAGCAAATAGAGTAAGAGAAGCTCTCGCCGGCAAACGAAAAGTGGAAGAAAAGAAAATGATGGGCGGGTTAACTTTTATGGTTAATGATAAAATGTGCATTGGTATTTTTCAAGACGATCTGATGCTTAGAATTGATCCGGGTATCTACGAAATTGTTCTGGAAAAACATGGCTGCAGGGAGATGAATTTTACCGGCAGACCAATGAAAGGTTTTATTTTTGTGAGTGAAGATGGGTATAAAACTAAAAAAGATTTCGAGTATTGGGTAAACCTGGCATTAGATTATAATAAAAAGGCGAAGTCATCTCGCAAGAAAAAGTAAGTTTGAATTCCCACTCTGCTCTATTACCGTAAAAATCTTTAGAGAGTCTAGCAAGAAACTCATCAGTGGATTGTCACCAAAAATTACAAATCTGTACTATGCTAATCACGGACATTAAAAGACATTAATCATGAAGAGGATTATTTAAATGCATTTATTACATAAGATCCCCAAAATTGAGGGAACGGTTTCCTTATTCTTATTTCTTATTGGTTTATTATTTATTTCGAGCTGCAGCAAAGATGAGGGTTCCCCAACAAACGGTGCCAGCACTCAGGGTGCAAACGAAATATTCATTAGCGGTTTTGCATTCTCGCCGGCAAGTAAAACAATTTCGGTTGGAACTACAATTAAATGGATAAATAAAGATGGTACATCACATACTGTGACAAGCGGAGTTCCCGGCACACCGTCGGGTGTATTTAACTCTGGCAATTTTGGACAAAACGGAGAGTTCAGCTTTAAATTTGATCAAGCAGGGACATTTAAATATTTCTGCAACATTCATCAATCAATGACGGCAACCATTATAGTGCAATAAACTTGAAAATGTTGTGTGGCTGCTGCAGCTCGCTTTGCATCGTAGACGACATTATTATTTAGCAGAGATTTGCAATTAATCCAGACAATTTTTTATTTATTCCATTTCTGCAGTTCGATGATATTTCCTTCCGGATCAGTTAAATAGCACCACGTAACTTTACTTCCTACAGAAGTAGTTAGAGTGACTATTTCCCCCACCGTACTTCCACCGGCTGCAAGTACTTTTTTCTTTGCTTCCTCAACATCATCAACTTCAAAAGCAATGTGAGTAAAGCCGGGACGGTTTACAGCAGTTTTAGGCCTTTCCTCTTGGAAACTATAAGAGTAAATTTCAAGAGTCGGACCATTTTCACTCCAACCGGGTAAACGCAAGTGAACACCCTTCAAATGTGCTCCAGAAATATTTACGCCTGCGTCAAGCTCCTTGCCCTTGTAATTTCTTTCGGGCGGCACAATTGAACAGCCAAACACATCAATATAAAATTCTGCCAAGCGCCCCCAGTCTGCTGCGACAATATTTGTATGAACGTATTTTGCTTTAATTGACATTTGTGTTTTTCATACTTTTTTTGATAACTCTAAATAAAGCGCGGTCATCAAATAACCGATGACCGCCAAAGCAAGATTAATATGATAATAAAATTTGCTTATGCTGCCGGCCACAACCATCCGAATACACCCGCAGTTAGAAGAGCATAAATTAATCCATCAAACATTGATTTTAATGTAGCCGCCCAGTTCTTTTTATACCAGATGCTGTTCTGTAATAATGCAAGACTGTAACCGACAAATGCTGCAGCTCCGGCAAATCGGAATACGGCAAGATACTCAACTCCGGCTGGCAGAGCGCGCCCTGCAATGTATGCAGCGAACACACCCACAATTAAGCAGTAAACAAACCATTGTGCTAGGCTCGGACCCATATTGAATGCCCCGCCCTGGAATATTGTTAAAACACCGGAAGGTCCATTAAGCATCTTGTCTTTAAATTCTTTCGAGCTTCTTTCCTTATTATCGGTACAGTAAGGAAACATATAATCCCCCGCTGGAATGTTTGTCTTTCGTAAGTCATCCATTACCTTATCCTCGGCAGGCAGCTTTTTATAATCGGAATTGTGATATTTGAGAAACATATGAAGAACAGAGCTCGCAATAAAAACAACAACAGCTGAAAGAAAAATTGGAAGCCAGAGTGAAACTACTGAAACCATGTTGTCTCCTTTTGTTTGTTTATGAATAAGTTTGATTTGGCGTTGCTGCGTTAAAATAAGTACAACTATCTGTGATATGCAAACGGAGATAAAAAGGCACCAAGCTCCCCAAATACCCCGAGGGGGGATACTTGACTCTACTATTCTGATTTCCTCATCATTAAGTATTGTATAATTTATAAACCTGCCTGACGGCAAGGCAGGCAAGCTTATCTATTTCTTGATCGAGCTGTTCGGATTTGCGATTGAGGTAGTTTTTGTCTCCCTCTGTTTTGGTAAACTGTAACTGCTTTTTGGCTTCAAGCATTTAGGTGACTAATTGTTCAATATGGTTATAGTTACTCTTCTCAGTATCATCGTTAAAATTCACCGTTTTAATTTGCAATTGGCGAATGTACTTATTCTCAAGGAATAAAATCCACCCCGAAGTGAAGTTGAGATGTTTTTAATAATGAATTTTGTCAACTTCGAATTAAGTAAAGCAAGCAAATACTTATAACTACAACTTTCTGGTTTATTGATTATTATACCATAAGCACCCAACACACCCGCGCTAAAAACAAAGTCACATGAAAGATCTAAAGAAAATGAATTTCCGAAAGCGCTAAAAGGAGTTAATATCTTTTTATGGAATACTATTTGCATATTTTGAGGTCTGCTGTAAGACCACTATATCTTTTTAAACCTTCCCTTTTCTCGATCCAGTAATATATTTTTATTTATTGTGTTTGATAAATAATCAGAAGCCAGGGGGAATAGATTTTTGATTTCACTAATATCAATCAACTTACCATCTTTGTCATATGGATATAAGGTACACTCGTTGGAGGAGAAATCAATGTAGTATTTCCTAATGTTTTTCCCTTTCACATATGTCTTTACAATGTCCAATTCAATCTCAAAGTTATTTTCCAATGTCTCAGTGCATCGTCAATAGTTGGTCTGAACCTGCAATCGACAATGTGGAATTCCTCAAAGTCTGTAAGAATCGCAATGGGAGTAGAAGCATTCCAGCCGTAGTGTGCGGTCTGGAAATAATAATCCTTATTCAATAAATCGTGTGCTGGGTTTTTAGCTTCAACAAAGAACTTAACAGTGTGGTAATCGGGGGCTAAAGAGAATGATTAGTCAGCGCGTTACTGGGCTTTGGCAATCTGCAAAAGTTTTTCGACCCGTACTTCCTGTTCGTAAGGATTCTTCTGTGTCTCGTGTCTAACATCCTAGCCAAGCACGATGAAAAACTTGTTAATGAAATCGTTTCTTACATCGGCTCCAGAATAGTTGTGGCTTAAACAATGCTTCTCGTTAGCTTTGAAATAATTTACTAGTGTGGAAATCTCTTTTAGGGCTTTATCGAAAGACATTGAATGCAATATCAAAATGTTTTTTCAAAAATAGATAATGATTACTAATGGGTGTAATGTTTCTACCGGCTGCTTAAATCCATCTCCTCACTTTTGTTTTGTAGTTTTCATAATCAGCACCAAAAGCTTCCATCATGGATTTTTCCTCATCTGGAATGAAAACGATTTCCATTGCAATTATAAAAAGTACTGTTCCTATAAAAGAAATTATTGAGCCAAGGAAAATTCCTATACCAAGTAGAAATGCCGCCATTCCAAGATACATCGGATTTCGAGAAAAACTGAAGTGTCCGTAGTCAATAAATTTCGATGGTTTTTCGTTTGGCTTAACTGTTGTGCGGGACTTCTTGAAAATTTGATCGGTCCAAATGTTTAATGCACTTCCAATGATAATTAATATCCACCCTAAATAAATAAATGGCGGATGGATTATTTGTTTTACCGGGAATAAGAAATGAGGCAGCACTATAAAAATAAGTAAGTATAAAAATGTGTTGGCGGGAAAATCTTTTTCATAATTCCTCTTATGGCTTCATCCAAAAATATTCTTTTTTAGAACCAGCTTCAATTGAATGTTATCTTGATCTTTATCAATGTTTGCGTGCGGGATTTAGAAGCTAAGCGCATAATCGTGAATCAGGCATTTTTTGAAAGAAAATCAAAAAATTTTCATTTCCGAAGCCCACTTTTTGAGGTTTGTAAAAAGTTTATCTAAGTTTCAACATTATTTGTTAGAAAACTTGAAAATACAAGTCATCAATTAGATAAAGAATGTCTTCTCTAAACTAACAATGAAGGTGATTTAATATTATGACTGTAAATAAATCATTTTGGGTCAACAGACAAAACTTAAAACTGGGCATATCCGCTATTGGATTGCATGGTAAAAAAATTGGATCGATTAAACAAATTGTACACGATGGTGATACGCTAAATACAAGGTTAATTCATAATCTGGGGGTAAGATTTTTAGGTATTGATACTCCTGAAATCAGCTTTCAGTTTCCCGGGACAAGTTCTTTTGTAAATCTTTCGGATAGGAGATGGAATGATTATTTCAAATCAGGCAAGTGGAAGGAAAATTTAGCTGTCGGGCAAGACCTTTATCATTACTTCAGCAACATTATCGGCAATGGAAAAAATGTTACTAATAATCATTCAGAAATTGCCAAACAAGCAGAGAAATCCTTAGTAAAAATAATTACAGCCGATTTTAAGAAGAGCAAGAGGAGCATAAAATCATTTACATTTTTTATGTCATTTGCCAACGATTTTTTAGATGTTTACGGTAGATTATTATGTTATTTGAATAGCTCAACCGATAATTTTAAAAGTCAAAAAGATAAAGAAGAAGTAAAAAAGCTTTCGTACAATGAAAGACAATTGGCGGCGGGCTGGGCTGCACCATATTTTATTTGGCCGAACATACAGCCATTCCTGTCGGTAAGAGCATTTTCAAAAGAAAACCTACTTCCTAAAAACTTCTGGACACTTATAAAAAAAGCGGGAAGGCTTCATCAAGCAAGGAAATTTGTTGCCAATGCTAGAATTGCTAATAATGGAATCTTTAGCGGAAGCAACCCGCTAAAGCTAATGCCTTTTGAGCTAAGAATAATATCAAGGAAAAAAAGTCCGGATAGATATGTTATTGATCTTAGAGATGAAGGGAACAATGTTCTGTTGAAGCCGGAACAATATATAAAAATTCCTCATCAAGAGGATAGACTACATATTCCATCGGAGTACATTCCTATATTTCGAGTATTTGGCTGGGTAATAAGACAATAAGACCGATTTAGCATTATTGGAAAAATTTATTTGTTTAAAAGAAGTCAATCGAGAAACCTATTCCAAATTTTGAAATTTTTCTATAATAATAAGAACTAAACATATCTCTTCCGGAATAGTAAGAGGCGTAAATTACAATTCCTTTTTTGTCCCAATTCCCAAACTTCATACCCACCATTAGCTGATTGCTGCCAAAATATTTGGTTGTGCCATCCAGAAAAAAATGGTCGGCTAAAAATAGGCTCGCATCATTATTAAAGACCCGTCCAAATATGTTCGGCGCTGCAGCTTCGAAACCTGAGTGAAAATTATACTTTTTCAAGTCATCAGGTCGAATGAGGGTTGCATAAGATAAACCGCCGTAATATTTAAGAATCGCCATTTCAAAGTAAATTTGATGAGCAAGTGTTATTTCACCAAAATCTTTTGTGAAAGGAATTGGTTCTTTATCGTCAATCCAAATATCATTATTGACATCATAACTCCCATCCACAAGATGAGCACTGTTGTGAATGATTCTAAATCTTGCGAGCAGCTTATTTTCTTCAAATTGTTTAGAAAACGAAAGATTACCACCAAAGAATCCATCAACAGCAGAAATTTGAAGCCGTTTACCCTCATAGCTTTTGGAATATGCATAAGCCATAAATTCTATGCCTGCTGCGAAATGCAATTGCGAAGCATTGGAACCAAAGGATAAAAGATCAACAGTATTACCAATATCAACTTTCAAGTTGGACGTTGATGTGTAAAATAAAATACCCAAACGCGCCTCTTGATTATTAGCTTTTAATGGCATAAAGTTTATCCCTGCCGGAAGAAAATTGAATTCAAAGTTGCTCTGAGGAAAAGCAAGAGTTGAAAAATTTAAAAAAACTAGTGTAAGCCATTTTTTTTTCATAAACATCGTGCAATATTTAGGGCTTAAAGTTAAGAAAAAAGCGTTAATGAATTATTAAAACCGATTTGAGCTGGAGCGCACCCTAATAATATCAGTTTGAGACAGATAATTTATTTTAACCGATGCTTCAATTGCCTTGGAATAATTGATCAAAGGGAGTAATTTTGTCTATCATTTTTGATGGTGGGGTGCTGGTAATCCAATCGCGATCTTAAATTTGGAGGGACCAACATATTAAGATTGCAAATCCCGCACATATCAAAAAATATCGTTTAGTTTATTCCGTAAGGGAGTTTAACCTAAAATTTTTTTTGCGATTCTTTCTAAATAAAATTTCATCTGCAAGAACTGTGGATAATAAACTTTTTAAACTGAGCAATAATTATTGCGAAAAAATTACATGCTCATTTGAATTAAGCTGCACATTAATTAAGAATCGCTGAGATATTTTTCTTTGAGTGAATAAAAATCATTCTTAACCGTTTTTTATTTACAATATATCGACTAGCAATAAGTATGTGTTAAAATGAACGAACATTGGAGATGTTGGATAAAGGAACCGTAATTATAATGTTATTTCAGAATATCAAAAATAATTTCTTTGCCATTCCCCTGCTTTTCAGCTTCTTTTTCTCAAGCACAATATTATCCCGCATCGAATATAATGTAACATTAGAAAATGTAACTATGATAAACGAAAATGTTATGGAGTTTGAAATCAACATCAGAAGTGCTAAAAAGGGATTCAATCTAACTTCATACCAGTGTTCTCTCCTTTTGACCGATAACATCGCGAATGGCGGGCATTTAACCTTCTACTATGTTGAGGGCACCTCACAAATAACTAATCTGCCCAATTATGCAGACGAGATTTTTTACATTAATGATGAATATAATTTAATTTTTGCCTCCTGGGTAGGATCGGATGTCATTAGTGAAGACAGGTTAATTATCGGTCGATTTAGACTGCAAAACACCGTCCATTTTTCAAAGATCATTCCCAAATTCAAATGGAATTTTAAAGGATCCATTCCAACAATATTAACAGGCGAATCGTTTAAGGATATTACTATACCCGGTAATTTTTATTATTCTTATAATCAAGAATTTGATCGGATGCTTATTAAAAGTTCAGCTCATATTAATATTCCAAGTGAATTTAAGTTATTGCAAAATTACCCCAATCCCTTTAACCCGACCACCAAAATCATGTTTGATTTACCCGAGGATAGTCACGTTAATTTGGCTGTGTATAATTTGTTGGGACAAGAAATAAAAATCGTTATCAATGATGTTATTGATGCCGGGACACATTCGGTGAACTTTAGCTCCGAAGGTTTGACAAGCGGTATGTATTTTTGTAAGTTGAAAGTGGATAATAAGTTCGTTGAAATTATTAAAATGATTTTGCTCAGATAGCGCGTACAAGTTATTTAAAGAAGCACCCACCTTAAAAAAGAACATCCATGACATCAACAAAAAAAATTGCCTTGCTCGGCTGCGGACTGATTGGAAAAGCTATTGCAATAGATCTATGCAGGGACTATGAGGTAACTGCAATAGACAATGACTCCAATAGATTAAATAAAGTCAAGAACAGTTATCCTATAAAAATTGTTCATGCGGATCTTTCTTTAAAAGAAAATGTTCAAAGCGCAATTAAGGAATTTGACTTAGTTGTTTGTGCGGTTCCTGGTTTTATGGGCTTTGAAACATTAAGATCGGTGATTGAAGCTGGTAAAAATGTTGTAGACATCTCGTTCTTTGCTGAAGATCCGTTCTTGCTTGATGAACTTGCAAAAAAGAGAAACATAACAGCAGTAGTTGATTGCGGTGTTGCCCCAGGATT
>Ga0214473_10012121_pt1 | contig 10120 bp, 4 predicted proteins | sample RVTome_7_FD_203509 | JGI IMG/M metagenome (GOLD analysis project Ga0214473, IMG submission 203509) | Soil microbial communities from uranium-contaminated site in the Upper Colorado River Basin, Wyoming, United States - RVT98D197 | ecosystem: Environmental > Terrestrial > Soil > Contaminated >... | reverse complement strand
CTTTTCATCTTCGAAAATCATGCCCTCTACCGGGTGGCCCACGCGCTCTTCAACGTTCAGCCGGAACATGCCTACCTGGTTTTCAAATACGCTGTCGTAGCGCAAGCGCCGCTCGCGGTGATTGCTGCCTGGGTTCTCGCGCGCGACTTTTCCCGCTCGATTCAAACCGCAACTCTGGCCGCGTTGTTCCTCGTCTTTTCGCCGGTGTTTGTGCTCTACGGCGGTCAGGTGATGACGGACGTGCCGTCAGTGTTGCTGCTGTGCGTTGCTTTGATAGTCCATTATCGAGGGCTGCAACAGGAACGCGTTGGGCTGGTGCTATTGGGCGCGGCGCTGCTGGGTTTGGGAGTCAATCTTCGGGAAACGATTGGGTTTTATGCGCCCTGGTTGATTGTGGCTCCTTTCGTTTGTGGTTGGAAATTGCGGCGCCGGCAAATTCTCGTTATCGCCCTTTCCTGCTTGATCTTCTTGCTGTGTGCCACCGGCTGGTTTGCATTTTGGTTCGTTACGGATACGCACTACCGCGGGATTTGGTTTGGTTGGCGCGAATCAATGCTACAGGAAACAGCGCGGCATCCGGTTACGCTGCATAACCTCCGTCCTTATCTCACGTATTTCTTCGTTACCGCTCCGCTACTTTTGATGTCACTTCCCTTCGCTTTGTGGAACGAATGGCGGGAACGAAAACTTTCGCCCCTTTTGTTACTCGCGGCGGTGGGCTTGTTGGCTGACCTGGTGCTTTATCTCAACTATAGCACCGCGGTTAACTGGCGCTACTTCCTGACGGGGTTGCCTGCAATTGCCCCCTTGTCAGCAAACTTCCTGCTCCGGGTTCTTACCCGGAGATTTCGCAGCGTTCGCTTTGCTTTCGCTACCTGCCTGGGTGCGCTACTAATGCTCGCGGTTATGTTCAGTCTCTTAATTCGGCCAGACAGCAGGCAGTTCATTGCACGCCGAGCAATGAGCAAAGAGTATCGCCAACAGCTTGCAAGGCTACCGCGAGATGCCGTCATGATCTCCGGCTCGCAGACGATTGCCGTCACTTACTGGAAGGCGATAGGCGCCGGTGACTGGAAAACAATTGGCACCGGTGGTGGCTGGCCTGGCAACGATCTCGTCCCGCTAATTGAAAACTACCTGAAGGAAAATCGGCGAGTCTTTCTCGACGCTGACCCGCGCTGGTGGCTACCCTGTAGCTGGCAACGCGATGAGATTCCGGCAATTGTCGGTCTTCAGGAGCGGTTTGGTTTTCGTCGCGCGACAGAAACGATCTACGAGATAAGACCGCGCGGCGAACCCGGTGCGACGGAATCACCAAATCTGGAAAGGCTGCTGCCGGAGAACAGACCGGAAGACACCAGGAAGTGTCCGCCGATAAGCTCGTGAGACCAGCGGTCAGAGGTCAGAGGTCGGAGGTCAGGGGTCAGAGGTCAGGGGTCAGGGGTCAGAGGTCAGAGGTCAGAGGTCAGAGCATCTGAGTTCAAAGTCCAGACCTTAATGCTGTGATGGCAGACGGGCAAGCTAAAGCCTGGACTCTAACTGAAGTGGTCTCAGATTTGAGATCTGAGATTTCAGATCTGGATCTCAGATCAAATTAGAAGTTGACTAGCTGCCGCGCAAACAAATGCCCTACGAAGTTTTTCTTGCTCTTCGTCAGCTGCGTTCACGTCAAAGGCGCCGGCTTGCGCGCGTAACCGCGCTCATCGCTGTGGTGGGAATTGCGGTGGGAGTAGCGGCGCTGATTGTGGCGCTTGCTCTCGCTAACGGTTTTCGCGATGAGATGCGCGACAAAATACTGCGCGGCACTGCCCACCTCACGATAATGCGGGGCGATGGCCAGTCAATGACGGATTACCAGGACGTCGCCCAGCGCCTCGCGAGCGTCGCCGGCATAGTAAGCGCCACCGGAACTACTTACGACGGCGCGGTCGTCATTGGCCCGCGGGCGTCGGCTTACGCAGTGCTGCGGGGGATCGACAGAACATCCGTGCAGGCAACCGCGGACATAGCGCGATCGCTGATCGCCGGTTCAGTCGATCACGTTTTTGAAACACCTGGAACAGGACGGGACTTTCCCCCCGTTGTGTTGGGAAGTGAGCTGGCGGCGCGGACCGGACTCAAAGTCGGCGATGCGGCTGAGATTATCGCTGCACGTTCCGGATTCTCCTCTGTTAACGGAAGCAAACGTCATGTTCACATCGCCGGAGTGTTCCGCTCCGGCTTATTCGAATACGACTCAACCTGGATTTACCTGCCACTGGATACCGCCGCGGCTTTTTCTGGTGACGCTCACGCCGCGTCTGTAATCAGCATCCAGGTAGAAAATATCTACGAGGTTAAGCAAACGGCGGCGAAGGTGAGGCAATTGCTGGGGAGTTCCTACACAACAGTTGATTGGCAGGAAGCTAATCGTCCCTTGTTTACCGCGCTCGCGCTTGAGCGCCGCATTGGAGTTGTCATCATTGCCCTAATAATTCTGATCGCGGCACTCAACATCACAACTACACTGATCCTGGTTGTCATGGAACGCCGCCGCGACATTGCCATCCTTAACACGATGGGCGCGACAGCCCGAAGCATTATGAGCATCTTCGTGATTGAGGGTGCGATTGTCGGCGTGTTGGGTGCGGTGATCGGCGTGGCCCTTGGAGCAATTGCGATCCTGATCGCAAATCACTACCAGTTGATCAGTTTGCCTGCTGATGTCTACTCGATCAGCAACGTGCCGTTGAATTTACATCTTCGCGACATGGCCCTGGCGGCGTTGGTCGCTTTTGCACTGAGCGTCGTTGCTACCCTCTATCCCGCGCGCGCGGCGGCCCGCATTCGTCCAGCGGAGATGCTGCGCGACTCAGGATAAATCCAGGCCAGTTCGAATTTGACAAATCGTTTTGACCGGGACCGCGGGCGCCCTCGCCCGCAAATGAGCGCGAAGCGCGAACGGACTCAGGCAATCAAACCGCTATGGCCGCGGCGCATTGCGGGCGAGGGCGCCCGCGGTCCCAGTAAATTCAAGGCTCAGACTGAACTGTAAGATCTCAACATGGAACTTGTAGTTACCGATCTTCGCAAGAGCTTTTTATCGCCGACCGGAGAAAGGATCGAAGTTCTCCGTGGTGTTTCCTTTTCCGCCCGTGCCGGCGAGGCGGTGGCCATCATGGGATCGTCGGGCGCCGGCAAGTCAACTTTGTTGCATTTGTTAGGCGGGCTGGAAGCAGCGGATCATGGCGGCATCGACGCCGGACAGTTTGCGATTGACCGTGCGACTCCGGCGGCGCTGGCGCGCTTTCGCAACAGGCAGGTGGGTTTCGTTTTCCAGTTTCACAATCTTCTGCCCGATCTTACGGCTGCAGAAAATGTCAGCTTGCCACTTCTAATTACCAGAACCCGCCGCCGTCAGGCAATGCTCCGCGCTACTGAAATGCTTGCAGAAGTCGGTCTGGACAGTCGTGTTTCGGCTTCCGTTGTGGGGCATCTTTCCGGCGGCGAGCAACAGCGAGTGGCTCTTTGCCGGGCGCTGATTACCCAGCCTGCGCTGGTTCTGGCCGACGAGCCCACCGGTAATCTCGACAACACAATTGGGGCTGAGATTGCGCGTTCGTTGGTTTCTTATGGCCGGGATAACCGGGCCCTGGTCATTATCGCCACCCACAATCGCTCCCTGGCGGAGATTTGTAGTCGAATGCTCGTTTTGCGAGAGGGAAGGCTTTGCGACCCTTCACAAGATTGACTTCAGCCGACTAGAACTGACCGGGGTCTGAACCCGGTTCCAAAAAAGCTTCGATCCTGTCTTGCCACTCCGTGTCGGGCGGACATCGCGGCATCTGAAATAACACGTGAAATAACACGCGGGTTACCACTTTTCTTACTTAGGAAACCATACAAGCCTTTTGGCACTCTCAGTGATAGGTTATAATGCGCCGCAGTTGCCGGGCGGGCCAGTTCCTCAGCCCGGCATGGTAATCATAGGAGCCTGTTGCGAAGATAAAACGAATGTTCGAACGCTATACCGAAAAAGCGCGCCGGGTAATCTTCTTCGCTCGTTACGAAGCTTCACAGTTTGGAGCTCCGGCAATCGAACCGGAACATCTGCTGCTGGGATTAATGCGCGAGGACAAAACGTTGACCGGGCGCTTTTTCCCGCGTGCACAGGTGTCCATTGAATCAATACGCAAGGAAATCGAAGGCCGTACGCTGCTCCGCGAAAAGATTTCCACTTCGGTCGAGTTACCGCTGGCGCCGGAAACAAAACGTGTCCTCGCTTACGCTCACGAGGAAAGTGATCGCCTCCAGCATCGCCACATAGGTACCGAACATCTCTTGCTCGGCTTGCTCAGGGAAGACCGTTCCATGGCGGCCGAGATTCTTTATGAGCGCGGCCTGCGACTGAACGCAGTACGCGATGAGATTGCGCGGCAGTCGGGAGCGGATGCGCGCGGCTCGCAGAAAAAAGATACTCCGCACCTCGTCGAATTTTCCCGCGATCTGACCGACGATGCCTCCAACGACAAGCTCGATCCATTAATCGGTCGCGAAGCTGAGATTGAGCGTGTGGTTCAGATACTTTGCCGCCGCACCAAGAATAACCCGGTGTTGATTGGTGAACCCGGCGTAGGCAAGACTGCGATCGTCGAAGGCCTCGCGCAGCGAATCGTTCGTGGAGATGTTCCTTCGTTCCTCGAAAACAAGCGGATCCTTTCAATCGATCTCTCATTGATAGTCGCGGGCACTAAGTATCGCGGACAGTTTGAAGAACGCCTGAAACAGATCATGCGCGAGCTGGTCGAGAATCCTCAGTACATAATCTTTATCGACGAGCTGCATACATTGGTTGGCGCCGGTTCCGCCGAAGGCTCGCTGGATGCCGCAAACATTTTGAAGCCGGCTCTTTCGCGCGGAGAAATCCAGTGCATCGGCGCTACCACTCCGGCGGAGTTTCGCAAATCCATTGAAAAAGACCGCTCGCTCGAGCGGCGCTTTCAGGCTGTTAAAGTTCCTCCTCCCACAGAAGAGGAAGCGATCGAGATTCTTGACGGCGTCCGCGAACGTTACGAAAGCTTCCATCAGGTTCGTTACACCGACGAAGCTTTGGAGGCGGCTGTTTACCAGTCTAATCGTTACATCCCCGATCGGTTTTTGCCTGATAAAGCGATAGATGTAATCGATGAAGCCGGGGCCCGCGTGAAACTGCGAATTCGACGCGAACAGGGAAACCTCTCCGATTGGAGCCAGATAGCCGAGTGGTCCCAGGAAGCCGGCCACGGTTCGGGTGTAGGCTCGCTTATCAGCGAGCGGAGCGATGACGCGCTGGTCTCCGTGTTAGTAACGCGAGATGACGTCGAAGAAGTAATAGCTCGCTGGACTGGCATTCCGGTAACTTCGCTTAAAGAAGAAGATACTTACAAATTATTGCGGATCGAACAGGAACTTCATGAGCGGGTGGTTTCGCAACGCCCGGCCATCTCGGCGCTGGCGCGAGCTATTCGCCGCTCTCGCGCAGGGTTGAAGAATCCGCAGAGGCCCGTTGGCTCGTTCCTTTTTCTGGGACCCACCGGCGTGGGCAAGACCGAAGTGGCACGTTCATTGGCGCAGGTGCTGTTTGGCAGCGAGCGTTCCATGATTCGCTTCGATATGTCGGAGTTTATGGAAAAGCATTCCGTGTCGAAGTTGATTGGATCTCCGCCGGGATATGTGGGGCACGAAGAGGGTGGCCAATTGACCGAACGGATCAAGCGAGCGCCTTATTCAGTTTTGCTATTTGATGAGATCGAGAAAGCGCACCCGGATATTTTCAATGTGCTGCTCCAGGTTTTTGAAGATGGCGTTCTGACGGACGCTCTGGGAAATGCCGTAGACTTCAAAAACGCCATCATCATCATGACTTCAAACATCGGCGCTCGTTTCATTCAGAAGAAAGCCACGATGGGTTTCCAGGGAACAAACGAAGCGTCGCGAGAGAAGATGGAAGAGATGGTGATGTCGGCGGTGCGACAGACCTTCAACCCGGAGTTTATTAACCGCCTGGATGAGATCATTATTTTTGACGAGCTGTTTAGTCATGAGCTGCTGGACGTTATTCAGCTTCAGGTCGAACAGATTAATAAGACGATGATAAGACATGGATTTGAAGTTAGGTTGACCGACGAAGCGAAGAAGTGGATCGTCGAAAAGACCTGTGCCGATCGCTCTTATGGGGCGCGACCGCTGCGGCGTGCGTTGCAGAAGTATGTTGAAGACCCTCTGTCTGAGGCGCTGATTCAGGGGCACCTTGGCGACGCTTCCTTGATCGAAGTGTTTCTTGATGGGGATGATCTCAACTACCGCCCAATCGGCGTGGAAGCGCCCGACGACGCTCTTCTAATTCATTAGGGCAGTTTTTGATTACCGCGTCTGAGTCCAACAAGGCCGAAGCAAACAAGGGCAGAGGCGAGAACCGGGCATTTACCTCAATAATCCCCGTTTTCCTTTTGCCTTTTTACTTTTGCGGCGCCGGTTCGGTATAATGCGCGACTTTGCTGGACAACCTTTGACGAGCTTTGGCAACGAGACTGTCGCCCTTCGGAATCAAAGCGTTCCACAGTTAGTTGAGTTTGGTGGGCGCAGGCCGTTAGCTTGGTTTTTTGCCTTTATTTTTCGAAACGATAAATTTATAGCCCATTTTTGCTCCCCGAAGTATCCGAGATCCGGTAAGAACCTCTGAGGGAAAAGGCGCTTATGCATTTATTTCGCAGGTTTTTGCTCATACTTGTGAGCGGAATCATCCTGCTGCATTCCATCTCCACACCGCAACCGGTTAGTGCGCAGCAGGGTCAACGCCTGGTCGAGTCAGTGGATATCACCGGCAATCGACGCCTTAGAAAAGACGACATCCTTTACTACGTTCAGACTCGTCCCGGCGACCCTTTCAACGAACAGCAAATCCAACGTGACCTCCAGGCGATTCTCGGGCTGGGGTTTTTTGATAAGACCGCGACCCGAGTGCTTACGGAAGAAGGAGCACGCGGCGGGATTAACGTCATATTTGAGGTTAAGGAGCTGCCAATTATTCGCGATTTGCAGTTTGATGGTCTGAAGAGCGTTCCGGAATCGGATGTGCTGAAAGCCTTTCGCGAAAGGCGCGTGGGCGTTTCCAAGGAAAGCATTTACGATCCCGTGAAGGCCCGGAATGCGATCCGAGTGCTGAAGGAACTGCTTGCCGCTCACGGTCACCCGAACGCGACAATTGAGGAAAGGCGTGATGAGGTTTCCGCCACCTCGACGGCCCTCACTTTCGTAATCAATGAGGGTGAGCGGGTGCGCGTCGTCGAGATTCAATTTGAGGGCAACAAAGTCTTTAGTGACGGAAAGCTTCGCGGCGTCATGAAGTATGTCAAAGAGGCAGGCCTGATCACTCGCTTTAAAGGCCAGGACATACTCGATCGCGAGAAGCTGGACTTCGACTTGCGGCACGTCGAAAACTACATGCGCTCGAAGGGGTACCTGCAGGCACGCCACGGTGAGCCGAGAGTTGAAAGCGTAGGGCCCAGGCGTACGGGCTTTCCCATTTTGCCACTCCCTTTTCTTTCCTCGGTTGACGAAGGTCTCCGCGTTACGGTTCCCATCATCGAAGGAAAGATCTATCGCATTGGCGAGATGAAGATAGAGGGTAACTCTATTTTTTCTGAGGATACGATTAAGAGCGTCATCGGTCTCAACAAAGGCGATATTGCAAACGGGGAAAAGATCGGCAAGGCGTTATTCGAGAATCTGAAGAAATACTACGGCCAGCAGGGCTTCATTGAGTACACGGCTGAACCGACGCCAGCCTTTAAGGATAATCCGCAAAAACCGGATGAAGGAATAGTTGACTTCGTAATTACCATCGAGGAAGGCAAACAGTTTTCGCTGCGCCGCCTCGAGTTCATCGGCAACACGTTTACCCGTGATAACGTCCTGCGCCGCGAGGTATTGCTAAACGAAGGCGACATCTATAATCAGACGGCGTGGGAGTATTCAATCATCAAACTCAATCAGCTTGGTTATTTCGATCCGATCGACAAAGACAAGGATGCTGATTTTAAGACTAACGACGAAGAAGCGTCCGTTGATCTCACTCTGAAAGTATCGGAACGCGGCCGGCAACAGATATCCTTCAACGGTGGTTTGTCTGGTATTGGCGGATCATTCTTTGGCCTTGAGTATTCGACCAACAATTTGTTAGGTCGAGGTGAAATCCTGTCGCTCAACATGTCCGCCGGCAACCGGCAGAAGTACCTTCAGTTTTCATTTACCGAGCCGTACATCAGGAACCGTCCGATTACGGCAGGTTTTTCTTTGTTTGGTTACACGCAAAAGTTTTTCGGTGAAGGAACTTTTCTCTCGACGAATCTCGAAGCGCAGCAAGGACTTTCCGGTTCGCAATTCGACTTCCTTAATGTCAGCGAAGAGAATCTTTTCACGCGCACTTCATATGGCGGCTCCCTTTTCGCGAGTGCGCCACTGTCTGAATTTTACCGCAAGCGTCGCTTCACCCAGTTTTCGCGCATAGGCGCCTCCTATCAGTTTTCAACCTCGAGCGTTAAGGATCCAGCCGTTAACCAGGGAACCACCTGTGGCACCGGTGGGGATACTACAGTCTCAGCCAACCCGCAATTCATTCCGGTGGTTTACTGCCAGCCAAACATTCTCACCAGTCGAGGCACGGTCAGTTTTACGTACGACACTCGTAATGCCAGTGTCGACCCGACATCCGGCCGGGAAATATCGGCTCAGGTTGCGCTTGCCGGTCTCGGCGGAGATGTTCGCACTTACCAACCGACGCTTTCATATACGCAGTTTTTCCCGGTCCGGCGCAAGAAGTCCGATCACCCGGAGGTTTTTGGCTTCCGTATTATCGTCGGCACCGTCGGCAGTTTTGCTACCTCCGAAAAAGTAAGGAACTCAAACTCGCTGGCATTCGTTGATGGCGTCCCAATCTTCGAACGCTACTTCCTTGGCGATGAGTTTAGTATTCGCGGCTATAACGTCCGCTCCATCACGCCGCTCGCCCCGATCGACACTTTTGTAACCTCTAACAGTGTCGTCGTCGCCGAGAATGCGTCGGGAACTCCGGTGCAAATCCAGGGAATACCCGCATCGACCGTTAACGTCGGTGTCTTTACCGGAATTAGCGGTACAAATGTGGCCAAGCTGTCGAGCTCCTTTACTCCTATTGGCGCCGATACACAGGTGCTCGGAAACTTTGAATACCGCATTCCGGTTATAGGCAACACAGTGGGATTGGCCGCTTTCGCCGACATCGGATCTGCTTTCAACTTGCGCGGCAAAAAGGATCAGTTCTTCAATAGCAATTTTCTTGATGACCAGCCGTTTTTGACGTCAGTCGGTTTGTTCCGTTGCGCCGCGACCGGCGGCGTCGCCTTGGCAAGCCTGTCAACGCTGGCGGCCTGCAACGCGAATACAGATCTTGCACTTGTGACTAACCGGTTTGGTGTTCCGGGCCTGGTGCTGCGTGATACCCGGTTGGTAACCACTACGGAAGTGGATGAGGCGCGTAATCTCGGCGTGGTTGATCCCGCCACCGGATTGCCCTTTGGTTTCCAACAGGTATTTCTGCGCGGCCAGGCGCAAACCAACACGGCGGTGCGTATATCGCAGAGCCTCTTCTCCAAGTTTGGAGACTATCGCGCCAGCCTCGGAATGGAAGTGCGCGTGCAGGTGCCGGTCATCAACGTGCCTTTTCGCCTGATCTTTGCGTATAATCCCAAAGCCAGGAATGACCAGTTTATCAATGGTTTTCCTTTCATCTTTAATGAGAAGAAGAAAGTCGTCCGGTTCAGCGTTGGGCGCACCTTTTGATCATTTAGAGCCAACCACTGCGGTGGTCTGAACAACTAAGTGAGTTGACCAACCGCCTTTTATTCTGAAGGAGCAATACAAGAAAGTTATGAAGATAGATCGATTACTAGTCGCTTTTGCCTTTGTTCTGGCTATGGCCGTTTCACCCGTGCTGGCGCAGCCAAGACCCGGCGCAGCGGCCCCTACGCAGACGCCGGCCGCAACGTCGACGACGGTCCCGGAGAGTAAAATCGCCCTGATCTACTCGGACGCGTTCCTCGATTCCAAAACCGGTATCGCCCGG
>Ga0214473_10012120_pt1 | contig 10120 bp, 9 predicted proteins | sample RVTome_7_FD_203509 | JGI IMG/M metagenome (GOLD analysis project Ga0214473, IMG submission 203509) | Soil microbial communities from uranium-contaminated site in the Upper Colorado River Basin, Wyoming, United States - RVT98D197 | ecosystem: Environmental > Terrestrial > Soil > Contaminated >... | reverse complement strand
GAACTCGTTCATTCGGTCCGGCGGCGATTCCGCGTTTACGAAGGTGGCCTCGAATAGACGCACGATACGACGACGACGGATAAATTATCCCCACCAGTGCGGCTTAGACGTTCCTTAACCTAGAAGGCTCAAGTTTTGGGCGGTTGATCGCCTGAGACTAGGTGTGCCCGCTCCAGGCACCCATATTGAGGGGCGATCCGCGAGCAGGTCCATATATGGCCACCGTCAATCTTGAGGAACTCGCCGCGCCAGCGCCTGTTGCGGCGATGCGTCTCCAAACCTCTGCCGGGCATGCTAAGGCCGCCCGCTCGCTCGCCAAGCTTGTCCCCGATCGACGAAAATATCGGCGCGTCCCAATCCGCGTGCTTGGCCGCTTCATGCGCGAGGACAAAGAAGAATATCCTTGCCAAGTTGTTGAAATGTCGGCCGGTGGCATGGCGTTGCTGTCGCCGGCGCAATGCCGGGATGGCGAGCGAATCGTCGCCTATCTCGATAATTTCGGCCGCCTTGAGGGCGTCGTTGTCCGCAGTGTTGAAGCCGGTTTTGCCGTCCGCATCATCGCCAGCCAGTACAAGCGCGAGAAGATCGCGAACTTACTGACATGGCTGATCAACCGGGAAAGCCTCGGGCTCAACGAAGAGCGGAAGCATGAACGCGTCGTGCCGCGCAATCCCTTATCGAAGCTCATTCTGCCGAACGGCGACGTTTTCGACTGCCGCGTTATCGACGTGTCCCTGAGTGGCGCCTCGATCACCATCGAGAAGAAGCCGCCGCTCCAGACCGAAGTCATCCTCGGACGGATGCGGGGGCGCATTGTGCGCCATCACGATACCGGCGCGGCCATTCAGTTCGCCGAATTACAGGACCCGGACAGCATCGCCCGCTCCTTCGGCTAGCTGTCGTCCCCTCGCCTTCAATCCCAAGATTCCGCAGTTTCAGCCGCCTTTTGGCGTGTAAGCGCGTCCATGGTTAAAACTATGTGAGCGCCAGAGATTCAGTTTTGAGTAGTTCTCACTAAAAATGCATTACCAATACTGCATTAAAACACGAGTATCTCTTATCGGGATGTCAAAATCTTTCTGAGATAGTGCTCCTCAAGAACATGGGGGGTGCAAGTGAAACAGTTCATTCTAGGTTGGGCGGTGTTGATGTTCATCTCATCTTTGCCTGCCGACGCCACAAACAATCATCCGATCCAACTCGAGCCCGATCTTGCGGTCGCGACGGGGACGTTTTTGCAGTCCTTCGGCGATACCTTGCCGCCGATCGGCTACGTCACGTTCTGCCGCGACCATGAAGCCGAGTGCCGCCCGGCGACAACACTTACAGACCGCGTGCAGCTCACCGCGCAGAAGCGGGTTGAGCTCGAGCAGGTGAACAAAAGCGTCAACGACGCCGTGAGCCCGGTCACCGACCAGGATCTCTACGGTCAGGTCGAAATGTGGACCTACCCGACCACGCAGAAGGGCGATTGCGAAGACTATGTGTTGTTGAAGCGCCACATGCTCGTCGAGCGCGGCTGGCCGGAGAGCACGCTTCTCATCACCGTCGTGCGCGACGAGAACAACGAGGGCCATGCCGTGCTGACCGTGCGCACGGATCGCGGCGATCTCGTTCTCGATAACAAGCGCCGCGAAATCCTCACCTGGAACGCGACGTCCTACACCTTCATCAAGCAGCAGTCGGAGCGCAATCCGCTTGTGTGGATCTCGCTCATGGCCCCCGACCAGTCGACGCCGTCGGCGGTTGCCACCTCACGTAGCAACTAAGGAGCTCGCAGCGAAATTTACGAATTAAGGGCCCGGTGACCATCCCCCACCATCCCCGACCCAACCGGGCCTTTACTAGAGCCGGCCTCTTCCCCAAGAGGTCGGCTCCCTTTTTTAGTTCTTAGAGTTTCAGGACGAGGCCGAGCAGCAGGGCTCCGGAGAATAGACTCCAGACCCCGGCAACCAGCACTGAGAGCCCGAGCCAGACCGGCGAACGCGATCGTTGCTTCGCGTCAATCCAAGTATTGCGCATGAGGATGACGGGTCCGCAGAGCACGCGCAGCAGCACACCTCCAAGCGCAGCAAGGATCGATGAGGGTTCGATAGTGAAGCGAAGCGGCTCGCCCGAAACGAGCTGGACGAAACTCGCGGCAAGCCCGGCGGCCGTGAAGCCAATCGCCATCACATAGAGATGGAGCGCAACGTACAGCATGGTCCCAGTTCCGCCTTCCAGTCCTGGACTGTAGCGAAGCTGGCTTCGGTCGTGCGTGCAATCTTAAGGATTGGTTAACCAAGCAGCCGGAAGTAGCCGCACCCTACCCCGCCAGGTCGAAATCGAGGATCGCCATCTGGAATTGATAGGAGGTCTCGCCCTCTTCCTCATCGCGGAACAGCACGCCGATGAACTCATCGCCGATGAACACCTCGGCAGAGTCCTCCTTTTGCGGGCGTTGCTTGACCTGGATGTCCTGCATCCGGAAGGTTCGCTGCAAATAGCGTTCAAGCTTCAAGATTTCGTCGCGTGTCACTCTTGCCCCCTTGCTGGGTTCTAAAGTCCATTACGTTTAGCGGCCGGATTCGTCTTCGCCCTGGAAGTACTGATCCATGGCAAGCGCCGGCTCCTCGCATCCGGCGAATCCAATCTCGCGAGCCGGCACCCCGGCAACCGTGGTGCGCGGCGGAACATCGCGGAGCACGACGCTTCCCGCTGCGATCCGGGCGCAATCGCCAACATTGATATTGCCGAGGATCTTGGCGCCCGCTCCCATCATCACGCCACGACCGATCTTCGGATGCCGGTCGCCCTTCTCGTTGCCCGTGCCGCCAAGCGTCACGCCATGCAAGAGCGAGCAATTGTCGCCGATGACAGCGGTCTCACCGATGACGATGCCGGTGGCATGATCGAACATGACCCCCTTGCCGATCTTCGCCGCGGGATGGATGTCGACCTGGAACACGCGTGACGACAGACTTTGCAGATAGAGCGCGAAATCCTTGCGCCCAGCCTGCCATAAGAGATGCGCAAGACGATAGGTTTGCAGCGCGTGGAAACCTTTGAAATAGAGCACTGGCTCGATCATGCGGCCGGTGGCGGGATCGCGCTTGGCGACCGCCATGATGTCAGCCCGGAATGCATCTCCTAGGCTCGGCTCGGCAGCAAGCACCTCGTGAAACGTCTTATGCAGCAGGCCGGCATCGAGTGAAGGCTGTAGCCGCTGGGCAAGTCTGTGGACCACCGCGTCTTCGAGCCGCGGCTGGCACAGGATCGTCGCATAGATGAAACCGGCGAGTGCCGGCTCCGCCGCGCTCACGTCCTCAGCCTCGCGCCGGACCTGGCTCCAGATCGGATCGTAGGTCTTAATCTGCGGCTGAGCCGCAGTGGAATGTTTTTGCATCTTTAGCCTCCCGCCCTCCACTGTCGGTAGAGGGCAAAGCCGGAACTGATTTGTCTATTGGACTAAGCCCGCTTCGTTAAAAAGTCGAGCACGCCCTGCTTGAAACTGGCGTCGCCGACCGCCTTCATATGGTCGCGGCCTTCAATCTCAAGGAGTTGGGCGCCCGGGATCAGCTTTGCAAGCTCGGCGCCTGAGCCGCCGATCACATCCTTGGTGCCCACGGCGACAAGCACCGGAAGCTTAATTGTGGCAAGCTGCTCGGGCAGGATTCTTTCACGCGGACCCCGCATGCAAGCCGCCATGGCCTTGAGGTCGCTGCCAGTCTGCTCGGCGAAGGCTCTGAAACTTCTCGCCGTATCGTTGGTGACCTCCTCGATGGAGTCCGCCTCGAGCGCCTTGGCGAGGGGACCGGATCCGACCATGCCTCGCACCATATTGATGCCGAGCCCGCCAAGGACGAGACTGCGCACCCGCTCGGGATGGCGCAGCGCGAGAAACGCCGCGATGCGTGCCCCCATCGAATAGCCAAGAACATCGGCGCGCTTGATTCCGAGATGGTCGAGAAGCCGCAACGCATCCTCGGCCATGTCCGGCGCGCCATAGAGCGAAGGATCGTAGAGCTTTTCGCTCATCCCGTGCCCGCGATTGTCGAAAGCGATCACGCGACGCCCCCTCTCAACGAGAAAGGAGATCCAACGAGTATCTGCCCAATTGGTCGCAGTGTTGGAGGCGAAGCCGTGAATTAAAAGGATTGGCTCGCCTTTCCCCTCGTCGCGATAAGCGATCCTAATACCGTCTGAATCGAAACTCTGCATTCGGCCTACCGTTTCCCTCCCGACATCTCTATGCTTTGCCATCCTAGCGTGAACCTAAGATTGGACCATGGCTCAATCCAACGTACCTCATTTCGTCAACGACCTTGGTGTCAGAACTATCAAGATCGGCGTCAAAGAATTTCAATGCATGGGCGCGAGCCCGCCTCACGATCATCCTCATGTCTATCTCGACATGGGTCACGAGGCGGAGATCGTCTGCCCCTATTGCTCGACGCTCTTTGTCTTCGATCCGAAGTTGAAAGCCGATGCGAGCGACCCGCCAGGTTGCGTCTATGAGGTCACTGCGCCGGCCGGCGCACCTGCGGCCTGATGCAAGCGACGCTGCGCGAGCAAAATCATCTCATCGTTGGGGGCGGCATCGGCGGGCTCGCGGCTGCAATCGCGTTTGGACAGAAGGGTCACAACAGCACTGTCCTCGAACGCTCGAGCTTCGCCGAGGAAAGCGGCGCCGGCATTCAGCTCGGGCCGAACGCGACACGGGCCCTGCGTAGCCTCGGCGTCTTGCCGGCGATCGAGGCATCTGCCTTCAAGCCTGAGTCGCTGGTGATGTTCGACGCCGTTTCGGGGCGGAAACTTGCGACCGTGCCGCTCGGAGCCTCGATCGAAGCGCGCTACGGCGCGCCCTATCTCACCCTGCATCGCGCCGATTTGCATGCCGCCCTCCTGGAGACATGCAAGACCCTTGGCGCGGTCACCCTCAGGCCCGGCTTCACCCTCGCTTCCGCCGAGGACGTTGGCGACAAGATCGTCGCGCAGGATACGAACGGAGACGAGGTCGCTGGCGACCTCATGATCGGGGCCGACGGCCTTTGGTCGAAGCTGCGGACAATCGTGGCGCCGAACGCACATCCCCGCTTCGCTCACGCGACCGCCTACCGCACCATGCTCCCGCTCGAGACCTTGCCGACCCAATTTCGCGCGCCAATTGTCGGACTTTGGCTTGGACCGAAAACGCATCTGGTCCATTACCCGGTCCGCGGCGGCAAGGAGCTGAACGTGGTCGCCGTGGTTGAAGGCGGCGACGAGCGCGAGGGTTGGAACGCGCCTGCCGAGCCAGCGCAATTTCTGTCCAGATTCACCGGCTGGTGTAAGGATTCGAAATCATTGATGGAAACGGCAACTGAGTGGCGCGGTTGGTCGCTTCACCGCCTGCCACCGCTTCGTCATTGGTGCAAGGGCCGCATTGTCCTTCTCGGCGATGCGGCTCATCCGGTGCTGCCTTACCTCGCGCAAGGTGCGGCGCTTGCCATCGAGGACGCCGCTACCCTGGTCGACTGCCTCGAAGAAAACAGCGATCCGGCCGAAGCCTTCAGAGCCTATCAGCGTCTGCGCCAGAACCGCGCAAGCAGGGTGCAGCGGCGCTCCTTACGTCTCGGCCGCTACTATCATTTCAAAGGGCCGGCGCGTCTCGTCCGCAATGCGCTGTTGACGCGGCGTAACCCCGACGCCCTCCTTGCCTCGCTCGACTGGCTTTATCGCGCGTGATCGGAGGCGCCGCCTAATTGACGCGGCTCACCTCGACCAGATTGTCGGAGAAGCTCGGCGCGCGGCCGAGGCCGCAATGCGCGTCCGACGAGATCGAATTCACCGATCCGTCGGAGCGATTGAGGCTTCGCCAATAACCGAGCGTCGCCACGACAATGCCTGGATTGACGTCATCGGTGACCTTGGCCACGCCCTCGAAATCGCCGCGGTCGTTATAGACGCGCACGGGATCGCCCTCGCGGATATTCCGCTTGGTGGCGTCCGCCGGCGAGATCAGCACGAATTGCTCGCCCTGGCCTTTGATCTTGTGCTTCTCGTTGGCGTAGCACGAGTTCAAAAATCCGTGGCTCTTCGGCGAGATGATGCTGAGTGCGTAGAGCTTGGCGCGTTCCGGATTCGTCTCAGGCGCCTCACGATTTGGGATGTAGCCCGGCAGCGGATCGACCGGCGTGCCGTCCTGGTCGCCGTCATACATGGCGCGGAACGGACCGGCGACAAAGTTCTTGGCGTCGTGCAGCAGGAACTCGACCTTGCCCGACGGCGTCGGGAACTTGCCATCCTTGTGCGGCGTGCGCGTATCGGCCGAGCCGACATCGATCTTGTAATAGCCGTTCGCCTTGAAATGCTCCATGTCGATGCCGCCCATCTTGGCATCGTCCCAATTGATGTAATAGGCGGCGAGCTCGCTGTCGGTCATTTTGAAGACGGGATCGTCGAAGCCCATTTCCTTGGCGAGCAGCCGCCACATGTCGGAGGTCGGCTTGCATTCGCCAGGCGGGTCGATCGCCTTCTCATTATAGGTGAAATAGAAATGGCCCCAGGACCACATCATGTCTTCGGCCTCGCCGGCCATGGCGGCGGGAAGCACGATGTCGGCATATTTTGCCGTATCAGTGAGGAAATGCTCGGCGACGACGGTGAACAGATCTTCGCGCTGCAGCCCCTTGACGATCTTGTTGGTCTCCGGCGCCTGGCTGACCGGATTGGTGCAAAACACGAACAGACTTTTCAGCGGTGGGTCGAGCTTCATCTCGCCGGTCAGTGCGGCGCCGAGCTTGAGATTGTTGATCGCGCGGGTCCCGGGCTTGATCCAATCGCCGCGCGACACCTTCATCCAATCCACCGGGAAATCCCAGAGCGGCATCTGCAACAGACCGCCGCCGACATGCTTCCACGATCCGACCAGCGCCGGCAGCGCGCAGACCGCGCGGATCGCCTGCCCGCCGCCCGCGTGACGCTCGAGCGCAACGCCCAAGCGGATGACGGACGGCTGCTCGGTCGCGAACTCGCGTGCGAATTGCTCGATGTCGGAGGCTTTGACCCCTGTGATCTTCTCCACGTAGTCGGACGTAAACTCCGCCGCGCGGGCTTTTAGCTCCTCGTAGCCATAAGTGTGCTGATCGACATAATCCTGATCGACAAGGCCCTGCTCGATGATCGCGTTGATGAAGCCCATGGCGAGAGCCCCATCTGTGCCGGGCCGCGGGCAGATATGCCAATCGGCAGCCTTCGCCGTGCGCGATCTGTAGCTATCGATGACCACCACCTTGGCGCCGCGCTTCTGCGCTTCGAGCACGAACGGCCAATGATGCAGATTGGTCGAGATCGAATTGCACGCCCAGATGACGATGAACTTGGAATGCACGAAACTCTCCGGATCGACCCCGCCGGTCGGCCCGACCGTCAACAGCCACGCGGTCGATGAACCCGACGCGCAGAACGTCTTCTCGTTGACCGTTGTGCCGAGCCTATTGAAAAACGGATCGCCGGAATTGATGCCCTGCACCAGCCCCATATTGCCGAGATAGGAATAGGGCATGATCGCTTGGCTGCCGTATGTCGCGATGATCTCGCGCCAGCGCCTGCCGATCTCGGCGATCGCCTCGTCCCAGCTAATGCGCTCGAATTGCTTGGAGCCTTTAGGTCCGACGCGCCGCAGCGGATATTTCAGCCGGTCGGGATTTGCGTGATGGTCGTGAAAGTCCTTCAGCTTGACGCAGAGCGTGCCGCGCGTAAGCGGATGTTCCTTATTGCCATGAACGTCGACGAGCTTGCCGTTCTCGACTTCGTAGATCATGGCGCAAGTATCCGGGCAATCGTGCGGACAGGCGCCAAAAAACTCTTTCCGTGCCGGCTGTTCGTTCATGCCCTACCTCCCTTGGCGATAGTCTCGCGGCTCTTGGCGGCCGCTGATCTAGGTCAGCCTACGAGGGTTGAGGACGATTGTCGATCTGTCAGGGATCACGGGGAGCCTTTGCGTATTACCAATTGTAGCGCATGCCGGCCTTGGCGCCGAGGCCGTCGAGATCATCGGCGAAGCTCACATCGACTTGGGCGAAAACCGTGGTTTGCGCGCCCGGATTAAAGAAGTTCACGCCGGTGGAAACCACGCCCCAGACATCGGTGGCCTCGTCAGTGAAGGTCGGAAACGTCGTACCGAGCGAAGTGAGCGTCGCGCTGTTCGTGCCGGAGAGCGTGCTCCACACGCTGCCTATGACGAAGGGCTCGAACGTCACACCTTCCCAGGCTTCCATGCTGGTGCCGACCCGCAAGCCAAGCCGTCCCCTGAGATTGGGATCGTCGTCGAACTCGACACTGTTGCCGTCGCGAGTGAAGCCCTCGACATTTGCCCAAGCCAACGCGATCGTCGCCAGCGGCTCGACGAACATGCCGCCATTGAAGCCGCCGAAGCGGTAGCCGGCATCGACGCGGCCGCCGACATTGGTGTCGTCGAGCTTGTTGGGAAAGCCGCGGACATCACGCGGATCGAGCTGGAGGAAATCTGCCTTGGCCAGTGTGTCGACGAACAATCCGCCTTTAAGATAGGTCGCGTAGACGCCGACCTCACCACCCTCATAGGTGAATTGCCGCAAGATGTTGTCGTAGTCGAGGCTAGCGTTAATGGCGCCGCCGAGCACGCCGAACACCAGAATGTCGCCTGAGGTCAGAAAGTCGCGCTTGCCGAGATCGAGGCCGGATTCGAAATTCATGATCTGCAAATCGCGATTGAGATTGAAATTGTAGCTCTTCCCATAGGCAGTGGCGCCGGCAGTGTCCCCTTGACTGAGCCAGGTGCCGCCGCCGCGTGCCCAGATCGCCGGAGTGAAGGAAAGACCGTCCGTCGCATCCGCCTGAGTCGCGGTGCTCGCCTGCACGCCGGGACCGCCGCCATTCAACAATACGCGCAAGTCCGCGGTGCGGTCGAACCATGTCTCGGTGGTGGCAAAGAACACATCCTGCGATGCCGTGGTGAGCTCAGGCAGAAGGAACGAGCCGGCGTGACCATCCGGGATTGTACGCAGCTCGAAGAAGCCGCTGCCCGTCTTCGTAAAGAATAGATCATAAGCGACGAGACCGGCATCGATCGGACCGTCCTTGAGATAGAACTGGTTGCCGACGACATTGCCTTCGACGAACACCACGGGAATGCCTTCTTTGTTCGTGGCGCCGTTGCCGGGATTGGTGTTGTTCACCACGAGTGCGGTCTTGCCCTTAACATCGGCATCGATCACGACGTTGTCCGCCGGCGAGCCCGGTCCGCCGAGAAAGACATCGATCGCGACAATGGAAGTGCTGGTCCCGACGAACGTCGCTTTTCCGCACCCGCAATTGGCGATCTCGAACATATCCTGGGGATTGCCATCTACTAGAGAGATCAACCCCGCGTTCTCGAATTGTCGCAAACCGGTAAAGCTCGTGACCTCGGCGATGGCGGGATCTCTGGCGGTGTGAACCGTTGCTCCCTCCTCGTTATGAAAAACGCCGATACCACCGAAATCGCTCGAAGACGCTTCGAACAACCCGCCCGTCTGATTGGTGAAAACCGTTTTGCCGATGAACTCGACCGATCCGGTGATGACACCCAAATTCGAAACGTCGACCATTGAACCGATAGCAACGATGGCCAAATTGTTTCCTGCGGCGATCGACCCGGAATTTTCGATGGTCACCTTCGCGCCGCCCAAGACCGAGATGCCGGCCTGACCGCCGAACACCGATCCGGAATTCTGGATCAGGGCCGTATTGCCTGCGGCCCCGATACCGAACCCCGTTGCATGCACATCGCCGGCATTGACGACCGATACGCGCTTGACGCCGGTACCGGTCGCGGCAAGACCCACGGCGTTGGCGCCGGTGACGTCCACGTCGCCGCCGTTGAACAACGAGATGCCGCCCGAATTCGTGCTCGCGGAGATGCCCGTCGCCTGATTTCCCGAAATTGTGAGATTGCCGCGATTTTCGATCGAGATGTCGCCGCTGTTGGTTTCGGCCGAAATGCCAAAAACGCCGCCTCCCTTGACTTTGAGGTTACCGCTATTCTCAAGCGTTAGGGCGCTGCCACCGCCAACCGCTGAGATTCCCTCGACGCCTCCACCCATTGCTGAAATATTTCCGGTGTTCTCGAGTGTGAGCT
>Ga0214473_10012119_pt1 | contig 10120 bp, 7 predicted proteins | sample RVTome_7_FD_203509 | JGI IMG/M metagenome (GOLD analysis project Ga0214473, IMG submission 203509) | Soil microbial communities from uranium-contaminated site in the Upper Colorado River Basin, Wyoming, United States - RVT98D197 | ecosystem: Environmental > Terrestrial > Soil > Contaminated >... | reverse complement strand
ATGCGAGCCGCTAATCCCGCTTCTCATATTTCCGGCTGTGCAGCATAATTGGCAAGGCGTGCTTCTCGTAACCCTGTTCTTCGGGACTGCAACAATAGGCACCATGTGCCTGATAGTTTTCGCAAGTCTGAAGGGATTGGCAGTCGTTAAAACAGACAGCATGGAAAAGTACATTCATGCGCTGGCCGGAGCAATAATCGTTGCTTCCGGCATCTCGATAAAGCTCTTCGGGCTATAGGCTGCCCAGTCTGGTCGAACCCCCCTTACAATATGCGAAGCAACAGCTTAAGAAAAGCCTGAAAATCTCTTGCCAGGCATATTGATTCACCGGAACCGTTGATAGTTATATTGAATAAGGGTATATTGCCTGTTAATATCATCCAGATGACTGTTCTGGACTATGATAAGGAGATGACTGATGACCGTGATTGACCCGGTCTGCGGAATGGAAATCGAGCCGAAGACCGCGGAATATAAAATAAGATATAAGGGAGAGGTCTACTATTTTTGCGCCGAATCCTGCCTTAGAAATTTCAGCGAAAATCCTGAAAATTATTTACACGGTGACCAGGGAAATGGCGCAATCAAGACAATGGTAAAGGCGAAGAAAAGCAAGATCGCAGTGATTTCTGTTCCCGTGGCAGGTATCACGGACCCGTCGAAAGCTCAAAGTCTCCAGAGCATGCTGGAACATCTACCCGGAATCACGGATGTGGCGGTGGAGGCCACCGGTCGCAACGTGAGGATCAAGTATGATACGGACAGGACCGATTCGAACAGAATCTTACAAGACATGAACTCGGCCGGTTTCAATACTCCGCTTCAAAGAACTGAGTTGGCCATCTCGGGAATGAGTTGCGCGTCCTGCGTATCAAAGATAGAAAACGGTTTGCGCGGCACGGAAGGGGTGGTCGATGCCGCCGTTAATTTTGCCAGTGAGAAAGCGTTCGTAACACATCTTCCCGATATCGGCTACGACGACCTCAAGAAAGTGGTCGAAAGCACGGGATATAAAGTGTTTGATCTGTCAGGCGCCAGGGCTGCCGATGCGGAGAGGGAGCATCGCGACAGAGAGTTCAAGACGCTTCGGGCCAAATTCATAATGTCCGCAATTCTTTCCGGCGTAATAATGCTCGTCATGTTCTCACGCCTGCTGCCCCATGGTGCAGGCAATTATGTTCAATTCCTGTTGACGCTTCCGGTGGTATTCTGGGGGGGTTCGCAGTTCTATCGCGGCTTTTGGACAGCGCTGAAACATCGGGCCGCCGACATGAATACGTTAATAGCGGTCGGCACAGCTGCGGCATTCATATACAGCACGCTGGGGACATTCTTCCCGCATTTCTTAGTGAGCGCCAATATCGAGCCCGATGTTTATTTCGATACTGCGGCGGTCATCATAACGCTGATTCTGCTGGGAAGGCTACTGGAATCCAGGGCCAAAGGCCGAACTTCGGAGGCGATCCGCAAGCTCGTGAATCTGCAGTCCAAGACGGCCCGGGTCAGTCGCAACGGTGCGGAAATCGATGTGGATATTGCAGAAGTGGTAGTCGGTGATATTGTACTGGTTCGGCCCGGCGAGAGAATTCCAGTGGACGGGATAATTATCGAAGGGCATTCCAGCGTCGACGAATCTATGTTGACAGGGGAAAGCATCCCGGTTGAAAAAAACGCAGCTGACCAGGTGATAGGCGCCACAATTAATAAGACGGGCAGTTTTAAATTCAAAGCGGACAAGATCGGAAGCGATACCATTCTTGCCCAGATTATCAGGATGGTCCGGGAAGCTCAAGGTTCGAAAGCACCCATCCAGAGGCTGGCCGACAAGATTGCGGGCGTCTTTGTGCCGATTGTAATGGGTATCGCGATACTGACTTTTGGCGTCTGGGTCCTATGGGGTCCGGAGCCGTCTCTGACAATGGCGCTCTTGAATTTCGTGGCGGTTCTGATAATCGCCTGCCCCTGCGCGTTAGGCCTGGCTACCCCGACAGCTATCATGGTGGGCACCGGCCTGGGAGCCGAAAACGGGATCCTCGTCAAGGGAGGGGAAAGTCTGGAAAACGCCCAGCGCGTCAACATGATCGTATTCGATAAGACAGGTACCATCACGAAGGGCGAACCGGAGGTAACTGATGTTTTTGCGCTGGATGGTTTCTCCGAAGAGCAGGCACTTTTCTATGCGGGATCGCTGGAGAAAAACTCGGAACACCCCCTTGGCGAAGCGATTGTAGTCGAGGCATTGAAGCGAGGGGTCTCCCTCACCGATCCTCAGAATTTCAAAGCCATTCCGGGCCATGGTATCGAAGGGAGTGTCGACGCAAAGACAGTGCTGCTCGGCAACGCCCGGCTAATGGCCGAGCGAGGAATCGATCTCTCGCTTCTGCGGTCGAACTATGAGCAGATGTCAATCGAGGGGAAAACACCGATGTTTCTCACGATAGATGGCAGGCTTTTGGGCATCATAGGCGTAGCAGATACCGTGAAGCAGGAAGTATCCAGGGCAATAAACATGTTGCATAAGATGGGAATGAAAGTCGCCATGATAACAGGCGATAACAAGAATACTGCAATTGCTGTCGCCAGACAAACCGGGATAGAGGATATCATGTCCGAGGTGCTTCCCGAAGACAAGGCCAGGGAGGTCGAACGGTTGCAGAACAACGGATATACAGTAGCCATGGTTGGGGATGGTATCAACGACGCTCCCGCCCTTGCCCAGGCAGATTTGGGAATCGCGGTTGGCTCGGGCACCGATGTCGCCATTGAAACATCGGACATAACCTTAATCACCAATGACCTCGTCAGTGTGCCCAAAGCGATAGATCTTTCCAGGAAGACGATGAGCACGATCAAATGGAATCTTTTCTGGGCATTCATATACAACATCATTGGGATTCCCATCGCCGCCGGCGTTCTATATCCTGCATTTGGCAAAGTGGGACTTCTGAACCCGATGATAGCATCCGCCGCAATGGCATTTTCGTCAGTTTTCGTCGTTACGAACTCGCTCCGTCTGAAACACAAGAAATTGTTGGAATAATTCAAGGAGACTTCGATGGTCGTTGACCCTGTCTGCAAAATGAAAATCGATGAAACCAAGGCCGCAGGTAAATCAGAATATAAAGGTCAAACCTATTATTTCTGTGCCGTAACTTGCAAACAGAAATTCGATAAAGAACCACATAGATATACTGGCAGGTAGGTTTGCCAGTCGTACCACTTGGCCCGGGGGCTCCGCCCCTCGACCCCGGGGTCGAGGGGAGAAAGCCGGCCCGAAAAGAGACTCCGAAACCTGAATAAGGATCGGGGAGATCGCGCTACATGCCCATTGTTACCCCGGCCGGCTTTCTCGCTGTCCCGTCCCGGGACAGGCGGAGCCCCCGGGCTGGTGACAATCGGGCGATCTTTCGCACTTTCAGCGCCGAAAATTATATTTCCAATGCATTCCCGTTGTTGTATTATAAGCCTATGAGTCTCGTGGCCTCTTGCTTCCTCACTGCATCTCCTCTGGTCCGATTCTCTCTCAATTTACCTTCGCATTGGATGTTAAGTAGATAAGGAAAATGCACAATTGATGGAGCATCAATCTCTGGTAGATGAAAATCGATATACAAGCATTTGGGTGTGCCAAATTAGTGCTTAAGTAAGGAGCGTTTATGGCAAAAAAACTCGTCATCTTGTTGTTCCTTGTTGCCTTGTTGGCCGGGATACCCCTGGCGCAGGACGCTGCAGAGGACGCCACGGGACCACCGGAGTCGATTCCGGCGCCGCCAATGAATGTCACGGTGACCGACAGGGCAAATGATGCCGGCCACGGACTGATTATCAGATGGGGCCTTTCTCCAGATGATGGGGCAGGAGTGAATAACATCGCGTTTTATGAGGTGTTTCGTTCCAGCTCCCCCGATACCGGGTTCATTTCTCGCGGTGTTGTTCCAAAAGGGGGCAAGGAGTATATCGATTTTGATGAAACTGTACCATCGGAAGAAAATCCGAATCCCAATTATATGCCTGTTAACAGCACCTGGTATTATAGAATCCAGGCCCTGACAGATAAACAGGTTCCCTCCCAGTTTACCGATATTGTGTCCGGCACGACAGTTGAGGACTGGATTCATACAGGGAAAATCCCGATAGGGGTGGTAGCCATAGTCTTTACGATATTCCTGCTGATCTTCATTGCGTCAGCCAGAAAAGGCAAGACAATGTATGTCAGGCCGCTGGCGGGAATAAACGCTGTGGATGACGCTATCGGACGCGCTACCGAAATGGGCAAGCCGATCCTCTACATCCTCGGCCTCGGCACTGCCGGCGACATCGCTACCATAGCGGGTTTCACGATCCTCTCCCGTGTCGCCAAACGAACTGCTGAGTATCAGACTAAAGTCATCGTGCCCGTGCAAGATCCCGTCGTTTTGGCCGTGGCGCAAGAGACCGTACGGACCGCCTATTTGGAGGCCGGTCGACCGGATCAGTACAATCCGGATAATGTGTTCTTCGTCACATCGATGCAGTTCCCATATGTTGCGGCTGTGAACGGCATCATGCTCCGCGAGCGCCCGGCAACGAATTTCTACATGGGAGTGTTTTACGCGGAGTCGCTTATTCTGGCGGAGACCGGAAACATTGCGGGTTCTATTCAGATCTCCGGCACTGACCAGGTGGCTCAGTTACCATTCTTCGTGGCCGCTACCGACTATACCCTCATAGGCGAGGAACTCTATGCCGCATCGGCATATCTTTCGCAGGAACCTGTCCAGCTTGGCACTCTAAAGGCCCAGGATTACACCAAGGCCATAGTCATTCTTTATATAATAATGGGCGCCATAGCGATCACGGCCGGCTGGACATTACTCAAAAACCTCGTAACCATTAACCTGTAGCCGGGAGACAGTATGAAAAGAGAAATACCTTTGATGATCGTCATGGTTACGGGTATCATCATGTTTCTTCAATATTTCTTTCCGGGTAGATTTTTATTCATTCCATTCATTAGCTCGGAAAAACTCTTTGAATTTCTCAATGACTGGGTAATGGTCATCGGCATCCTGTCGCTGCCGCTGGGGATCTGGAGCCTGGTGAAGGCCAATGTCAATAAATTGAAAGTCCCCGATGAGAGATTCTATTCCGCCGTGCTCCTCCTGGGATTCCTGGTCATGGTGATAAGCGGCTGGATGCCTGACTGGCGCACCAAAGGAGTTCATCTGGCATTATTCCAAAACGTGTTGATTCCAATTCAAGCCACGATCTTCTCGCTTTTGGCCTTCTTCGTTGCCAGCGCCGCCTACAGAGCATTCAGGGCCCGCTCGGTTCTGGCCACGATTCTCCTTTTGACAGCATTCATAATAATGTTCCGCCTGATACCACTTGGGCCGATTGCCGGAATCAACAGCTGGCTTGTGGAAAAGATACTAACCATTCCCAACATGGCCGCCAAGCGAGCAATCGCAATGGGGATAGCCCTTGGCGCCACCGCCACGGCTATCAAGATCATTTTGGGAATCGAACGAACCTATATGGGTCGGGATTAGGAGGTGACGGTTATGACATTCTTGGAAAAAATGATGCAAATCGACCGTCGCTGGATCTACCTGGCCATCGGTCTGGCGGTCATAATTCCCGCCATATTCTCGTTCACCGCTCCGGTATCGGTCACGCCTGAGGTCAAGAAGATTTATGATTTCGTCGAGGGGCTTGGCCCTAATGATTACCTCTTCCTCGCCATGGACTATGATCCTTCCTCGATGGCCGAGCTCAATCCCATGGCGGAGGCGGTACTGAAGCATGCCTTCACCAAAGATCGAAAGGTGATTATCGTGACCTTGGCCCAGTTCGGGCCGGGTATGGTGGAAGAAATCACCACTCGTCTCGCCAACGAATTCAGTCGGGTCCGTGGGGAAGACTACGCATTCCTGGGATATCGCCCATATCCCGCCATAACAATCATGCTCATGGGCACCGATTTCCGGGTACCATTCCCCCAGGATTATTACGGCGCCACCCTCGACTCGCTGCCGATCATGCGCGGTATCAAGAATTTCAACAACGTAAAAGGCGTAATTGACCTCACCGCAGGCAACACCGCCGATTTCTGGATTACTTATGGCAATGGCCGCTACAATTTCCCCCTTGCCATCGGGATAACCGGGGTCATGGCTGCTGATTATTATCAATACCTGCAATCCGGTCAGATTTTCGGAATCATCCCTGGGGTCAAAGGAGCCGCTGAATACGAACGTTTGATAGACATGCCGGGCCAGGGAATGCAGCAGGTCTCGTATCAGGTGGTGGCGCATGCGGTCATCATCTTGTTCATCGTAATCTCCAACGTGGCTTATTTCGCCACGCGCAAGCAAAAATCAACGACGGGAGGTGCCAGATGACAGGCCAATTATTACTGAATGGCGTCGCCGCCTTCCTGACCCTCTGCATTTTCAGCTTCCTCTACAAGGATAATCCTTTCTACAAGTTTGCCGAGCGCCTCGTGGCGGGTATCGCAACCGGTTATTGGACCATGCTGCTTTTCCATACCAATTTCGTGCCCGTGGTCTGGAACAGGTTGGCCCATGAAGAGAGATACGAATATATAATCCCAACCCTCCTCGGCCTCATGATGTGGACCCGGTTTTCAAAAAAATGGTCCTGGGTTTCAAGATACTCGATCGCCTTCTATATCGGTATCTCCTCTGGCATAACCATCACTCTGGCGCTCTATGCCTCGCTTTTCAGGCAGCTCGAGGCCACCATCAAGCAACCTATCGATTTCAGCGCCGCGGGCATTTCGACGCTGTTGGTTATCATAGGTGTCCTTTCGGCTCTGGTATACTTCTTCTTTTCGGCCGCACACAAAGGCACGCTGGGCGTCGTCTCTCGATTAGGCATCTATATCATCATGATAGGGTTTGGCGCCGGATTCGGTTTGACCGTAATGGGACGAGTCGCTTTGTTGGTCCAGCGTATCATCTTCCTCAAAGATTACGTCAATTCACTGGGACGGCTTTTTGGAGGTTAGTAACTTCCGAGACAAGGTTGGTAACGTTAAGGGCGCTCTGATCTGGGGCGCCCTTTTCCATCATGAAAATACCACCACCATCCTCGGACAGATAAACCACCATATAATAACAAATAAAACCGCAAATACTCCTTGAATTGTGGGGAGAAATTTCGCTTGGAACATGAAGGCCTAAAGGATATATATTATATTCAGGATGTTGTCTTTTCGCAATCGCCTTAAATGCCTTCTTATTTTATGCACCGCCATATTGCTTTCGGGTTGCGTCTACTATAACACCTTCTTTGTAGCCCGGCAGAAGTTCAATCAGGCCGAAAGAAGCCAGCAAGAGAATCTCGGCAGGCTCGAAAATCCTGACCGGCCACAAGCACCAGGCGGAAATCCCCCCGGTATGCAGCGCCAGCCCGCCCGACCCAGCCGCCAGCAGCCGGGCGAATCGTTTTCGTCGAAAGTTACTGCGCAGGAGAGGCAACTCTACGATGACGCCATCAGGAAAGCGGAAAAAGTGCTCGCCAATCACCCCAAATCCAAGTGGGTCGATGATGCGCTGTGGCTCATTGGAAAATCTTGTTATAACATGGGAGACTTTTTCAAAGCAGAGAGGAAATTTAAAGAGCTCGTGACTAATTTCTCCGAGTCGAAATACGTCGATGACTCTTATTACTACATGGGGTTATGCCAGATCAATCTGGGCCATAACGACCAGGCCTTTTCGGCCTTCTCCTCCATAGAAAACGCTCCCAAAGCAAGTCCTTTTCTACCTGACGTCATCTTCACAAAAGGCAACATGGAGATTGCCGCAGGGAATAATGCCGCGGCCGAAGCGCTTTTCGACTCGTTCCTGGAGAGATTCTCGGGCCATGACTCGGCAGCCAGGGCAATGTACAATATCGGAGTCTGCAGAGAAAAGCAGAAGAGTTATTTCGGAGCCTATCAGGCTTTCAGCCATGTCGCCAGATATGGGCCGTCCCGAACTCTATACTTTGACGCCTTGCTGGCATCGGCCGCATCGGCCCTGAGGAGCGATTCAATTCAAACCGGCATGAAGATCTTGAAAGATCTATCCGAAGATGAGAGGTTTTTTTCGCGTTCCAGCGATATCCATCTGCGGCTGGCAGAGGGATTCTATCTGCAGGGAGATATCGATAAGGCTCTCGAAACCTACAAGGAGATAACAACCCAGAATCCCAGGACACCTCAATCTGCCGAGGCGTATTACCGCCTGGGATTGATCTATCAGAATGACAGGTTCGACTTGGCGGCGGCCAAAGAGGCGTTTTCCAAAGCCCAGGGCGAATCCCCCGAATCGGAATACAAACGGCTCGCTCTCGCGCGTTCGGCCCAAATAGCCAAACTCGAGACGTTTCAAATGCAATTGCAGCGAGCCGATTCGCTGAAGAGATTTGGTGAATCAAATCCCCCGTCGATTCTCCCCATAGCACAGCCCGATACCGTTAGCGTGAATACTGATTCCAGTGGCGGGATTGGAGTTGATTCATTGCAGGGGCAATCCCTGATTGATGGCCCAATGTTGCCCGGTCCCGATGCCGCAGTCGATTCGATGTCGGCTCAGCCGATGAGAGATACCGCTGCATTAATCGTGCCTGCCGTTGCGGACGGACCCGTTCCCTTCGATACCCTGCTGCGCCTCCTCAGAAGCGATTCCATTGCAGCAGCGAAAAATCCGTCTCCTGAAAATCTCCTCAGCAATGAGGTGAATGCCGATTCCATCGGCGTGCGCGATACTCTCGCACCAGGTTCCAGTGGAGGAAGCAGCTCCGGCGATCAGAAGGAACCGCTTCCAGGTAGTGAGGCTTCGAAGGTCAATGAGGATAGCATAAGGCAATCGATCATTCAAGCCGGCATCGAAACAAGGTATATGCTGTCAGAACTCTACGCCTACGAACTGAATCGCCCGGATTCCGCCCTTCGCGAGTACCTGCTAATCGCGGAGGAATACCCTGAGTCTCCGTATGCAACAAAGTCGCTCCTGGCCGCGGCCCAGATCGAAATCGGTCGCAACGATTCGGCATCGGCAAATGTTTATCTAAGGAGGTTGGTCTCGCAATACCCCGAATCACCTCAGGCGGTTCAGGCCGCAGAGATGTTGAATACCCCTCTGGAGCTCACGGAAAACGCTATGGGATTATATACTGCCGCTGAAAGCCTTATATTCGAAGCGGAGAACCCGGATTCGGCCATGATGTTATTGAGATACATCCAGAACAAATTTCCCGACCTTGCACCAAAGGCCTCATTTGCGATCGCCTGGATACTCGATCAAGTGATAGGGGTTGAAGACAGCTCGGCGTTCCAGGCTTATGCGGAAGTCGTCAAGAAATATCCTGACACCGAATATGCACTGGCGGCCAGTGACAGGCTCTCAACCAATGTCAGAAAGGATCAAAGAAAGGCCACTCCTCGGGAGAGGGGGGATGAACCGCAGGAGCCGGCGGAGGAGCTTCCTGATACTTCTCAGCAGTTTGCCGGAGGATTTCCTCTCGCTCCACCACCGCGAATAACCGGTCAGTTCGTTTACCCCGAAGCCCTGCTTTCCAAGGAACTGAGAGGTAAAGTAATATTTAAGATCAAGATCGATATTTCCGGCAAGGTCGGAGAATACGAAATAATCGGACCATCGGGGGAATACGCCATCGATTCCTCTGCCACGGCGGCGTTGTTGCAGACTGAATTCGATACATCTGAGTTGGACCTGGTGCAGCTTGACAGCTATTTTCAATACAGCATACCGTTCAGGCGACCTGACGTAAGGCTTTTTAATGACCCTTACCGCGAGCAGAGAGAGAGGGGAGGCCCGCAATAAAATATTCAGGCTGTTATCCCATCGTCGGTAAAGAGATAATATCAAAGACAGTTTTCAGGTTTACATTCAAAGCTCCCGAAATTGCCCGTGAGGCAAAGCCGGGGCAATTCATACAAATCAAGGGAAGCGAGAGTTATTTCCCTCTCTGGCCCAGGCCGTTTTCAATTCATGACGTGGATACCGGTCGCGGCCATCTGGAAATCATGCTCCGTATCTTTGGAAGCGGCTCGGGCCAGATAGCAGGGAAAAAGGAAGGCGAGAATATACACCTCTTCGGCCCTCTC
>Ga0214473_10012118_pt1 | contig 10120 bp, 6 predicted proteins | sample RVTome_7_FD_203509 | JGI IMG/M metagenome (GOLD analysis project Ga0214473, IMG submission 203509) | Soil microbial communities from uranium-contaminated site in the Upper Colorado River Basin, Wyoming, United States - RVT98D197 | ecosystem: Environmental > Terrestrial > Soil > Contaminated >... | reverse complement strand
CATCTCGAGACCGATTATCTGGCCCACGCCGACACGCCCGGCGAGGCCGAGGCGGCGTTGCGCGCGCTGTCGTTGTGGGACGTGAAGGCGCACCTTGATGCGGTGATCGAGCGGCACCGCGTGACCCGCGAATGATGGGCGCAAGGGAAGGCGTGGTGATGAGCCAGACGGGAGGCCGGTACCGGGTGTTTTCCGGGGGCGACCTCCTCACGGCGTCCTTGCGGGGGCGCGTCAAGCACGGCGACGACGACCGCATCCTGGTGGGCGACCGGGTAAGAGTGGAGGTGCACGGGGACGGATCGGTCACCATCGAGGGCGTGGAGCGGCGGAAGTCCGTCCTGCGCCGCCGAAGCCCCGGCAAGCGGCGCGGGGTTCGAGCGGTGGCAGCCAACGTGGACCAGGTGGTGGTGGTGGGCTCGGTGCGCGAGCCGGTGTGGGATCCCTACCTGGTGGATCGTTTCGTGGCGGTCGCCGAGGCCAACCGCCTGCCCGTGGTGCTGGTGGTCAACAAATGCGATCTGACCACGGGGGTCGGCGAGCTGGCCGTGCCGTATGAGGCCGCGGGCTACGAAGTCGTTGCCACCAGCGTGCGGACGGGGCAGGGGCTGGAGTCGCTGCGGGGGCGGCTGGAGGGGCGCGCATCGGTGCTCAACGGCGCGACGGGTGTTGGGAAGTCCAGCTTGCTGAATGCCCTGCAGCCGGGGCTCAAACTCAGAACGCAAGCGGTAAGCCGGAAGAGCGGCTCCGGCCGCCATACCACGGTCATGGCCGAGATGCACGCATTTGAGCCGGAGGGGTTCGTGATCGACACGCCGGGGTTACGTGACGTCGGGCTTTGGGGCCTGGAGCCGCTGGAGGTGGTGCAAGCGTTTCCGGAGGTCGCGGCCCTCGCGCCCTCGTGCCGGTTCGACAACTGCAGGCATCTGAGCGAGCCGGACTGCGCGGTCGAGGCGGCCTTCCGGCGCGGGGACCTGGCGGAATCGCGCCTGGCATCGTACCGGCAGCTGCTGGCGGAAGCGCTGGAGGCGGGCCGCCCATGGAAATGACCGATGCGGTACTGGTCACGCCGTTCCAGGGAGAGCGCTACGCCGGCGTGAACCTGACAGACGTAATCGCCCCGCCGTACGACGTGATCAATGAGAGTGAGCGCGCGGCGCTGGCGCGGAAGCACGCGTGTAACGTGGTTCACGTGATCCTGCCTCAGAGCGACGGCGATCGCTACGCACATGCCGCGACGCAGTTGGCCGAGTGGCGAAACAGCGGCCGGCTGGTGGCGGACCCGGCGGGGGGGCTGTACGTGCTCCAGCAGCGGTTTGCCACGCCGGACGGGGCGTCGCACGTGCGCACCGGCGTCATTGCCGCCGTGGTCGCCGAGCCGTTCGCGAATGGACGGGTGAAGCCCCACGAGGAGACCCACGCGGGCCCCAAGCAGGACCGGCTGGACTTGATGCGGGCCACCGGGACCATGTGTGAGGCGCTCCTCATGATGAGCCGGGACTCGACCGGCGCGCTACGGCGCCTGCTGGCCTCTGCCACGGCGGCGCCCTCGCTCGCCACGACGACCCTGGATCAGGTCGGCATCTCGGTGTGGCGGGTGGAGGGGGCTCCAGCGGCGGCGCTCGCGGCGGCGGCCGGCGGTGAGGCATTGTATATCGCCGACGGCCATCACCGGTACGAAACCACGGTGGCCTTCCGCGCGGAGCGCCCCGAAGCCGTCCGCACGCTGGCCCTCATCGTGCCGCTCGGCGATCCGGGCTTGGTCGTGCTGCCAACGCACCGGATGCTCGGCGGCAAGCGGGTGACGGACGCCGAGGTGGCGCGGCTGGCGGATCACTTCACCATCGAGCCCCTGCCCACGGCAGACGGCGCGGCAAGCGCGCTGGCCAACCTCGCTAGCGGGTCGGGTGGCTGCGTCGTGGTCCTGGAGCGGCAGGCGTTCCGCCTGACCCGCCGGCCTGGAAAGGTACCGGAGCCGATCGCGGGATTGGGCCCGGTCGTGGGCTCGCTGGACGTTGCGTGGGCCGACACCCTGGTCGTGCCGCCACTCAAGCGAGCGGCTGGCGAGGAGAGGCTCCGCTATACGCCGGACCTGGAGGTCGCGCTGCGGGCGGTGCGCGGCGGCGAGGCGAGCGCCACGGTGCTGCTCAATCCGCCCGCGGTGGAGGATGTGCTCGCGGTCGCGGACGCGGCGGCATTCATGCCGCCCAAGGCGACCTTCTTCACACCCAAGGTCCCGAGCGGGCTGGTGTTCCTGAACTACGGCCGCCCTACGTCGTGACAGGGTATTGCCATCCTCGCATTGGCGTAGCGAACTTGCGCGTTGCACGCTTGGACCCTCGAGTATCAACCGCAGAGAGCGCAGAGGAGGAACGGAGAGCACGCAGAGGTTTGTGTAGGGATCATCTAGTGCACCAGGCATTACCTCTGCGTACTCTCTGTTAAACCTCCGCGCCCTCTCCGGTAATCAGTTGCCTCACATTGTTGATGTAAGGACTTGAGATGAGCCCGCGCCCGCGTGCCCGGATTCTGGCGAACCTGGAGACCGTCTACCGTGAGGCGTACAACCGGGCCAAGGAAGCCGGGGACACCTCGCGCATGCTCGACCTCGACGCGGCATATCAGCGGGAACAGTTGTTGCTGGAAGTGCTGTTGGACATCCGGGATGCGTTGCGGCCAACCACCGAGAGCGGAGTCAGGAGCGCGGTGGAAAAACTGGCTGCGGTCCACAAGCTGACCAAGCTCAGAGGATAGGACACTTCCAGAATGCCTCCACGCACCAAGCCCCGCACGCCATCCGCCAAGGGGCCTGCCGCCCGTTTGCAGAAGGCGGATCTGCTCGACATGTACCGGCTGATGGTGCTCTCGCGCCGCCTCGACGACAAGGAAATCCAGCTCAAACGCCAGAACCGCATCTACTTCCAGATATCGGGTGCGGGGCACGAGGCGGTCCTGGTCGCGTCCGCCAAGGCGCTCCAGCCGGCGTACGACTGGTTCTACGCTTACTATCGGGATCGGGCCTTGTGCCTGGCGCTCGGCATGACGCCCACCGAGATGCTGCTCTCCGCCGTGGCCGCGGCGGCAGACCCCAACTCCGGCGGCCGGCAAATGCCCTCGCATTGGGGGCACAAGGCCCTGAACATCGTGAGCCGGTCCAGTCCCACCGGGACGCAATTCCTGAACGCCGTGGGGTGCGCGGAGGCCTGGCTTCGGTATGACCTGATCAAGGAGATCCCGGATCGCGAGCTGCTGGCCAAGGGCGACGAGGTGGTGTATTGCTCGGCGGGTGATGGGGCCACCAGCGAGGGAGAGTTCTGGGAGGCCATGAACACCGCCTCCAATCTCCAACTGCCGATCCTCTTCCTGATCGAGGACAACGAGTACGCCATCTCGGTGCCGAGGGAAGTGCAGACGGCAGGGGGATCGGCGTCCAAACTGGTGGCCAACTTCCCGCACCTGTTCCTGGAAACGGTGGATGGGTGCGACCCGGTGGCCTCGTACGAGACGATGAGCCGCGCCGTCGCCCATTGTCGAGCCCGCAAGGGCCCGGCGCTGGTGCACGCCAGCGTGATTCGCCCGTACTCGCATTCCCTATCCGATGACGAAGCGCTGTACCGCCCGCCGGAGGAGCGCTCGGCTGACGCCGCGCGGGACCCGCTCACCACCTTCCCCGCCAGGCTGCTGGCGGATGGGCTGGCCACCGAGCCGGAGCTGGAACAGATCCGTTCCGGCGTGGAGGAAGAAGTCAGCCTCGCCGTCGAGCTGGCGCTGGCCTCTCCCCAACCCGGACCGGACACGGTACACCTGTACGTCTACTCACCGGACGTGGACCCCACGAGCGAGGGATTCGACACCGAAGAAGACCCCCAGTTCTCCGGCGAGCCCACCACCATGGTGGACCTGTTGAACGGGTGCCTCAAGGACGAGATGGCTCGCGATCCACGGATCGTCGTCTTCGGCGAAGACGTGGCCGACGCGTCGCGCGAGGCGTCCTTGACCAAGGTCAAAGGCAAGGGCGGCGTCTTCAAGGTGACCTGGGGGCTGCAGCGCAGGTTCGGGAGCGACCGGGTGTACAACTCGCCCCTGGCGGAGGCCAACATCGTGGGAAGAGCCGTCGGCCTCGCCACCCGCGGGCTCAAGCCGGTCATCGAGATTCAGTTCTTCGACTACATCTGGCCGGCCTACATGCAGATCAGGGACGAGCTGTCGGTGCTTCGCTGGCGCAGCAACAACGCCTTCAGCGCGCCGGTGGTGGTGCGGGTGACGTACGGCGGGTACTTGAAGGGCGGCGGACCGTACCACTCGCAGACGGGGGCGGCGATCTACACCGGCATCCCCGGCTTACGCGTGGTGTGTCCGGCGACGGCGCTGGACGCCAACGGGCTGTTACGCACCGCGATCCGCTGCGACGACCCCGTCATCTTCCTCGAGCACAAGCACCTCTACCGCCAGACCTACAACAAGGCCCCCTATCCCGGTCCCAACTTCATGATCCCCTTCGGCAAGGCCAAGGTCGTGCGGCAGGGGACGGACGTGACCGTGGTGACGTACGGCGCTGTGGTGCAGCGGACGCTGGTGGCGGCGCAGCAGGTGGCGGAGGCGGACGGGATCAACGTGGAGGTGATTGACCTGCGCTCGCTCAACCCGGTGGACTGGACCACCATCGGGGACTCGGTCAAGCGGACCAACAAGGTGATCGTGGCGTACGAGGACTCGTTGTCCTGGGGCTATGGCGCCGAGATCGCGGCGCGGATCGCGGACGAGTGGTTCCCCTGGTTGGATGCGCCGGTCCGGCGCGTAGCCTCAGCGGACACGTTTGTGGCGTATGCACCGGAGCTGGAGGACATCATCCTGCCCCAGCCGGCCGACCTCGTGGAGGCGGTGCGGGCGCTGCACGGCTTCTAGATCTTCGTTTGACAGCGTGGTCTCCCGCCTGCCTGTTCTTGAGACCCGACTCCACGAGATGCCCTAGCTCGGCGCAGCGTGTAAGCGATGTCCTTGGACTATTCTGTTAAGGATGTCCCCGGCCGTTCACGTCATGCGCAGCAAGCGCACGGACGAGTGGGCGACGATAGTCGGGGTCCTTCTCATGAAGCTCGACCCGCCGCGCGTCTAGGTCGATGTTGAGGTAGACCTCGGCGTAGCGCTCCTCAAAGTCGGCCTCGAAGAACAGTTTGAGCTTGACCAGCTCCCCAGCTACGGCAGGAGGGTGGCCCTCCAAGGCGATGGCGGCAAAGAAGACCCGCTCAGCCATATGCCCCACCGTTTCGGATGTCTGTGGGAGGTCGCTGCGAATGTCAGATCGCAGAACCCCTCCTCGGACTCACCGGTGATCTCAGGTAGGTTCATTCACTGTGCGGAGGGAGTAGACACCGACGAAATCAGCGGGCGAGAGGGGGACCTCAGGGGCTGTGGCTTCCCCACAGGCCCAGACGGCAACGGCGAGGGCGACTGTCGGTCTTAGTCGATTCACGGAGACCGGCTCTGGACACATCTGACTTCTACAACAGTATGCAGTTCGTGGTAAGGTAATGCGTGACTAGGATCACGCTCGCGGCCTAACGCTCTGGATCAGGCAGCCCCGCCTGCACGATTGAGCTGCTTTGCCATCGGCACCGTGGTTCCAACGCCCGCGTCGGCGCTGATCGGCGAAAAGCCGCACTTGGCGTGCGGCCTGCGTGGCCGCGATCTGGCGGACGCCATCCACGCGGAACACGCCCGCCGGGGCGTGGGCAAAGCCCGCGGCGGCGCCGGCAAGCATAGACTCGATCCTGGCCGCCAACGGCCTAACGCGAGAAGGACTGGATTCGCTGATGTATGCGATCGCTGCCGACTCGGTCAAGACGGCGGCGTACGAAGCAGGAATTCGGTAACGGGTCTGGCTTGGGGGGCTACTGACCGCCCCCCGAGGTGCCGGCGCCGAGCGCCACGGAAGCCGATTCGATCCAACCCATCAGGCCACTTGGGGCCCGGACCAGCAACTGATCCCCGTAACGGCCCAGGATGGGTATTACGTCGCCTCCACTGATCGAGTCCGTCGGGAGGCCCAAAGGCGCGGGCGCGGACCATAACACCGTCGCGGCGGCCGCCGAGGCGGAGGCGATCGGCTCCAGCGGCCGCGCATCGCTGAGGCTGAGATATCCCATCCGGCCGCCGGGCACTCTCGCGAAGTACCACCGTCCGGTCCCGGCGAGCACCTCTACCGGCGCCTGCCCGGGAAGCTCCAGCACTACCGGGGCGTTTGGGTCCGCCCGCGAGCGTAAACGAGCACCGGGAGGGGCAACCCGCATCCAGTGGCCCACCCGGCTCGAATCGCCGGCGAACTCGGCCGGCTGTCCCGGCGGCTCCAGCAGGTGGAAGTAGGGATCCACCGGGCCGCCGCGCCGGATGTAGATGCCGAAATGCAGATGGGGCGGCGTGGTGCGCGCGTTGCCGGTATTCCCCACGAATCCCAGGGTGTCGCCGGGCTCCACCCACGTGTCCTCTTCCACCGCGTGCCGGTCCAAATGGGCGTAGTACAGCCGGCGGCCGTACCGCGCGTCCCGGAGCCATACCACGTTCCCGCCCAGACGATTAGTGCCGGTCCTCGAGACCCACCCTGCCGTGACGGCCAGCACCGGCGTTCCCCGTGGCGCGAAGAGATCCACGCCGTGGTGCTCCCGGCGCCCCGCATCGCGCGGCGCCCCGAACCGGCTGCGGAGCGTGCGCATGTCCATCCCGGCAACCGGAAAACCCAGCGACGCGTGCGCGCTCACGGTGAGCGTGATCCGTCCGCCCCGGAGGAGCTCCGGCTGCACCCGCAACACGTAGTCGCCCGGGCGTAGCGCCACGTACTCGAACTCCCAGGTCGACGAATCGGCGCTGGCCACCAGCTGCGGCGGGCTGACGCTGTCCGGGAGAAAAAAGAGATCGACGAAGAAAATGAGAGCGCTCGGCTGGGCGCCGGCCACGTCAATGCGGGCCGCGACCCGCTGCCCGCGCTCCAGCGACAGGCGATACGCCACGGCCACCGCCTGTCTGGGATCCAGGTACCGCACCTCGCGGTGGGGCAGCGTCACCACCACCGGCGCCTCTAAGGCCTGCCGCGCGGCCGTGGTCCAATCCTGCCCTAACGCCGTGGTGTGGAGGCCCACCTCCTGCAGCCGCGCTTCGTACGCCTCCCGCGCCGTGGCGGCCACGAAGCGCGAGCCGTCCCGGCCATCGCAGGAGGCCAGCGAGATCGCCAGGCCCAGGGCGAGCCACCGCCCCAGACCCGGCCACCGCCGTCTCACCGATCGTTCCAATTGAGTATGGCGTTGAACACCATAGGTGCGTCGTGATGGTTCAAGAACCGATGCAACGGGTTGAAGGTGAACACGATGACCCGGCCCGCCTCGCCACGGCCCGCCGGCACGTCGAACACGGCGCCGTGGCCCACGATCTGGTTGCTGTTTCGAACCATCCCACTCAATACGTACGGCTGGCCGCGTGGCCGGGTGCCAGCCTCCCCTTCCGCTCCTGCCGCCTTCGCCGCTCCTGCCGGATTCGGCATTCCCATGATCTCCGCCACCACCGTGTCCCGCTCGTCCGCCAGCAGCTCGGTTCCGTACTGCAGCACCATCAGTCCACGGTCGCGCAGCGGCGTACGCCACAGCGGTGCGTTGCCGCGGAAGGCGTGCGTGGTTTCGGGGAAGCCGTACAGCACGGGATGATTGGGACGGCGCGCCTTGACGGTCACGATCGACCCGGGATGAAACAACCCCTGCGGCTCGAACGCCTGCAGCTCGCGGATCAGTCCGGTCTCGGTCGCCAGGCGAGTGGCGTTCTCGATGGTAATCAACGTCCCGCCGCCGTCCAGGAAGCGTTCCAACTCGGCGATGCCGAGGAAGCCCGGCCCGCCGGTCATGTCACCGGTGCTGCTGGGGGATCCATGCGAGGCGAACTCCGACGTTTTGGTGAACGGCATCGGACCCCACTTCGCATCAATCTCGTGGATCCACTGCACACCCTGTCCGCCCGCCGTGGGCACCAGGATCACGTCAAACCGCCGGCGCAAGTTGCCCGCCTTGAGGTCATCCTTGTGAATGGAGGTGTACGGAATGCCCAGCTGGTCGAACCAGTAGCGCGCCCACCCCTCGTCCTGGGTTGAGAGCCAGGTGTGGTAGATGGCGACTCGCGGTAAGTCCAGCGCGTGACGACCAGCGCCCGAAGCGCTGGCCTGCGTGAGCGAGAACCCGTACTGCTGCGCCAGCCATTCGGCGCCCGCTGCGGTCACCCCCTCCAACACCACCGTGCCAGCGGGCCACTCGGCGCCGGATGCCGAGAACACAATCTCCGCTACGGACGCCGTTCCCCGCGGCTCGCGCTCCCTGAGGGCGTACAGGGCCGGCAGGAGTTCGGCCTGGCCGGTGTATTTCAGGAGCCAGCTCTCCGGCCCCCGCTGACGGCTGTCCGCTGTGCGCTGTCCGCTGTCCGCCGAGCCGGTCGTGCCGCCGGCGGCCGTGGCCCGCGTCAAGCTGCCGAGCCAGGCCACCGTGTCCCGTAACGGCTCGAGCCCCCGCCAGGTGAGCACCGAGGTTTCGTTCACCGCCTGCACCTCGACGCCGTACAGCAGTCCCAGCGTCCAGGCGATATCGTCGTACGGCGGGTAACGCGCCGAGCTGGGGTAGTCCTGCTTAGTAAGCAGGTTCACCGCCAGGTCCCGGTACGGCTGGTCCAACTTGACCACGAAGCTCCCGGGCAGCGTGTCCGTCGAGCGGTGCACCTCGATTGCGTGCCGCTGGAGCTGGTTCACCAGGTACGCGGCGCGCCGCGGGTCCCGCTGCTTATCCAGCGCGGGAATCAGGAAGGCGTGCGGCGCACGGGTGCGGCCGCGGTCGATGCTGTTGGCGCCTTTCTGCCAGAAGTTGGCGAGGAGGTCGCGTGGGTTGCGGGCGGCGTAGTCCAGCGAGGCCAGCACGCCGCCCTGCATGACGTTGGTGTTGTTGCGCAGAGACCAACGCACCTTCGCCGTGGGAGGCCAGGGCCGGTACCACTGCGGCGTGGTGACCGAGTCGCCCGCGAACGTTTGACCTCGCAGATCTCGCAGATAGGTGTCCGCTCCCGCGTTGCCGAACGTCTCGTAGAACCGGCTGATGCCGTTGTGGTTGGTCGCCGCCCAGGCGCCGTAGCCCGGCCACCAGCCATCGAAAAACCCCCAGGTCCACACGCCCGGAACCCCCTGCTTGGTGAGGTTCTGGATGTCCCAGTTGGCCAGTGTCTGCCACTCGCTGACAATGATCGGGTCCACGGTATAGTTGTACGGACCGGTGCCGGTGGAGACGTAGAGCAGCGGAACCGACTCATGCAGGTCGTGCATAACCAGCGGATGCCACTCGTAGTACGTCCGGTACACCGCCTTGGTCAGTTCCTGCGAGATCTGAATGCCGTCGCGGTTGTTGTCGTGAACGACGTACTTCCCCCAGTACGGGGACGAGCGGGGGAAACCGTCGTCCATCTCGGACCGCCCCTTGGTGAAGCGGTAGTACCAGTCTACCTGCCGGTCGCGCCCGTCCGGCTCGGCCACCGGGTTGATCAGCACCACGACGTTCTCCCGGATCCGGCGGACCATCGGGTCGTCCGAGACCGCAAGCCGGTAGGCCAATTCAATCAGCATTTCGGGGGGGCCCATTTCCGGCGAGTGCAGGCCGCCCATCAGGTAGTACACCGGCTTGATCTCTCCGGCCAATCGCTCCATCGCGGCGCGATCCGTGGCCCGCGGGTCCGCCAACGACGCCAGGCCCTGCTTGATCTGGTCGAGCCGCGCCATGGTGGCCTCATCGGCGACGGTGACCAGCAGCAGCTCCCTGCCCTCCTCGGTGCGGCCGTTGGTTTCGACCCGCACACGGGGCGATGCCTGGGCCAGCGCGCGATAGTACCGGTACAGTTCGGCGCTCCGATGCATGACGCCGGGTGCACCCGCGATGGTGCCGAAATGCTCGCGCGGCGAGGGGATGGTGGGGTGATCCGGGATCGTGGCCACGCTGGCCGGCAGGAAGCGCGTATCCGTCGTGGCCTCGCGGATCAGGCGCTCGTAGGTGGTATCGCGGGCTTGAGGAGCCTGGAGCGAGGACAGCGCGAGGGCGACGAGGAGGGTCGCGGTCAT
>Ga0214473_10012117_pt1 | contig 10120 bp, 8 predicted proteins | sample RVTome_7_FD_203509 | JGI IMG/M metagenome (GOLD analysis project Ga0214473, IMG submission 203509) | Soil microbial communities from uranium-contaminated site in the Upper Colorado River Basin, Wyoming, United States - RVT98D197 | ecosystem: Environmental > Terrestrial > Soil > Contaminated >... | reverse complement strand
ACCCGGCGTTCCAGAAACCCAGCAAGCCGATCGGCTCCTTCATGGAGGAAGCCGCCGCCCAGGAGCACCGCCAGCGGGATCAATGGGCCGTCGTCGAAGACGCCGGGCGCGGCTGGAGGCGCGTGGTCGCCTCCCCCATCCCCACGCGGATCGTGGAGGAGGAGGCGATCCGCAGCCTGATCGACGCCGGCTTCGTCGTCATCAGCACCGGCGGCGGGGGCATTCCGGTGGTCGAGGATGAGCACGGGAATCTGACCGGAGTCGAGGCCGTCATCGACAAGGATTTCGCCGGAGCGTTGTTGGCCTCCAGTCTGAAAGCCGACCTGTTCTTGATTTCGACCGCCGTCGAGAAAGTGGCGCTGAACTACAACAAGCCAGACCAGAAGTGGCTGGACCGGCTTACCCTGGCCGAAGCCCAGGCCTACCTTAAGGAAGGGCACTTTGCCAAGGGCAGCATGGAACCCAAGATCCGGGCTATCATTAGCTACCTGGAGCGCGGAGGTAAGGAAGCGCTCATTACGGACCCGGAGAACATCGACCGGGCCCTGCGCGGAGAAACCGGCACCCGCATCGTGCGTTGAGAACGTCGCCAGTTAGAAAAGGAGGTGAAGGGTTCCCCCGCGAGACCATCGACCGGCACGTCGCTACCCCGCACATGATTCTCTAGGAGGAGTCTGAGATGTCTGCCAACAGAATGTGGCGTTTCGTCGGCCTACTGACCGCGATCGCCATGCTTGTGGCGGCCTGCGGCACGCCCGCGACCGCCGCACCGACACAGCCCCCGGCTACGGAGGTCTCCGCCGCCACTCAGGCGCCGGTAGCAACCGCCGAGACGGCGGGGTTCCAGGTCCCGGATATTGAAGAAGGCATGTTCAATGTGGCCATGGTCTTGATCGGGCCGCATGATGACGGCGGGTGGAGCCAGGCCCACTACGAGGGCCTTTTGTATGTCGAGGAAAACGTACCGAACACGCACGTCGCTTACATCGAGCTCGTCCCCGAAGGGGCCGACTCGGAGCAGGTCTTCCGCAGCCTTGCACGGAAGGGATTCGACTTGATCTTCGGCACCTCGTTTGGCTACATGGACCCGATGGAGATTGTGGCGGGGGAATTCCCTGACAGCATGTTTGTCCACCTGACCGGGTTCAAGACCAACGGCACCAACTACGGGAATATGTTCGGTGCGATGGAAGTCTTCAAGTACATGGCGGGCATGCTGGCCGGATCGCGCGCCAAGACGGATGGGAACCCGCGGCTGGGATACATGGCGACCTTCCCCATCCCGGAGGAACTGCGCCTGGGGAACGCCATCATGCTGGGCGCGAAGCGCACCTGTCCCGAGTGCACGATGGACGTGCGCTGGATCAACACCTGGCACGATCCAGTCCTCGAGAAGGAAGGCGCCGCCTCCCTGTTTGACGCCGGCGTGCAGGTAGTCTTCACCGGAGCTGACACCCCCGCCGCCGGGGACGTCGCGCAGGAGAAAGGCCGCTGGGGGGTAAACTACGACCACGTGGGTGCCTGCCAGGTGGAACGCTGCCTGACCACGCCCTACTGGAACTGGGGCCCGGTATACGCCGGTATCGCCGAGGGTACGATCGATGGGACCTATGTCCCCGGCTTCCAGTACTTCGATGCGGACGCCGGTGCGATGGGGCTGTACGGGTTCATGGAGGGCCAGACGCCCCAACCGGGCGTGGCCGACCTGCCCGCGGCGGATGTTCAACTCGTCCGGGATACCCTGGCGGCTGCACTGGCCGGAGAGTTCACACGCTTCGATGTGTTCAAGGGACCGATCAATGACAATCAGGGGAACCCGATCCTGGCGGATGGCGTGTCCCTGGAGCAGCTCGATCTGGATGGGTTCGCCGAATTCGGCTCGCCCTGCACCACCTGCATGTACTGGTGGGCCGATGGCATCACCGCTGAACTGCCCGACCTCTAAGATCGCTGTCGGATAGATCTGGCGGGTCCTCCCCGCCGCTCCCGGCATGGAAAGCGCGGGTGAGGACGATCACGGATCCATCGCCGACACCTCCTGACGCGCGGGAAAACCGCCCGCCGTCAGGAGGTGCCCTTGGGGAGTGGCCCCCGTGGAACGTATACCCCCGATGACAGCCGTCCCCCTTGCGGTCGAGATGCGCGGGATCGTCAAGCGATTCCCGGGTGTCTTGGCCAATGATCAAGCCGACTTCGATTTGAGACGGGGGGAAATCCACGCCCTTCTGGGAGAGAACGGTGCCGGCAAGACGACCCTGATGAGCATGCTGGCCGGCCTGTACAAGCCGGATGCCGGCACGATTCGACTCAGAGACGAAACGGTCTCCTTCCGCTCGCCGCGCGATGCCATTGCCCGCGGGCTGGGCATGATCCATCAACATTTCACGCTGATCGGTCCCCAGACCGTGACCGAGAACATCCTTCTCGGTATGGATGAACCGCGATTCCTGCTCAAGCTTCGCGACTACGACCGTTCCATGGCGGAACTGGGGGAACGCTTCGGGCTGCAGATCACACCCACGGCCAAGATCTGGCAGCTTTCCGTGGGGGAGCAGCAGCGGGTGGAGATCCTCAAGATGCTCTACCGCGGGGTGAATGTCCTGATCATGGATGAGCCCACGGCCGTCCTGGCCCCGCAAGAAGTCGAAGAGCTCTTCAAGACGCTGCGCGCCATGGCCGGCGAAGGAAAGTCGATCGTCTTCATCAGCCACAAGTTGCAGGAGGTGATGGCCATTGCCGATCGTGTCACCGTTCTGCGGCAGGGCCGGGTGACCGCCCCGGGCATTCTGCCTGCCGCGACCACGAAAGAGGACCTGGCCCGCCTGATGGTCGGTCGTCCGGTTCTGTTTGCGGTCGACCGAAAACCGGTCCACCCCGGCGAGGTCGTCTTGGAGCTTGACCGAGTGTGCGCCGACAACGACCGCGGCTTGCCGGCCCTGCAGCGGGTGTCTTTGACGGTCCGCTCCGGGGAAATTGTTGGGGTGGCAGGCGTGGCTGGGAATGGGCAACGAGAAATGGCGGATGTGATCACGGGGCTGCGCCGGTGCACGGAGGGCCGTATCCGGGTTCACGGCGAGGAGGTCACCAACCGGCCGGCGCTGAGGATGATTCAGATCGGCGTCTCGCACATCCCCGAGGACCGTACGCACGTCGGAACGGCCCCTAACCTGAGCCTCACCGATAACCTGATTATGAAGACGTATCGCGAACCTCCCTTGGCGAAGGGCTTCACGCTGGACCACAAGGCCGCCCGCCGGAAATCGGTATCGCTGAAGGCGGAATACGCTATTCAAGCGCCGAACGTAGAGGTCCCGACGCGTCAATTGTCGGGTGGAAACTTGCAGCGAGTGATCCTGGCCCGCGAGCTCTCCTTGAAGCCGCGCCTCCTGATTGCGATGCAGCCGACACGCGGCCTGGATGTGGGGGCGATCGAGGGCGTTCAGCGCCTGCTGTTGGATCAGCGCGACGCCGGCGCGGCGATCCTCATGGTATCCGAGGAATTGGAGGAGATCCTCGCGTTGAGCGACCGGATTGTCGTGATGTACGAGGGGGAAATCGTGGGCGAGGTGCAGGAACGCGATCCGGCGCTGATCGGGATGATGATGACGGGCGGGAAACGGGCGCCGTCTGAAGGACGGGCCGCGTGACGACCCCGCCGTTGGACGGTCCACGGCCGAAGGGGCGGCTGCGCTGGCCGTTCACGTTGCGGATCGAGACCCGACTCGATTCGCCGCGTGGTCTCGCGACGTGGGTGTCGATCGGCGCCATCGGTGTGGCGCTTCTTCTGGGAGCGCTGGTTCTTCGGCTGGTCGGAGGCGATCCGTGGCAGGCCTATGGCCACATTGCCCGCGCCGCTTTCGGGGACCTGGGAGTGTTTTCCGACACTCTCGTGAAGGCGACCCCCCTCATTCTGGTGGGCCTGGCTTGCTCGGTGGCCTTCCGCATGAAGTTGTGGAACATCGGTGCCGAGGGCCAGTTCTATATGGGCGCCTTGGGAGCGAGCGTCGTCATCTTGTCCGGCCTGGTGCCGGAGTCCGCCTCCAGGCCGGTGACCCTGACCGTGATGCTCCTGGCCGGGATGCTATTCGGAGCGCTCTGGGGACTGATCCCAGGCTGGTTGCGGGCCAGGTTGCAGGTGAACGAGATCATTACAACGCTGATGATGAACTACATCGCCATCGCCTTTGTGAACTTCTTTGTCTTCGGGGTGTGGAGCGAAGGCGGATTCCAGATGACGGCGACATTCCAGCGATCGGCGTGGTTCCCCCGGCTGTCGGACTTCGCGGATCAATGGCCGGGGCTGCGCGGGCTGACCACGCACTTTGGACTGGTCCTAGGGGTAATCGCCAGTGCCATCGTCTGGTTCCTCCTGTATCGGAGTCGTTGGGGCTATGAGATCCGGCTTGTCGGCGATAACCCGAAGGCGGCAGAGTATGCAGGGGTCAACATCACCCGTAACACGATCCTGGTGATGATGGTTTCGGGCGCCCTGGCCGGGGTGGCGGGGATGTCTGAGATATCCGGGGTGGTCCACCGTCTGCAGACGGCGATTTCGCCAGGGTATGGCTTTACGGGCATCATCATCGCCTGGCTGGCCAAGCTCAATCCGATCATGGTCGTCCCCGTGTCGATCCTCTTCGGCGGGTTGATCCTGGCCGGGCGAGAGATTCAGCCGGCCGGAGTGCCGCGGCTTATTCAAGGGATCATTCTGTTCATGCTGATCGCCAGCGAAGTGCTGCTTCGGTATCGGATACGGCTCGTTCGCGTTGCGGCGGAGGGGTAACCGATGGACCCGGTGGTAATTCTGCATGCCGGAGTGGCCTCGGGGACGGTGCTCCTTTTCGCTACGATCGGCGAAATCCTGGCCGAACGGTCCGGCGTGTTGAACCTGGGCGTAGAGGGAATGATGCTCATCGGGGCGATGAGCGCGTTCAGTGTGACCGTCTCCACGGGCAATGGCTGGTTGGGGCTCCTCGTCGCGATGCTGGCGGCCGGGATGCTGGCACTTCTCCACGGCCTGGTCACCATCCACTTCCAGGCTGACCAGGTGGTCAGCGGTCTCGCCTTGACGTTTCTGGGCGTCGGCCTGAGCCTGGTCCTCGGGGAAGGATTGAACAAGGCCGGCGCCATCTCCCTTCTTCCCGTGGTGACCATTCCCATGATCTCGGCCATCCCGATCCTGGGCCCGATTCTCTTCACCCATCAGAGTGTGATGGTGTACATCGGATACCTCCTGGTCCCGGCCGTGTGGTTTTACATCCACCGCACCCGCCAGGGCCTGGATCTGCGCGCCGTCGGAGAGAATCCGACCGCCGCGGACGCGATGGGCCTCAGCGTACAGCGGCTTCGCTACTTCTACGTCTGGGTAGGAGGGTTGCTGGCTGGCTTGGCCGGCGGAACGATCAGCCTGGCGATCTCCCCGGGGTGGTTCAGCGAGCTCACGACCTCGGGCCAGGGATGGATCGCCATTGGATTGGTCATCTTTGCTCAATGGGATCCATTCCGGGCAGCCTTGGGCTCGTACGCGTTTGGTGCGCTGCGTCGAACCATTCTTGATATCCAGGGGCCCCAGACCTTGTTCACCCTTCGGAATCCATTCTTCTACAATCCATACCTCGGATTCTTCCTTCAGATGCTTCCTTATGCGTTCACGATAGGCGTTCTGGTCCTTGGCTCGCGCGCGGCGCAGCGGAAACACCTTGGCGCCCCAGCCGCCCTCGGGCTTCCGTACGTCCGCGGCGAACGGGGCCACTGATATGGGTGGCTTCCTCGGCTACCGCTGTTCCGTTTGTGACCGTCGCTACGGCCCGGATGAGGTCGTCTACGTCTGCCCGGACGACGGCGGCAACCTCGACGTCCTGCTCGATCTCGATTCCATCCGCCGGAGCGTCAGCCCGGCTTCGATCCGGGAGTCCGTCGAGGACTCTATCTGGCGGTACCTTCCGCTTCTCCCCGTGACGGACCCCGGCCACGACGGCACGCCGCTGAAATCCGTGGGCTGGACGCCGCTCTTCCGCTCCCGACGATTGGCTGCGGACTTGGGGCTGAGTCGCCTGTGGCTGAAGGACGACGGGCGAAACCCCACCGCCTCCTTCAAGGACCGGGCGAGCGCGGTCGTCGTAGCGCGGGCTCAGGAAATCGGAGCGAAAGTGATCATCACCGCCTCGACCGGCAACGCCGGCGCGGCCCTGGCGGGGATGGCGGCTGCCGCCGACCGGCCGGCCGTGATCCTGGCGCCGAAGACGGCGCCGCCGGCGAAAGTGGCGCAGCTTCTGGTCTTCGGCGCCCGCGTCGTCTTGGTGGACGGCACGTACGATCAGGCCTTCGACCTGACGCTGGAGGCGGCGCAGGCCTTCGGCTGGTATTGCCGCAACACCGGGTACAACCCGTTCACTGCCGAAGGGAAGAAGACGGCGGCGTATGAGATTTGCGAACAGTTCACGATGGCGATCTCCAGGGAACCTGTAGGGGCACGGCATGCCGTGCCCCTACCCCAAGGGGAATGGTCTGCCCCCCAGGCGGTCTTCGTCTCGGTCGGCGACGGCAACATCATCTCGGGATTGCACAAGGGATTTCGCGACCTGCACGAACTGGGGTGGATCGAGCAGGTGCCGCGGCTGTTCGGGATCCAATCGACCGGATCGGCAGCCGTGGCGAACGCCTTCGCCCGAGGCAGCGAGTCGATCGAACCCGTCCGCGCCGATACTCTGGCCGACAGCATTTCGGTCGATCTGCCGCGCGACGGTCTGCGGGCTCTGCGGGCCGCGACTCAGACCGGCGGCGCCTACCTGACCGTGACCGACGGCGAAATCTTGGAGGCGATCGCCGCTCTCGGTAAGCGCGAGGCGGTCTTTTCCGAGCCGGCCGCCGCCGCGGCTTATGCCGGGATTGTGAAAGCCGCCGGCGCCGGTCTGGTTGGACCCGAGGATGAGATCGTGGTCATGCTGACCGGCAGCGGCTTGAAGGACACCCGGGCGGCGATGCAAGCCGCCGGTGAGGCCAAGATCATCGAGCCTCGTCTCGAGGCTTTGCAGAGAATCCTCGCTTAGCTGGAAGGAGGCGGATGATGGCTGCTCGCGCCCCTCGGGCTCCTAAGGCAGCGCGCCTATCCGTTGTGGCGCCCGTGTTCAATGAGCGCGAGTCGCTCCCCGAGTTCTATCGGCGACTGCGAGCGGCGATGGAGGGGATCGGCGAACCGTGGGAGCTGATCCTGGTCGACGACGGGAGCACGGATGGCTCGGACCAGGCGATGGCCGAGCTCGCCCGACGCGATCGGCGGGTGCAGCCGCTCCTGTTCGCTCGCAATTTCGGCCATCAAATTGCCGTCACGGCCGGACTCGACCACGCCCGCGGCCAGGCGGTGATCATCATCGACGCCGATCTTCAGGACCCTCCCGAAGTCATCCCCGAACTCGTGAAGCAGTGGCGGAAGGGATACGAGGTGGCCTACGCCGTCCGTACCGAACGCGAAGGCGAGTCTTGGTTCAAGACGGTGACCGCTTCGCTTTTCTACCGGCTGATTTACCGTATCACCGACGTGAAGATCCCGGTCGACACCGGCGATTTCCGGCTCTTGGACCGGAGCGTCGTAGATACGCTTTCCCACATGAGGGAGCGCCACCGGTTCCTGCGAGGGATGGCCGCCTGGGTGGGATTCCATCAAACAGGCGTCCCGTACAAGCGGGCGGCGCGCTTTGCCGGCGTGACCAAGTATCCCTTCCGCAAGATGTTCCGCCTGGCGCTGAACGCCGTCACCAGCTTCTCCTACTTCCCTCTCCAGATCGCCACCTATCTGGGATTCCTGTGCGCTGCGGTGAGCGCGGCGGGCATCCTGGCGGTGATCGCCTTGCGGCTCGGTGGGAGCCAGGCCTTCCTCGGCCAGGCGACGACGCTGATTGCCGTGCTCTTCCTGGGGGGGATTCAACTGATTTCTCTCGGCCTGCTGGGCGAGTATCTGGGACGTGTGTACGACGAGGTGAAAGGCCGCCCGCTGTACGTCTTGCGCAGCGGTCCGCCGGCCGCGTCACGAAATCCAAGAGGAGCCAAAACCAAGCCATGATCGATCTGACCGTCATCGCCGACCGCCTGGAGAAGGCGGCGCAGCGCGTGCGCGAACGCGGCATCGTTATTCCGACGTTCGCCCAGATGAAAGACCCTTCCCTGATCCCGGCGCCGATGCGGTCCAAGTTGACCGGCGTCGGGCTGTGGGACGTCAACCCGCTTAACCTGTTCCGCATCACCTGGAAGAATGAGCCCAAGGCGCGAGGTGGCGGGTTCGGAGGCGTGAACTACCTGGAATTCCCCTCCAGCCTGACGGGGGTGGAAGCCCGGATTGTGGCGGTGGTCGGCAAATGGTTCCCGACGGGGGCCCACAAGGTCGGCGCGGCGTTCGGCTGTCTTGTTCCCAGGCTGGTCACGGGCCAGTTCGATCCCTCGACGCAGAAGGCCGTCTGGCCTTCCACCGGGAACTACTGCCGCGGCGGCGCCTACGATTCCGCTCTGATGGGGTGCCAGTCGATCGCCATCCTGCCGGAAGGAATGAGCAAGGAACGCTTCGAGTGGCTGTCGAAGGTCGCCGGGGAGGTGATCAAGACGCCCGGATCGGAATCAAACGTCAAGGAGATCTTCGACAAGTGCTGGGAACTACGCCGATCGGGGCAGGACCTCATGATCTTCAACCAGTTCGAGGAGTTCGGGAACTACCTCTGGCACTACGAAGTAACCGGGCACGCCATGCAGGAAGTGATCGAGCACGAACTCCACGCCGGAGGCGATTACCGAGGGGTCATCGTAACGACCGGGTCGGCGGGGACTATCGCTTGCGGTGACTACCTGAAGCAGGCCTTTCCGGGAAGCAAGATCGGCGCGGCTGAGGCGCTGCAGTGCCCGACCCTGCTCGAGAACGGCTTCGGCGCCCACCGCATCGAAGGCATCGGCGATAAGCACGTGCCATGGATCCACAATGTCATGAACACGGACCTGGTAGCGGCCATCGACGATGCGGCGGTGGTTCAGCTGGCGCGTTTGTTCAACGAGCCGGTCGGCCGGGCCCATCTGGGCCGACGAGGGGTTCCCGAGGCGCTGGTGGGAAAGCTGGACCTTATGGGATTCTCGGGCATCGCCAACCTGCTCTCGGCAATCAAGTTCGCCCGGCACTATGAGCTGGGACCCAAGGACCTTGTCCTCACGGTCCTGACCGACTCGATGGAGCTCTACGGCAGCCGTCTCGAAGAGATGCGGTCCGAGCACGGAGAGTATACCGAGGCCGCCGCTTCGGCCCATTTCGCGCGTTACCTGCTCGGCGCCTCGACCGACTCCATGCTGGAGTTGAGTCAGACTGACCGCAGGCGGATCCACAACCTCAAGTACTTCACCTGGGTCGAGCAACAAGGAAAAACATACGAGGAGATCCTGGCCCAACGCCAGGATCCGGATTACTGGACCGGAGTTCAGCGCCAGGTTCCAGAGATCGACGCGCTCATCGAAGGCTTCAACCGGCGGGTGGGCCTGGCGATGTAGGCGGACGGTCGTTGCCGCCCGAACGGGCGGCCAGGGGGACAGCATGGACGACCTGCAGGACGACGACCTGATCCTCGTCGCTTTCGTCAAGGCTCCCCGCGATCTCGAGATCGCGCGGGTGCTGGGTTGGTATCGAATCCCACTGGCCCATGCGCCGGGCACCATGCGCGTCGACTGGCTGGCCTTCTTCCAGGGGGCTCCGTTCGGCGATGAACGCTGGTGTGTCCGGACCATCGCCCCCGTCCGTGGTTACGAACTGACGACGCGGGGCGATTTGCTGCGTGAGGAGGCCGACGATCCACGCAGCGGCGAGCCCTACTACCGGTTGCAGCTCGGACCGCTGCGGGCGCTGGCTCACCCGCTCCGGGCCCAGCGATGGCGTCGGTTCACGTTTCTCTACACCACGGGGGAGCGGCTGAGGCTGGCCCACGATGTGAAGGACCTGACCGTCCCTTCGTCGTCGCGCCCTTCGCAATTCGGGCGGCGACTTCGAGATGGCGGGGAAGATTGAACGGCCGAGGTGATCGATGGATACCCCGCTGGAAGGCTGCCTGGTCATGACCACGACGAGCGATGCGGCGGAGGCCGACCGGCTGGCGGA
>Ga0214473_10012116_pt1 | contig 10120 bp, 6 predicted proteins | sample RVTome_7_FD_203509 | JGI IMG/M metagenome (GOLD analysis project Ga0214473, IMG submission 203509) | Soil microbial communities from uranium-contaminated site in the Upper Colorado River Basin, Wyoming, United States - RVT98D197 | ecosystem: Environmental > Terrestrial > Soil > Contaminated >... | reverse complement strand
GCCGCAAAATAAACAATCGTCATCTTTATAAGCACAGCGTTAATCAGACTGTAAAAAGACTGCTTGAACCGCAATGGCTAACCAAGGTCAACCGGTTCGACCCTGATGAATGGAGAAATTGCGCCGAGTCGATCTGGAAAAGAGCATCAAAAACCCTTGGCTGTGTTTCACCTCCCGAATTGGTCCTCTTTCCCGGTTTTAATAGGTTTAATGGACGCGTATATAAGGTCGATGACAAACCGATAATTGGTTGCTCGCCCGACTTCCCGCACTCCACCGGAAAAAATCTCGAAGTGCTTCTGGCACATGAGTACGCTCATTTTCTGCGATGGCGAAAAACTGGTATCCCCTCTGAAAATGTACCAATCTATGCTCTCATTTACAAAGAGGGCTGGGCAGTCTGGTTTTCAGTTAAATTACTCCCGGGTTTTAAGCTAAGCCACATTTTTATGACCAACCTGCATACGTCAATAGATATGCCTGACCCCAAGGGCGGCTATCTGGTATGGTATCGAGCAAATCTAAAAGCAATAGCTATCAAGGCACAAAAAGTACTCAAGTGCAAAGATAGAAAAAACCTCGGGCGTTTTTTTCAATGTCAACGTCTTGAGGGTGATGAGACACCGATTCGCGCGGGCTATTACCTGGGCTATAGACTATTGGAGATGCTATCAAAGAGAATGACTGTCCGGCAACTTCTTCAAACTAAACTGACCAGTAGGGAAATATCTGCTTGGCTTGATGAATTGGTCAGTCCAAGCAAATAATCAATCTCGAGATATCCTGATTAATTCAGAGCCGGGTTGCCCTCCCGCCGGCTTAAAAATTGGCGCCTTCTTCAGGAACTCGCCGCAATTAAGAGCACTAGTAGCTATGTTTTGTTTCCGTAATTGAGAGCTACTGTTTTACCAGGGTCCAAGCAGACATTGGAAAATCTAAACTAACGATAGTAAGGGATCTCCCTTCATTTATAATATTATTAGAATTAAACTGGATTGTCAGCTCGTAAAATCTTGAAAATAAGTTGACATTTTGAGTAAGTTCTATATATATATGCCTTTATAATAAGGCATTTATTCCGATAATTGAGTAGGCAATAAGAAACTGAATTACAGGAACTAAAGCAAACAACCCAGGGAAATGATGACAAAAATCCCCCAACAGTTGATACCCTTGGTAATTCTGTTCGCCCTGATTATTGTAGTTTTTGTAGCAGCCCGACAACAGTTTGTGCCGGAATCGTTTGGCGAATTGGGATTTTATCGGGCCGACGCCCTCAAGGAGATATCCAGTCAAGAGCCAAAGTATGTTGGCGCCGAGACCTGCGGCGATTGTCATGATGATGTTTACGAGACCAAGGCCAACTCCTACCACCGGGGAGTAGCATGCGAGGCCTGCCATGGCGCGGGTTATATGCATGTTGAGGCGCCGGATGAAAACGAGCTTTTCGCACCCCGGGGGAGGGACTATTGCCCCGTTTGCCACGGTTATAATCCATCGCGGCCGTCCGGTTTTCCGCAGATTCTTGCGACTGTTCATAATCCCGGCAAGCCCTGCATGACCTGCCACGACCCCCACAACCCCACATTGCCGCATACTCCTGAAGATTGCAACGCTTGTCACCGGAGTATTGCCAATGAAAAACTCGTTTCCCATCACACCGAATTGCCCTGCACACAGTGCCACCAAGTTCCCGTAGAACACCGCAAGAATCCGCGTTTAGTTCGAGCCGAAAAGCCGACCAGCCGCGCCACCTGCGGGACCTGTCACGCAGAGAATGCCAATAGTCGAGAAGGCATACCCCGGGTGGATATGGAAACACACGGCGAACGGCAGGTCTGTTGGCAATGTCATTATCCTCATTCTCCGGAGGGACGCTGATGAAAATGGAAATACCAAACATGCTGCGGCGCGAATTTCTTTCGAACTGCGTCCGCAAACTGCCCGCGTTGGCGGCCATGGCATCTGTTACTGCCAGTTGGAAATCCGTTTGGGCCGGTGGCAATGATAATTATGACCCATCCGAGCATGATTACGCCATGGCCATCGATATTCATAAGTGTATCGGCTGTGGCCGCTGTGTCGAGGCCTGTAAAAAGGAAAACAATGTACCGATGGATGACACGCACTTTCGTACCTGGGTGGAGCGCTATGTCATATCCGAAGAGGGTGAGACCCTGGTTGACAGTCCTCATGGGGGGATGAATGGATTTCCGGAACTGAAAGAAGATGTTAAAGTTCTCCGTACCTTCTTTGTCCCTAAACTATGCAACCACTGCGAGAATCCTCCCTGCGTACAGGTTTGTCCGGTCGGAGCCACATTCGTCAGTCCGGACGGAGTGGTGCTGGTTGACGAAGATTATTGTGTTGGTTGCCGTTATTGCATCCAGGCCTGTCCTTATGGCGCTCGATTCTTGCATCCGGTTAAGAAAGTAGCCGAGAAATGTACTTTCTGCTACCATCGCATCACCAAGGGGATGTTGCCGGCGTGCGTCGAGGTTTGTCCTACACAAGCACGAATATTTGGCGATAAGAAGAAAACCAGCAGTCCACTCCGGCGTTTTCTGCGTTTTATGGACATAACGGTCTTGAAACCCTGGATGAACACCAAACCCAAAGTGTATTATGGCGGCGCCGATGGAGAGGTAACTTAAACTATGGAGCATGTGTTTAATAATCTGTTGGCCGAGGCCTCCGGTGTTACTGGGTTTGTTTTTCCTAATGAGTACGAACTGCACTGGGAGTTACTGATTGTCGTCTATCCGTACCTGACCGGACTGGTTGCCGGCGCTTTTATCCTGGCCTCTCTGGAACGTGTTTTCAAAGTGCGGGTGCTTCTTCCGATTTATCGTTTAGCCCTTTTGACAGCGCTATCCTTTATGATCGTCGCGCCACTGCCGTTGCTGGCGCACCTGGGGCGCCCCGAGCGGGCCTTTGAAATGTTTCTGACTCCCCATACTTCTTCCGCCATGGCCATGTTTGGTTTTGTGTATGCCTGGTATCTGGCGGTAGTACTGCTTTTAGAAATCTGGTTTGATTACCGCCGGGATATTGTTATCTGGTCGCGCGAAAAAAAAGGCCTGGCTAAGATTCTCTATATAATCTTGACACTCGGCGCCAGAGACATATCCGAAGAAGCAGTCAAATTCGACCACAAAGCCGGCAAATTCATAACTATAATAGGCATTCCCTCGGCCTTTCTTCTGCACGGCTATGTCGGTTTTATTTTTGGCTCCATTAAAGCCAACCCTTGGTGGAGCAGTGTGCTGATGCCGATTGTCTTTCTGTTTTCGGCGATAGTGTCGGGCATCGCGCTGGTACTGTTGGTTTACATGGTGACTTCGTTGTTTCGCTGGAAAAAGCTGAATATGGGCTGTGTCGATAAACTGGCCGAACTGTTGTTATACGCCATGATTGTGGACTTCTCGCTGGAGCTTCTTGATTTCGTGCATCGTCTGTATGAATCGGAGGAATCAATCCATATTCTTTCAGAGATGATATCCAGCCGGCTGTTTATGAGTCTAATAATTATTCAAATTACCATCGGTACGGCCATCCCGATGCTCTCCATCATTATGGGGCGCTCGGGCAAGGTCCATGCCGAGATGCGGCGGATTCTTTACTTTATCGCCGCCATTCTGGTTCAGGTCGGAATTTTCAGTACGCGCTGGAACGTAGTCATTGGCGGTCAGTTGTTCTCCAAGAGTCTGCGCGGGCTGACGGTTTACAAACTCGAATTGCTTGGTCCGGAGGGTTTGTTGACGGCGGTGGGGCTTTTGATACTGCCCTTTGTCATTTTGTATGTGCTGACCAAAACACTGCCGCCTTGGATGGGCAATGAAGAAGACCATCTTCTTCCTCCTCCTCCTAAGGAAGAAGCAGTCGCCCACAGCTCGGCTTAGGTCTCTTCGGAAACGGCGCTATTTTTATTTTTTCAAAGCAAAAATTTAAGTTCTTGCGGCACACATTAAGCGGAGAGCCAATGATTCAAATCCCGGACAGAGGGGCTTGTTGAAAAGGCGCTTTACGTCGTTGCGAGCGAAGCGGAAAGGAAGAATTCAAGTTTTTCGGATATCCGCCCAAAGAGTAAGAATTCCTAAAGACAAGAAAAGTATTGCCTCTAACCAATTCTGTTTTTGAAAAGCTTCAATTAAGGCAATTCCGAAAAAGATTATAAATACCGCGAAACTCGTAAATTTTATATTTTTCATATTGTTATTTTAGCTCTGTCGCTCTTTGGAGGCAAATTTTCTAGATTTTATTTTTCTAATTCTTTTTTTAGATCAGCCAGGTAACTGCTGGCCGTTGCAGAATGGCCAATAATGAATTTTGAGACAAACCTAAAGATGGGATTGTAAACCTCGCCATTTTCCGTGATAGTGACTCTGGTTTCGTCGCCGCTATCTTGCAGCGTTATCGTCCAACCGCCGCCGAATGGCTTGTCTTTATCCTGTATTCGCGTTACTAATAACCTTCCTTCTGCTACCTCAACAATTTCATAAGTAAGACTTTCGTTGTGATTGTCATATTCTGTCCAACCTTGGCTCGTTGAATTGACATCAACTTTTTTTACATCCGACCGCCATATTGGATAATTATTTGCATCAATAATAACATTCCAAACTTTGTCCTTGGAAACGGCAATATCTACGCTCACTGTTACGGTATGTTCAACCGGCAACAAATATCCAATGATAAAAACGGTGATAACCAGTAATGCTACGATTGTTAGTATGATTAAAATGATTTTCATAGCGGCCTCGCTTAATAAATTTAAGAATGTGACGATGGCTCTAATTGTTGCGTTGGTCTTTGGGAATTACCAATTTTAAAGCCGTATGAGTATCAGAAAAGCTGACGACTTTAATATCCACCAACCCCGCCTTCTTAGAAGTTCCCATCACATCAATCTCTTTTATGTTGGCATCTTTGCCTTTCCGTGAAACAACCCAAATTGCCCCGTCTTTTTTAAGACATTTTTTAAGAGATGATACTTTTTTCAAATCTTTTAAGTTCTCCGCCGAGTAAAAGATGAAATCTAAATCTTTTAATATTACCCCTTGAATAATCAGCTTTGTTCTTTTTGATAAATCGTTGAGGAATTTTTTGTCTTGAACTCCTAGGATGGCAACACGGGAAGACGATTTTACTCCGAGTTTATCAATGACACTTTTAGGATTCTTGATTTTATCAGCCCAATTTTCTGCCTTTTCCCCCAAATGAAACATGGCATTACCTTCCGGAAAGGATATTTCAAGTTTTCCATCGATTGCTTTAACGGAAGTAATATCTTTGAATTTTATCTTGAGACGAAAATCGCCGCGAAAGAGAATCGAGTCCGTTTCTAAATGAACTTCTCCCTGAGAATTGTTGTTACCAAACTGTGCTTTCGTTTGAATAATTTGTCCCATATGTAATTTTAATAAATCTTCCTTAGAAACACTAATTATTTAGGCAATTTTCGCCATAGTGTTGTTAGCCGTGTTACGGCTGGGTGCCGTCATGACATTCAAAGCAACCCGTTTCCTTCCACTCCTCACCGATGTCTTCAGGATGAACAAACTCCAATCCGGACTCGCTCGATGAAACTTCGGCCATGTCACCGCTGCCTTGAGAAAGAATAGAGTGGCAGGTATTGCAGTCAGTTGTTATTTTCAGCCCTTTATCACTGGCCAATACATCGTTATGACAACGCATGCAACCGGGCGATGCAAAATGTCCCAGATTGCCGGGATATTCTGTCCAGCGGACTTTCATTTCCGGAAATATGTTTTGTGAAAAAGACCGTTGCAGGGCCAGGATGGCATCGTCGATGACTTTCTTTTTTTCCTGATATAACGCCGGGTATTCGGTTTGGTAAAACTCCGTTATCTTGGTCGCTATAGCATGAAATGCTTCTTTTTCGGTGGCATATTCTCCCGACATGGCCTCCACCGCAACGCTCTTTAATTTCGGCAATGTCTTGTCCACTTTATCAGTCAAAAGGGCAATGTCAACCGCGTGGTCCGGGGAATCGAAAATGTGGCTGGGTCGGTTGTGACAATCCATGCAGTCCATTGTGCGAGGAAGTTTATTCGCCAATTCTTCTTCAGTCAGGGGCTTTTGCTGGTTCTGGTAAATAGTAACTCGGCCGGTGAAAAGTTCAGTGGCGCGCACCCAAGGGATATCCTGTGCTTTTTCATCGCGCCCGATGTACTCGATTTTAAAGCCTGTGTTCATATGCCAGTGAATACCCTGGGCCTGGCCGGTCTTGAGGTCCCCCCCGCCGGTTTTCATCAGCATATCGATGGGCCAATGGGTATTTTTTTCGTCATACATATAATGATTGAACCGTTTTTCCTGTGCGCCAAAGAATTTTTCCGGCCAATGGCACTGCTCACACGTTTCCTGGGCCGGCCGAAGATTTTTAATGGGCGTAGGAATCGGCTTGGGATAATTGTTGGCTAACACAGCATAAACCTGGTAGGCGCCGGACAGTTTTGACCTTACAAACCAGCCGGCGCCCGGCCCAATGTGACAAGAAGCACACGGCACTCTGGCGTGGGGAGAGTTTTGATAGGCCGTGTACTCCGGCTTCATAACTTCATGACAAGTTTTTCCGCAGAATTCTACCGACTCACTATAATGAAAGGCCTGATAACTGCCTACGGCGCTGACCAATATCACCAGTATCGATCCAAAGGCAAATATGCCGACGGCGTTGCGGTGGCTTTTATGATTTAAATCGATTAAAGGCCAACCATGTAATTCTCCCTGTTTCCCTTTGCGAATGCGGCGACGAATTCGAAATGCCCCGAGCGGAATCAGACACAACCCAAAGAACATGATTACCGGTAAAATCAGAAATTGTACTATTCCGAGATAGGGATTGGCGACGAATTCAAAGATCATGCTGATTCCGAAAAACAACAGAATCAGCGCCAATGCCACCGCCGCAATAAAGCCACCGAAAAGACTGAGCCAGTTGTAATAAATTTCCGGAAAAAATCGATTAGTCACAAGTTGTTGTTCCTTTCACCAATAGGGCCTCTTTAACAATCTCTAATTCAATCGCCCTGAAAATAATTGATTCAACTTTACAATTCAAGTTCCTGATAGCGGCTCCCTTTTTTGTTTGAACATCTTAAATTGTCTGGCAAATATAGCGGGAGTGTTGAAAAACCCTCGAACCGTCGCTACGAGTCCCGATTCCATCGGGACGAAGCAATCTCGTCTTCATGAGTATCACTATCTGTAACCAAATATTTCTGCATATATAATTAGCGCAATCAGTATAAGCCCGATAGTGAGGGCAATGGCGCCAAAAATCTTTAAGAGCCGAGTCGTGGCCTCAGGCAGCGGCTCATCCAGATGTCGGCTTAATTTACCCTCCGCCGCCAGCTTCTGGTATTCCCTGGGACGGTCTGTTTTTAATTCTTCCAATGACTCCCGTCCGGTAAAAATGGTAATATCCATCGGGAATTTGTCGGGTCTAAAGTGAGTATTAAAAAAGTGGACGGTAAAGATGAAAGCCGTGGCCAACAACGCTTCATCAGAGTGAATAATTGTAGCCACATTGATAAACCAGCCCGGTAATACGAGCGTGAAAAATTCCGGAAACCAAAGAATCAACCCGGTAGTACCGATAATAGCCACTCCCCAGAAAACTGCAAAGTAATCGAACTTTTCCCAGTAGGTCCAGCGGCCATATTTTGGTCGCGGCCCTACACCAATGAACCACTTAAAGGTCTGCCCCAATTCTTTTAAGTCATTTTTATTGGGTAGCATTGAATCCGGGCTTAACAAAAACTTCTTCCAGGAAATTTTCTCTCTCATTTTAGTTCGAATCAATAATGTCAAATGCCAGAAAAAGTACACTCCCGTCAGCACGGCGCAAACACGATGGATATAGCCGGCGCTTTCAAAACCACCCAGGGCGGACGACAGCCACTTGGCCCAGGGAAGATACGAGAATTTCAAAGTCATTCCGGTTACTGCTAGTCCAAGAAAACTCGTAACCATTATCGCATGTTGGATACTCTGCTCTTTGGTGAAGCGTCGATACACCAACTTCGTGAGCATTGTTTCCTGGGCGCGTTTCTTTTTACGCATGGTTTGAATTGAACGCGGCAGCCATAACAGGGTGTGGGTGGTGGCAATCATCAATGTGCCAACCAGCAAAAATGTCATAAACCAGAAAGTGTAAAAGAGAGCCGGGTATTTTTCTTTGTCATGGTGGGTGGCGTGAGTTAAATAGCCGGCGAATTGCCGATGCGAACCCTCATGGCATTTCCCGCATGTCTCCACAATATTTTGTCGTGACAAATGGGACGCCGGATTATCGGGAGGTAAAATATCGTGGGAACCATGGCAATCGTGGCACTCTGCGGCAGTCAGGCCGCCTAACTGGAAAACTTTGCCGTGAAATGTTTCAAAGTAGGCTTGGGTGAGTTCAGCGTGGCATCCCCCGCACTGTCCCAGAATCTTTTGTTTAAACCCTTCTGAGTCAGTGCGGGTAATCGTATGTGACTGATGGCAACTCGTACAAGTCGGCAGCGAATCAGTGGACTTGCTTAGCTCGGCCGAATGAACGCTCTTGACGAACTTTTCGTAAATGCCGTTATGACATTTTGCACAAGTTGCGGATATGTTATGAGAGTTCACGCTGGATGCCGGATCATCTTTGGGCAGGACGTGGTGCGGCGTGTGGCAGTCCGTGCACATGGCCGTGACCACCAGTCCGCTTTCTAATAGCCCCTTGCCGTGAATGCTCTCTGGGTATTTTCCGGGGTCGATTGATTCCCCCCTTATAATGCGGCGGGTCGCCGCCACGCCGACTCCGATATGGCAGGAGCCGCACAATCTGGGGACATTAGTAGGAAATGTCGGTGAACTGGGGTTCTGACGAGTTTTTATGCCATGAACCCCGTGGCAATCGATACAATCCGGCGCATCCGGATCGCCCCGTTCGAGCAAACTCCCGTGCGTACAGGATGCAAATGTTTCCACAACTTCAGTGTGACAGATACCGCAATCGACTTTATCTGCGACCGTTTCACACGGTCTTTTCGCTTGTGGATTTACACCGGTATGACATTGGGCGCAAGTTGTTCCCCGATGGATCGAATTGTGCGTTTCGATGCTGTCAACAAAGAGTGAAATCTCCTTGCCTTGGCGAGTCATTTTCAGCTCGGGCTGGGCATGACATTTCATGCATTCCTGGTCGGACACTTGGTTATAGTAGATGCGCCGGGCCTGATGGGGCTCGTGGCAATCAACACAAATAGGGACCTTGTTGGGTTCCTTTTCCCACAGTTCGCCGCGGATTACTTTTTGATGTACCTGTTCAATCTGCCCGTGACACTTTTGGCAGGTGGCCGCAACATTGCTCTTGTGAATGCTTGACCGAATATCCGTGTGAGGCAAAACTAAATGCGACGTGTGACAATCCGTGCAGACGGCCGTAACTGTCAGTCCCCGTTTAAAAAGCCCCTCTCCATGAATCGACTCCGAATAATGGCTTAATATACTATCCGGCAGAATATCATCATAAGTGCGCGTGACTTCAGTCCCTTCTTTGTGACAACTGCCGCACATGTACGGGATATTGAAACGGGCCACTTGGGAACCGGGTTGAGAATTGCTCTTGATGTCATGCTTGCTATGGCAGTCCCAACACTGCGGCGCCAGTTTAACTCCCGCCGCAGAAGCCGTCCCATGTAAACTTTGATTATACTTTTTGGCGATATCATCGTGACAATCTCCGCAGTCAACCGGCTCGTGTTTTACCTCGTGTGGAAAATCTTCAACATTTTCAAGGTAAGTGTGACAGCTGACACACTCCAAATCGGCGTGAATGGATTTGCTGAACTTCGACCAATCCAGAAATAAGGAACGCTCTAATCCATCACTTTCTGATTTGAGGTCCGGTTCCCCATGACATGCCAGACAATCGTCAACTGATTGAGCTGATGCCGAGCGGGCGCCTGTAAAAAGCAACCAGATTGAAAAAGCTAATGTGAGCAACTTTGAAGCCGCAATGTAAGCAGTTCGTCCACGAGATATTGAAGGGCGGATCATATAACGGTCATGTTTATTTATCCTGCGCATCTGAAATGCTCGGTGGCGTTGCTCTACCCGG
>Ga0214473_10012115_pt1 | contig 10121 bp, 10 predicted proteins | sample RVTome_7_FD_203509 | JGI IMG/M metagenome (GOLD analysis project Ga0214473, IMG submission 203509) | Soil microbial communities from uranium-contaminated site in the Upper Colorado River Basin, Wyoming, United States - RVT98D197 | ecosystem: Environmental > Terrestrial > Soil > Contaminated >... | reverse complement strand
CGCCCGTGCCCCGTACATGCTCGTCGTCGGCGACCGCGAGCAGGAAGCCGAGACCGCATCGGTTCGCCACCACGGCGAGGGAGATCTCGGAGCGATGCCGCTCGGCGAGCTCGTCGAGCGCCTGCGGGCCGAGTCCGAAGCCCGCTAGCCGGCACGGCGACGCGCAACACATCCTCGAGCGGCGGCCAGGCGGGCGCGGGCTCGAAGCTGACGATCAAGAAGAAGGGCGGCGGGTCTGCGGCCGCGGACGACGCCACAGCGGCGAAGGCGACCAAGGTGTCGATCGCGGGCACGCTGAGCCCGGCGGAGGGCGGCGAGCGGATCGTCGTCTCGATCCGTCAGGCGAGCAAGAGTGGGTGGAAGTACCAGAACGCGACAGCAGCCTCCAACGGCGCATTCACGGCGAAGTTCAGCGTCCGCAAGCCGTCGTTCGTGGTCGCGCAGTGGCAGGGCGACGACGAGCGCGCGGGCGCCGGCAGCCGGGCGCTGAAGGTGAAGCCGCGCAAGCCCAAGAAGGGGAAGAAGGGAAAGAAGAAGTAGGGAGGCTTCTCCTCGTAACCGCCCGCGGCCACGCACGGACTGCGTGGCCGCGGGCGTCTATACTGCCCCGCGATGCAGAGCACCTACACGAACCCGCGCCGCTGAGCGCCCCGTGCCCTGCCGCACCTCCCACCGTCATCCAGTCGTCCGATCTCGCTAGCTTGAAGCTCGTCCACACCTCTCGCTAGTGCCGGTTCCGCGCAGGCTAGATCGGCGTCCGCCGGAGCGAGATCCGACCCGGATCAACGAGCGGATCGGCGCCCGCCAGGTGCGTCTGATCGGCGCCGACGGCGAGCAGGTCGGAATCGTGTCGCGCGACGACGCGCTGGAGCGCGCCCGCGACGCCGACCTCGACCTGGTCGAGGTCGCGGCCCAGGCCGACCCGCCCGTGTGCCGGCTGCTCGACTACTCGAAGTACAAGTACGAGCAGGAGCAGAAGGCGAAGGCCGCCCGCAAGCACCAACAGCAGGTGAACGTGCGCGAGATCAAGCTGCGGCCGAAGATCGCCGACCACGACTACGAGACGAAGAAGGGCCACGTGGAGCGCTTCCTGCGCCAGCAGGACAAGGTGAAGGTGACGATCATGTTCCGCGGCCGCGAGCAGGCGCACCCGGAGCGCGGCAGGAGGCTGCTCGAGCGGCTGTTCGACGACATCGAGCCGCTGGCGACGATTGAGCAGATGCCCGTGCAGGAGGGTCGCAACATGACGATGCTGCTCGCGCCGACGAGGGCCGCCGGCCAAGCCGCGTAACGCTGTCGCGTCGCGCGGGCGCGGCCCCCGGACGCGGGAGCAGAGGAGGCCGCGCTTTATGTCTCTGCTTCAATAGGCGCGCGATGCCGAAGATGAGGACTCATTCCGGCGCCAAGAAGCGGTTCCGCAAGACCGCAAGCGGGAAGCTGCGCGGAAAGCGCGCGTACTCCAGCCACATCCTGGAGAAGAAGTCGCCGAAGCGAAAGCGCCATATGTCGCGCCCGGTCGTGATCTCCGAGCCGGATCGCCCGCGGGTGCGGACGCTGCTCGCCGGAAAGGGTGGGCGAAAGAAATGAGCCGCGTGAAGAGCTCGGTCGCCTCGCGCCGCCGCCGCCGCAAGACCCTGCGCCAGGCGCGGGGGTACTGGGGTCGCAAGCACTCCAGCCCGCGTCTCGCGAACGAGCAGCTGCTGCGCTCGGGGCAGTACGCGTACCGCGATCGCCGCACCCGCAAGCGCGACTTCCGCCGCCTGTGGATCACGCGCATCAACGCCGCCGCGCGTCGCGAGGGCCTGAGCTACTCGCAGTTGATGCACGGCCTGAACGAGGCCGGCGTCGAGGTGAACCGGAAGATGCTCGCCGACATCGCCGTCCGCGACCCGGAGGCGTTCCGCCGATTTGCCGAGGTATCCCGGGAGGCCGCCGCGGCCTGACCTTCGGTCACACGCGAGGACTCCCGGGGCGGACCGCATCGCGGCCGCCCCTTTTCGTTTCCGGACCGAGATCAAATGATCACCAGCCCCCAGAACGAGAAGCTGAAGCTGATCCGCAAGCTCGCGGATCGAAAGCACCGCGAGCGCGAGGGGTCATTCGTCGCCGAGGGAGAGGATCTTGTCGATGCCGCCGCGGCCGCGGGCGTGGAGCCCGAGATGCTCCTGTTTGCGGGCGAGGACGTCGAGCCCGACCTGCTGGCGGAGGTGAGCGCGCTGGGATCGGGGACGCGGGCGATCGGCGTCTACCCGCGCCGCTGGGCCGAGCCCGCGGGCCCGGTGTGCGTGTATCTGCACGGCGTCGGCGACCCGGGCAACGTGGGGGCGATCGTGCGGCTGGCGCACGCGCTGGTCGAGGGAACCGTGGTGCTCGGCCCCGAGTGCGCGGACCCGTTCGGCCACAAGGCGGTGCGCGCGAGCATGGGCTCGATCTTCGGCCAGCCGGTCGCTCGGGGGGCGATCGATGACACCCCGGCGCCCCGGGTGGCGCTCGTTGCCCACGGCGGCCGGTCGCTCGACGCGCTCGAGGCGCGCGTGACATTGGTCCTCGGTGCCGAGCGTGACGGGCTCCCCGCGGAGGTGATCTCGAAGTGCGACGAGGAGGTGACGATCCCACTGCGGGCGGGCGGGGCGGAGTCGCTCAACGTCGCCGCCGCGGCTGCGATCGCGCTGCACGGGATATCGTCGCCGGCAGGGACGGGAAGCAGCGATGGTTGACCGGATAGCGAAGATCAGGGCCGAGGCCGAGGAGGCAATCGCCTCCGCGGCCGAGGCGGGCGCGCTCGAGGGGCTGCGGGTCTCCTACCTCGGTCGCAAGGCCGAGCTGACCACGATCCTGCGCGGGATCGCGGAGTTGCCCGAGGACGAGCGCGGCCCCGTCGGAAAGGCGGGAAACGAGGCCCGGGTCGCGCTCGAGAGCCTGATCGAACGGCGCGCGACGGAGCTCGACGACGCCGCGCTCGAGCACCGGCTCGCCACCGACGCGATCGACGTCACGCTCCCGGGCGCGCCGCCGATCGCGGTCGGGTCGCGCAACCTGCTGATCCGGACGATGCGCGAGATCGAGGACGTGTTCGTCGGCCTCGGATACCGGGTGATGGAGGGCCCGGAGGTCGAGCTCGACTACTACAACTTCACCGCCCTCAACCACCCCCCGGGCCACCCGGCGCGGATGGCCCAGGACACCTTCTACGTCGATCCCACAACCCTCGATCCCGACCTGAGGCTCGACGGCGGCCTCCCGCCGGGGCCGGAGGACGTCCTCCTTCGCACCCACACCTCTCCGATGCAGGTGCGCTCGATGGAGACGAACGAGCCGCCGATCTTCATCGTCGTCCCGGGTCGCTGCTACCGCAGCGACCCCTTCGACGCCACCCACAGCCCGGTCTTCCACCAGATCGAGGGGCTCGCGGTGGGGAGCGAGATCACCCTCGCCGACCTGAAGGGGACGCTGGACGAGTTTGCGCGGGCGATCTTCGGCCCCGAGCGCGAGACCCGGTTCAGGCCGGGGTTCTTCCCGTTCACCGAGCCCAGCGTCGAAGTCGATGTCTCCTGCTTCAAGTGCGGCGGCTCGGGCGAGCTCGCCGGCGGCTCGCGCGACGCGATCTGCAAGGGCACGGGGTGGATCGAGATCCTCGGCGCCGGGATGGTGGACCCGAACGTGTTCGGGTTCGTGCGCGAGAGCGGATACGACCCCGAGCAGGTGCAGGGATTTGCTTTCGGGATGGGGATCGAGCGGGTCGCGATGCTGAAGCACGGCGTCCCCGACCTGCGCAAGTTCTTCGACAACGACGTCCGCGTCCTGGAGCAGTTCCGATGAAGGTGCCTCTCCATTGGATGCGCGAGTACGTCGATCCCGGGTTGCCGGTCGATGAGCTCGCGGACGCGATCGCGCTGCGGACGTTTGAGGTGGAGCGAATCGACTTCCTCGGGCCCGAGTCGGGAGACGGGTTCGTGATCGGCAAGGTGCTCGCGGTGGAGCCGCATCCCGACGCGGACCGGCTCAGCGTGTGCGAGGTCGACACCGGAGACGGGAAGCGGACGATCGTGTGCGGCGCGCCGAATGTCGCGGCGGGCCAGACCGTCGCTGTGGGGCTGCCCGGAGCCGTGATGCCCGGCGGGCAGAAGCTGAAGAAGGCGAAGCTACGGGGCGTCACTTCGGACGGGATGATCCTGTCGGAGGCGGAGATGGGGCTCGGCGGGGACGCCGACGGGATCGCGGTGCTGCATCCCGGCGGGGACCCCGCCGCCCCCGGACGCGAAGCGGAGGAGGCGACGGGCCTGATTCCCGGAAGCCCGCTTGCAGACGTTCTCCCGATCGGTGACCCCGTGCTCGAGCTCGAGGTGAACTCGAACCGGGTCGACTGCTTCGGGGTGTACGGCGTCGCCCGCGAGGTGCACGCGATCACTGGGGCGCCGCTTGCTGCGCCGCCGTGGGACGAGGAGGCGGAGGCGGCGGGCGAGGGCGAGGTGAATGACTACGCCTCGGTCACCGTCGAGGCTCCGGAGCTGTGCCCGCGCTTCACCGCCCGCGTCTTCACCGACGTCACGATCGCTCCCTCGCCCCCGTGGCTGCGGGCGCGGCTGATCGCCGCGGGCCAGCGTCCGATCAACAACGTCGTCGACATCACCAACTACGTGATGCTGATGACGGCGCAGCCGCTGCACGCATTCGACCTCGATCAGGTGCCGGACGGCGCGCTCACCATCCGCACCGCGACCGACGGCGAGAAGATGACGACGCTCGACGGCGTCGAGCGCACGTTCGACTCCGAGACCGTGCTCGTGTGCGATCGCGAGGGCCCGTCGGGGATCGCCGGGATCATGGGCGGCGCGGAGTCCGAGGTCTCCGAGTCCACAACGCGGGTCCTGCTCGAGGTCGCGACCTGGGACGGGGTCAACATCCTCCGCACGTCGCGCAAGCTCGGCCTCCGGTCCGAGGCCTCGAACCGGTTCGAGAAGCAGCTGCATCCGGAGCTTGCGCTGCGCGCGCAGCGGATCGCCTCGAAGCTGATCGTCGAGCTGTGCGGCGCGAAGCTCGTTCCCGGGACGATCGACGTCGCCTCCGAGGTGCCGCCCGCCCACCGCGTTGCGCTGCGGGTGGATCGCGCTGCGTCCCTGCTCGGGATGCGGGTGGAGCCGGAGCAGTGCGAGGACTACCTGCGGCGGCTGGAGTTCGAGGTGGATCGGGACGGCGACGAGATCGAGGCCACTGTCCCGTTCCACCGTCACTACGACGTCACCCGGGAGGCGGACCTGATCGAGGAGGTCGGCCGCATCCACGGCTACCAGGAGGAGCTGCCCTCGACGCTGCCCGAGGTGACGGGCCAGGTCGGTCGGCTGACCCGCGAGCAGGCGCTCCGCCGCCGCGCCGAGGACGTGATCCGCGACCTCGGGTTCGACCTCGTCGTCAGCCTCACGGTCACCGACCCCGGGATGCCGGAGCGGCTGCGGATCGGTGAGGGCGATCCCCGCCGCGAGACGATCCGGGTTTCGAACCCGCTCTCGGTGGAGCACTCCGAGCTCCGCACGACGCTGCTCGGGCCGCTGCTCGACGCCGCCCGCTTCAACCTCGCCCACGGCGCCGGGCGGGTCGCGCTTGCGGAGTCGGGGCGTGCGTACCTGCGACGGGGCAAGTCGGAGGCGGGCAGGGTGCTCGGCGGTGAGTTCGCGGGCAATCGGCCTGCACCCGCATTCGAGCCGCACCGGCTGGTCGCGCTGGCTGTCGGCTCCCTGGCGCCGGCGTCGTGGCTGGATCGACCCGCCGGCGACCCGGCTGCGCCCGGACGCGAAGCGGAGGACGCAGCCGGCTTTTATTCGATCAAGGGCGTTCTTGAGGCGCTTGCGACGCATCTTGGAGCGGAGCTGGGGATCGAGCCCGCGGACGAGCCGTTCCTCCACCCTGGCCGCGCGGCGCGCGTCTCGTTCGGCGGCCTCGAGGCCGGGTGGATCGGCGAGCTCCACCCGCTCGTGTGCCGCGAGTGGGACATCGAGGCGGCGAGCGCGTTCGAGATCGGGCTCGCCGAGCTCATCGCTGCCGCCTCCTACGCCGAGGAGCAGTTCGAGGACGTGACAACCCATCCAGCCGTTCACCAGGACCTCGCGATCGTCGTCGCCGACGACGTCCCCGCCGCCCGCGTCCGCGAGGCGGTGCTCGCCGGAGGCGGCGAGCTGCTCCGCCGCGCCGAGATCTTCGACCTGTATCGCGGCGATCAGGTGGGGGAGGGGCGCAAGAGCCTCGCTCTGCGGCTGGAGTTCCAGGCCGCCGATCGCACCCTCACCGACGAGGAGGTCGCCGAGCGCCGCTCCGCGATCGCCGCCGAGCTGGACGCGATCTCAGGGACGCTCCGTGAGTGATCCGACGCAGCCGCTGGACGGCGATCCCGCGGCGCGGGTGCTCGTCGCGGGGGCGTCGGGGTTCGCGGGCGCGCTCGCGGCGCGCCTCGTGTGGACCCACCCGCGGCTGGAGCTCGTCGCGGCGACGGCGCGCGCGGAGGCCGGGACCCGGCTCGACCGCCTGTACCCGCGCCACCGCGTGCCGCTGACGCTGACCGAGCTCGAACCCTCGGCCGAGGAGGGCTGGGACGCTGCGATCGTCGCCTACCCGCACGGCGCGTCGGCGCCGGTCGTCGCCGCGCTTCGCGAGCGCGGGGTGAAGGTCGTCGACCTGTCGGCCGACTTCCGGCTCCGCGACCTCGATACGTACCGGAGCTGGTACGGCGAGCCGGGCGCGCCCGACCTGCTTCCCGAGGCGGTGTACGGGCTCCCGGAGCTGTACCGGGACCGGATCGCGGAGGCGGGACTGGTCGCCAACCCCGGCTGCTACCCGACCGCGGCCGTGCTCGCGCTGGCGCCGCTGGCGGCGGCGGGGCTGATCGAGGACGTGGTCATCGACGCGAAGTCGGGCGTGTCGGGCGCCGGCCGCGGCGGGGGAGACCGGCTCAGCTTCGTCACCGTGGACGAGAACTTCACCCCGTACGGCACCGACGGCCACCGCCACGAGCCCGAGATCGCGCAGGAGCTCGCGGCGCTCGGCGGGCCCGCGGAGTTGACGTTCGTTCCCCACCTGCTGCCCCTCGACCAGGGCGAGCTCGTGAGCTGCTACGTGCGCCCGTCGCGCGAGGTCGCCGAGGACGAGCTCGGGGAGCTGTACCGGGAGCGATTTGCCGACGAGCCGTTCGTGGAGCTCGCGGAGGAGGCACCGGGCGTGCGCGACGTCCGCGACACGAACGTGTGCCGGATCCACGTGATCGAGCGCGGCGGCCGGGTGATCGCGTTCGCGGCGATCGACAACCTGTGGAAGGGCGCCGCCGGCCAGGCGATCCAGAACCTGAACGTGATGCTGGGGCTGCCCGAGGCGGAAGGGCTCTCGTGAGCTTCTTCGGTTCCCGTTGGGTGGCGACCCCCGAGGTCGACGAGCTCGACCCCGCCGAGCTGCCGCCGAGCTTTCGCGCCGCAGGCGTCGCCTGCGGTCTCAAGGGCGGGGGCGGGACCGACCTGGCGCTGCTGGCGTGCGACGCCGACGCGGTCGAGTCGGCGCTGCTCCTGACCCGCAACGCCGCCGCCGCCGCGCCGATCCGCGTCTGCCGCGACGAATGCGACGCCGGCGCGATCCGGGGAGCGGTCGTCAACTCCGGCAACGCCAACGCCGCCACCGGCGAGCAGGGCTACCGCGACGCGGTCGCGATGCGCGACGCCGCCGCCGAGGCGCTGGAGCTCGACCCCCGCGCGCTCGCGGTCGCGGAGACCGGCGTGATCGGGGTACCGCTGGCGATCGACGACGTCGTGCGCGGGATCGGCGAGGCCGCCGCGGCGATGGACCCCCGCGGAGGCGACGGGTTCGCGGAGGCGATCATGACCACCGACCGGACTCCGAAGCGGTGCGCGGTCCGCGCCGCGGGCATCACCGTCTCCGCGCAGGCGAAGGGCGCGGGGATGATCGAGCCCGGATACGCGACGATGCTGTGCTTCGTGCAGACGGACGCCTCGATCCCCGACGCCGACGCGGCGCTGCGCGCCGCGGTCGGCACGAGCTTCGAGCGGATCACCGTCGACGGCCAGATGTCGACCAACGACACGGTCCTCCTGCAGGCCAGCGGCGAAGCGGGGCGCGAGCTCCCCGACGGCCTGCTCGACGCGATCCTGCTCCAGCTCGCGCTCGAGATCGTCGCCGACGGCGAGGGGTCGACGCGGGTCGCTCGGGTCGAGGTCCGAGAGGCCGGAAGCGCGTCCGAGGCGGAGCGGGTGGCGCGCGCGATCGCGAACTCGCCGTTGGTGAAGACGGCGCTGTACGGCCGCGACCCCAACTGGGGCCGTGTCGCGCAGGCGGCCGGGATGGCGCTCGCGGGTGAAAGCCTCGAGGAGCTGGGCCCCGACCACATCGACGCGTCCGAGCTCGGAGGCGATGCCGACGAGGTGGAGCTTTCGGTGCGGCTCGGCCGCGGCACCTATTCCGCGCACGTGTACACCTCCGATCTCACCCCCGAATACATCCGGATCAACGCGGAGTACACGACGTGAGCGCCAACATCGAGACCCTGCTCGAGGCGCTCCCGTACATCCGCGAGTTCCACGGGCGCCGGGTGGTGATCAAGTACGGCGGCGCCGCGATGCAGGACGAGGAGCTGCGGGAGGCGTTCGCGACCGACATCGTGCTGCTCAAGTACGTCGGCCTGGAGCCGATCGTGCTCCACGGCGGCGGGCCCGACATCACCGAGTACATGCAGCGGCTGGGGATGGAGGTGCGGTTCGTCGAGGGGCTGCGGGTGTCCGACCCGGAGACGGTCGAGGTCGCGAAGATGGTCCTGCTGGGGAAGGTGAACTCCGACATCGTCAGCCGGCTGAACCGCCACGGCCAGCCCGCGGTCGGGCTCAGCGGCGAGGACGGGACGATGTTCGAGGTGAAGCCGGTCCCGAACGCGGCCGAGGTCGGGTTCGTGGGCGAGATCGAGAGGGTCGACGCCGACGTGCTGAACCACATCGCCGCCGACTACATCCCGGTGATCGCCTCGATCGGCGCCGACAGGGACGGGAACTCCTACAACGTGAACGCGGACGAGGCCGCCGGCAAGGTGGCGGCGAAGCTGCGGGCCTACAAGGCGATCTTCCTCACAGACGTCGAGGGCTGGCTCGCGGATCCTGACGACCCCGAGTCGCGGATCTCCGAGACGAGCGCCGCCGAGGTCGAGACCGCGCTCGAGGGGATCGAGGGCGGGATGCGGCCGAAGCTTCAGGCATGCGTCGACGCGATCGGCGGCGGCGTCCAGCACGCCCACATCATCGACGGCCGCACGCCCCATTCCCTGTTGCTGGAGCTGTTCACGGACGCCGGGATCGGGACGAAAGTGACGCCGTGAGCGTGAGCGCGCTTCAGGCACTCGACCGGCGGTGGGTGATGCCGACCTACAAGCGCGCCGAGGTCGAGTTCGTGCGCGGTGAGGGGGCGCGGCTGTGGGACGCCGACGGGAAGCGCTACCTCGACTTCTTCGCCGGGCTCGGGGTGATGAACGCGGGGCACTGCCACCCGCGGATCACCGAGGCGATCCGCGAGCAGGCGGGGCGGCTGGTGGGCGTCTCCAACCTCTACTACACGGCGCCGGGGATGCGGCTGGCGGAGCGGCTCGTCTCCTCGAGCATCGGCGGGCACGCGTTCCTGTGCAACTCGGGCGCCGAGGCGAACGAGGCGGCGATCAAGCTGGCCCGCAAGCACGCCCGCGCGCGGGGGATTGAGCGTCCCGAGATCGTCGTTCTCGACGGCGCGTTCCACGGCCGCACGGTCGCCACGCTGACCGCTTCTCCGAAGATCGCCTCCGAGGACACCTTTGGCCCCCTGCCCCCGGGCTTCGTCACGGTGCCGCGCGACGACCCGGATGCGCTCGACGCCGCGGTGGGGGAGAGCACGGCGGCGGTCCTCGCCGAGCCGATCCAGGGCGAGGCCGGGGTGCACCCGATCTCCGATGAAGTCATTAGCGCGGCCCGCGGCGCGTGCGATCGGACCGGCGCGCTGCTCGTCCTCGACGAGATCCAGACTGGGATGGGCCGCACGGGCTCGCTGTGGGCATGGCAGCAGGGCCCCGTCATTCCCGACGTGATGACCGCGGCGAAGGCGCTCGGCGGCGGGCT
>Ga0214473_10012114_pt1 | contig 10122 bp, 9 predicted proteins | sample RVTome_7_FD_203509 | JGI IMG/M metagenome (GOLD analysis project Ga0214473, IMG submission 203509) | Soil microbial communities from uranium-contaminated site in the Upper Colorado River Basin, Wyoming, United States - RVT98D197 | ecosystem: Environmental > Terrestrial > Soil > Contaminated >... | reverse complement strand
TTTGCGAAATCGGCGAGGCTGACGGGCTCTTCGCGGCCTGGTGGACGAGGCACGAAGTCGATTGGCGTGGCGAGCAGCGCGTCGGTAGCGATGGGAATGGCGTAACCGCGCGGGCCGGCCAGCCGGGTCGAATCGGCGCCGGGTATGAGGCCCACGCCCACGATGCCGATCACCTCGCCGTATTCGTTCAGAAGCGGTGAGCCGATCGCAGCGCTCGAGACCAGGCCAGAGAGAATCAGGCGCTCGCCAGCCATGGGCCGCTCCGTAAGTCCCGTCCTGAGCGGGCTCGGCTCGGTGGTTACGTAGGTCACCTCAGCCTCGACAAGATGCGCGAGGTCTGCCGAGCCCTTGCCGTCGCCGCGGGCTGCGACGCCTAGGGTCATGGGGCACCCGGGTCGGACGGCCTGGGGTCCCATCTCCCGAGGCCTCCGCGCGCTTGACCGGCGGCGGCCGCGGGTGGTAGGCTAATCTTGAAAATGAATTTCATTTTCAAGATTGGTCGCCTCGGCCTCCTTGCCCCGATCAGCCTCCTCGGCGCCTGCGCCCGGCCGGCCCCGCCCGCAGCACGCGACCCGGGCGATGCCCAGCGGCTGGTGGCGCTCGTCGACTACATCGCCGGCGACTATGGCCGGGCCGTGAGCTCCGGCCGCGTGGTGAGCCCGGCCGAGTACGACGAGCAGCTCCGCTTCGCCGCCGATGCCCGGGCCCGGGCGGCGGGTTTGCTCGGCCCCGTCGCCGCCGATGATGCCCTCCTCACGCGGCTGGGCGAAGTGGAGTCCCTGGTCCGGTCCCGGGCGGGAGCGGAGGCCGTGGCCCGGGCCTGCCGCGGCGCGAGAGAGGAGGCGGTCGCCCGCTTCGGCCTGAAGACGGTGCCCACCGAGCGGCCGTCGCTCGAGCGGGCCCGGGCGCTCTACGCCGAGTCGTGCGCGATCTGCCACGGCGCCGGAGGAGACGCTGACACCGAGCGGGCGAGGACGCTCGACCCGCCGCCCTTCCCCTTCCGGGACGCGGCCCGGCTGGCCGAGATGTCTCCCTACCGCGTGTACAACGCCCTCACCTTCGGCGTCCCGGGAACGGCCATGGCGGCCTTCGAAGCCCTCTCCGCCGCCGACCGGTGGAGCCTCGCTTTCTACGTCTTCCGCCTCGGCCACGAAGGAGACGAAGCCACCGGCCCCGTGTCCACGACGCTCGCAGACATGGCGTTGCGCACGGACCGCGAGGTCGTGGAGGCGCTTCGGGCCGAGGGCCACTCCGCCCCGGAGCGCGCCCTCGTCTATCTCCGGCGCGAGGCGGCGTTCATGGAGCCGCCGGCGGGCGTCGGCATCGACCGTACGAGGGCGATGCTGCGCCGGGCCGCCGACGCTTACGCCCGGGGCCGCCGGGCCGAGGCGGACGGGCTCGTCCTCGACGCCTACCTCGAGGGCTTCGAACCCCTGGAGCCGCGGCTGCGCCTCCGCGACGCCGCCGGCACACGGGAGGTGGAGCAGGCGTTCCACGGCGTGCGGGGCGCGATCGCCGACGACGAGCCCGTGGAGCGGGTCCGCGGGCGCGTCCAGTCGCTGGACCGCCGCCTGCTGGACCTCGCCAAGGGGCCGGTCCGTCCGACTCTTCCCGCGGCGGCCGCCTTCGTGATCTACCTGCGCGAGGGGCTCGAGGCCGCCCTGCTCGTGGGAGCCCTCCTCGCGGCCGTCCGCCGCCTGGGCCGCCCCGACGCCGCGCGTCACGTCCACGCGGGCTGGATCCTAGCGCTGCCCGCGGGGGTCGTCACGTGGTGGCTGCTCGATCGTGTCGTCTCGCTCGGATACGACCAGCGCGAGCTGATGGAAGCCGCAGTCGGCCTGGCCGCGGCGGTGGTGCTCTTCACGGTGAGCTTCTGGATGATCTCCAAGGCGGAATCGCGCCGCTGGATCGCGTACCTGCAGCAGCGGCTGGAGGCCGGCCTCGGCCGTGGACGGATCACCGTCCTCTTCGGGCTCGCGTTCCTCGCCGTGTACCGCGAGGCGGCGGAGACGGTCCTCTTCACACAGGCCCTGATGCTGGAGTCACCGGGGCACCGCGCCGACGTCCTCGGGGGAGCCGCCGCCGGCCTGCTGGCCGTGGGTGCCGCGGCGGTCGTCCTCAAACGCACGGTCCTTCGCCTCTCGCTGGGGCCGTTCTTCGCGGTCTCGAGCGCGCTCCTCTGCGCGCTGGCGGCGTCCTTCGCGGGCTCGGGGATCTACGCCCTGGTGGCGGGGGGCTACTTGACGCCGCGCCCGGTGCGGTTCCCCGAGGTCCCCTGGATGGGCATCCACGCCGACCTGACCGCGCTCGCCGTCCAGCTCCTCATCGTCCTGACGGTGGCCGCGGCCGGCGTCGCCGGGCTCTGGAAGCGACCGCTGGCCGCGGGCAGCCGGACCCCGTCCTGAGCACGGAGCCGGGCCGTCTCGTCCTCACCCTCCTCGGCAAGCCCGACTGCCACCTGTGCCACGAGATGGCCGCGGTCGCACGCCGCGTCCTGCCCTCGTTCGGCGCACGGCTCGTCGAGAAGGACGTGCGGGAGGACCCGGAGCTGGAGAAGCGCTACGTCTTCGAGATCCCGGTCCTGCTCTGGGGCGAGCGGGAGCTGGCGCGGCACCGGGTCTCGGAGGACGCGCTGCGGCGGCTGCTCCGGAAGCTCGCGTGACCGGCCGCCACCGGGTGCCGGTCGCCTTTACGCCGGGCACTCCGTTCGGCTAGGATCGTCCTACCCAGGACAGCCCGTGCCGACATGAAGCAAGGGGCGCGCATTCTCATCGTGGACGACGACGCCGAGGTGGCGGCCATGCTGGCCCGTGCCCTCGCCCGCCACGGGTTCCAGATCGACGCGGTGAGCTCGCCCGACGAGGCGCTCACTCGGGCGGAGGCCACCCCCTACGACGCGGCCCTCCTCGACCTCGTGATGCCCGGCCGCGACGGGGCCGATCTCGCGGCCCAGCTGCGGAAGAAGCTGCCCGGCCTTCCCATCGCCTTGCTCACCGGGTATCGGCACTCCCCGCTCATCCCTTCCGCGGAGCGGGCGGGCATGGCCATCTTCACCAAGCCCGTGATCATCCAGGACGTGGTGGAGTTCCTGCAGGCGGAGATCCGGGGCTGACGCCGCTGGCGCCTGCCAGCTTGCCCAGCAGCCGCCGCCGTCTCCTCAAGAAGCCCTCCACCGTCCGGCCCGAGCGCGGGTCGCCGCTCGCGGCAAGGAGGGCGAGGGCCCGCTCCACCGCGGCGAGGGCGGAACCGAAATCGCGCTCGCGGTGCTCGCGGAGGATTGCCAGGGCCCGGAGCGCCTCCAGGGCGCCCGCCTCCGCCGCCTCGGACCAGAGCGCCTCCGCCCGCTCCCAGTCGCCCGTGCGCCGGGCGCGCGCGGCCAGCCTCAGGAGCGCGGCCACGCGGTAGCCGGGATCGGTCATGGGGTCGGACTCCAGGGTCCGCCGGTAGAACACCTCGGCCCGCTCGGGAAGCTGCGCCCGATCGAGGACACGGGCCAGGCTGTAGGCGTCGCGGGGATCGTCGGCCCAACCTTCTTCCACCCAGCGGCAGGCCAACACCGCGAGCGCGGCCAGGGAGATCACGTCGAGGCGGTTGTGCTCGAAGACGCGGGCCAGGGCACGGCCGTCGCGCCGCCGCACCCACTCGAAGTAGATTTGCGGGATCTCCTCGCCGGGGACGTCACCCCGGCGCCTCAAGCCCAGCAGGCCGTCTTCCAGCGACTGCAGGCGGCAGGATTCGAGGCGCGCCTTCCAGAGCCGTCGGGCCGGGTGCAACAGGTCCAGGTGGGGCGCGTCCGCGAGCGGGAAGCGGTCCCGGCTCAAGCGGTACCGCGTCTCCAGCAAGGGGACGTCGAACATCCGGCCGTTGAAGGTGACGAGGTGGTGGAAGCGGGCGAGGTCTTCGGCGAGGCCGGCCAGCAGCGCCGGCTCTTCGTGGTAGTCGCGCATGAAGTACTGGCGCACGCGGAAGCGGTCCCCGTCCACGAAGCCGATCCCGATCAGGAAGGCGGCCGTGCCCGTGCCTCCGGCGAGCCCGGTGGTCTCGGTGTCCAGGAACACGGCGCTCGCGAGGTCGAACCCGGCGAGATCGGGTTCCCCGGTCAGGATGGCGACGGCGCCCGGAGCGATCGCGCGGAACCGGCTGAGGGGGGCGTCCCCGTGGAACGACTCCAGGTGGGCCTCGCTCTCCATCAGGAAGAACTCGCCACGCGCGTTCTCGACCCGGAGGCCCTGGACCATCTCCTCGAGCGGCACCGGGCGCGGGACCGGGGCGCGGGAGCGGCCACGCGCGGCGGCCGCCACCAGGCGCTCCAGGCGCGCTTTGAGCGAAAGCGCGTCCGGCGCCTCCCCGACCAGCGCCCTCTCCAGGCGTTCGAGCTCGGAGGGTCCGACCGGCGGACCGTTCTCCGCCGAGGGCGGGCGCCGGAGCCGCTGCAGCCGATCCTGGAGCGTGGCGCTCACAGGGGCAGCCGCTCGCCGTCCCGCGCCACGCGCGCACCCCGGCCCGCCAGCGCCCGCCGCGCGGCCTCGTCCCGAAGCAGCCGGTTCGTGTGGTTCAGGTGGACGAAGAGCACCCGGCTCCGCAGCCGCGCGTCCGCCAGGAGCGCCAGCGTTTCTTCCACCAGGGGGTGGGGAACTTCGGAGAGTCGGCGGCCGGGCAGCTCGCCCAGGTCCTCGAACGTGCCGTCGAGGAGAGCCGCCTCGACGGCGGCGACCTCGTCCGCGAGGGAGCGGCCCCAGCGTTCCCACTTGTCCACGTCGGGGACGTAGAGGATCGAGCGCATCGGGCCGCGCACGCGGAACCCGACAGTGTCGGAGAACTCTTCCCGATGCGGCACACCCAGGGGCGTGACCTTGAGATCGGGAGTCAGCTCCAGCTCCCGCCCCGGCTCGATCTCCCGCAGCTCGACGTTGCCCAGGGAGACGAGCTGGCTCCAGGGCCCGTTCTCGCGCAGGAAGCGCGCCATGCGGGCGGTGGCGTAGACGGGCACGCCCTTGGCCCCCAGCGCCTCGCGGCCCAGGTACATGAGGCCCGCGTAGTGACCGATGTGAGCGTGCGTGAGCAGGATGCCGTCCACCGGCCGCAACCGGTCCGCCACCGTCCGACCCGCGTTGAGCGAGTCGAGCTGCGAGGCCAGATCGGGCGTTGCGTCCACGAGGAAGCGGACGCCGGCCCTCTCGTCGACCAGGCCCAGGCAGGCCACCCGCTCGCGCCGAGCGGGATCGCGGCGGGCGGAGACGCACGGCTCCCCCCGACAGCCGATGTGGGGCACGCCTCCGTCCTGGGCGATACCCAGGACGACGGCGTGCGCGGCGGCCGGCTCGGTCCGGGCCCGGGGGGCGCACACCATGAGCCCGCCCAGGACCAGAAGGAGCCCGGCGAGGACGTCTCGTCCCTTCCGCATCGTTCGTGCTCCGGTGAGCGGCGGCGTCACGTCACGCCCCGCCCAGGATCGCTTCGAGCAGCGCCAGCGCCACCTCCTTGCCCCGGCTCCCGACCGCGCCGGCGGGCCCCACGCAGGACGGGCAGCCGTCGCGGCACGGGCACTGGGCGATCAAGGAGCGGCCTTCCGTGAGCAGCCGCGGGTGAAGCCGGTACAGCGGCTCGGACAGGCCGATGCCGCCCGGGTAGTTGTCATAGATGAAGACGTTGGGCTCGTAGTCGAGGCCGGGGGCGGCGACGGCGGCCTCCCCGAGGGCGCGCCGCGGCCCCCCCTGGACTCGCGCCTCTCCCAGGGCGTCGTCCCCCAAAGCCACCCCGAGGTCGTGGCGGTCGCACATCAGGAAGAGCGCCGCCAGCTGCCCGAGCGTGTACGAGAGCGCGACCACCCCGTCCCGGCGCTCCTCGAGACCGAAGGGCAGTGAGGCCATCACCTCGCGGGGCACGGTCAGCCAGTACGAGGTCGTGTGCATCTCGTTCTCGGGCATCTGCAGGTCGCCCGCCCCCACGTTCTCGTGGGTGTGGAACTTGATCTTCTTGAAGCCCACCACCCGCGACGCGACGTGCACCTCGCCGTGGCTGCGGCGCGCGCTCGCGACAGCCTCTCCCTCGAAACGGTCCAGGATCCGGACCTTGGTGTAGGTGATGGCGTCGGTGTAGTAGTCCACATCCGCCTCGCGCACCTGCGCCCGACGCTCCTTGTGGTCGTACGCCTCCACGTAGTAGGCTCGCCCCTCGAGGATGTAGATCGCCTTCTCGTGCAGGGTCGAGGGCGCGCTGTCGTAGTCCACGTCGGCGATGATGCGGGGACCTCCCTCGCTCCCGACGTCCTGGACCACGAAGTTGTCGGAGGAGACGCTCCTCAAGCTCACCGCGTCCGCGGGGTAGCTCTCGCTCGTCCAGTGCCATCGGTCGCCCGCGCGGTGGAGCAGGCCCTCGTCCTCGAGGAAGCGGAGGACCTGCGGAAGGTCCTCCCGCCCGAAGGGCTCGTCGCCGGAGAACGGCAGCTCGAAGGCCGCGCACTTGACGTGGTTGACGAGGATGTGGAGGTTGTCGGGGTTGATCCGGGCCTGCTCGACGGGCGCGCCGAAGAAGTAGTCGGGGTGGCGGGCGATGAACTGGTTGAGCGGAGTCGAGTTGGCGACGAGCACCGCCACCGACGTGCCGGCGCGCCGACCCGCCCGACCCGCCTGCTGCCAGGCCGAGGCCACGCTGCCGGGGTAGCCGAGCAGCACCGCGCTGTCGAGGCCGCCGATGTCGATGCCCAGCTCGAGGGCGTTGGTGGAGACCACACCGAGCACCTCCCCCTCCCGCAGCCCCCGCTCGATCTCGCGCCGCTTGAGTGGCAGGTAGCCGCCGCGGTACCCGCGGATCACACCTTCCGCGCCCGGCCGGGTCTCCATCGCCTCCTTCAGATACGTGACGAGCACCTCGGTGGCCAGGCGGGAAGGCGCGAAGACGATCGTCTGCAGCCCCCTTTGCAGGAACGACAGGGCGACGTCCCGAGCGCACTTCAGGGCCGAGCGCCGGATCCCGAGCTGCCGGTTCACGACCGGCGGGTTGTAGATGGCGAAGTAGCGCTCCCCCCTCGGCGCCCCGCTCTCGTCGATGAGCGTCATCTCCCGGCCGGTGAGCGCCTCCGCCAGCTCCCGAGGGTTGCCGATCGTGGCCGAGGAGCACAGGAACTGCGGCTGGGAGCCGTAGAACCGGCAGAGCCGGTGCAGCCGCCGGAAGATGTTGGCCACGTGCGAGCCGTAGACCCCCCGGTAACTATGCAGCTCGTCGACCACGACGTAGCGGAGGTTCTCGAAAAGCTTCACCCATTTCGTGTGGTGGGGCAGGATGCCCTTGTGCAGCATGTCCGGGTTGGTGACGACGACGTGGGCGCGTGAGCGGATGGCCTTGCGCGCGTCCTGGGGAGTGTCGCCGTCGTAGGTGAAGGTCCCGATGTCGGCGCCCAGGGCCTCCACCACCGAGTAGAGCTCGGCGAGCTGGTCCTGGGAGAGGGCCTTGGTCGGGAAGAGGTACAGCGCCCGGGCGTCGGGGTCCTTGAGGATGCGATCGAGGACGGGCAGGTTGTAGCAGAGTGTCTTGCCGGAGGCGGTGGGCGTCACCACGACCGTGCTCCGCCCCTCCTCCGCTGCGTCGTAGGCTTGACGCTGGTGCGTGTACAGCTTCTCGTAGCCCCGGTCCCTCAGCACCTCCAGGAGCTTCCCGTGGAGCCCGAAGGGGAACTCGGCGTACCGCGCCGGCTCGGCCGGAAAGCGGCGGAGGGCCGCCAGGGCCGGCTCCGAAGCTGTCCTCGGGCCCTCGAGCTGCCGGAGGGCGGCCAGAAGCGCTCCGTCGGTGGCTTCGGGGCGCAGGACGAGCGGCTGACCCAACCTCCCTCCCCCGCCCCCTCTCCTCGGGGCCTCGGACCTTCCGCGGAGGCATCATGCCGCAGGGGGGGGTCAGGGCAGGTCCGCCGCTTTCCGGCCTTTTTCAGTCCCCGGCCTATAATCGTCGGCAATGGCGGGAGCGGGAGACGTGCGGCACCACATCCGCGAGGTCCTGGCCGCCATCGGCGAGGACCCGGGCCGCGAGGGGCTCCAGAAGACGCCGGAGCGGGTCGAGAAGGCCCTCCGCTTCCTCACCCAGGGCTACGCCCAGCAACCGGAGGCCCTCCTCAACAAGGCGCTCTTCACCGTCGAGTACGACGAGATGGTGATCATCAAGGACATCGACGTCTTCAGCCTCTGCGAGCACCACCTCCTCCCTTTCTTCGGCAAGGCCCACGTGGCCTACCTGCCCCAGGGCAAGGTGGTCGGCCTGTCCAAGATCCCCCGCCTGATCGACATGTTCGCCCGGCGTCTGCAGGTCCAGGAGCGCCTGACCGTCCAGGTCGCGGAGGCCATCCGGGACACGGTCCAGCCTCGGGGCGTGGGCGTCGTCATCGAGGCCATGCACTTCTGCATGATCATGCGCGGCGTGGAGAAGCAGAACTCGGTGGCCGTCACCTCCTGCATGCTGGGGTCGTTCCGGGACCAGCTCCAGACGCGCGAGGAGTTCCTGTCGCTGATCAAGAAGAAGCACAACTCCCTCGGGTAGGGGCCATTCACGAGCGCCGCGCCCGCCGCGTTGACCCGCCCTGTCGACTGTCAACTGTCGACGGTTGACGGAGCCGGGCGCGCCCGCCGACCTTGCCTCGTTGGTCTACACCTCGGGCGCGCAAGGCGACCAGGGCGGCGGCGATCACGTCGCGGAGCGCGGGACGCGCGTCGAGCAGGGGGCGCAGCCGCTCCCGCTCCGCCTCGAGGTCCTCGATCGTGTCGACGTCGGTGAGCGGCTCGAGAAGCCGCACGGCCAGGCCCAGCCCGCCCGCCCGCTCGACGGTCGCGGACAGGACGGAGGGCGTGCTCCAGGCAATGCCATCGAATAGCCGCGGCTCCGGCCGGGCCAGGGCGAGCAGGTAGTAGCCGCCGTCGCGCGCCGGGCCCAGGGCGACGTCGTGCTCGTCCAGCGCGCGGAAGGCCTCGAGCACGGTCTCCCGCGAGACCCACGGCACGTCGCTGCCGATGACGGCCACGGGGCCGGCGCCGCGGCGGAAGGCCTGATCCATCGCCCGGGCCATCCGGGCCCCGAGGTCCGGGCCCTCCTGCGGGAGCAGCTCCTCGCCGGGGAACCAGGCTTCGATCTCGGTCCGTGCCTCCGACGGCGTGAAGCAGAGCAGCCGGCCGAACTCGCCCCCGCGCGGCGCCGTGCGCCGGACCTCCTCTTCGGCCAGGGCCCGGTACAGCTCGGCGGCGGCCTCGCCCCCCAGGCCCGCGGCCAGGCGCGTCTTCACCGCTCCCGCCCGGGGCTGCCTGAGAAAGACGAGCAGCAGGCCGGACGGCATCCGGCCTCAGGGGCGCGGGCGATCGGCCAGCAGCCGCACGGCCACGAGCGTCTGGCCCAGGCCCAGGGTCCAGCCCGCGAGCACGTCGGTTGGCCAGTGGACGCCCAGGTAGAGCCGGCCGAAGCCGACGAACAGCGCGAGGCAAGCCCCGCAGACGTAGGCAAGTCGACGCCAGCCTGGCTTGTGCACCGCGACGTCGTGGGCGAGCAGCGGGTAGAGCGTCGCCGACGCCAGGGCATGCCCGCTGGGGAAGGAGAAGCTCGCTTCCGCGATCAGCCGCGGCCACAGCTCCGGACGCGCGCGCTGGACCAGCTCCTTGAGGCCGACCTGTATCAAGCCGGCGCCCGCGCCGACGGCGATCCAGGCGAGCACCCAGCTCGGCTCGCCTCGCCGCAGGTGCCATGCGGCGGCGGCCAGCACGACCACCGTGCAGAATTCGAACCGGCCGAGCTGGTGGGAGAACCAGAAAGCGCCATCCCACAGGGGATGTGCGTGGGCGTGGATCCACAACAGGACGGCGGCTTCCATCAGCGGACCCCGGCAGCGTACCACGCCCCCCGGAGCTGGCGCTGAGCGACCAGGACCGCGAGGCAGGGCCCGTATTCGAGCGCGCGCAGGCCCCAGCCGAGACGCCACTGTCCACCCGACTGCCAGTCGGGATAGACGAGGTAGGCGAGGCCGATCGTGCCCGTGAACAGCAGCGCCGCCGGCTCGTCGCGCAGGGCGAGCAGCGGCAGCAGCCACAGGGCGTACCACGGCAGGACGTTGGGAGAGAGCAGGAGCGAGGCGGCGACCACGGCAGTGGCCGC
>Ga0214473_10012113_pt1 | contig 10122 bp, 7 predicted proteins | sample RVTome_7_FD_203509 | JGI IMG/M metagenome (GOLD analysis project Ga0214473, IMG submission 203509) | Soil microbial communities from uranium-contaminated site in the Upper Colorado River Basin, Wyoming, United States - RVT98D197 | ecosystem: Environmental > Terrestrial > Soil > Contaminated >... | reverse complement strand
TCCGTTCAGCGCGATCGTTGGGCAGGAGCTTCTGAAGAAGGGTCTACTCGCGAACGCGGTGGACCCGTCGATCGGGGGCGTCCTGATCCGCGGGGAGAAGGGGACGGGGAAGACGACGGCGGTTCGGGCGTTCGCCGCGGTCCTTCCCCCGAAGCGCGTGGTGTCGGGCTGCCGGTTCGGGTGCCTGGAGGGGTCCGCGCGTTGCGGGGAGTGCCGCGGGCGCGAGCTTTCGGGCGAGACCCTTGTCCACGAGGAGCGGACGGTGGAGGTCGTGGACCTTCCGCTGAACGCGTCGGAGGACCGGGTGGTGGGGAGCCTGGACCTGGAGGCGGCGCTTCGGGAGGGGTCGAAGAAGTTCGAGATGGGGGTATTGGGGAAGGCGAACGGGAACGTTCTGTACATCGACGAGGTGAACCTTCTGGACGACCACGTGGTGGACGTTCTGCTGGACGTTGCGGTGTCGGGGGTGAACGTGGTGATGCGGGAGGGGGTGACGTACTCCCACCCGTCGCGGTTCCTTCTGGTGGGGACGATGAACCCGGAGGAGGGGGAGCTTCGGCCGCAGCTGCTTGACCGGTTCGGCCTGTGCGTGGAGGTGACCGGTGAGAAGGACCTTGGGATGCGCCGCCAGATCGTGGAGCGCGTCCTGGCGTTCGAGGGTGGCGCGCCGGGGTTCGCGGAGAAGTGGGCGCGCGAGGACGAGGCGCTCCGGGGAAGAATCGAAAAGGCCCGGGAGCTGCTCCCCGCCGTAGAGGTCCCCGATCATGTGCTCGGCGCCGTGGTGGAGGTTGTGACCGACCTCGGGGTGGCGGGGCATCGCGGGGACATCACGATCCTCAAGTGCAGCAAGGCCCTGGCCGCGGTGAAAGGGATCCCCCTGCCCGACGAGGAGTGCCTGGCGGACGCCTTCCGCCTGTCGCTCCCCCACCGACTGAAGGAGGATCCGTTCGAGGAGGCCGCATCGGGAAGGCGGCGGCTGGACGCGGTGCTGTCCCGGTTCGGGGCGCAGAAAGCCGAGCGCGCCTGACGGGCGGTCCGGGCGGAACGGCCGTCCGGCCCGACGGAATTTCAGTAGTCCGACATCCGGAACCGGACGTCGTTGTCCCTCAGGAAGGTGACGATAAGCTCCGGGTGTATCGCAACGCCCAGGTTCAGCGAAAGAACCTCGTCGCCTGGCCTGGCCTTCCCAGGCGTCCTGGTCTTTACGCGGAACGAATGCATGTCCGTCCGGCTCTGGACCCCCCAGACGGTGCCGCGCGAGTCGAAGAGGGGCCCGCCGCTGTGCCCCGTTATCCCCGGCGAGGAAGTCTCGAGGAACTTGATTTCGTATCGCCCGTCGGATGACCTGCCCGCCGACAGGGTCCTGGTGTAGATTCCCTCCATGGGGAATCCCGACATCGGCAATGAGCCGGCCTCGAGGCGGAATCCGCCGCCCGGTGCGTCGTAGGTGGCGTTTACGCGCTGGAACGGGTAACCGAGCTTGCACAGGGGAGTTCCCACGTCCAGGCACGCGGGGTCCTTGACCGCCGGGAAAGGCCTGAACTTCTCGGTATCGAACGGGTCGAGTCTGCCTACGGCCAAGTCGGCTTCGGGAAGCAGTCGGACTTCCCTCAGGCGGATCCCGTCGCTTCCCCACCAGAACGTGACGTCCGTTACCCATTTCGGATCCGTCTTAAGCCCTGAGATCCGCCTTTGCTTTTCCTTGTGCGTGAGCCGCGAGTCTTTCCGGATGCGAAGGATCTTCCCCGAATAGTCGGAAATCTCACGGCAGCTCCGCTGCAGGGCCTCGTCCGCGGCGAGCAGGTGGGCGGCGGTCGCTATCCATCCCTGGTCGTTCAGGACAATGAAGGCGGCGCACCCGCATTCAGTCGTCCGGTCGAAGTACCGGCGGGCCGTGATTACGGGATAGGTGTAGCGTATGGCGAGCTTGCAAGCGTCGGCGAACATCTCGGCACCGCCTATCGAGTCGGACGCTCATGCATGTGTCGGGGCGGTTGGGAAACGGGTTGCCGGACGGAGAATCCCACTATAAGCGGACGGGCGGGATTATGGCAAGTCCTTTGTTGCGGCCGGTTCGAATGGAGGGCGCATCGCCGCCTCGGAGGGGGACTCCGTTCGTGGCTCGCCGTTCGATGTCCTCGCACGGCTGCGCTTTACCTCACTGCGCCCCCCTCCTGCGGCGGCTGCGCCCTCCTATTGTTCATGTTCAATACAGTTCGTACTTGAGCAGCCGGCAGTCGATCGGTCCATTCATGAGCGGGAACCTTCGGGATGCCTTCAGCCCGATGAAGCGCGTAGCGTGCGGGTTCCCGGAAAGGACATAAGCCGTCCACCCCTTGCACCTTTTTTTAAACGCCTCTCCCATATCCCGGTAGAAATCAGCGATCTCTCCGCCTTCCGCCGCCATGCGGACGCCATACGGCGGATTGCACAGGATGACGCCCGGCGGATTCCCCGGGGAAAATTCGCGCATGCCGCCGACCCGGAACGTCAGCAACTCCCCGATTCCGGCCTTTTTCGCGTTGAGACCGGCCCCCCTGATCGCTTCTGCGGAAATGTCGCCTCCCTCGATCCGGCCGATCCCACGCAGGCGGACGGATCCTTTGGCCTCTTCGGCCAGCGACGCCCACGTCGACGGCCGATAGTCGGATAGATTCTGGAAACCGAACGAGGTCCGAAACGATCCCGGGGCGATGCGGGCGGCGATCAAGGCCGCCTCGATGAGGAGCGTTCCGGCTCCGCACGCCGGATCGGCAAGCGGGAGATGCCCGTCCCATCCGGACAGAAGCACGATCCCCGCCGCCAGGGTCTCCCGAAGCGACGCTTCGGACGGCTCCGCCCGGTATCCGCGCCGGTTGAGGCTTTCACCCGACGTGTCCAGCGACAGGGTACAGGCGTCCCGCAGGATCCGCAGGTGGATCCTTACGTCGGGCGCGGAGGTATCGACGTCCGGGCGCGCGCCGGCCTTCTCCCGGAAACGGTCGACTACGGCGTCCTTGGCCTTCTGCGCGGCGAAGCCGGAATGCGTCAATACCGAATCGCGCACCGCCGCCTCGACGGCGATCTTCCTGCGGACGGAGAACAGGTCGGGCCAGGGGACAGCCTTGACCCCTTCGTAGAGCTCTTCCGGACCGGGAGCGGGGAATTCGGACAGCTTCATCAGGACCCGGTTGGCTGTCCGCAACCAGAGATTCGCCCGGTAGCAAAGGCTGCGGTCCCCGGAGAACGAGACGCCGCCCGTGGATACGGCCGCGCGCTTTCCCCCCAGCGCGGCGATCTCCTCGGCCAGGACGCCTTCGAGCCCTTTCGAGGTCGTCGCGAAGTAGGTGTACGCCGACATGCGCCCATAATACCCCTTGCGGGCGATGCGTACATCCCGCACGGAAGGCGCTGCGTACTGCACCTATATGGTCGCCCCCGGCTTAGCCTCCTCGGAGGGGGGACTCCGCTCATGGCTCGGCGTTCGATACACCCGATCGCCTGCGCTTTACTTCGCTGCGCCCCCCCTCCTGCGGCGGCTTAAGCCGGGGGCGACACGCGGGTGTCCCCGACGGCGATAACTGTGGTAGATTTGATCTCCTGTCGGCGATCCATACGAATCGGGGGTTTTCCCATGGCGATCACGCGTGAAGAGGTGCTGCACGTGGCGCGCCTGGCCAGGCTCTCCCTCTCCGAGGCCGAGGTGGGCCGGCTGCGGGACCAGCTCGACGACATCCTCGATTACATCCGCCAGCTCGAAGCGCTCGACACCCGGGACGTCATTCCCACTTCCCATGCCGTCGAGATGGGCACGCCCTTCCGCGACGATGCTGTGCGGCCGTTCGGCGACAAGGAGGCGATCCTGTCCAACGCTCCCGACCGGATCGGGGACTTCTTCCGCGTGCCGCGCATCATCGAGGACTAGAATGCACGAATGGTCGCTTCTCGACGCCGCCAGGAAGGTCCGCGGCAAGGATATATCCTCCCGCGAGCTGACCCGTGCGCTCCTCGACCGGATCGAGCGCGCGAACCCGAAAATCAACGCCTACATAACCGTCCTTCACGAGAAGGCGATGAAGGACGCCTTGGCGTGCGACGAGGCATCGGCAAGAGGGCAGGCGACGGGGCCGCTGCACGGGGTGCCCGTGGGGCTTAAGGACATCTTCTGCACGCGGGGGATACGGACCACGTGCGGCAGCAGGATACTGCACGACTTTCTTCCTCCCTACGACGCGACGGTCGCGGAGAAGATAGCCGCCTCCGGTGCGGTCCTTCTGGGGAAGCAGAACATGGACGAGTTCGCGATGGGCTCCTCCACGGAAACGTCCCACTTCGGGCCGGCGCGGAATCCATGGGCGACCGACCGCATTCCCGGCGGCTCCTCGGGGGGGACGGCGGCGGCGGTCGCGGCCGGCCTGTGCTTCGCCGGCGTCGGGACCGACACGGGCGGCTCGATCCGCCAGCCGGCTTCGGTGTGCGGGGTCGTCGGGATCAAGCCCACCTACGGGCGTGTCTCCCGCTACGGGATGATCGCCTTCGCATCCTCCCTGGACCAGGGCGGACCCGTAGCCCGCAGCGTCCCCGACGCCGCGGCGGTGCTCGCGGTCATCGCGGGGCACGATCGACGCGACTCCACCTCGGTCGACCTCCCGGTGCCGGATTACGTAGCGGCTACCGGGAAAGACGCCAGGGGACTCAAGATAGGGCTGCCGCGGGAGTATTTCGAAGGGGAGGGACTCGATCCCGAGGTAAAGGCCGCCGTCGGGAAGGCGCTCGCGGCTCTCGTGGCTCAGGGCGCGGAGGCGGTCGAGATTTCCCTGCCGCATACTTCATTCGCGCTTTCGGCGTACTATATCATCGCTCCGGCCGAAGCCTCTTCCAACCTGGCAAGGTACGACGGCGTGCGGTACGGATACCGCGCGAAGGACGCCGGGGGGCTGATCGAGATGATGTCGAAGACGCGCGCGGAAGGGTTCGGGGCGGAGGTCAAGCGCCGGATAATGATCGGGACCTACGCGCTGTCCGCAGGCTATTACGAGGCGTACTACGGCAAGGCGCAGAAGGTCCGCACGCTCATACGCCGGGATTTCGAGTCTGCGTTCGCGAAAGCGGACGTGATCCTGACGCCCACGACGCCCACGCCGGCGTTCCGCCTGGGCGAGAAGACGGAAGACCCGCTGAGGATGTACCTTTCCGATATTTTCACGATACCGTGCAACCTTGCCGGGATCCCGGGGATCTCGGTGCCGTGCGGGATGTCCCCGGAGGGGCTTCCGATAGGAGCCCAGCTGCTGGGGAACCATTTCCGTGAAGAGATCCTGCTCACCGCCGCCGCGGCCATAGAGCGCGCCATCCCGCTCCCGCGGGTAGCCCCGGTCGAAGGGACGTGAAGCGAGTGGAATTCGAGGCGGTCATAGGGCTTGAGGTCCACGCCCAGCTGTCCACGAAGAGCAAGATCTTCTGCTCATGCTCCGCCGCCTTCGGCGCACCGCCCAACGAGAACACATGCCCTGTGTGCACCGGCATGCCGGGAGTCCTCCCCGTTCTCAACCGCAAGGTTGTCGAGTTCGCCATCCGGACGGCGATCGCCACTTCGTGCACGGTGCAGGGAAAAAGCGTCTTCGCGAGGAAGAACTACTTCTATCCCGACCTTCCGAAAGCGTACCAGATCTCCCAGTACGAGCTGCCGCTTGCCCTTGCGGGGCACATTGACATAGGGATCGAAGGCGCGTCGAAGCGGATCGGCATCACGCGTATCCATATGGAGGAGGACGCCGGAAAGCTCGTCCACGAGGGCGAGTTCGCGGGCGCGCAGGCGTCGCTCGCGGATCTCAACCGCTGCTCCGTCCCGTTGATGGAAATAGTGTCGGAGCCGGACATCCGGACGCCGGAGGAGGCGGGGGCCTACCTGCGCAGCCTGCGGGACATCCTGGTCTACCTCGAAGTGTGCGACGGGAACATGGAGGAGGGCTCCTTTCGCTGCGACGCGAACGTATCGGTCCGTCCGAAAGGGCGGAATGAATTCGGGACAAAGGCGGAGCTAAAGAACATGAACTCCTTCCGGAACGTGGAGAAGGCGATTGAATTCGAGATCCGCCGCCAGGTCGAGCTGATCGAGGACGGGGGGAAGGTGGTCCAGGAGACGCGGCTGTGGGACGCGGCCGCGGGCGTGACGATATCCATGCGAGGCAAGGAGGAGGCCCACGACTACCGGTATTTCCCCGATCCGGACCTCCTCCCCCTGATCGTGGACGACGCGTGGAACGAGGAGCTGCGCAAGACGATCCCGGAGCTGCCGCGGGATAAAGTCGCCCGCTTCGTCAAGACGTACGCGATCCCCCGGTACGACGCCGAGATCCTGGCCTCCTCCCGCGCGCTGGCCGACTTCTTCGAAGCCTCGGCCGCCGTTTACAACGCCAATCCCAAGCTGACCGCCAACGAGTGCATCCACTGGAAGGACGAAGTCGCCGCGGGCAAGCTCTCGCCGGAAACGATCGCCCACGCCGTGGAGGACCGGGAGACCGGCGCCATCTCCGCAACCGCTTCCAAGACGCTGGTCGAGCTTTCCATCCGGACGGGGAAGCCGATCCGGCAGCTCCGCGACGAGAAGGGACTTACCCAGGTCTCCGACGCGGGAGCCATCGAGGATGCGGTCGCCAAGGTCCTCGCGGCGAACCCCAAGGAGGCGGAAAGCTATCGTAACGGAAAGACCGGGCTTCTCTCCTTTTTCGTCGGACAGGTGATGAAGGAGACCAGGGGCAAGGCGAACCCCAAGATCGTGCAAGAGGTGATCCGGAAGAAGCTCGGCTAGGCTCCAAGGGAGCGGACATGCGGAAAGCGGCTATGATAGCTGCGGCTGCCGTCCTGGCGGCGGTCCTCCTGGCGGTCCTGATCCCGCGGCTGGTTTCCCTCGAAACGCTTAAGCCGCGCATAACAGCTGTCCTGGAAGAGAAGACGGGCCGAAAGGTCTCCTTCTCCAAAATCTCGCTGGCAATTTTCCCCCGTATAGGCGTGAGGATATCGGACCTGGCCGTTTCCGGGGATCCCGGTCATCCCCGGGAGAACCTCCTGTCGGTGCCGGAGGCGGAAGTCCGGGTGGCTTTCCTTCCGCTTCTGGCGGGGAAGGTGGAGTTCGAAAAGCTCCTGCTGCGAAGGCCCGAGGTGCTTTTCCGCAGGTACAGGGACGGGACCCACTCCGCGACGCAGATCGCCGGCCGGCTGGAGAAGGGAGAGGGGCCTGGTCCTCCTTCGGGGGAGAAGGTCTCGATCGCCCTGAAGGCGCTCTCCATAGAGAAGGCGAAACTTGCCGTGGTCCTGGAGGGGGAGGACGGCGACGAATCCCGCTGGAGGGTCGATCCGCTGACATTCCGACTCTCCGGCCTGGGCGAGCGCAGGAAAGTTTTCGAGATCGAGACCCGGATCGACGGCGCCGTCCGCGGGGAAATTGAGTTCTCCGGGCAGGCGACGCGCGACGGGCCGCCCTCCGATGGGGCGACGCTTCTCCTGGCGGGGAAGGGAACTGCATTCGGCCAGCAGATCTCGATGGAGGGCAGCATGTCCGCTCCGGAGGGGCCCGCGGAGATGAACCTGGTCTTCACGTTCCCGAAGATCGACGTCGGGAAGGTCGCCGGCATTTTCGCGCGCCCCCCGGAGGCGCTGTCAATGGCTCCTCTGCAGGGCGTGGCTGCGCTTGCCGTCAAGGTTTCCTGGCGCCTGCAGGCGATGGCCGTCGAAGCGAACTTGCGGTACGCATCGCTTTCCGCGAATGCCCGGGCAACGCTTTTTCCACAGACGGGCAAAAGGGAGTGGAACGCATCGGCCGCGATCGCGTCGCTTGCCGAGTTCGCAAAAAGCGGCGGGGACGGCATCTCGAAATGGGCTCCCGCCGGGCGGTTGACTGTCACGGCAAACGGGAAGAGGGCATCGGCTGAAGCGAAGGACGCATGGGACGCGGCGCTTTCGCTGGGCGAAGCCGGCTTCAGGATCCCCGAACCGAAAATTACCCTGCAGGGCCTTAACGGGCGGGTGCAGCTTTCCGAAAAAACCGTAGACTTCAAGCAGCTCTCGGGGTTGCTGAACGGCCGTCGATTCACGCTTTCCGGGCCGGTCTCCCTGGGAACCGCACCGACTGGCCCGCTAAGCTTCTATTTGGCCTACCTGGACCTGGATGAGCTCTTCCCCCCTGGGGAAGCGACAGGTCAGGCAAAGAAAGCCGAGCGGGATTCCGCGGCGGAAAAGGACAAAGAGGCGAACGCGATCTCCGCGCGCGGGAACGTCAGGATAGACGCAGGCAAAGCAAGGGGACTGGAGTTCCGGGACCTGGCGGGGACAGGCCGCTACGAGAGCGGGGCTATTTTCGTCGATTCCCTGCGGGTCGGATTGTACGGAGGGGAAGCGACGGCCTCCGGCCGCATCGGGCTTGCCGGGGAAAGCCCGGATTTCCGGCTCAAGATCGCGGCGAAAGACGTGGCCGCCGAAGAGATCCTGTCCCGAAAAACGTCGCTTAAGGATTTTTTGACAGGCAAGGCGCAGCTCTCCGCGGACATCGGCGGGGGGGCGAAGGATTTCGCCGAATTCACGAGGACGGCGGCCGGGTCGGGGTCCTTCAGGGTCGCCGATGGTAAAATCAGGGGTGTGGACCTGCTGGCGGCCGCGGCGGGGATTTCCGGCCTTCAGACCTTGCTTTCACCTGCGCGGTCCGTGCCGGCCGGCAGAACGGCGGAAACGACGTTCTCGGATCTTTCGGCCGATTTTCGCGTCGAACGGGGAAAAATCCGGACGGATTCGCTCCGGATCCTCTCGGACAAGATCGGCCTTGCGGGATCGGCCGTCCTGGGCTTCGACCGCACGCTCGACTTCCGGGGCGCGGTCGTCCTTTCGAAGGAGATGTCGGCCCGGGCGCGGGGCAAGGCGGGAAGTTTCCTGGACGGCCCCTCGGGGCGCGTCGAGATCCCTCTGGTGATGACCGGCGCCGTAACGTCGCCCTCGATTGCGATCGACGCAGGGGCGCTTGCCCGCGGGCTCGGAGAGAAGGCCATCCGGGGGCTGATGCAGCGGAAACCGGGATCATCAGATCCTTCCGGCGTGGAGCAGGAAAAGAAGCCGGACCGTAAGGGACCGGACAAGGCGTTGGAGGGACTCCTGGAAAAGCTTCTGCCGGGGAAGAGGTAGGAGGAACGGTCATGGCTCCTTCGGACAGCGCGCTTCTCGTCATCGACTTGCTGGATGATTTCGTCCTGCCCGGGGCCCCGCTGGAGGTTCCGGATACGCGTAAGATACTTGCAGCGGTGCGCCGCCGCATAGCACGGGCGCGGAAAGACGGAGAGCTGGTGGTCTACGTGTGCGACTCCCACCGGAAGCGCGATCCCGAGTTCGCGCGCATGGGATGGCCTCCCCATGCCGTCGCCGGGACGCCCGGCGCCGCCGTCGTGGCGGCGATCTCCCCGGAGCCCGGAGACGTCGTCGTGGAAAAGAAGTCTTATTCGGGATTCCACGGGACCTCGCTCCAGTCGGTCCTTCGCCGCCGCGCGATCCGGAAGCTCTCCCTCTCCGGCTGCGTCACCAACATCTGCATCCTCTATATCGCATATGAGGCCGCCTTGCGCGGCTACGACGTGACCGTCGACGAGGCGCACGTTGCGGGATTGGATCCGAAGTCGCACGCCTTCGCGCTCGACCAGATGGAGAAGGTCCTGGGGGTGCGGGTGATCCGCCGCCGGGCATAACTCGCAAGAGGGAGGAGCGATGGACCCTATCCCCAGTTGGGAAGAGATCCGGCGCGGGGACACGACCGACGTCTATTTCCGCCGGACGATGGAAGCCCTGAGGAAAGCCGGGAAGGACCGCGTCAGGGTGAAGGCCGAGGCGTTCGTCAAGCGTTTCCCGGCCGGGTACGGATACGGGATCGCGGCAGGGATGGACGAGATGCTCAGGCTCTTCTCCGGACGGGAGGTCGACATCCGGGCGATGGAGGAGGGGGCGCTGTTCCATGCGGGTGAGCCCGTCCTTTCCATCGAGGGGCCCTACGGCGCATTCTGCGAGATGGAGACCGCGATGCTGGGCATCATCTGCCAGGCCTCCGGGGTGGCCACCAGGGCGTCGCGGATCAAGCGGCTTGCGGGAGAGAAGTCAGTGCTCAGCTTC
>Ga0214473_10012112_pt1 | contig 10123 bp, 10 predicted proteins | sample RVTome_7_FD_203509 | JGI IMG/M metagenome (GOLD analysis project Ga0214473, IMG submission 203509) | Soil microbial communities from uranium-contaminated site in the Upper Colorado River Basin, Wyoming, United States - RVT98D197 | ecosystem: Environmental > Terrestrial > Soil > Contaminated >... | reverse complement strand
CCCCTCACGGTCGGAGCCTTGGGGTTCGCTTGGATCGCTACGACCAACTCTCCGGGGGACTCACACCCCCAAGTCACCAGCCATGCTGGGCACACCAAGCAAACGGCGACGACCCTCGTGGGCCGTCGCCGGTGTTGTCACAAGAACGAGCGGTCGGTCCTGATGATGCGCGCGCGGCCTTCCTCGGCCACCAGCCGGTCCGCCGCCTCCAGCGTCTGCTCCGCCACCGTGCGGGCGGACGCCACCACGCAGACGGTCAGTTCCGCGCGCTGCCACAGATCCTGATGCGCCGTCTCCGCAACGGAGAGGTTGTGGCGCTTACGCAGCCGATCCCTGAGGCTGCGCACCACGCTGCGTTTCTCCTTCAGCGACTGGGCGCCGTAGATCTCCAACTCCCAGCTCACCACACCGATGATCATGGGGCGGCCACACGCCGTGCGCTCGGGGCGGGGCGTCCGGCCCCGATCAGCCTTCGCTCTCGCCGGCGGAGGCGGCCAGCGTACGGGCAATCTCGTCGATGCGGAAGCACTCCACGTGATCACCCACCTTGAGGTCGTTGAAGCCCTCGATGCTCAGCCCGCACTCGAAGCCCTCCCGGACCTCGCGGACGTCATCCTTGAAGCGCTTCAGGCTGCCCAGCGCGCCCGCGTATACCTGCACGCCGTCGCGCACCAGGCGGAACTTGGCCTTGCGATCCAGCACGCCCTCGGTGACGTAGCAGCCGGCCACAGTGCCAGCGCGCGGCACCTTGAAGAGCTGCCGCACCTCGGCCACGCCCATGAGCACCTCGCGCTCCTCGGGCGCCAGCATCCCCTCGAGCGCGGAGCGAACCTCCTCGACCGCCTCGTAGATGATGTCGTACTGCTTGATGTCCACGCCCTCGTGCGCCGCCGTGTGACGGGCATCGGCCGTGGGCCGTACGTGGAAGCCGATGATGATGGCTCCCGAAGTGGCGGCCAGCAGCACGTCGGACTCGTTGATGGCACCCACGCCGCGGTGGATGACCTCCACTTTGACCTCGTCCGTGGAGAGCTGGGCCAGCGCGTCCGAGAGCGCCTGCACCGAGCCGTCCACGTCACCCTTGATGATGAGGTTCAGGTAGGCCGTCTTGCCCTCGGCCAGCATGCGGCTGATGTCCGTGAGCTTCACGCCGCGGCCCTTGATGCGGAGCTTCTTCTCGCGCTCCAGGCGCTGGCGCGTCTGCGCGATCTCGCTGGCCCGGTCGGCCTCCATGACCAGCAGGGCGTCACCCGCCTGCGGGATGCCGGACACGCCCAGGATCTGCACGGGGATGCCCGGGCTCGCTGCCTTCACGGCTTTGCCGCGCTCGTCCAGCAGGGCGCGCACCTTCCCGTCGAAGTGGCCGCACACGAAGCTGTCTCCCACGCGCAGCGTGCCGTTGGTCACCAGCACGGTGGTGACGGCGCCCTTGCCCGGATCGAGCTGGGCCTCCACGACGGTGGCGTGGGCCTCGCGGTCGGGGTTGGCCTTCAGGTCGAGCAGCTCGGCCTGCAGCAGCACCTTTTCCAGCAGGTCGTCGATCCCCGTGCCCTGCTTGGCGCTCACCTCCGCCGACAGCACCTGCCCGCCGTACTCCTCCACCACCACCTCGTGCTGCAGGAGATCCTGCTTGATCTTCGTAGGATCGGCGCCCGGCAGGTCCACCTTGTTGATGGCCACGATGAGCGGCACGCCGGCGTTCCGCGCGTGGCTGATGGCCTCGATGGTCTGCGGCATGACGGAGTCGTCGGCGGCCACGACCAGGATCACCAGGTCGGTGATGTCCGCGCCGCGGGCCCGCATGGCGGTGAACGCCGCGTGCCCGGGCGTGTCCAGGAAGCTGATGGCGCGCCCGTCGGGCAACTCTACGTGGTAGGCCCCGATGTGCTGCGTGATGCCACCCGATTCGCCGGCGATGACGTTGGCCTTGCGGATGTGGTCCAGCAGCGACGTCTTGCCGTGGTCCACGTGGCCCATGACGGTGACCACCGGGGAGCGCGGCTGCAGATCCTCCGGCGCGTCCTCCACCACCGACTCCTCGGCCACGTCCCCGCTGTACTCCTCCTCACGCACGGCCTTGTAGCCGAACTCGTCCAGGAGCAGCTCGATCTGGTCGAAGTCGAGGCGCTGGTTTATGGTCACCATGAGGCCCAGGTTCTTGAACGCGCTGCTCACGATCTGCGTGGCGGTCACGTCCACCAGCTCGGCCAGCTCGGCCACGGTGAGGAACTCGTTCACCCGGACGGTGGTGGCCTCCTCCTCGCGCTTGCGCTCGCGCTCGGCCTGCGCCTCCACCCGGCTGGGCGCCTCCTGGCGGCGGCCGCGGCGCTTCTTGCCGACGCCACCCTTGAGCTCCGCCATGACGCGCTGGATGTTGTCCTGCACCGCCGTCTGGTCCACCCGGCGCTGCTTCTTCTTCTTCTTGTCCTTGCCTTTCTTGCGTCCGTCGGGCGTGTAGCCCTCGGCCTGGATGCGCACGTTGCCCGTGGGGCCGGCGCTGGCGGCGGGGGCGGGAGCGGGGCGGCGCGGCGGCGCCTTGCCGAGCACCTCGGCGGCGCGGCGCAGGCGCGGCTTCTGCTCCTCCGAGATGGCGCGGCTGTCAGCTTCCGCGGTCGGCTCGCCGGCCTCGAGCTCACCGGCGGCCTCAGCCACCGGCTCGGGCGCGGCGTCCCCAGCCTCGACGTCAGCCGACTCGGCGGAGACCTCCACCTCGGCCTCGGTCTCCGCCTCGGCGGCGGCGCGGATGGCCTCCTCGGCCATCTCCTCCGCTGCCGCCTCGGGAGCCTGCGCGGCTACCTGCTCCGCCTCCGGCTCTTCGGCCTCCTCGGGGGCGGCCTTGGCGGTCGGGGCCGTGACCTCGGCGGGCGCCTCGTCCTCGGCGGAGCTCTCCTCCACGGCCTCGGCCATAGCGGTTTCCGCTGCCTCGGCGGCCATGGCCTGGCCCGCCTCGGCGGCCACGTCCCGCTGGCTCTCCTCGGCTTCCTCCGGCGGCGCCTCCTCGGGAGCGGGGGGCTCCACCTCGGACTTGCGGCGGCGGCGACGCTTGCCCGCCGGGGCCGCCGTCTCGGTCACTGTGTCGATGATCTCGGCCACGTCCTCGTGGCCCGCACGACGTTCGCGCTCGAATCGCGCGCGCAGCTTGGCCACCACGGCGTCATCCACGGTGGCGGCTTCACTGCGCGCTCTCACGCCCATGGTCCGGAGCAGCTGGATCAGCTTCTCCGGATCAATCTTGAATTCTCTGGCTGCTTCGAATACGCGCATAAGTCGTGTACGACGTTCCCTGCTAGTGTCTCTGTTCTGCTCGCGGCAACGCTGCCGCGATGCGCCCCGCCAGTCCCGGCTCCGTGACGGCCACGGCGCCGAGTGGCGAGCGCCCGACGGCCCCGCCGAGCTCTGCCCGGCTGAAGGCCACGGCGTGGGGCGTGCCCCGCGCCGCGAGGAGTGGCATCAACTTGTCCCTGCTGTTGTCCGAGGCGTCGACGGCGAGGAGCACCAGCGCCGCGGCGTCGGCCCGGACAGCCTCCCGCACACGCTCGGTCCCCGGCACCACCGCCCCGGCCCGGGCGGCAAGCCCCAGATACCGGAGGGCCGGCTCAGACGCTGCCATCCTCCGGCTCCGCCTGGGCCCGATCATCCACCGCCTCCAGAGCGGCTGCGTCAGCTTCTTCAGCCACCGCGTCCGGCGCGACCTTGCTGGCCTTCACGGTCTTGCTGGCCGTGGCGGCCTTCTTGGCCGTAGCGGCCTTCTTCGCCGGGGCGGCCTTCTTGGCCGTAGCGGCCTTCTTCGCCGGGGCGGCCTTCTTGGCCGTAGCGGTCTTCTTGGCCGTAGCAGCCTTCTTGACCGTTGCGGCCTTCTTGGCGGTGGCGGTCTTCTTGACCGCGGGGGCCGCCTCGACCTCCGCGGCCGCCTCGGGCTCCTCGACTTCGGTGGCCGCCCCAGCCTCCTCGACTCCGGCAGCCTCCTCGACGGAAACGGCTGCCTCCGCGTGGCCAGCCGTCGGCGCGGCCTGCGCCGCGGGAACCGGCGCCCCGGCCGCTTCCTTTCCGGCCCCCTTCGAGGCCGCTCCGCCACCCATCGGTATCCCGAGGATGTCCGCGGCCAACTCGCGCGCCTCGTCCATTTCGGCGCTGTCGGCGGCGTCGGATGCGGCGTCCTCGCCGCCGGTTTCCTCGGTCAACGACTCGATCAGGCGGAGCACCTCGTCCGCCTGTTCGGGAGTAACCCCCTCGACGCGGAGAAGGTCCTCACGCTCGAGGTCGATGATGTCAAGAAAAGTAGTATACCCCGCGGTTTCCAGCGCCGCCAGAGTGCCCAGCGGCAGGTCCAGTTCACGCAGCGGGAAGTCCGCGACCTCGTACTCCTGCTCGGCGCCCCCGAAGAGCGCGGCGTCGGCCCCCCGCTCCAGCCACTCGCGGCTGCCGTAGAGGTCGATCTGCCAGCCGATGAGCTGGCTGGCCAGGCGCACGTTCTGGCCGTTGCGACCGATGGCCAGCGACAACTGATCCTCGTCCACGATGGCCGTGATGACGCGGCGCGGTGAATCACCGATGACCTTGGCCACCTTGGCAGGGGCCAGCGCGCGGCGCGCGAACACCTCCGGATCGGGATGCCAGGGCACGATGTCGATGCGTTCGCCACCCAGCTCGCTCACCACGGCCTGCACGCGGGAGCCCTTGAGACCCACGCAGGCGCCCACCGGATCGATGGAATCGTCACGCGAGGAGACGGCCAGCTTGGTGCGGCCGCCCACCTCCCGGGAGATGCCCTTCACTTCCACGATGCCCTGATAGATCTCGGGCACCTCCAACTTGAAGAGCGCGGCCACGAAGAGCGGATCGGCGCGCGACAGGATCAGGCGGGGCCCCTTGGGCGTCTCATCCACGAGCTTCAGCACGGCCCGGATCGGCTCCCCCTGCCGGAAGCGCTCGCGCGGATTCTGGTCCTTCCAGGGGATGATGGCGTCGGCGTCGCGGTTCTTGTTCAGCATCACCACGATCTTGCCACGCTCAACCTGCTGCACCTCACCCGAGAGCAACTCTCCCACGCGGTCCGCGTACTCGTTGCGGATCTTGTCCCGCTCGTTCTCCCGCACGCGCTGGATGATGCGCTGCTTGGCGGCCATGACGGCGTTGCGGCCGAACTGCTTGAAGTCCACCGGGATCTCGAGCACGTCCCCGACCTCGAAGTCGGGATCGTCCCAGCGGGCCTCCTCCAGGCTCACCTCTCGGGAGGGATCCTCCACCTCCTCCACCACCTCTTTCAGGACGGTGATGTTGATGGCGCCCTCGGCCTCGTCGATGCCCACTTCGGCTTCGACGTTGGGCCCGTACCTGCGCGCGAGCGCGGCCATGATCCCATCCTTGATGAGATCATGCAGGTCGTCACGCGACAGGTTCTTGTTGGCGGCCATCTCGCGAAAGGCCGCGAGCACATTGGCTTCCATGGCTTCGTTCTCCGTCGCCGGGCTGGCTAATCCCAGCGGAAAATGAGATGGACCCGCGCCACTGCCGCGCGCGGTATGTTGATCGTTTCGCCATCCTTCAGGACGAGGCGGATCTGCTCCTGCCCGTCCTCCTCCACCAGCCCCACCAGCTCCCCTTCGAGGCGCTTGCCGCGTCCCGCGAGCGCTCGCGTACCCTTCACCGCCACTTCGCGCCCCGCGAAGCGGCTGAAGTCCGCCGCGCGCACCAGCGGCCGCTCCACCCCGGGCGAGGACACCTCCAGCACGTAGCGCTCCGCCACGTTCGGGTCCTCGTCCAGCTCGGCCTCCAGCGCCCGGCTGAGCCGCGCGCACTCGCCCACCGTGACGCCGTTGCCCTCACCGGCGTCCGGACGATCCACGCGCAGGCGGAGGATCGGCCGCGTCCGGGAGCCCGCACGCTCCAGTTCCACGAGCTCGAAGCCGAGCGCAGCCACGCGCTCAGCCAACCGCTCGTACAGCTCCGGATGCATGTCCGTCATCGGCTGCTACCTCAATAAAAAAGTGGGGTTTGAGCCCCACTTCCGCCGGGCGGAGCCGCTGCTCCACCGAACAATTGAATATAGACGAAGATGCGTCACATGGCAACCTGCACAACCCGCAAGTGCCTGTCAGGATAAGACATAGGGCACTTCACGACCTCAGGATCCCGCATCGGCGGCGGCATCGGACGGCGTCCCGGTCGTGAATCCGGCACAGCGCAGGACGGGGAGGCGGGGGTAGCGGGGAAAGCGCGCGTCCTCCCGGGACAGGCCGCACAACCAGAAGCGGGAGCCGGTGCGCGTGGCCACCACGCGGGCATGGCCACAGCCGGCGCACAGGCCCGGGTGCGGCCCCTGTGTCCCACCGGCGGGACGCTCGCCCCCGTCCATTCAGGTGGCCGCGGCGCCCGGCCGGATCCCCAGCACCGAGATCTGCCGCTCCGGGTCGCCGCCGCGATGGGAATAGAAGTGTGCGCCATCACAGCGCGTGCAGTGGGCGGATATGCTCACCCGGGCGGGCGGCACGCCCAGCTCCACGGCCTTGCCGGCCAGATACGCGCGCAGATCCACCGGGGTGGGCGCGGCCGGCACCGGCAGGCCAAGGGCCGCGTGCACCTCGGGCCCCACTTCGTAGCAGGCGCCGCAGATGGCCGGGCCGAAATGGACGCGCCAGCCCGCCGGCCCGCTGCCCAGGGTCGCCAGCGCGCGCGCGCCCGCTGCCAGCATGCCGCCCGCCACGCCGCGCCAGCCGGCATGGAGCAGCGCCACGGCGCGGGCCGACTCGTCCACCAGGAAGACCGGCACACAGTCGGCGGTGGAAACGGTGAGGAGGATGCCAGGCGCGGCCGTATGGTGGCCGTCCGCGGCGTCCAGGACGAGCAGACCCGGCGCGTCGTCCTCGTGGCGCAGGACACGGGTGCCGTGCACCTGCCGGGCGTGCACCATGCGTGGCATGCCGAACCGCTCCCGGAGGCCGCGCCAGCGCTCCATGGCCCGTCCCACGGACACGGCGCCGAAGAGGCCCATGTCGGCATCCTCACCACGGCCGGTGGTGCCCTGTACCAGCCACGGCAACTCGGCCGCCAGGTCGGGGTGACGCCAGAGGGCCTGGGCCGCCTCCTCCGCCGTCTCGGCTACCGTCTGGACACCCTGCGGTGGGAAGGGGTCAGCCACCGTCCACGGGGAAGTCGGATGCGCCCGTCGCGGGACCGCCGGCCGCGGGGCCACCTGCCCCGGAATCGCCCTCCGTTGACCCGCCCGCGGCTCCGCCCTCGGGCGGCTGCAACCGGTCCACCCGCTCGCGCAGCGCGCTCACCTCGGCGCGCAGCGCCTCCAGCTCCTTGCGGGTGACGAAGTCCACCCTGCCGCGCAGCTCCTCCACCGCCTCCTGCGCCGCGTCCATGGTGGTGCGGGCGGCCTCACGCGCGCGGTCGGCCGACAGGTCACCGCTGTCGCGCAGGTCGTCGAAGGTGCCCTCCACGGCCTCGCGCAGGGCGTCCAGCACGCCGGCCACGGCACGTACCCCTTCGCTGAAGGGTCCCCGCGAACCGCGCCGTCCACTCTCGTCCGCCATGCCGTCCTCCTCCGTCGGGTGTCGGGAACTCAGTCGTCCCTGGAATCCTCACGCACGATGCGCGCGCCGAGCGAACGCAGCCGCTCGTCGATGTTCATGTAGCCGCGCTCGATCTGCTCGATGTTGTAGATGTGGCTCTCGCCCTCGGCGCCCAGCGCCGCGATGAGGAGCGCCATGCCGGCCCGGATATCCGGACTCTCCGCCACGGTGGCGTGCAGACGCGAGGGTCCCACCACCACCGCCCGGTGCGGATCGCACAGCACGATGTTGGCGCCCATGCCGATGATCTTGTCCGCGAAGAACATGCGCGACTCGAACATCTTCTCGAAGATGAGAATGGTGCCCCGGCACTGCGTGGCGGTGACCAGGGCAATGGACGTGAGGTCCGCGGGGAAGGCCGGCCAGGGACCGTCGTCGATCTTGGGGATGTGACCGCCCACGTCCTTTTTGACCGTGAGGTCCTGTCCGGACGGGACCAGCAGATCCTCTCCCCGGATGGTGCAGCGCACCCCCATGCGCTCGAAGCCGAGAAGCGTGGAATCCAGGTGCTCCACGGCGGCATCCAGGATGGTGATGTCGCTGTCCGTGACGGCGGCCAGGCCGATGAAGGAGCCCACCTCGATGTGGTCACTCCCCACCCGGAAGGTCCCGCCACCGAGCCGCTCCACACCTGCGAATTCCAGTACGTTCGTGCCGATGCCGCTGATGTGGGCGCCCATGCCCACGAGCATGTGGCAGAGGTTCTGCACATGCGGCTCGGCGGCGGCGTTGCGGATGCGCGTGTGCCCCTTGGCCATGACGGCGGCCATGACGGCGTTCTCCGTGGCCGTCACGCTGGGCTCGTCAAGGAAGATGTCGGCGCCCGTGAGCCCCTTGGTGCTCAGCTTGTAGCCCTTGCCCGTCTCCACCTCGGCGCCCAGCCGCTGCAGCGCCAGGAAGTGCGTGTCCACGCGCCGCCGGCCGATGACGTCCCCGCCGGGCGGCGGCAGCACCATGTGGCCCACCCGGGCGAGCATGGGACCCGCCAGCAGGATCGAGGCGCGAATACGCGCCGCCTGGGCCGGATCGAGCTGCGTGGCGCCCACTTCCCGGGCGCGCACGCTCACCCGCCCCGTATCCGTCCAGGCCACCTCCGCGCCCAGGTGCTCGAGGAGGAGCATGAGCGTGCGGACATCCTTGATGTCGGGCACATTTTCCAGGACCACTTCCTCTTCGGTGAGGAGCGTGGCTGCGAGCATTGGAAGGGCGGCATTCTTGTTCCCCGACGGCCGGATTTCTCCGGCCAGGGAATACCCTCCCTCCACGATGAATTTCGGCATGGCGTTCTCCAACAGACACGAACGGCGCGGTCAGATGCCGCGCCGCCTCCGCACGGAACATACCGGCCGGCGGAATGGAGCGTCAAACCGCGGGCAGGCCGCTTGACACCGCCGGAAAGCGCCCTCTACGTTCCGCCCTGAACCCGATCCCCCCGTCCCCTCCGGCAGTATGCGAATCCGAGACCACGCGGCCGTCGGGCACGGCGCGCGAGATGCCTGAGCGGGCCCTGCGCCTGGCGGTGCTCCAGACGGACGCCCGCCCGCGCGACGTGACCGGCAACCTGGATCGCCTGGCCGCCAAGGCCACCGCGAGCGGTGCCGAGCTCACCCTCACACCCGAGCTCTCCGTGACCGGCTACGGTGTAAGCGACGACGCCGCCACCCTTGCCGTGCCTCTCCGCACCGGCGCGGCGGCGCCCCCTTCGTGGGCGGCCGCCAGCGCGGTGCCGGGCACGCTCGTGCTCGGCGCCATCGAACGCGGCGCGGACGGTCTGCCTTACAACGTGGCCGCGGCGCTCGCCGGCGGCACGGTCGGCGCCGTGCACCGTAAGGTCTACCTGCCCACCTACGGCACCTTCGACGAGGGCCGCTTCTTTGCCCGTGGCCGTACGGTGGCGCCGTGGACGCTGGATGGTGGCTGGCGCGCGGGCGTGCTGGTATGCGAGGATCTCTGGCACCCCGGCCTGGCCTACGCCCTCGCGGCGCAGGACATTCACCTGCTGCTGGTGCTGTCCGCCGCGCCGGGGCGCGGTGCCTGGGAGGGCAGCGCGACCGGCGGCCTCTTCGCTTCGGCCGAGCCGTGGGAGCACCTGGCACGCGCGGCCGCCCACGCCTACGGTGTCTACGTGGCGCTGGCCAACCGGTGCGGGGTGGAGGGCGGCGTGGCGTTCGCGGGCGGGTCGCTGGTGGTGGGGCCCGACGGCGCCCTGCTGGCGCGCGCGCCGGAGCTGGAGGCGGCGGTGCTGGAGGTGGAACTGGACCCCGCCGTGCTGAGCGCGGCGCGGCGGCCCTGGAGCCACTTCCGGGATGACGATCCGGCGCTGGTGCGGCGCGCGCTCGAGGCCTTGCCGTGAGCACGGCGGTGCCGGAGGGTGCGGAGCGCCGCGTGGCCGCCGTGGTGACCGGCGTGGTGCGCCAGGCGCTCGCTGACGCCGGTGCAACCATGGTGCGCGTGCAGGCGCCGGACACGCCGGCGGGCGCCCTGCTGTTGGACTGGCTCGTGGGCGCCGGGCTGGAGGCGGTGCCGGCGGGGCCGGCAGCCGCGGC
>Ga0214473_10012111_pt1 | contig 10123 bp, 5 predicted proteins | sample RVTome_7_FD_203509 | JGI IMG/M metagenome (GOLD analysis project Ga0214473, IMG submission 203509) | Soil microbial communities from uranium-contaminated site in the Upper Colorado River Basin, Wyoming, United States - RVT98D197 | ecosystem: Environmental > Terrestrial > Soil > Contaminated >... | reverse complement strand
CGGGAATGTTTCAGAGCCAGCCGGTCGACGTGCTCGCCGAGATCACGGTGGACTTCACCCTTCTCTAGCTTGCCGAGTCGTTCTCATCCTGACCCCTAAAAAGAACTAGGGGGCCGACCAACGGTCGGCCCCCTCAAAGAAAACAAACGTCCGCGGGCGGTTCTCTACTACTGGAGCAGCGTGACCTTCTGTGCGCGCCAGTTCCAGACCTCGCCGAGGATCAGCCCGTTCTCGGTCCGGCAGTCGATGGCGTTGACCATGCCGAACTCCTTCTCGATCTTGCCGGCACGGCCGAACTTGCCGACGACCTGGCCGCTAAGCGTGAGCTTGTAGATCTCACCGTTGTCCATGCTCTCCGGATCGTTGGAGTTGGAGCTGTACAGATACTGCGTCGAGCCGCCCGAGATGCAGATCGCCTGGGGTGTTCCGACTCCGGAGATCGCCGACTTGAAGTTGCCCTCACCGTCGAAGACCTGGATGCGCCGGTTGCCGGCATCGGCCACGTAGATATTGCCCGAGGCATCACTGGCGATCCCGCGCACCCCGTTGAACTGGCCCTGCGCCGATCCCGTCTGTCCCCACGACTTCACGAAGTTTCCGTCCCGGTTGAACTTCGCGACGCGATTGTTGTCGCCGAAGCCGTCGGCCACGTAAGTGTTGCCGGCTCGATCCCAGGTCACGTCCGACGGCCGGTTGAAAGAGTTACCGGGGACACCCGCTCCCGGCGGCAGTTGAGCCGCCCCGCCGCCGCCACCGCCACCTGCCGGAGGTGCGGGAGGCTCCGGGTCAATACGCCGTGCCGGAAGGCCAGGTCCCGCTCGAACGTTGATGGCCTCCGGTTTTCTGCCCAGCACCAGCAGCAATTGGCCGTCCGGGGCGAACTTCATCAGCACGTTCGATCCGGCGTCGACCGTCCAGACGTTGTCCTCGGGGTCGACTCGCACTTGCTGGGCGAAATCCATCCCGTAGGTGCCCTGGCCGATCTCTCGGAGGAACTTCCCGTTTGCATCGAACTCGAAGAGCCGCGAACCGCTGTGGTAGAAGGTCCGCTCACCGCCCAGCTCGGCGATGGGATTTCCGGTACGCGCGTACACGAAGATGTTACCCCTGGAGTTGGTCGCCACGCCGGCCACTTCACCGTAGTTTGGAAGCGAGAGAAAGTCGGCGTCGGCGTCGTAGCTAATCTCCCGCACCGACTGGGCAAGAAGAGTGGTGCCGAAGGCGAACGTCGCCGCCACGAAGAATTGTAGTAGTCGTTTCATCGATGGTCTCCTAGTTACCGGCCGAGGAAGTCATCCGCTCGGGATGCAGGAGGAGCTTCTGGACGCGCCAGGCCTGGATCTCGGCCACGTACACCGTGTTCGGGTCTCGGCAGTCCAGATGATGAACGCTGGCGAACTCCTTCATGGCCTTGCCGGCCTTGCCGAAATGGCCGAGGACCGTGCCATCCAGCTCGATCTTGTAGATGTCTCCCGTCGTCGGTAGGGTGCGCGAATCGAGGGCGGTCGAGGGCGAGTTGGAGGTGTAGACATACTGGTGATCCCCCGCCGAGATGCAGAGTCCCCACGGCGCGCCCACGGTGTCGTACACCGCCTTCTGGTTCAGATTGTTGTCGAGCACCACGATCCGCCGGTTGCCACGGTCACCAACGAACACCGTCCCGTCGTGAGCGACCGCGATGGTGTGGGGCGTCATGAACTGCAGCGGGCCGCTGCCGCGCGTACCCGCGGAAATGATGAACCGGCCGTTCTTGTCGTACTTCACGATCCGCGAGTCGGTGTAGCCGTCGGACACGTAGACGTTGCCCGCCCGATCGAATCCGATGTCGGTCGGCCGATGGTAGGAATAGGGCCGGTTGGCCCCGGAGAACGGAGCGACTCCGGGCATCATGTTGAGCTGATCGATGGGATCCGGCCGCTTGCCCATTACCATCAGGAGCTTCCCTTCCGGGTTGTACTTCAAGATGACGTTAGTACCCTCGTCAACCGTCCAGACGTTCTCGTCGTAGTCGACGCGCACTCCGTGGGCGAAGGCGTAGGCGTAACTGTCCTTGCCGAACTCCTTGATGAAGTTCCCTTGCGGATCGAACTCGAACATGCGCGAGTCGCCGCTGCGCACATACACGTAGACGTGGCCCTTCGAGTTCGTGGCCACCGCGATGCCCTCGCCCATGTACAGACCGGCGGGCATCTTGAAGAAATTTGGAACCGAATCGTATGGGATTTCCGGCGTGGTATCCCTCGCTTTGGCCGGCTCAGGGGCCTGGGCGAGAGCCGAAGCGGCCGAGAGCAGTAGCCCCGCGACGACGCGGGTGGTAAGACGTCGCATCATATTTTACCTCCTTGGAGCGAACTCCTAGACCAGAGGGCGCGCATTGTATTCCTTTCTTGACACGAAGTAAAGACAGAACACGAAAGCCCGAAAGCCCGCCGAGCTTCGCCGGCCAGCTGCTTTGTGCTACTCTGACAGCCCTCCGTCGTCCATGACCCCTGAACGCTTCGCCCACCACGGCTTCCTCAACGCTCCGGCGGCGTTGCGCAACCTCAAGCTCCTGGGTCTCGACGCAGGCGGTTCGGAGAGGCTTCTCGTCGCTCTTGGCCGCTCCGCCGATCCCGACCAGGGCTTGACCCTCCTGGAGCGGTTGGTGCGCGCCAGCCCGAGCCCCCGCTCCTTCCCGGCGCGGCTCCTGGCCGAACCCCGTGCTCTCGAGCTGGCATCGGTCGTCTGCGGGGGGAGCGCCTTCCTGGCGGAGGCATTGATGCGCGAGCCGGCGTGGTTCGAGTGGGTCCTGGGCATGCTCGGGCGGGCTCGAACGCGTGCCCAGATCGCGCGGGATGTCTCCGAGGCGGGCGACGCCGACGCGCTCCGCCTCGCGAAGCGGCGGGAGCTGCTCCTCATCGGGGCGCGGGACCTGCTCCGCCTGGCCACGGTGGAGGAGACGCTCAGCGCCTTGAGCACGCTGGCCGAGGTCTCGATCGAGAGGGCGTGCGAGCTCTCGGCGGCAGGCCGCGGTTTCGCAGTCATCGCCCTCGGCAAGCTCGGGGGCGGCGAGCTCAACTTCAACTCCGACGTGGACCTTCTTTATCTCGCCGGCCAGCCTCTTGTTCGCGAGGATGGGGCACGGCGGCTGGCCCGGGCGGTGACCGCCGCCCTCGGTGAAGTCACGAGCGAGGGGCACGTCTACCGGGTCGACCTTCGGCTCCGGCCCGAGGGAAGCATGGGGGAGATCGCACCCACGCTCGCTGCGGCGGAGACTTACTACCGCGACCGCGCCTCGAGCTGGGAGCGATTGGCTCTGGTCAAGGCCCGGCCGGTGGCGGGCGACCGCGCGCTGGGACGCCGGTTTCTTGAGGCCGTGCGGGCTTTCGTCTTCGGCCGGCGGTTCGGGCCCGAGGCGCTGCACGAGGTCCGTGACGTGAAGCGACGCATCGACCTCCGCCTGCTCGCGCAAGGCGAGGCCGACCGCAACGTGAAGCTGGGCTTCGGCGGGATCCGCGAGATCGAGTTCGTGGTGCACTCCCTCCAGCTTCGGTTCGCGGGCCGCCGAAGAGCTCTGCGCGAGAAGGGCACGCTCGACACCCTCTCCGCCCTGCGCGAGGCGCGCCTCCTGCCGGCAGGGCAAGCGGACGCGCTCGCTAAGGCCTACATCTTCCTGCGCGACGTCGAGAACAAGCTGCAGATGGCAGCCGGGGCCCAGACCCACACGCTTCCCTCGGGGTCGCTGGCGCTGCGCTCGTTGGCACGGCGCCTCGGCTACCGAGACACGCCCGGTGTCAGTGCGGAGGCGGCATTCTTGAGCGACTGCCGGTCGCTCACCGGGGAAGCCCATCGGATCTTCCGCAAGGTCTTTGAGCTTCCAGACGCTTCCAGGGAGATCGGCTGACCGACCACACGCGGCTCGAGTGCCGGCCTCAGTGTGACTCTCCCTCCCCGCGAAACCGCCGGTCGAAGAAGGAAGCGACGCGGTCGCGGTGAAGCCGCACGTCTTCGGCTAGGGCGCGCGCGCCTTCCTTCCAGTCCCGGCCGCCGTAGCCGAGTCGGCGGGCGAGAAAGCGGAACTCCTCCGAGTCCTCCTCGGGCAGGAGAAGATCGCCGGCGTGGCCACGGACCATCCGCAGCGCGTCCGCGACGCGTCTCCAGAAAAGGTAGGCACTCTGCATCTCCTGGTGCTCAACTTCCGAAACCAAGCCGAGCCGCCGCAGCGCCGCGAGGGCGGAGAGGGTGGAACTGGTCCGCAGCTCGCGGTGCTCGCGCCCGTGGAGGATCTGCAGGTATTGGACCGCGTACTCGACCTCCACCAACCCGCCTCGGCTCAGCTTGACGTTGGTTCGGCCGGGGGGCACCAGCTCCTTCACCTGGCGATCCCGCAGGTGCAGGGCAGTCGACATCTCCCAAGGCGCCCCGCTCCAAACAAAGTTGTCGCGGAGCACCTCCACCTCGCGGCCCAGGGCGGCATCGCCGGCCACGAAACGCAGCTTGATCAGGGCCTGGCGCTCGAAGGGCGCGGCCTCGCCCCCCTCGCGGTAGTAGTCGCGGAGGGTGCTCAAGGGGCTGGCGAGCGCGCCCTTACTCCCGTGCGGCCGCAGGCGCAGGTCGATGTGGAAGATGCCGTCTTGGCGCGCCTCGATGAGCCCCATGATTTCTCTGACCAGAGCTTCGAAGAAGTCCGCGTTCTCGGTCCTCGTCTTCTCCGTGTGGCCGGGCCCGCCGTAGACGCAGAGCAGCTCGATGTCCGAGGCGTAACCCATCTCGACGCCACCGAACTTGCCCAGACCGAAGACAGCGAAGGGACACTCTCGGCCGGACTCGTCCTTGGGAACGCCATGGATCGCGAGCAGGCGATCTCGGCCCAAGCGGAGGGCCTCGCCGAGCACGACCTCGGCGAGGTCGGTGAGCGAGCGCGAGAAAACCTCGAGGGAGTCCCGGGGGTCGAGCAGGTGCTTCATGTCGATCAGCAGCATCTGCTCGTCTTTGAACTCGTTGAGCCGGCGCCGGCATTCTTCGTAGTCGCCGGCGTCGCTGAGGGGGAGCGCCTGTAGGAAGCCGGTCCGGTCCGGGATCTCGCGCGTCGTCCACTCCGCCAGCACCGGCCGCAGGTGCTCGAACTGCGTGCGGAGAAAATCCTCCCAGAGGAAGGCGCTGCTGCCCAGCAAGCGCGCGAGCTGCCGCAGGCCTTCGGAGCTCTGCAGTAGCGCGAACGCCTCACCGGTGGTGCTTTCGGCCATGACCCGATCCAGGAGCTGGTCGAAGCAGCGCAGGGCGAGGGCGGGGTCCGGCGCGGAGGTGAGGAAGCTCGTGAACTGCTTGATTAAGGCCACCGCCAGGCGGAGGGTCTGCTGCCCCGCTTCCCCCACCAGCTTGCGGCCCTCGCGGTCGGCCACGTAGAAGCGGTCCCAAATCGCCTCGCCGCGGGTCTCGATGTGCACCCGCTGCACGTAGACGCCTCGCATGGAGAGGGCGTTGGCGAACGCGTAAAGGAACGCGGCGGTATCCCGTCCCCGCACGTCCATCACCGTCCACTGGGGGGAGGCATCGTTGTCGAACGTGATCTCGAGCGGCGGTAGGCGTGCGGGGGGACCGGGCACCCGTTCCATGGTCTCCACCAGCCGCCGGTTAAGCTGCTCCCGCGCCTCCAGCGAGCGTCCCTCGGCGACCAGGGTCAAGAGCGAGACCAGTCCTTCCTCCAGCGCGCGCCCATCCGGAGCGGGCCGCCGGGGACGAGGGACGACGCGGAAGACGTCCACGATCTTGCGCGGCGGGGGCCGTCGTCCGCGAACGGCGCCCCCCGGAGTGAAGGTGTGGACGTGGCCGGACTCGATGTTCAGGCCGTGAACGGCGAGCAGCCCGCACACGATGGAAAACTCGGCGAAGTAGTCGAAGGCGACCACCACCACGTCGTAGCGTCCGCCGTCTCGGGTGACGACCGCGACCCGGGCCGGCCGCTCCCGCCCGAGGGTCGACGCCAGCCGGAAGTGAGAGGCGATGTCGGCTGCGGATTCCCGCTCCCAGTACTCCGAGTCCAGGCGGGAGAGGAAGTCGCGGACGGCCTCCGGCCCCACCTCCGGACAGAGGCGGGCGACCGAGGCGACGAGCTCTTCTGGCGGCTCGATCATCCGCGCGCGGGAGTCTCCTTACTGCTGCGGTCTTCTCGCGGTAAACAGCCTGAACCCCTGAGCCAGGCGGGTCTGGATGTCCCCCTGGTACGAGCCGCACAGTTTTTTCATCTCGACACAGGCCTTGGCGACCTCGGCAACCGCCGCCTCGACTTCCGGATGGTTTGGGTTGGCGCCCGGTGTGCCGACGCCGGTCGCGATACTGAGATCGCCCTGGCCGATCAGAATGGCCCCCAGGCCCGGGACGGCGAGGATCTCCCGAATGTTGGCTACCGCCCTTGGCGTCTCGATCATGGCGATGGCGATGAGCTCGCCGTTCGGATTGAGTGGCCAGGTGTCGGCCCCCGTCGCGTAGTCATCCTGCGTCCATCCCCAGAGAGCGACCGCTCCACCCGGAGCCCAACCACGAAATCCTTCCGGAGACCGCAGCTCCCACTTCGTCATTCTCTGCGGCGGATAGCGCATCGAGCGGACTAAGTACAGGGCCTGCTCCGCTGTTTCCACTCCTGGAATGATAATCCCCATGACGCCGGCATCTAGGAACTGCTTGACGACATGCCGGTAGTCCTGGGTTGCCTCGTGCGGAATCCGGACGACCGGCGTCCGAATGGGCCGCGCGGCGCCTGCCGGCTTAAGGGCATTCAACCCCGCTTCGACGTCGTCGACTCGGAACGGATTGTGCTCCATATCGGGCAACAACTCCCACCCTTCGCCGTTGAAGGAGGGCTCCCCCTTCTCGAACCGCATGGCGATGGTATTGAACCGGGCGGTCCTCGGGGCCGGGGTAGGCTGCTGCGCGGCTTGCGGCGCAGAAGGACCCGCCGTCAGCACGACGCACGCGGCCGCCGCCAAGCCAGCCGCCCAAACCAGACGTCGTGGGAATGCACTTAGAACGAATGCCCTGTCTTTCATGATTGCCCCCTCCTTCGATGATCCGGCCATCGTGCTCGCTCTATATCTCGCGCCTACTGGCCAAGTCAATCGAATGTGCCGGTAAGATCACGCCAAGGCCCATTCCGCTGAGAGCACCTCCGCCTGCTCCAGAACTGTCTGCGTGGCCTTCTCCTGCTTGTCCGGCGGATAGCCATGCTTGCGAAGGATCCGCTTCACCAAGACGCGAAGCTGGGCGCGGACGTTCTCGCGCAGAGTCCAGTCGATGGTGACGTTCTTGCGCACCGTCTCGACCAGCTCGCGCGCGATGGCGCGGAGCGTCTCGTCACCCAGCACCTTGACCGCGCTATCGTTTGTCTCCAGCGCGTCGTAGAACGCTAGCTCGTCCTCCGAGAGCCCAAGCACCTCGCCGCGCGCGTTCGCCTCGCGCATGTCCTTCGCAAGCTGGATCAGCTCCTCGATGACCTGTGCCGCCTCGATGGCACGGTTCTGATAGCGGCGGATGGTCTGCTCCAGCATCTCTGCGAAGGATCGCGCCTGCACCAGGTTCTTGCGCCTGCGCGTGCGGACTTCGCCCTGGAGCAGCTTGCGCAGCAATTCCACGGCGAGGTTCTTCTGAGGCAACTCACGCACCTCGGCCAAGAATTCGTCCGAGAGGATCGAGAGGTCGGGTTTCTCGAGCCCCGCGGCGGCGAAGATATCCACCACGCCTTCCGGCGCCACCGCGCGGGAGATGATCTGCCGGACCGCATGGTCGATTTCCTCCTCCGGCCGCGCGTCGCCGGGCGCGCGTTTGGCGAGCACGGCCTGGACGGCCTGGAAGAACGCGACGTCGTCCCGGATGCGCATTGCCTTGGGATGCGGTACCGACAGCGCGAAGACCTGCGACAGCTCGCGCACGGCGCGGACGCACCGGTCCTTTCCGTTCTCCTGCTTCAGGATGTGCTCTTGCGCGGCGGGCAACAGACCAAGCCGCTCCTGCGGCGTGCCGCCGGTCCACTTGGACCAATCGAAGCCCCCGACCACACCGGCAGGCGTGGTGAACGAGCCGAAGAGGCCGCAACAGACCTCGTGCTTCTCCAACATCAACGCGACCGCCTTGTCCTGGTCGAGCGCCGTGCGCCCCGTGCCGCCGCTCTCCGTGTAGGTCGCGAGCGCCTGCTTTAGCTCGTGAGCAAGTCCCAGGTAATCCACGACCAGCCCACCGGGCTTGTCCTTGAACACACGGTTCACGCGGGCGATGGCCTGCATCAGTCCGTGGCCGCGCATGGGCTTGTCCACGTACATCGTGTGCAGGCTTGGCGCGTCGAAGCCGGTGAGCCACATGTCGCGCACCAGCACCATCCGCAGCCCATCGGCGGCGTCGCGGAAGTGGTTCGCCAGCGCCTCGCGCCGCGGCTTGTTGCGGATGTGCGGTTGCCAGCCCGCCGGATCGGAGGCTGAACCGGTCATCACGACCTTGATCGCGCCTTGGTCGTCGTCCTCACGGTGCCACTCGGGGCGCAGTCGCACCAGCTCGCGGTACAACTCGACGCAGATGCGCCGGCTCATGCACACCACCATCGCCTTGCCGTCCATCACTTCGAGCCGCTTCTCGAAGTGCTCGACGACGTCGCGGGCGACGATCTTCAGGCGCTTCTCCGCGCCGACAACGGCCTCGAGCTGCGCCCACTTGGTCTTGAGCTTCTCCTTGCGCTCGACCTCCTCGCCTTCGGTCGCCTCCTCGAAGTCCGGGTCGATCTTCGGGCGCTCGCTCTCGTCGAGCGCGAGCTTGGCGAGGCGGCTCTCGTAGTAGATCGGCACCGTCGCGCCGTCCTCAACGGCTCGCTGGATGTCGTAGACGCTGACGTAGTCGCCGAACACCGCGCGCGTGCTAGCGTCCTGCAGCTCGATGGGCGTGCCGGTGAAGCCGATGAACGAGGCATGGGGCAGCGCGTCGCGCATGTGGCGCGCGAAGCCTTCGATGAAGTCGTACTGGCTGCGGTGCGCCTCGTCGGCGATCACCACGACGTTGCGGCGGTCGGAGAGCGTCGGATGGTGGTCGCCCTTTTCTTCAGGGAAGAACTTGTGGATGGTCGTGAAGACCACGCCGCCCGCCGCCACCGAAAGCAGCTCCCGCAGGTGCGCGCGGTTCTCGGCCTGCACGGGCGGCTGCCGCAGAAGCTCCTTGCAGCGCGAGAAGGTGCCGAAGAGCTGGTCGTCAAGGTCGTTTCGATCGGTCAGCACCACAACGGTCGGGTTCTCCAACGCTGGCTCACGGATGATGCAGCCGGCATAGAAGGCCATGGTGAGGCTCTTGCCCGAGCCCTGGGTATGCCAGACTACTCCGATGCGCCGGTCACCCGGCTTGCCGCCGGGCTTCTGGCCCGCCTCGTACCGCCCGGCCTCGGCGACCTGACCCTGACCGGCCACCCGCCGCAACTTGGCTGCCCGCAGCGTCTCGCCCACCGCTACCTGCACCGCGTGGAACTGGTGGTAGCCCGCCATCTTCTTCATAAGTTGGCCGCCGCCTTCGTCCTCGAACACGATGAAGTCGCGCACGAGGTCGAGGAGGCGGCGCCGCGCGCAGAGTCCTTCGATCACCACCTGCAGCTCGGGCACGTTCACATCGGCCAAGCTCTCACCCGAGACGGTGCGCCAGGGTTTGAACCACTCGCGCCCGGCGGTGAGCGTGCCCACGCGCGCTTCCACGCCGTCAGAGACGACGAGCAACTCGTTCGTGGCGAAGAGGGAGGGGATCTCGGCCTTGTACGTCTGAAGCTGCTGGAAGGCCGTCCAGATGGTGGCGTCCTCGCCCGCCGCGTTCTTCAACTCCAGCACCGCCAGCGGCAGCCCGTTCACGAAGAGCACCACGTCCGCCCGGCGGCTGCGCTTGTTCTCGGCCACCGTGAACTGGTTGACCGCGAGCCAATCGTTGGCTTCGACGTCCTCGAAGTCCACGACCTGCGCCTGCGCGCCGCGGATCTCGCCGTCAGAAGTGCGGTACTCGACGGTCACACCGTCTACCAGCAGCCGGTGCACCGCGCGGTTGCGCGCCACAAGTTCGGCACCCTCGGGCCGCGTGAGCTTGCGGACGGCATCTTCCAACGCCGCGGCTGGAAGTTCAGAATTGAGCCGCA
>Ga0214473_10012110_pt1 | contig 10123 bp, 11 predicted proteins | sample RVTome_7_FD_203509 | JGI IMG/M metagenome (GOLD analysis project Ga0214473, IMG submission 203509) | Soil microbial communities from uranium-contaminated site in the Upper Colorado River Basin, Wyoming, United States - RVT98D197 | ecosystem: Environmental > Terrestrial > Soil > Contaminated >... | reverse complement strand
AGGGCGCATCTTGCCGGCCGGTTGCTTATTACCGATAGCAAAAAGGCCTACAGCAAATCCATTGGCATAGGACATCTCAAAAGGACCGTTTTGGCCTGCTGTCGATGTTTTGATAAAAATCCCGCAACGCTGACGGAATTGATAAAAATCCTATGTCCGGAAAGCCTTGAGCGGCTGATGGAATATCCGTGGCATGAGGATATGACATGTTACCCCATTTGTGCCGGCACATCGGACTTAAATATTGCTTCGAATGTTTTTAACGATGATATGGGTGCGAATGGTCTCAAGCTTCTCGAACTGAAAAGCTGTTGCCTCGATGTTGCTTTCTATAACAAGATGGTCTCTGAGGTGAAAAACAAGTCCAGCGTTTTGTTCAGCACGACCTCGCAACTCATAAAAAACGCTTATGATTCTTTTGGAACAGAATGTCTGCAGGTCTTGGTTGACAGACAGGGGGGGAGGGCACATTACCGCAAAGGTCTGCAGTTGATGCTTCCGGGTGCGGAACTGAAAATTCTTCGTGAGTCTGATACAGTCAGCAGTTACGAATTGGAAGATAACTGTCGAACTATGCGGATACACTTTGTTGTTGGCGCCGACAGAAAGTTTTTACCGGTTTCATTGGCGTCAATGGTCAGCAAATTCCTGCGGGAACTGTTGGTTGATTGCATGAACCGTTATTTTACCTCGCGGTGCATAGGCCTGCAGCCAACGGCAGGTTATTGGAAGGATGGCTTGCGATTCATCGCTGACTTAAAAAGGGACTTCCCTGATTTCCGATATGACAGTAATCAGTTGATTCGTTGTCGATAATATATTTACTTGCCGCCTTGTATGGATAAAAGGGCTGCTGATTTATCATCGGCAAATTCAAAATTTCCGTTCAGGCAGGTCACATTAAATATTTTCTGTGTCATAGAGCTTACGTTGCACAGAATAAGTCTGTGACCCGATTCGGCAAGAACCTTCCGCAGTTGCAGAAGGCCGGAAAGACTCAGAGAATTGATTATCCCGACCGCGGAGAAATCCAGCACAATGTCCCCGATTTTTCCTTCGCCAGCAATTCTGATTATTCTGTCGAGGAGTTCCCTGATGTTTGGCTCAGCAGGTAAATCTACTATTATCGTATTATCATACCACGTTTGAATTCCCATTTTTTGGTCTCCGGTTTCAGTCTGGCAGATATATATTAATTATAAACACCACATCGGCAAAAACTTAAGCCCGGTTAAATCGAAAATAAAAAACTTTTATGGGAATGAATAAATTCTTGATGTGTCTTTTCCCTACTTCAAAGTCGGTAGTTCGCTTAAAGACCAGTAGAGTTGAAAAGTTTTTAATTTTTTTGCGAATTGTTCGTAGTCAGCGGGCTTGATTATGTAGCCTGCCACCCCCAGGTCAAAACTTTCTACCACGTCCTGTTCCTGCGAAGATACCGTCAGTACCACCACAGGTATCTGCATTAAAATTTTGTCCTTTTTTACTACTTGAAGAAATTCAATGCCGTCCATTTTCGGCATGTTCAGGTCCAAAAGAATAACACATGGTTTTTTATTACGGCTGTTTCCTAAATAGTTCAACGCCTCCTCGCCGTTCGCTGCATGGACGAGCTTATTGCGAATTTTAAGCTCTTCAAATGCTCGCTTAATCGTCTTTACATCGACCAAATCATCTTCAATCAAAAGTATCGGTCTGAAATCTTTCATTTTATTTTCCCCTGTTACTTCTCAGATGCTCTTGTATATTCTTATCGGCCATGCGTAAGGGAATCATAAGAAAATAACAAAGAAATAATAGGGATATAATCCTATTTTTGCTGTAGCAAAAACCTCTAGAGAGTTATAAAAACCCTTTTTTTAAGGCTGTACTGTAACGTCTTTATTCACAAACCCTTAGAGCTGCTGCCCCGCGAATTTTTGACTGCTTGATTAATTCCAGCACTTCGTTGGCTTGCTCAAGAGGAAATTCTCTGACCGTGGCAGTGACAGATATTTGCGCTGCCAGCGGTAAAAATTCCTCCGCGTCGCGCCGGGTCACATTAGCAACGCTTTTAATTTCCTTTTCAAGCCACAGATATTTCGCATACTCCATTTGCGGTATTGGGGTTTCCTTGCGAATCGCGTTTATAACCAGTCGTCCGCCTCTATTCAGGACGCAAAGCGCATCCCGCACACATTCACCGACAGGGGTAAAGTCCATAATTTTATCCAGCAGAACCGGTGGAACGTCACCGCTCCTGCCCGTCCAAACCGCGCCGAGACTTTTTGCTAAGGCCGCATGTTCTTCGGTTTTGGTAAAAACGAAAACAGGGCAATTTGGAAATTTGTTTTTTATTATTTGAATCATGATATGGGCCGAAGCGCCGAATCCGAAGATACCAACTGCCTGGCCATTCTCGATTTCAGCCAGCCTTAACGTGCGGTAGCCGATAACACCGGCGCACAATAGCGGGGCAGCTTGCACATCCGAAAATCTTTTGGGAATAGGATGTGCGAAGTCCTCGGAAATTGTCATATATTCCGCGTAACCCCCGTTGGCGTCCTTGCCGGTCCATTTGGCGTGTTCGCAAAGATTCTCACTGCCTGCCCTGCAAAAAGAACACCGGCCACAGCTTGAAAACAACCATGTAACCCCAACACGGTCACCGGTCTCGAATTTGCTCACCGCATCTCCAACTTCCGCCACGATGCCAACCACCTGATGGCCCGGAATTATCGGCAGCTTCGCGGCATGGACTCGGCCCTCCGCTTCATCAAGGTCGGTATGACAAGCGCCGCAGACCTTGACCTTAATCAAAATCTGGTCTTTTACAGGTTCGGGAGCAGGCAGTTCGGCAAACGCTAACGGCTTTTGTTCAATTGGTGCGTACCGGTTTAACACCATTGCTCTCATTTCGAAATTTCCCCTTGAAGTTCTTTTGCAAAGACATTGTAACTCGACGCGTCGAACAAACAAAAGATTATTTTCTCTATTTGCGTCTGCCCTTTAAGATATTCAATGGCCGTCTGTATCATTATTTTGGCGCATCTGTCAATTGGAAATCCGAATATGCCGGTACTTATGGCTGGAAACGAAATACTGGTGATTTTCTTTTCGTCGGCCAGTTTCAGCGAATTGAGCGTTGCGTTGCGAAGTTTCTCATCCTCGTTTCCCTCGCCCATTCTCGGGCCGACAGCGTGAATAACGTATTTTGCCTTTAAATTTCCGCCTCCTGTTATCACAGCCCCGCCTACGAATGTTCCCCCAATTTTGTTACATTCTCCCTGTATGGAAAGACCTCCCTTGCGCCTTATCGCCCCAGCGACGCCGCCGCCCAGAATCAACCCTGCGTTTGCCGCATTGACAATAGCCTGTGTCTCCATCTCGGTTATGTCACCCTGGCAAAGCTCGATTACGCGATTTTTGGCGACGTTTATTTTCATAGCGGCTGTCAGTACTTGGAGACATTTATTTCCTGCATTGTACCGGTGGACAGGTACGCTATCCTTTCGCAGATATTTGTCACTCGGTCTGCTATGCGCTCAAGATTGTGCGCGGCCCAGATTAACGGCGTTGCCTTCGAAATTGTTTTCGGGTCTTCAATCATGCATTTCAACAGGTCGTGATACACCTGGTCGTAGAGCTTGTCAACATTATCATCTTCATTGCAAATCGCCTTGGCGGCCTCGGCGTCGCGTTTGATAAACGCCTCCATGCTTTTCTTGAGCATGCTGGTGGCAATTTTGGCCATCTCCGGGATATCCACCAGCGGTTTTACAAGCGGTTCTTTACCGAGCATTACCACAATCTTTGCAATTCCTTCAGCGTAATCGCCCATACGTTCGAGGTCTGTGGTGATACTCAGCACGGCGATGATTTCGCGCAAATCAGTCGCCACGGGCTGTTGCAGTGCTATCAGGTTAATACAGCGTTCCTCAATTTCCCATCGCTTTTTGTTGATTAATGAGTCGGCTGCAATAATCTTTTCCGCCTCCGCGACATCCTGTTTTTTGAGGGTATCCACGGAATGATTAACGGCACCTACAACCATCTCGCTCATTCCCACGATTTCTGTCTCCAGCGCCTTGATATGCTTGGCAAAACTTTCGCGAATCATAAATTTCTCCTTCATCAGCCGAAATGGCCGGTGATATAACTTTCCGTTAATTTCTCTTTCGGGTTGGTGAACACCTGATTTGTGCCCCCGAATTCAATCAGTTTTCCAAGATACATAAAACCTGTATAATCCGACACTCTCGCGGCCTGCTGCATATTATGCGTGACTATCACAAGAGTATAATTCTGCTTCAAAATCCGCAATAATTCCTCGATGCGCAACGTGGATATGGGGTCAAGAGCAGAGCAGGGTTCGTCGAGCAGAATAATTTCAGGTTTCAAAATAATCACTCTCGCTATGCACAACCTTTGCTGTTGTTCCAAAGACAAGGACCTCGCATTTTTCTTAAGCTTACCTTTCAGCTCATCCCACAACCCAACATGCTCAAGGCCGTTTTGTATCGCTTCCATTACAGCATCTTTACTGTCGAGCATACGATGGATTCGCAGCCCAAAACGAAGGTTCTGATATATCGACAAATCGAAAACATTGGGCCTTTGGAAAACCATTCCCACCTTTTTACGCAGGCCGATCAGGTCGGTCGCTGGTTCGAGAATGTTCTGCCCCTCAATAATTATTTTTCCTTCCGTCCTTATGCCTTCCACGAGGTCGTTCATCCTGTTGAAACATCTTAAAAGCGTACTTTTGCCGCATCCCGAAGGCCCGATGATTGCGGTAATGTTCCTTTCGGGAACACGCATATTGACATTCTCCAGCGCCTGGAAGTCGCCGTAGAAAAGATTCAAGCCCAAAGTCTCAACTTTAGATGTAAATTTCGCCATTTATCCGAACCTTCCGGTTACGTAATCGTCAGTGCGTTGGTCCAGCGGGCGAGTAAAAAGGTCGATAGTTTCACGTAACTCAACCAGTTCGCCCATAAGAAAAAACGCGCATCGCTCAGTTACTCTCGCTGCCTGCTTGGTGTTGTTTGTAACAAGTATTTGCGTATAATTTTTCTTTAATTCCTGCATTGTGTCTTCGACCTTGGCAGTCGAAATGGGGTCAAGTCCGGAACACGGTTCGTCATATAGGATTACGTCAGGCTCAACCGCCAGTGTTCGCGCTATGCAAAGCCTCTGCTGCTGGCCTCCTGAAAGCCGCAACGCGGGTAGATTCAGCCTGTCTTTTACCTCGTCCCACAAGTAGGCTTGTTGCAATGCAGTTTCAACTATTTCCGCAAGAATCTTTTTATTTTTGGTGCCGTGCACCATCGGCCCATACGCGATATTGTCGAATATGCTCACAGGAAGTACCTGCGGCATTGCGAATATAATTCCGATTTTCTTGCGGAGCAGGTTGTCAGATATTCCGCTGATATTTTGATTTTCAAAAATAACGTCCCCGTCCTGGCGGTAGGCGATATTGAGATAATTAAGTCTGTTTAACGCACGAAGAAATGTAGTTTTTCCGCTGTTGGCGGGGCCGATGATGCCGAAGATATCATTCTTGAAAATTTCCAGATTTATATTTTTCAGCGCCTGGGTCTGGCCGAAATATGAATTAAGATTTACTGTTTTGATTATTGCTTCGGCTACCATTGTTTTTTCTTCCTGTAATGCGCACGCAAAACAATACTCACGAGGTTCATCAAAAATACGAGGATTATCAGTACAAGGGCGGTGGCGAAGCTTATCCGCATCGGCATATTCGGCACCTGCGTGGAAATAACATAAAGATGATAAGGCAGCGCCATCGCCTGGTCAAACACCGAACGCGGCAGACGAGGCAGATAAAACGCCGCTACCGTAAAAAGTATCGGCGCCGTTTCACCGGCGGCCCTGCTAAGACTTAGAACCGTTCCCGTAAGGATTCCAGGGATCGCATAAGGCAAAACGCAGTAGCGGGTGGTCTGCCATTTTGTTGCGCCCAGTGACAAACTAATTTCTCGGAAACTTGCCGGCACCGCCTCTAATGCCTCTTTTGTAGCGGTAATTATCACAGGCAGGCTCATTATTGCCAGAGTCATCGAACCGGCAAGTAGAGATGTACCGAACCGCAGCAGTACTACAAAAAGCGTAAAGCCAAAAAGCCCGTATATAATAGAGGGAATTCCCGAAAGATTTACCACCGAAAGTTTAATCAGTCGGGTAAAAACATTGTCTCTGGCATACTCCACCAGATAAATTGCGGACAATATCCCCAGCGGCAGTGAAAAAATTATTGTTCCGATTATTAATAAAACCGTTCCGATAATTGCAGGGAAAATTCCACCTTCCTTCATTCCGTTGCGAGGTTCCTGAAATATAAATTCCCAGCTTAGCCCGCTGGCACCATTCTTAACTATATACAAAATAGTTAAAAGAATCGGCAGCACCGCAAGCAGTGTTGCCAGTCCCAGCACCACAAAAGCAACTTTTTCGCGACCTCTTGCCGTGCTCATTTTCTTGCCCTTCGTAAAAACGAGTCCGCGGAGAAATTCACTAGGAATGTTATAATAAAAAGTACCAGTCCTACTGCGAAAAGAGCGAAATAATGGTTAGAGCCGCTGACCGTCTCGCCCATTTCACCGGCCACCGTTGCCGTCAGGGTCCGTAAAGGCTGAAGGATTGAGGCTGGTATAACCGGCGAGTTGCCTGTTACCATAAGTACTACCATCGTTTCTCCGATGACCCTTCCAATGCCCAACATTATCGCCGCTATTATGCCGGATGAAGCGGAAGGCAGAATAATCCGCCAAAGAGCCTGCCATCTTGTCGCGCCGAGACCATATGCAGCTTCCTTGTAAGTCTTTGGAACACCCACGAGCGCATCTTCGGAAATGCTGATTATCGTTGGTAGCGCCATAAACGCCAGCAAAAGACTGCCGGTCAGGCCGCACATCCCCGTAGGCAGGTTGAAAGTATTTCTAAGAAATGGACCGAGCCAGATAATGCCGATAAACCCTAATACCACGCTCGGAATCGAGGCCAGAATTTCAATTAATGCTTTCAACACGTGCTTGATGGATGGTGGGGCCACCTCCGCGATGAACATTGCAGTACCGACTCCAATCGGAACGCAAATTAAGATAGCCGCTAAGGTGACATATACCGAGCCAATCAGTAATGGTATTACCCCGAATTTCGGCGGTTCGGAAACAGGTTCCCAGTGTGTACCGAACAGAAACGCACCTATATTGTAAACACCGAATAGAGAAAGCGAGTCCTTCAGCAGAAATATGAAAATCAGAAATACAAAGCCGATGACTATAAGCCCGCTCAGCTTTATAAGCGTTTCGATTATGTATTCGCTAATTTTTTTCTGCAGCATCTGTTTTCAATGGCACAAAACCGGTTTCTTTGAATTGCTCCTGACCTTTAGAACTTAACGCAAAATCTATAAACAGTTTCGTTACACCCTCGGGTTCGCCGTTCGTGTAAAAATAAAGCGGCCGCGAAAGAGGATACGCTCTCTTTTTCACGTTTTCAACATCCGGTCGATAAAATTCACTATCATTTTTACTAACCATCAGCGGTTTGGTCCTGTTGGAAATATATCCCATCCCCATATACCCAATCGCCGACTCATTGCTGGAGACCTCTTCTACAATCGCCTGTGAAGAGGTCAATAGCAGCGTCTGCGGTGAAAATTCCTCTTTGCTTTTCTTATCGCCTAACCGCACTACCTCTTCCTTGAAATATTCGTATGTACCCGAACTTACCTCGCGAGAAAGGGTCACCATGGGTAAATCCTTACCCCCTAATTCGCTCCAGTTTTTCACCTTGCCAGTGAATATCTTGTGCAGGTCGGAAATCGTCAGCTTATCAATCGGATTATTATTGTTCACGACAACCGCCACCCCGTCGAACGCGGTCACAATTTCCTTCGGGAAAACCCCTCGCTTGTTAGCAATCTCAATTTCTTTCGGTTTCATTTCCCTCGATGCTGCTGCGATGTTACAAGTCTTGTTTATCAAAGATGCGATTCCAACCCCGCTGCCACCCCCTGTAATAGCCACAAAAATATGCGGATATTCCTTCATAAATTCTTCGCAGGTCTTCTGCACCGCGTTGACCATTGTGTCCGAGCCTTTGATTTGCAGAAAACCCGTTGGCTCGTTGGGATTGATTTTTTCCTCGCAACCAGCAATTATCAAAAATACCGCCAGCACTATTAAACATCCATGTTTCATAGACTGTGAATTTTAGCAGGATCCTTTTTGCTTACAAGAAGAGTTTGTTTAATAAAACTGCGAAGCGGAAAAATTTTTATAAATAAAGGCGGCGGTGGGAGTCGAACCCACGAAATAACGGTTTTGCAAACCGTCGCCTTAGGCCACTTGGCTACGCCGCCGGTTAAACAAAATAGTATACTGCAAAAATTTATATCTTTCAATACTCTGTTTGAAGATTTTAACACCGGTTCAACGTAAACCCCATCAGCAGAATTGCCGTAATATCCTGTTTGCCAAATAGTTATATCTCTGCCGTTAATCGGCTTGCATTTCACCTCCGAATCCGATAAATTGCAGAACCTGTGGAAAAATACTAATAGAGTCGGAAGGGATATTTTATGCCAGGTGAAAAACAGTATATCGCTATCGACATCGGCGCCGAAAGCGGCAGGGTGATGCTCGGTGTCGTCGCAAATGAAAAACTTGCTTTGCATGAAATCTACCGTTTTGCCAACGGCCCCGTCAATGAAGACGGCTGCCTGAAATGGAATTTCCCGCGATTGCTCACGGAGGTAAAAACCGGTATCGCAAAAACCATCAAGCAGACTAAAGGCAAGGTTGACGGCATGGGTATCGATACCTGGGCCATCGATTTCGGCCTGCTTGATTCCGACGGGAACCTGATGGGCAATCCTTATCACTACCGCGACAGCAGGACAAACGGTATGAAGGAAAAAGCCTTCGAGCTTATGAGTAAGCGCGCAATCTACGACAATACCGGCCTGCAGTTTCTCCCCTTTAATACAATTTACCAGCTTTTATCGCTGCGCCTGAACAATTCGGCCGTTCTTGATAAAGCAAAAAAACTAATCTTCATCGCCGACTTGTTCAGTTACAACTTATGCGGCAGGGCCTACTGTGAATACACCTTCGCCAGCACTTCTCAATTGATGGATATGCGGACCGGCAAATGGTCTAAACAGGTTTTCGATAAACTCAATCTGCCGATACAGATTATGCCCGAAATCGTCCAGCCCGGTACTATCGTCGGGACTTTAAAAGAAGATATAGCGAAGGAATTCGGCTGCCGTCCAATTCCATTTATCGCCGTCGGTGAGCACGATACCGCCTCCGCCGTCGCCGCCGTCCCCGCCGATGGGAAAAATAACTGGGCATATCTTTCTTCAGGTACATGGTCGCTGATGGGCGTCGAAGTGCCCAAAGCCGTAATCGACGATAAAACTTTCAAATATGAATTCACAAACGAAGGCGGTGTTGAAAATACAATCCGGCTTTTGAAAAACATAATGGGTCTCTGGCTCGTGCAGGAATGCAAACGCCACTGGCAAAAGCACGGCGAGGATTTGTCCTACGGCCGTTTGACCGAAATGGCGAACGAAGCCGCACCGTTTGCAACTCAAATCGACCCCGACTGCGCAGATTTTCTCGCTCCCGGTGATATGCCCGAAAGAATAAACCACTACCTGCGGCAAAAAGGCGAGCAGCCGATTTCCGACAAGGGACAAATGATAAGAGTTATACTCGAAAGCCTCGTCCTCAAATACCGTCAGGTCTTTGAAAGAATCGAAGATATTACTGGTAAATCAATAAATTGCCTACATATCGTCGGTGGCGGCATCCAAAACGAATTGCTCTGCCAGTTCACCGCCGACGCTATCGGTAAAATAGTTTCTGCTGGCCCAATCGAAGCGACCGCCGCGGGCAATATCCTTATGCAGGCAAAAGCCGTCGGCCAGGTTAAATCCTTGTCCGACCTCCGCCGCATAGTCCGCAATTCTTTCGACCTTAAGGAATATAAACCGCAGCAGGTTTCAGACTGGAACAAACAATATAAAAAGTTCATAACAATTTCCTGACAGGAAAATTCTTTGACTAAACAGTTCGAACAAAAGCTCGATAGCTTCAACGCC
>Ga0214473_10012109_pt1 | contig 10124 bp, 6 predicted proteins | sample RVTome_7_FD_203509 | JGI IMG/M metagenome (GOLD analysis project Ga0214473, IMG submission 203509) | Soil microbial communities from uranium-contaminated site in the Upper Colorado River Basin, Wyoming, United States - RVT98D197 | ecosystem: Environmental > Terrestrial > Soil > Contaminated >... | reverse complement strand
GGCACGAGCAGGAACGCGGGCACCGACATCGTCGGCTCGCTGTCGAACACGACCGAGTGGCGCGCGTACGTGCCGCAGTCGACGATCTCCCGGACCTCGAGATCGGGCGGCACGGGTTCGGGCATCTGGCCGAGCAGCGCTTCGAGACGCTCGCGTGCGCGGGCGCGCCACGCACCGATCTCGTCGGGGTCGTCGACCGGGCAGGGATCGCGCGCCACGCTCGCCTGGAGGCGCAGCATCCAGTACGCCCAGGGAGAGAGGTTCCGGCGGCGGCTCATCACGTCGCCTCGGCTCACCCGTCCTCGCCGAGGGCGAACGCGAGGCTGCCGGAGAGGTGCTGGAGGTACGCAGGGCTCTCCCACGCGCCCGGGAAGTGACCGAGGCTCGTGGAGGACACGCGGCCCGCACCTTCCTCGAAGCACCAAGCCAGCGGGAAGCCGAAGTCGGGACGCTTCGCACCCGGCGCATCGAGGTCGAGCTGCCCGTCGGGCACGCGCAGCAGCACGCGCGCGTCGGAACGGAGATCACGGAACTGGTACACCTCGTCGCGCCAGCGCCACGCATCGCCGAGGTGGCGCGTCGCGGGATGGCCGCGCTCGACGACCTCGGCGTCGACCTCCTGGGTCCACGGATGTCCGTCGAACCGCGCGCCCACCAGCGCGCCATACTCCGGCCATTCGTAGCAGGAGTCGGTCGCAGAGTGGATGGCGAGCACCGCGAGGTCGCCCACGCGAACCCGTGTGAGGATCGAGTCGCGCTGCGCGTCGCTCCACGGTGTCTCGCCGATCGTGAACAACGCGAGGGCCCGGGCGCCGCTGAGCGCGTCGGACTCGAGCGCGCGCACGTCGTCGACGCGTCGTGCGCGCAAGCCGTGGAGCTCGGCGATCTGCGCGACACCCACCGCCGCCTGGTCGAGCACTCCGTGCACCCCTGCAGGCCCGTCGGCATAGGGCGCGACCTGCGTGACGAACAGCAGCTCCCCGCTCATGTTCGCGGCCTGGTTGCTTCTCTCACCTTGGAATACGGGGTCGAGAGACGCATCTCGATCGGGTCGTCATCCCTCGAGCGGCTGGAAGTCCTCGTTGAGGACCCAGCACGAGCCGTGGAACGGGTTGTCGTCGTCGGGCGTGGGACGGCGCGGCGGGCAGACGTTGGTCTCGGCCGTGCTGCCGTTCTTCGTCGGCGCGACGACCCGGAAGTCGGTCGGCCCTGCGTGATCCGTTCGCGAGAACGAGTACCCGTTGGTCAGCGGTGACGGGAAGTCGGAGATCACGCCGAGTGCCTGGATGAACGTGCGCCGGTTGAGATCCTTCCCGGCGGCGTCGATCGCCTTCGCGGTGAGACGGATCGCGTCGCACCACCGCATCGTCGGCCCCTGGGCCTCGATGTACGGCGACTTCTCGAGCAGCTTCGGGTTGTACTTCTGGTACGTCTCCCAGCAGGACTTCGCGTCGGGCGTGTACCCGGTCCCCTCGAGCTTGGTCACGCCGTCCGGTCGATCGTCGTCCTCCGAGCTGAGCGTGTACACGGTGGTGCCGAGCTGCCCGCTGAGCAGGTCGGGGAACTGGAACTCGGCGAGGCCGAGCGCGACGTTCACCGTGCCCTCGTAGTCGGAGAGCATCAGCTTCGGCGCGTACCCCTGTGCCTTCGCGGCCGACAGATACGCGCGGAACGCGTTCACCGGGAGCAGGGGGATCACGGTCTCGACGCCTTCGCTCTTGAGCTTCGACACGGCACTCTTGGCCTGGCTCTGCGAGGTCGCCGGGTCGTCGACGCTCGCGGTGATCGTGTCAACGACCGTGGGCTTGAGCCCTTGAGCGCGCAGCGCCGGCAGCAGGTAGTCGTTCACGGCGAGCTTGTCGCCCGCGCGGTCGCCGGCGATGATCGCGAACTTCTTATCAGGAGAGAGGAGCCCTTCGCGCATGCCCCATGGCACGAGGTTGAGCACGACGTCGGACTGATCGGGCCCGGTCCACCAGAGGTAGGGCGCACCTCGCTCGGTCCAGTCGGTGACCGTCGTCCAGGAGCTGATCAGCGGAAGGTGGCCCTCCTCGGTGATGCACAGCTGGTTGTCGTCGTACCACTTTCCCGTATCGACGACGGCGAACACGTCACCGCTCGTCGTCCAGTCCTTGCACTTGGCGCGCATGTCGGCGGCATCGAGGGGGTTGAACTTCTCGACGCGAGCCTTGATCTTGCGACCGTTGATGCCGCCGGCGTCGTTGATCTCCTTGACGTACGTCTTGATGCCCTGGGGATCCTTCTCGTCGGACAGGCCCTGCAGGCCGACGGCCTGGCCGGCCGCACTGAGGTCGACGACGGGGAAGACGATCGTCACCGAGTCCTTCGTGACGCCGTCGGTGCTGGGCTCGACCGCGCTGGGCGCTTTCGACGACCCGGACGCGCTCGCGACGGACCCCTCGGAGCTGACCAGCGCGAGCAACCCCAGCGTGGCGCCCGCCACGAGCGCGGCGACGGCGAGGATCGCCACCCCCCGCGCCCACAGCCCCAGCTCACCGGCCCGCCGCCAGAAGCGCCGCAGCTGCACCTCGGTCCTCGGCATCGCCCCTCCCGCTGCGCGATCGCTCGCCTCAGGTGATCCCCTCACGCCCGCTCTCGGCGTCCTCCGCCAGACTGCCACTTCGCGCCAGGGCTTCGGAGCTCGCCCCCAGGTAGGCGGCGACCGCCGCCGGGTCGCGCCGCACGTCGTCGGGTGACCCCTCGCTGACCACGCGGCCGGTCTCCATCACGACGATGCGCGTGCACAGCGAGAAGACGAGAGGCACGTCGTGCTCGACGAGCAGGATCGTCGAGCCCGTCACCTCGTGGATGCGGGTCAGGAGCGGTGCGAACGCCTCGGCCTCACGCTGCGCGATCCCGGCCGTCGGCTCGTCGAGCAGCAGCAGCCGAGGCTCGGCGAGGACGATCGCCGCGAGGTCGACGACGCGCCGCGTGCCGGTCGACAGCTCCGAGACCCGATGCCGCGCGAAGTGACTGAGCCCGAACGCGTCGATGACGTCCGTGACAGCAGCGCGCTTCTCGCGCTCGGCGCGGCGCGCCCACGGAAGGTGGAGCGTGGTCGCCAGGACGCCGGCGTGCCGCCGCGCGTCCTCCGAGACGAGCAGCACCTCCTCGACGGTGAGCTCGGGGAAGAGGCGACAGTCCTGGAACGACCTGACGAGGCCGAGGGCAGCCCGATCCTCCGGGAAGTGGTCGACGAGATCCTCGTCGTCCAGGAGCACCGTGCCGTTGGTGCATCGCACCTGGCCGGAGATCGCGTCGAGCAGCGTCGTCTTGCCCGACCCGTTCGGTCCGATCAACCCCACGACGGCGCCCGCCGGCACGTCGAGGCTGACGCCGTCGACCGCGTGCACCCCGCCGAACCAGACGGCGACGTCGCGGAGGGAGAGCGCGGCGGCGCTCATGTCTCGGCTCCGCTCGTCACGAGCTCGGGAGCCGTCGGCTCGGACGGCGGGGCCTCACCCCGTCGCCGCCACCTCTCGATCAACGTCGTGATCCCGTCGCCGCCGCGATGCAGCAGGTCAGCGAGCCCGCCGGGAAGGTAGAGGAGGAACACGAGCACGCCGAAGCCGCTGGTGATGAACTGGACCGTCGAGGTGGACCCGAGCGCGGCCGGCAGGCCGACGAGGTACAGCGCGCCGAGGACCGCGCCCTCCACCGAGCCGAGCCCGCCGATGACGACCATCGAGAGCACGAGGATCGAGTCCGTCACCGAGAAGTCGCCTGGCTTGATCCGTTCGAGCGCGAACGCGAGGCACACCCCGGCGACGCCGGCCATGAAACCCGAGAGCGCGAACGCCAGCAGCTTCGTGCGCACGACGGGCACGCCCATCGCCGCAGCGCCCGACTCGTTGTCGCGCACCGCGATGAGCCGGCGCGCGACGCCACGGTCACGCCAGGTCCTGGTCACGACGATCGCCAGCAGCAGCACCCCGAGCGAGAACCACGCGAAGTCCGCATCCGCGCTCAGGTCCCAACCGAGGAACGACGGCCGGGCGACGAGGGTGGACGCGGGGTCCGGCAGGCCCGTGCAGACCTGTCCGCCGACCACGGGGGCGGTCCAGCACGGCGTCGACAGCACCGACACCTGCATGAACAGGGCGAAGCTCAAGGTAGTGACGGCGAGGTAGAGGCCGCGGATCCGGAGCGCCGGGAGGCCGACGATGATCGCCACCACCGCGGCGATGGCCCCCGCGACCGGCAGCAGCAGCGCCAGGTTCCAATCGGGGAGCCGCGCCGCGACGATGGCGCCCACGGCGACGAGCCCGAACTGGCCGAGAGACACCTGACCGGCCCAGCCGGTGAGGATCGTGAGTGACAGCGCGATGACAGCGAAGATGCAGACCCGCGCGAGCAGGAACGAGCGACCGGGTGACAGGACCAGAGGGAGCAGCGCGGCGACCGCGATCGCCGCCGTGACCCCGAACCGCCCCACCCACGCCCGCAGGTGATCGACGGTGGCGCGTGCCGATTCCCCTCCGAAGTTCCAGGTCGAGCGCTCCTCGGAGCGGGGCCCGCGTTGGAGCCACCGGACGCGGACGAGCAGCACGACGAGGATGAGCACGAACAGCCCGAACGTGATCAACGACGTCTTGTTCGGATCGCCGACGAGGTTGTAGTTCACGACCTGCTCGACGATGCCGATCGCGATCCCGGCCGCGAACGCGACGGTGAGGCTCGTCATGCCGGCGATGAGGGCCGCCGCGAGCGCGCGCAGCAGGAGCCCCGGTGGGAGCGCCTCCTTCAGCGCGCTCGCCTGGCCCGGCGCGTCGAGGATCGCGGTGATCGTCGACAGGAGACCTGCGATCGCCCACGCGAGCGTGGACATCCGCTTCACCCACACTCCCGAGAGCCGCGCCGAGTCGGAGTTCTCGGCCATCGCCCGCATCCCGAGCCCCCACGACGAGTAGCGGAGGAACCCAGCGAGGCCGAGCGCGACGAGCGGGGCGACGACGAGCGTGGCGACCTCGCCGGGTTGGAGGATCCCGCCGCCGATCGACAACGTCCAGCTGAACGGGAGTGGATACGGGACGAAGAAGTCGGTCGGGGCGACGAAGGGCAGGACGGTGAACAGGAACAGGACTTGCGAGAGGCCGATCGTCGCCACCATCACGATGACGCGCGGTCGGTTGAAGAGCCGCCGCAGCAAGAGCTCGCACAGCGCGCCGAAGCACGCACCGAGGACGAGGACTGCGATGAGCGCGGGCCAGTACGGGATGCTGAGGTCGAACGTCAGCTTCAGGAGGAACACCGCGGCGACGACACCGAGCTGACCCTGGGCGAAGTTCAGGACCCGGGTCGTGCGATAGAGCAGCACGAGCCCGAGCGCGAGCAACCCGTAGAGCAGCCCCGCGACGAGGCCCTGGACGACGCTGAACAGCGTGATCTGCACGCCCGTGTTTCGACTACCGACCGACGCCGTCACCGGTGAGGAACACCGGCCGGAGCAGGTCATCACGGGTGAGCAGCTCGGCGGTCGGGCCGTCGAAGCGAACCTCGCCGCGCTCGATGAAGAACGAGTGCTCGGCGAGGCTGAGCGCGAGGTTGACGCTCTGCTCGACGAGCAGCACGGTGGTGCCGTCCGCGTTGACGCGCCGTACGATCTCGATGAGGCTCTCGACGGTCTTGGGCGCGAGCCCGAGCGTGAGCTCGTCGACGAGCAGCAGGCGCGGGCGGGTGAGGAGCACGCGTGCCAACGCGAGCATCTGCTGCTCGCCTCCCGAGAGCGTCCCTCCCGGCTGATCCAGACGAGCTTCGAGCGCGGGGAACGCGGCGAGTGCTTCGTCGATCGCCGCGCTCGCGCGCGTGCGATCCTTGCGGAAGGAGAAGGCCGCGAGGCGCAGGTTCTCGCGCACGGTCAGCGACGGAAACGTCATCTTGCCGCCCACGAGCAGCCCGCAGCCCATGCTGAGCACCTGCTCGGCTTCGAGCCACGTCGACGTGGTACCGAACAGGCGGATCGTGCCGCGGGTCGGATGCTCGAGCCCGGCCACGGCCCGCAGCAACGTGCTCTTGCCCGCACCGTTGGTGCCGAGCAGCGCTGCGATCTCGCCCTCGGCGACCTCGACGTTCACGTCGAAGAGCACCTGGTTCGTGCCGTAGGAGAAGTCGAGGTTCCGCACCTGGAGCGCGGGGATCTCCCCACCGGAATGGCGACGCTGCGACTCCTGGTACCGCTCGAGGACGTCTTCGATGACGAGGGTGATGTCGCGCCGCACCCAGCGGGCGCCGAGCACGAGCAGGAAGCCGCCGAGCACGCAGACCGGGAGCATGGTCGTGAGCGCGACGCGCGGCCCGTCGTGATGGCCCGCGGCGGTGCTGATCGCACCCAGCAGCACCGCGCCCGCGAACCCTCCGATCACGAGCCCGTACACGCCGAAGAGCGCGAGCGCCAGCGTGCGCATCTCGGCGGGCGCCGTCGCCGTCACCGTCTGGAAGATCGCGGTGCCGAGCGGCGCGAGGGTGCACTCGGCGAGGAACCATCCCCCCACGACCATCCACAGCGACGGCGCGTACAGCGACCCGACGAAGATGAGCCCGAACGCGACGAGACACCCGCCCCCGAGGTAAAGCACCGACTCGGGCCTCCGCCGGAACATGCGATCGCCGACGAACCCGGCGACGGGGATGATCAGGAACGCCGACAGGCCGATGATGAAGTAGACGGTCGTGCGCTCACCCGTGTCGAGACCCCACTCACGGTCGAGGTAGAGGGAGCCGAACAGCGGGATACCGAGGCCGACGAACCCGAGCACCGCCACGGCCATCAGCTGGAAGTAGAGGCTGCGGATCCGCAGGAGCCGCTGCACGGCGGAGCCGAGGAGGATCCTCGGCGTGCCCGCGGGCCGCTCGTCGACACCGAGGCCCGACTGCTGGAGGATGTGGCTCGACTCGTGCTCGCCCTTCGCGGGCTCCTTGAGCCGCAGGATGAGGAACACCACGGGGATGCCGAGGAGCGCGAGGAGCGTCGCCCACCGCCAGCTCCCCGTGGCGGCCGCAACGCCGCCGACGAGGGCAACGCCCATCGTCCGCGCGATCGGTTCGTGCCCACGTTGGTACGCGGCGATGCGCGCGCGTGCCTCTGGTGGGTACCAGTCCGAGAGATAGGAGAGGTGGGTGGTCTGGTTCGGAGCCTTGCCGACGGCCGACATGATGCCGAAGAGCACGAACAGCCACACGCTGGCGACCGCGCCCTGGAGCGGTACGACGATCGCGAAGACGAGCAGGCAGAACGCTGCGACGCGCACACGGCTCCCGCGGTCGCTCGCGAGCGCGACGGGGAGTCCGACCGCGATCTGTGCGGCCGACGCGGCGAACACCGCGGCACCGAGCTCGGCGTCGTCGATGTTGAACGACCGCTGGATGTCGGGCGCGAGCACACCGAGCCCGCTGTCGAGGGTTGCGACGACGAGCGCGGCCAGGGTCATCACAGTGACCGGCGCCCAGCCGTAGCTCTTGAGGATGCCGAGGATGGGCGGCGGCTTGCCCTCGCCGACGCCGGGCATCATCTGGAGGTCGGCGACGGCCTCCTCGGCGTTGCTCTTCGCGACCGCCGCCTTGAGCAGGTCGTCGGGAACGGCGAACGACAGCAGCGGATCTTGTGGAGCGGTCCCCGCCCGTGGCGTCCCCCCGTCGGCCATGTGGGCGCTCACGGTAGCGTCGTCGCCACGACGGTGACCCTCGTGTCAGGTGCATGCGGCGCAGCGAGCGACACCATGGAAGCGGAACGAACGGCCGCGGGCGGGGTATCCCCGCCCGCAGTGAGTGACGCCATGGAAGCGGAACGAACGGCCGCGGGCGGGGTATCCCCGCCCGCAGTGAGTGACCCCATGGAGTAGGAGGTGCGGGATGCGCATCGGGTTCGTAGGGCTCGGGGCGATGGGCCTGCCGATGACGCGGCACCTCGTCGACGCGGGTCACGAGGTGACCGTCGCCTCGCGGAGCCGCGAGCCGGTCGAGACGGCCGTCGCCTTCGGCGCGCGCGAGGGCGCCGGGCCGCGGGGTGTCGCGCAGGCCAGCGACGTGATGATCCTGTGCGTCCCCAACTCGCCCGAGGTCGTCGAGGTGATCGACGACGCACTGCCGGAGCTCGGCGACGGGAAGATCGTGGTCGACACGTCGACGATCGACCCCGAGGTCGAGCGCGCCCAGCACGCGCGCGTGGGTGCGACCGGTGCGGGATACCTCGAAGCGCCGCTCTCGGGCGGTACCGCCGGGGCGCAGAACGGCACCTTGACCCTCATGGTCGGTGGGAGCGAGGAGACGCTCGACGCGGCCCGACCCGCGCTCGATCCGTTCGCAGGGCTGATCGTGCACGTGGGCGGACCGGGGAATGGCCAGGTCGTCAAGCTCTGCAACAACCTCGTCTACGCGGCGCAGATGCTCGCGACGGCCGAAGCCACGGTGATGGCGACGAAGGCCGGCGTCGAGCTCCCGCATCTCTTCGAGGTCCTCACGCACGCGACCGGCGACTGCGTCGCCGTGCGGACCCGCTTCCCCGCTGAAGGTGTGGTGCCCGACAGCCCGGCGTCGAACGGCTGGAAGCCCGGGTTCATGACCGACCTCATGGCCAAGGACCTCGACCTCGCGATCGCCTATGCAGCAAAGGCGCAGACCCCTCTCTTCACCTCGAACATCGTCCGTCAGGTGCTCGGGGCCGCGAGTGAGGCGGGCTACGGGCGCGAAGACTTCTCGGCGCTCGCGAAGGTGGTCCGCCGGCTCGCCGGCGTGTGATCGCGCTCACGCTCGACCTCGGGACCAGCGCCACCAAGGCGGCGTTGTGGGACGGCCCGCGCCTCGTCGCGCTGGCGCGCGCCCCGCTCGAGACGACCCACCCGCTACCGGGCCGGGCCGAGCAGGACCCCGATCGGTGGTGGACGTCAGCCGTCATCGCCTGCAGCGAGCTGCGCACGCGCGAGCCCGATCGTTACCTCAGGGTCGACGCGGCCGGGTTCTCCGCCGCCCGCGAGACCTTTGCGCTGTTCGACGGGTCGCTCGCCCCACTGGGCCCGGGCATCCTCTGGTCGGATCGGCGTGCGACCGACGAGGTCGCGGCCCTCGGCGACCCGAGCGCGTTCCGCGCGCGTACAGGCGTGGTGCTCACACCCGGGTGCTGCGCGGCGAAGGTCGGCTGGGTCGCGGTACACGAGCCGCACGCGTGGCGTGCCGCCCGATGGGTGCTCGCGCCGCGAGACCTCGTCGTCGCGCGACTCACCGGCGAGGTCGTGACCGATTGGACCCTCGCGTCGCGTACCGGCATGTACGCGCTCGACGGCGAGGTGGCCGCCGACGGGTGCAACACCGATCACCTCCCTCGCGTGGTCACGTCGACGACGACACTCGGCGCGGGTCCGGGCGCGACGGAGCTCGGCCTCGCGAGCGGACTCCCGATCGTGGTCGGCGCCGGTGATCGTGCGTGCGAGGTGCTCGGCGTCGGGGCGTCTCCGGTGGCGCCGATGGTGTCGTGGGGCACGACGGCCAACGTGTCGGTGCCGCACGCAGGGCCGATCGACGCGTTGCCGATGGTTGCGCAGGTGTCGCGCGGCGCGCTCGGCGGCTTCGTCGTGGAAGCGGGGCTCTCGGCCGCGGGCGGCGCCATCGCGTGGCTCGCGCGACTCACGGGTCGGGAACACGACGATCTCCTCGCCTCAGCCGCCGCGGTGCCCCCCGGCGCCAACGGTGCGGTCGCGCTCCCCTGGTTCGCCGGGGCCCGCGCCCCGTGGTGGCAACCAGACGCGCATGCCGCGTTCGTCGGCCTCACCGAAGCGCACGGCCCTGCGGAGCTGGCGCGAGCCGTCGTGGAAGGAGTCGCGTTCGACGTCGCCCGCTGCCTGGAGGTCGTCGCGCCAGAGGCCGAGGAGCTCGCGCTCGCGGGCGGTGGTGCGGCGAACGACCTGTGGCGCAGGGTCGTGGGGGCCGTGACCGGGTGTCCTGTGGTGCGGCGCGCGGTCGACGACGCCGCGTCGGTCGGCGCGCGTCTGCTGATTGCGTCGGCGCTCGGTGAGTCGCTGGGGGCGGTCGACGATGTGAACGCCGTGGTCGAACGCGAGGTAGTTGACGATGCGCTGGCGCGTGACTACACGTTGCTACGCGGAACCGCCGAC
>Ga0214473_10012108_pt1 | contig 10124 bp, 7 predicted proteins | sample RVTome_7_FD_203509 | JGI IMG/M metagenome (GOLD analysis project Ga0214473, IMG submission 203509) | Soil microbial communities from uranium-contaminated site in the Upper Colorado River Basin, Wyoming, United States - RVT98D197 | ecosystem: Environmental > Terrestrial > Soil > Contaminated >... | reverse complement strand
TACCCTTGGGTGCGAAAGAAAGATAGGTCTCCAGCAGGCGCTCGAACTTGACGAGTGGCTTATCGTAAAAGACGATGGAGCGGAGATCCGTCAAAGATACATCGCCCTCTCGGAGACAATAGCGCACGGCCTGGGCGGGAAAACCCGCATAGTGCTTCTTCCGGGTGAATCGCTCCTCCTGAGCCGCGGCGACAATCTTCCCATCGCGGACGAGACATGCCGCGCTGTCGTGATAATATGCTGAAATTCCGAGGATGGATGTGTGCCCCATGGCAATTCCTTATTCGGTTATCGTGCCACTTGCCGACGTGATCAATCCCTGCAGGTAGGGCGAATCAGCAACACAGGTGCCTTCGTTTGGCAATCAGGAGCGCAATGCCAGAGGATTGGTCCACGATCGGTCCATCGAGATCTGCCTGATCCTCTCGGCCAGAAATTCTGCAATAAGTCTATGACCCTTCTCGCTTGGGTGCATCGTGTCCCAGAACAAATCTCTCTTGGCGCGCACATTGAAAAGCGCATCCAGATCTACAAGAGGAACCTTGTACATTGCAGCGACTCCGCGGATGGTATCGTTGTATGCCCGATGGAGACTCAGGAACTTACTGACACTATACGTTCCGGCGTAATATGGAAAGAAGACATGTTGGTTCTTCAGATCCTGTTGGGTCATCGAAGTCGTGACCACCGTGGGCAGGGTCATAAGGACGGGTGTTGTCCGGCGTTGGATCAGGAGAGAAACGATTGATTCAAGATTATTCTGAAATGCGAGAGGGGTAAACTGGTCAAAGGCATGCAGGTCGACCTCACTAGGTTTCACCTCGGGCTTCAGGAATATCGGCCTCAGGTAGTAGAAGAGCAACTTGTTGTATGCCTTTAGGAGATAACTCTTGTCCATCAGCTTGGTCAGCCAGGTATACTTGCCTGTGGCTGAAAGGTTGCTTGGATTGACCTTCATCAAGTCGTTCCAGCCGACATAAATAACCACCATGTCGGGAGTGTACTGGACAAGTTCATCCCGGAGACGCCCCAGGGCGTATTCAGAATTGTAGCCTTCGATGCCTGCGTTGATCGCTTCGTATCGTGTGTGAGAGGATGCTGCAGAGAGATAGTGTTCGAGGATCGCGGGGTATGCTGTTCGCCAATCCCCTGATCCGAAGGTGCAGGAGTCGCCAAGGGCGAGGACTCGGTACATACCGTCGGGCTTTTGGGCCTGGAATTCCGGCCCGAGGAATCCCTTGGAGTTGGTGACGAACTCCTGGCCGCTGCTTGTCTTGGATCGGAGGTTTGGGACAAGCTCGAGACGACCCGTCTGAGAATTGTACCGTTCGTAGGGCGTCCGGAAGTATAGGGCCCACACGCGTAACCCGACTTCGGCCGTGAGCAACAAGAGGATCGTGGGCAAAAGAGAGAACAAGATAAGGCGAATACGGGAAATTCGGACGAGAGGTGCTGCGCAATGCGCAGGTGTGGTCATGCTTTGGGCGCTGTGTGGCGATGACATGGGTTCGGGTCTCACAATCGCCCCGACGCAATCGGCGCCTGGAGGTATTGGTGCTGCCATTCGAGAAAACAGATGATAGCCCACAGTCGGACCTCATGATTTCGCCTACCGGTGAGATGATCGTCGACGAGCCTATGGATGGCGTTATGATTCAACCAGGCGGATTCTCGGCATTCACGACTGTGAACCAGGTCGATCAATAGAGGTTGGAGTGAACCAGTGAGCCACGAGGCGAGCGGGACGGAGAAGCCTTGTTTCCGTCGGTTCAGGTTCTCCGGGGGTATCCATGCTGAGATGGCGCGGCGAAAGAGAATCTTCTTCCGGAACCCCCGGACCTTGAGACGGGCTGGCATTTGGGCGACAAACTCCACCAGCTCGTGATCCAGGAAGGGTACGCGGACCTCGAGGGAGTGGGCCATGCTGACACGGTCGGTCAGCGTCAACAGATCATCAGGGAGATACAAGCGAAGATCCGCGAAAAGAGGAAGATCGAGCGGATCGTGAACCTGAAGCCCACGGAGGATCTCGTCATAACGCGTCTTCTGAGACCTGACAGAGCTGTGGAGATCCGGATGCAGAATGTCACTGGGATTGTCGAAGGCCGTGAAGAAGCCCCGATACCGATCGGCAGGGGGGCGATCCGCGAATGCGGCGAACCGCTTGACACGGTCCAACAAATACGACGAACCATTCCCAGCAGGAGCGGCAAAGGCGAGCCGCCGGGCTAGGGAGCGGATAACCCGCGGCAACTTGCGGTAAGTTTCCGCGAGCCGGAAACCGACATACCGCTCGTACCCGCCAAAGAGTTCATCCCCCCCCAAGCCGGAGAGCGCCACCTTGACGTGTCTCGCTGTTTCCCGGCAGATCAACCAGTTGGGAATCGCTGAGGAATCGGCAAATGGCTCGTCGAACGCTCCGACAACGCGAGGAATAATGTCTGAGATCTCGGAAGCCAACAGGCATTCCGTATGCTGTGTTCCATATCTCTCGGCCACCCTCTTGGCCGGCTCTCGCTCGTCGAAGTTGCCCTCGGGAAATGATAGCCCAACGGTAAACGTCCGAATAGGTTCGGCGGACTCTCGCGCCATTAGCGCAATCATCGCACCGGAGTCCAGACCACCGCTGAGGAAGGCACCAAGGGGAACGTCAGCCACCAAGTGCAGGCCCACGGCCATCCGAAGATGATCCTGGAGCTGCTCTATCCATTCCTCTTCGGTCCGCATCTCGTCAGGAGCCGGCTGCGCATGCCAGTACTGCCGTAGGTCAGCTTGACCGTTCCTGTACAGCAGCACATGGGCAGGCGGGAGCTTCTTCACTGCCTTGAAGATGGATAGTTCCCCAGGGACGCAGAGGTGTGTGAAGTATTCGTTCAAAGCAAGGGGATCGATCTCGCGCGCGGTTTCTGGGTGGGTCAGCAGGGCTTTCAATTCCGAAGCAAACATCAGACGCCGCGGCGTCTGGGAATAGTAGAGTGGCTTGATTCCCAAGCGATCGCGAGCCAAGAGTAGGGCCTGCTGCCGGTCATCCCAAATCGCAAAGGCGAACATGCCTCGGAGGAAGTGGACACACTCCTCCCCGTGGTCCTCGTACAGATGAATGATGACCTCGGTATCCGTGGTCGTCTTGAGCTGGTGCCCCCTGGTCTCCAACTGCCTTCTCAGCTCTTGGTAATTGTAGATCTCGCCGTTGAAAACGATCCAGATCGTTCCATCCTCATTCGTAATGGGTTGGTGCCCTGTGCTCAAATCAATGATGCTAAGCCGGCGCATCCCGAGACCGACGCCTTTGTTTACATACGTGCCAGAATCGTCGGGTCCCCGGTGCGTAAGCGCGTCGCACATCTCCTGAAGAGCCCTTGAGGAGACCGGATTGGATGAATCAAAGTGCACGATGCCGGCGATTCCGCACACGGAGACTAGCCCTCTCTTATGATTCTGCACACATGAGGAAGCCGGTCGTTGTCACACAACTATCCTGTTTCTGTACGGATGACCAAAAGATTGAGAAACATCCTTCAGGTTAGCCCCAGGGGGTTTCAGCGACCCCGACTGCATTGATTGGATGTGAGCTATGAAGTTGAAAACTTCATACTGCTTGGTCAGGATGGGTCCGCCAATGTCCTATTGGCCCAGCAAGGTTCAATAACTACCTATGGGGACCGACCACTTCCTCCAGCATAGACAAGAGCGAATGAACATACATTTCCTCGGAAAAGTTCCCCCGCAGACGTTCCCTGCCTGCTTCCCCCATTGAAGCAGCAAGCGAAGGATTCGAAAGGAGGTAGTCGAGATTTTCTGCGAGTGCAGCAACATCGTTGATGTCTGAGAGGAGCCCTGTTCGACCCTCCTCGATACACGTGATGCCACCGTTTGTCCTTGTGGCGACAAGTGGCTTGGCGCAAGCCATCGCCTCCAAGTGGACCTTGCCCATCGCCTCGGATCTGGCGGCATTCACCAATGCGTAGCACCCTCGCATTTGTTCGCCAACATCCTCAATCCAGCCGGGAGGAATAAAGTGGACTCGTGGATTCTTATTTACCAGATGCTCATATCTCATCAGTTCCGGCTTAGGGGAATATCCCATGATCCGAAGATGGATGTCCGGATGGCGTTCGGAGATACGGGCAAATGCCTGAATGAGAAGATCCACGCCTTTGATGTCAAAAGGATGACCGACGGCGAGCAGATAGTTTCCCTGATAGCAGTCTAGAGACTGAAAGTAATCAACCGGGACGAAATCATGAAAACGGTAGATTGGTGTTCTTGGATAAAGCCGACCGAAGTAATCCTGCTGCTGCATATTGAGAACTTTGATAGCAGCTGAGTTCGCTAATGAAAAGTGGAAGAGGAACCTCATCAGCGATTTCTTCAGGGGGTTCTGGGAAGGTTCGGTTGTGTGATAGTCCCCGTTTATTTCAATGATGAGTCTGGCAGGGAAAAGGCGTGTGAGAATGACACCTGCAAAACCGGATGCGTAGGGATCATAGGTGACGACGGCGTCAATTCGGGGTGCATTGCGTAGAACGCGAAGGGGTCGAGCAACTTGAGCGAGTAGGGTGCGTAACGTATGACCAATGGTACTTCTGCCGAGCGGTTCGGAATAGAGGTGAAACCGCGCAAGCGGGAGGGCTATGTAGCGCGCGGCCGAGAGTGTGAAAATGAATCCTGAACAGCGACGGGACAGGAGTTCGAAGCGTCGCGCGAAGTGTTCCTTGAAAGGCCTGTAAGTCTCGGGGAACAAAAAGACGAGGTTCACTGTAGAGCCAATGGGTGGGTTTACGCGTTGCCAGCGAGATCAGTCGGTCCGAAACCCATTTCAATGGGGGCTGGATCTGTCAATTCCCGGGAGACGGTCGACGGGGCTCCAGTGGTTAGAAGGCGGAAACCCGATGTCGGCTCAAGTAAAGGTGGGAACAAGGGCTCGTTCGACGCTGGAAGGCGCACCCGCACTGGGCGGCGCGCAGCAGGTGTGGAATGCGCGTGGTTCGCCCCCTAGGGTATCCGAACGTTTGCGGGGGGGCTCGGCCTGGCTCCCTCAATCTCGTTGGCAGGTCCGATACGCTGGCCTTGGTCAGTATCCCAGCCTGCCATCATGTAATGGGAAAAAGCCAACCAGCCGTTACATCCTGTCTCACGGTAGTTGTTCATGTTCATCGTATCTTGTCGACGTGGAGGCGACATGTTCGCTCCACCGACTAACTGCGTGCCGCTTGCCGCCGTGTCCACGATAGTATACTCGGGACCATTCGTGGTCACATTTTTCGCGTAGAGGAGAAATCGCCAGTTCGGACCAGCCCGGTTGATGTAGATCGCCTCCAGGCGCCACCAGTTTCCACGCCAGTCAGCCTTTTGGATCGCGCCTTGATTCGGTCCCGGACCATTGAAGCAGCAGTCCTGCGCGGGAGACCACCCATCCGATGCAAGGAAATTATACATGTGGATGTAGCCGAAACTCTTGTCCAGAAGACTGTTCGGCCCGGTGAACTGCATCAGCTTGGAGTTGGTGCAGACTCCTTCTTGGGCAAACTGGAAATCGGTGGAATGGTAAATGTAAAAGCGCGCCGCGAGGCGCTTCGTGAAAGTGGCGCTGTTGTGCGTGTTCCCGGCAAAAAATATCCCCAGGTGGCCATTCGTGCCACCAACCGCCCACTGGAGCGAATGGCCGGGTGGCAACGCATTCACGAGCTGGCCATCATTGCGGGGGATAATCTTGCTCACAGGGTTGGCTTCCAGCGCGCCTCCAGCGGTGTCTGCGGAGGCGCATTCCTTCGAAGTGGAGTCCGCCGGGTTCTTCCAGAATGTGTTCACCACAGGCAAGTTGTTCGTGTTGAACGGCTCGGAACAGACGCAGTTGGTGCCAAGCTGATCGCAGCGCTGCTCCGCGGGAAAAGACTGCCCGGGGAGGAGGAAGAGGGTCGAGAATACGAGAATCATGATCAAGTTCCACAACGCCATCACAGACTGCCTCCCGTGCTCTTTCTGCACACTTTGGGTTGATGGGATCCTACCACCTTGTTCCCCAGCGGCACAAAGCTGTGGGGTCATCTTGGTGTCTCCATGTCAGGATCAAAAAGGGGCTGCGGGGGCCTTCGCGAGTCAATTGCACTGACACTTATCTTTCGCATGGGTAAGCCCGGTTAGGGAGATGGCTAATTTCTCGGAGATCCTCTGCATCCTTAAGTTGCCAGACCATGGCGAGGAATAGGCAATGTTTGTGCCACTACAATCCCTACTTTACCATGATCAGAGAACGATAAACACGTTTAGGGTACGTGCACTCGGAAGGGGCAAGGTTTTTCTTCAATGCGCAAGCCACGACGACTTTCACAATCTTCAGCGTGACGGTGTGCAACTGTGCCCTGCTACAAGCGAAGAGGAGCGGGAGCCAACTGTTGCGACGACATCAAGTAGTTGTCGTGAGTCATGGTCCCAATTGTAGCGACGGCGTATCGCAGCCTGACCGTTGCGTCCCTTACTTTCCCGCAGCTGCGCGTTCGCGAGAGTCAGGATGCAGCGAGCCAGGTCGCGGCAGTCCCGGTCGCGAAAGACCTCACCACAGCCTTCGGTTCGAACAATGCGCGCTGCAGGCTTCACCTCAGAAACGATTACCGGTAACCCCAACGCCATATAGTCGAAGAGCTTATTTGGGATTGTCGTGTCCCATGCTTCCGTAGCGTAATGAGGGATAAGACCTATATCGGCAGTGGCCATGATCGTCTGGACTTGTGAAAAGGGTAGGCGACCGGTGATCTCTACCCGGTCTACCACATTCAACGTGACCGCCAAATCGCGAAGCTGTGAGATGCTTGGGCCATCGCCGACGACGGACAGTCTGGTAGCATGACCAGCGTGTTTAAGGAGCGACACGGCGCGAATTGCAACATCAAGGCCGCGGCTGCCGTCGAGATTTCCCAAGTAGACAAGCCGCGCACTTTGGGAGTCAGAGGCACAGCCCTGAGCAGCCTTTCCCTTTTTCCATCTGTTGTCTTGGGGAGGAGTGTTGGATACAATAGTCAGGCGATCTGGAGGAACGCCTGCGCGAACGAGTCGATCACGTGATTCCTCAACTACAACGATGATGTGATCTACGAGGCAAACAGCGAGACGTTCGATGAGTCGCGCGGTGGAGGGATTGCGGATCAATCGCCCGAGCGCTCCCGTAGGAGTATAAGTAAGGCGATCCTTTAGCATGGCCGGATAATTCTCCGCCATATCGAGGACGACGGGGATGCGATGGATCCTCCCGAAGATTGCCGCCGGTAGGGCGAGGAGGATATCGCGAGCTACGATCAGGTCAGCTCGGGTATTCCGGATGACCTGACCGATCGTCGTGATCCATGCCGGGTTGAGAGGGTATGGTAAATTCCAGAGGGTGTGGGCGGGAGTCAGCGCAGAGGGAAGAACTGGAATTCGATGGATCATGAAGGTACCGTTCCACTCATGTCGTATGCGGCGCGTCTCGTTCCGGCACACTAGGTGCACCGAATGGCCAGCCGCCGCAAGTGAGCTGGCAACCTTTTCTACACGAATGTCCCACGGGTAATCAGCGTCCCAAATCTTGCAGATATTCATTTCATTCCCGAGAAGTGCTCATCCTATTTCAGTGAAGCCACCAGCTCACCCGACGCACAGTAGGGTGTCAAGACCTCCTGGTAGAGGCTCGCGTATTGCTCGAGCATTGCGTCCAGCGAGAACCGCTGTCGCACCTCTTTCTGACCCGCGGCAGCTAAGGTTGCGGCTAGCGACGAATCATCGAGTAAGTGGAGTATCTGTTTAGCCATTGCCTCCGGGTTCCTTGCTGGAACGATAAGTCCGGTCTCGCCGTCGCGAACGATCTCCGGCATGCCCCCGACATCCGTGACCACCGCCGGTACCCCTGCGGCCATTGCCTCCAGAAGGGAGAGTGGTAGCCCTTCGCTCAAGGATGGTAACGTGAATACATTCATTGCAGCCAGCCATCTGGACGCGTCCTCACGGTATCCCAGCAGGTGTATTCGGTCGTCAATCCCAAGCGCCTTTGCCTCTGCCCTGAGAACACTCTCCTCCGCACCGCGGCCCAAGATGACTACATGGACATCCGGATGATATTGCAGAATGATGCGGGCAGCTCGGATCAAATACACATGGCCCTTCACGAGGTACAGGTTACCAACCGTGCCAATGATCGTCGCATCTCGAGGGATGCCGGCCGACTCCAGGAGCAATGGATCGCGCATCATGTGGGAGAAAGGTCGACACTGTATGCCGTTGTAAATTATCCGGACATCCTTCTCGGGGAACCCGACTGTCCGGCAAAAGAACTCTCGAAGATCCTGAGATACCGCGACGACACCCTTCGCCTGGGCTGCCGCTAGACGATAGATCATCCGCCGCCGCCGCCGCTCGGGGTAGTAGCCCTTTCCGTGAACCGTAATCACTAGAGGGACACCTGTCAGGCGTGATGCAAGCGCGCCTATCCCACTCATGTAGAATTCGTGGGCATGGATCAACGCTACTTCGTACTGGCGAATGAGCCGAACCAACCTGGCGAGGATACCCAAGTCACCGAGCGATCGTGCATCGATCATTACCAAGCGCAGCCCGCGCATCATCGCCTGGGACGACAGCCATCCTGCCTTTAGGAGGCCAATGATGGAGTCGTACCTAGTGTCCAAATGTTCGCCCAAATCCAGAAAGATACGTTCGGCACCTCCCGGACCTCCCGTTTCGATAAGGTGGAGGATCGGAGTGGGACGTGCCCCGGTCATCCGCTGGTCTTGCTGGAAGACATTGCTGCCGAAATCACGGGTAGCAGTGGCCATGGAACCAATCAATCCAGGCTGGGGGGGCAAACGTGTAACGAGGAATCCAGTCGTCCCGACGAGTTGGAGTCGCCACAGGACCGAAAGAGCAATCAGACCTCTCCCCTGGCTTTGGCATGGGGGACAGAGGGAGCAGCCAGCGCAGCAGTCGCTTGTTTCAGGCCGCCCAGCAAGGCCGTCAAGAGCCAGAAATGAGGGTAGTCGAATACAGTGAGGAAGATCCCGGACACCAAGTACCCAACAAAGGCAGCGAGTATTGCGTGAGCGTAGTATCTGGCATAAGTCATGCTTTCCCGTAACTGTGGGTGGGTGGAAGGCATGCCCGAAGCAGCAACTATATCCGGCTGGGGCGCCATTTCCTTGGTCACTCGGATTATCCACCTGATATCCTTGAAGTTATACCACAGGAGTGCTCCGAATATCAGGACGCCTACGGCACCCAACTCCGCCAGCACTGTAAAGTAGAGAGAGTGGGCGGCGTATCCCCCCAAGCTTCGGCCGATTGATTCGTACTGTTCCTCTGTTTGATAGTAGCGTATGTTCCAAGGATAATTCTTGAAGCCAATTCCTAGGAGGGGATTGTCATAGAACATCTGACGAGCAATTGTCCAGTGTTCTCGTCTCAGCTCTCCCGTCCCCTTCTCCTCACCATTGAACTCCGCAACCATGCTTGAGAGTCTCTGCGAGTACGTCATATCGTACTTCTCAGGGATAACTGTCGAGAGCGTAAGAGCGACGCACACACCGGCAATTCCTGTGAGGACCTTCTTGGGTGAAAGAAAATAACAGTAGATTAGTACGGGTATCAGACCTAAAAAACCTCCGCGAGAGAAGGTGGCGACAACGGAGAGAATAATCACACTCGTCACAGCCCCGAACAGCGCCTTCTTCGCGTGACTTCTGCTCAGTAGGATGGAAACGTAGGCGAAGGGTATTGCGGTGTTAAGGGCTAACGCGACGTCATTTTCGTCGCCGACGTGTCCACCCGGCCCCGTACCGCCATGGAGGAAAGCGAAGATCGCAAGATACGTATATAGTGAAATGAGCGCGTAGATTAGAAGCTTTGTCTTCCGCAGGGAGGTAATGTGGTGGAGCATCGGGATGCAGATGCATAAGAGCTGCACGGCCATCGTCCGAAATCCCCACCAAATCGCGAATGTGTTGAGCGCAAAGGGCCCCATGGCGGCGATTGTCGCCAACAAAAGGAAAAAGCAGACGATCTGTGGGGTCCAGATCTTCTTGTTGAGCAGAAGCCAGCTTACGAAGAGGAGAATTGATATCAGGAAGGGGATTCCCATCGGGTTGGCAGGGCGAGCATAT
>Ga0214473_10012107_pt1 | contig 10125 bp, 7 predicted proteins | sample RVTome_7_FD_203509 | JGI IMG/M metagenome (GOLD analysis project Ga0214473, IMG submission 203509) | Soil microbial communities from uranium-contaminated site in the Upper Colorado River Basin, Wyoming, United States - RVT98D197 | ecosystem: Environmental > Terrestrial > Soil > Contaminated >... | reverse complement strand
ACGACCAGCGCTCACTCTCTCTGCTCTTCCTTGGGTTGTACCAACCCTTCCGCACCAAGGGCATGTCACGTGATCTGACGAACCTTTACAACCAACCTTCTCACAACCGCAAAGGAAGAAACCCTGACTCCCGCAGTGTGGGCAACCAGGGAACTCTTTCGCAAAACTAAACTTGCCTTTGATCTCTTGCTTATCATATCCTTCTCGCTTTGCGATTCTGTCGCTTAAGGCGAAGCACCATGTGGCCATCCACTGGCCTTCGCCCATTTCCTCGAATCGGATGCCAAAGCCTTGTTTCATATGTGAACATCGTCCCCTCACAATATTCACGCGGCTTTTCCCTCTCGTGGCACTATCCCCCTATAAGTCTTTGTTAATAGATTACTTCTTTTCCGCTAGAAGCAATAAAACCTTGACATCATCCAGACCTAACTTCACCTTCGACTTGGCCGAAGTTGATCTTGATTCCTGAGCTGAGCGGAAGATTCTTGCCAGGTTCCACCTCCTTGACGACCTCATCCGCCCCTCTGAAGGTCCACTTCTGCCCTGAAAGATTTTTCAAACCCCAAAGACTCGGATTCTGGGGGTGGCGGCTGACCTCTGCCAAAGGTTTTAAAAAGTCGAAGTCCTTTCCTTCTAAGTGATGCGGAAAGAGCGTGGTATCATAGTTTAGCATTACGATAGACTCGCCGGCTTTACCCTTAAGTCTAATGCGGAAAGGCAGAGGGATGTTCTTTTTGCAGTTCCAGCAAACGGACTTTTCAACCTGCTTAACCATCTCCCCGTCATAGAAGTTTTCAGTTCCCTTACTATTACACGAAAAACAATAGAAAATGGAATCATGCAACTTAACAAGCCCTTTTTGCCACTCGGTTTCAGTCACCCGGCCATTGATAGGATCTCGAATGCCATCCGTAAAGGTTCTTATGAATAATTTTTTAAGGAACTCGGGATAGATTTTCCAATATTCAAGGGCGTTTTGGTGACGTTCGGGATCAGGACGGTTGGACTCATTATTGGGATCCCAGATAAAGATAGGCTCACTGCCATATAGCTTCCGCATAGCCGGTTCATCTAAGCACTTGATTGAACTCTCTTTAATGCCATTCAATGGATGCGCCACCATGAGCAAATAAAAGAGGAGCACGGCCAATGAAAAGCGGTCCGTCTCCGTGCTCGGTAGCGCTTCGCCTCGCACCACCTCCGGCGCCATGAAGAACGGCGTGCCGAAGACCGTGCAGTGAGGACTTTTATTTACTCTCACATTGTCGTTGTCACAAATATGAATGTCACCCGTCTGTGGATCAAGGAAGACATTCCCGAAGGAAATATCTTTATAGCAGAGTCCGCTTAGATGGAGGCGGCCAAAACTAAATGCTAATTGGAAACCTGCCTTGGCCACGGCCCTAAATGATGGCGTGATCTTCCCTTTCATTAGGTCGACGATATTCTTGTAGGTTGGCGGGCGCAGGGGCATAACATACCCATAACCTTCACTTAGTGACGAAGTGGCTAGATCGAGTGGCCAGAGGAAGCGGTCACTAGGGGGGCCCTTCTGCACTAAGCTTTCAAGAGCCATCTTCTGCTCCTCAGATGCCTGTTCCAAGAAGTACCATTTAAGAGCAACGTTTTTATCGCCCACCTTAACTTTCCAAACCTCACCCTGCCCTCCTGCACCGAGGAAAGTATCAATTGTTCCGTCCGTCTGAGAGGTTATCAGTCGGACAGATTGACCAGTTTTTAAAAGTGTACCGGACATTAACTACTTCCTCCTTAGCCGCCAACCCGTGCTAACAAAATATAGGAATACATAGCAAAGGTTTGCAGCATTACAATGCAAGATTTCTATCGCGTCTAACCTTTTGGATAAGCCTCAATATATCTGGATACATCGGCTTGTGAGGCGCTATATTAGGATCCCTTAGCTTCATCATCCTCTCTTTCTTCCGGACCGCCGGAGTCCTTTATGTTAACGGATTCGGAGACCGCTTGCGATTCAGTTGCTTTATGCTCAACAAGTAGTTCTGCGGGAGAGGTAGGTGCAGTCTTATCCTCCTGCAAAATCGGACCTCTCTCGCACCAAATGAGCCCGAGCGTTACATCATCACCACTTCCACCTTTGGAGACCTCCTCCAACCAACCCGTAAGCTCTGACTCTACAAGGCCTAACCCATGGCATTGAATCTGTTTGAGATAGTCTGCGGGCACTTCAATAAACGCTTCCTCATTCGGGTAAGAATTTGCGTATCCGTCGGTGGAAAGGAAAATTAGGGACGGCGGGACGTTCTCAATTACCCGAAACGCAACCCGGAAATCTTTATGTGCGTTTTTCAAACATAGAGAGGTCGTTTCATTGGCAAACAGCCTCGGATCTCCAGAAAGAGGACGCAAAACGGACCCATCCTCGGAGACAGTAAAAATATCTCCGTCCCCTAATTGAAGATAAAGTACATATTCCTCGGCGATGAGCACGGCCAAAAGCGTAGCCCCGTAAGCAAGTATGCCTCCGGAGTCCATGACTATAGTACGCGATTTTTGCCCATCCTTCTCCTCGAGCAACCGCAGTTCTTCTTCTGCGATGGGGTCTCTAGTTATATCTTCCGACACCCGTTTTCGCCAACGGGCGACCAGAGCGTCCGGAACTCTATTTTCGCAGATGTCCTTAAGACTCGATAATTGCGAGATCTCCCCAGGATTTCCAAAGTAAAGGTCCATGAGCACTTCGTTTGCGATTCGTACAGCGATCTGGGCACCGCGATGGCTCCGGAAGCTCTTGGCACTTCCATGCCCATCCGCCACTGCTAGGATGAAGGGGTAGGAAGCCGGATAGGATACCTGCCAGCTGATCGCATCTTGATTCGGTAAACTATTTCGGATGTGATTTGCGCCTCGGCAGCTGACCCCAACAATCTGCCACACGATTTCCGCGATTTTTTGGGGCATGACCTTCTGCTCTACCACACATCTCCAGCACTTCCTGGACCGGCATCAGAAGGCACGGGAGGTGGAGCCTGCGGAAGCGTTACATTCGCACCAGAAGCGGCTGCCTCCTCCTTAGTCTTGCTCGCCGGCGAACTTGCGGCTTTTAATACTGCCGTGGAGGCCCACCTGATGTATTTCACGAGGGTTACTGAGTTTAAGGCCAACAAGGGCTTAAGTTCGGGATTTCCGATGAACTCTTGGATGACAGAAAACTCGGCATCATCGCCGATGGCAATTCCGATCCGGACTGCCTTCTTTCCCCAGGGCTGCTCCATGAGCTCCTTAAGGCCCTTCCTCCAATCGTCGGTGGGCTGTCCATCCGTAAGAAGCACAATGACCGGTGGAAGTGCTCTATCGCCCATCTTAGCTACACTTAGTTCCTTAGCGAGTTCCGAGAATGCAGAGCCAAGATCTGTAACTCCATCAGCTGACATATCCTGCCACTGGAACTGTTCGATTGGCGTTGGGGTCGCCACGTACCATTGGGCGTTATCTGAAAAGCTGATTGCACGAACGAGAACTTGGGCATTCGGATTGTCGTCCGCCGTGTCTCTCATCGCGGGAACCGCTTCTCTGATTGCTGTGTTGAGGGCTTGTATTTTCGCTCCCGCCATGGAACCCGAGCAATCCACCAGCCAAAAGAAATGAAGCGGCCTCGTCGCTAAAGCCCCACCCGGTCTGACAGGTTTCTGAGTACTCATTTTGTACCTCCATATGTTAAGTCGATTTTCTTCCTTGGAAGATAAAAAAATAAATTCTTGCTATTATGGACAAATTTGTGGACCAATTTTCTCTTGCCCCACCCTCAAGGATGACAATAATGCAAAAGTCTCCTTCTCATGATCAATGCCCTATATTACCACACATCTCCAGCACTTCCGGGACCGGCATCCGAAGGCACGGGTGCCGGGGCCTGCGGAATCGCAACATTTGCTCCGGAAGCGGCTGCCTCTTCCTTCGTCCTGCTAGCCGGCGCGGAAGCAGATTTCAAGACCGCCGTCGAAGCCCATTTAATATATTTAACAAGCGTTTCCGGGTTATTCGCCTGCAACGGTGCGAGTTCGGCGTGGCCAATGAACTTCTGCAACGCCTTGTGCTCCGCATCCTGGCCGATGGCAATGGCGATACGCACGGATTTCTTCCCCCATGGCTGCGCCAGCAGGGCGTTGAGGCCTTTATCAAAATCATCAGTGGGCTGCCCGTCTGAAATCAAGACCAGAACCGGGGGTAAGGCCCGCAACTCCATTGGAGGCATCCTGAGAACATCCGCGATCATTTGCAGGGCCGCTCCCATGTCGGTATTACCACCGCCTCCTTTGCTAGCCAATATTTTATTGTCGAGATCAAATTCGTGAATCAGTTTCTGTTCGCCATATGAGATTTTATCGGAAAACTCTTCCATCAATCCCCCCATTTTAATCGCTACTTTGAAATGAGTGGGGTCTTTGCATCCTGGCCGACTATGATTTCTGTAATGATGTACGCACACTTTGTAATGGCCCTGAGCTGCGCCGCCGGAAGGCCAATAGACATTCTCAACAGGCTCTTCCGAAGTTGGCGAAACATTCATATCGACGTCCAATTCACCGCCGCACTCTGATTCTCGGGCGCCGAAGTAAATTTCCTCGCCGTGGGGACAAATCACATGCAGATCAAGATCGTTGTAGTTGTTCCAGATCAGCGACACCTGCACATCGCCGGTTTGAGCGCCTTCCCTCTCTAAACGATTGCGAAACTCTGCGGCAAAAGCCGCAGTGCGCGGAACATCGTCGGCAACCAGGTCTGTCCATCGAAATTGATCAACCGCCACCGGTTGGCTTTGCAGCCAGCGCGCGCCTTTAGAGAAACGCAGGGTTCGTATAAAGACCCCCGCATTCGGATTCTCTTCGGCTACTAGGCGCATGTGCGGCAAGGCTTTTCGAACCGCAGTATTGAGTGCCTGAATTTTACCATCAAGTCCCATTGAGCCGGAGCAATCGCAAATCCAGATGAAATTAAGCGGCCTCGTCGTTAAAGCCCCACCCGGTCTGACAGGTTTCTCAGCGATCATTTTGCACGTCCATATTTTAAAATGATTTCCTGCTTTCGTCAAAAATGAAATTCATCTTCCAATACGCTTGCTGAATGATCGTTTCTAGTTCATTTTTTCTTTACATCGTCATATTTTTTTGCTCTCATATTATTCAGCTTCCGCTTCTTTCATTTTTATGAACGAATCTCATAAAATATCCAGAGATTTGCGCCGACACTTTAAACGGAGCCTCTTTTGATTAGGACCCTACAGATCATAAGCAAACCTAATCCAATTCCCCCTAATATTAGAATCGCAAAAAAAGGATTGCCTTGTCCTCTCATAAATGACGGATCCAATAAAATGGCGAAAATCCCAAAAATGAAAAAAAACACGAAAAATAGGCCAATTGTTCCTATAATTTGCGCAGGGATACGATATTCCGGCTTACAAAAATGTAGAGGTACCCCGCTAATCATTTGAAGAATCCATTTAATAAAAAGCCAGGTCCCCTTCAATAGCTTGCCAATCAAGATTGGCAGCCACATAAAAAAAGCTGTAGAACAACCTTTCATAATTTCATTCTAATGAAAATAAATTCGCACATGCTTTGTCTATCTCCGACTGGACAATATTTTTTTAGCCTCTTTGTATTCTTTCTTTTCCAGCTTTTCACTCACTGCTTTTAGTGTATTTTTAATACCCGTAGAAGAATCCAACTTGTTTTCAAGGCTATTAATATCACCTTGAAAATAAGCTTTAGCTAAAGTCTCCTGCCCTACATGGCTATGTATCATAGAAACAATTTCATCTTCTCCTTTGTAATATTGAGGAGTTTGATCTTTAATTCCTATTAGATTCCGAGTATTAGAGTCATATTCTAATTTTATATCTTTAATTGAACTCTCTAAAGGCGTAATTTGTTTTGTGAAATGTTCGGTTATTCCGTCATCTAGCTTTTCCCCATAGTTCCTCCTTACCTCATGGCTGGAAAGAACATGGAGTCCTTCATGATTTAAGCTCTGAAATTGCCTCGCCTTATCGGCGTCTGAGTCCATAAAAATTCTCTTGCCGTCAGAATAACCGACCATTCCAGTTAATTCTTCTTTCGGAATATCGGGATATTTTTGCAAAATATGTTCTCTAAAATTATCTGACCTTTCAAATTGACTGATCCTCGCAATATCAATTCTCTTTTTATCTTCATTCAGATAGCTATTAAATTTCTCATGTAATAATTTATTTGAATCTTCTGCCATTATTCTATGTATCTCGATATCTTCTTCAGAAAAAGATTTTGGCGGTTCAGGTTTAATACCAGATATTTCATCTAAGCTAGATATTTCATTTTCAGGTTCTTTGAAATCATCTAAGGATTTAATTTCTTTAGATACTTTTTCTGAGTTTAAAGCTAATTCATCTAGTGATTCAGTTTCTTTATATATGACTTTATCCTCTAATCTATCAATATTCGATGTTTCTGGGTTCTTTTCAATCATACGATATTAGCCTTATTCATTATTTAATAAAAACCATTTTTGGATATCACCTAAAACATTTTTCACCGCTAATTGGTTAGTTACTTGAATGAAAAAACATAATCCGATATTTTCTACCGATTTATTTAATCCTCCGGGAAGAATTCCTTCGCCTGCTTTTAAGCAGAACTCTCTTACATTCGCCCTTTTTCTTCTTAGATCCAGCTCGGATTTCAAAATACTTTTTATACCAATAATAATAGATTCGTTATTTATGATCCTTTCGACTTCATATCTAAATAAACACCTATTTTGGCAATATTCATTACATCCAGGAAAAGGCCCTTTTTCTAATCGAAAAGAATTCTTATAAATATCCCGAAATCTTTCAGCGGCTTTTTCTGCTTCAATTGATAGTTGAGACCGCATCTTAACTTTATACCATTTATTGATTAGATCGAAAAAGCTATCAATTAAATTATCTGTTTTTTGAGTCGATATACTATATTGTTTTTTCTTTAATTTAAAATAACTATTTCCTTCATTAATTAGGAAACAAAACATAATTTCATCAATCGACGCTAATCCTTCGGAAATATCAGAAATTGATTTGATAACTCCTTCTTTCAACATCGTATACTTATTCGCAATATTATTTATATCGTCAATTATCGATAATATATATCTATAAAAAGCGAATTCAATCTCCTCGGAACCTAATATTTGTCTAACAATATCTAAGTACTTACATTTGTTTTGACATTGGATACAACCTTTTTGTTTTGCATAAATATTATCCAGATCTAAGCTTAATCTCGCCATTGATCGCTTTATTTCTAAATCTGTTGGAATAGTATTTTTTACCTTTTCGGCAATATTGGTTTTGGATATATCGGGGAAATATGGAATTTTCACCAAGAACGGTTCATGAAGGCCTTCAAAGAAAACGATTCCATTACCTTTATCTAAAATAGCTGTATATTTATTTTGTTCTTCATTTAAGTTCATGGTGTAGCCTAAAGCGTCTCTATCGTCTTTTGCAACGATACGATGCATTATTTTAAGGTTTGAATTTTTTATTACATCTTCCGCTAGTTTAGTTGGAATCTGCTCTGCGATGAGCATCCCTTCACCATATGCACGAATTTCTGATAGAATATTACAAAAAGCTTCAACCGCCTTGGCCTTCGTATTAACGATTTCCAGGTTTCCTGTTTCGGGAGGTGTCTTAGTCAATAATCTGTGGGCTTCCTCGATTAAAGTCATGTGCTTTAGTTTTCCGTGATCATCAATTCCTTGTGTTTCTTTTTTTCGATATTCGTAGAGCCGGCTTATAAGCAATCCTATGACGAAGGCTTTCTCTTCATCATCTCCGATACTTTCCAACTCAAGGATGGTGGGCTTGGAAAGAAGAACTTCCATAGGAATGGACAATCTTGTATCTAACATAGCACCCTTGCCACCGATACATAAACTTCCTACACGAGTTTTTAATGATGCTTTTACGTCCATCTTTATTTTTTCTTCATAGCCAAGAGAATCTACAACAGAATCAATTTTTTCATTAAGATCCGAAAGTGTTGGGAACATCTCATTTTTGTAATTTTCATTCGAATCAATATATATGTTTTTTCCTGCAATAAGATCCCATCCTTTATCTCGATATATTTCATGTATGCAGCGTTCTAAAACATAAGGCATCGGAGCATACATAATAAAGCTGGCATTGAAAACAGCCCTTAGGTAGTCAATATGAGTTTGGACTGGAGTCCCTTCTAAAATCTCAAAAGGATTTAGTCTAAATTTTGATATATTTTCATTGCCCAAAGTGAAGATTTGAAGATCTCCGAAGCCTTCGTAATTCAAAAGCGATCGATATTCTTTTTTCGCAGGTTCAATAACCATAAAAGGAGCACGAAAAGGACTATTCCATAGTTGGTTCAATATATAGAAACATGAGTTTGTTTTTCCGCTACCAGTGACGCCCGAAATGAGCCCATGCTTTATTAAATCATTTTTATATAAAAAACATGAATTTCCAGTAGTCACTCCTCTGTCAATTACTTCTCCAATAAATATTTTATTGTCCTTTTTCTCGTCGGGAGGGAGGCATACGCCAAATCTCGCAGTATCCTTGACATCATATCCAGGCATCTCCTCCTTAGGCAGATGAGTTAATGTGGCTAAATCCCGAGAATTCAATATTGTAAGAAATTTATATCGCATAAGGCGATTTAAAGGATGATACGCTTTGCCTGATACTAAACCATAGTCCAGTTCTGTTTTTATTTGAAGAAACTGGTCTACTAAAGCATTCCCATATTTTCCATTTAAAGAAAACGTCCTAATTGCCTCTGGAGTTGATTTCTCGCCGCTAAATACAACTTTCAATAAAGTTTTCATCCTATCAGCGGTTGAGGAATCAGGCGAAAAATAATATGTAGCTGTCCGCCATACGCCAGTTGATTTTCCAATTTTTATCTTGTTTAATAAAACTTCCAATAATTCAAGGTAATTCTGAACTTGCTTATTAATCTCTTCAGTGCTTAAGATCTCTCTTGTGGTTTTTGTGAATTGACTCGCTATTTTTGAAAGCTTCGAATAGCTACGTATTTCCGCAGAAATATCATAAAAAGCATTAATCACTTCTTTGTCATCTATTGGATCGGAAATAACCATATAGCCAAATTCCTGACGATAAAGTCCTCGCAAAAGTCTTTCTATTTGTTCTATTCCATATTCCTCGACCCCAATTTTTGGAGTCGGAATCCCCGTCATAATGCCAAAATGCTTACATGCTCTAAAAAATTGGAAAAACTGACCTTCTAAATAATGCCCATTTAAAGTAGAAATTTCAATGTTAGGAAAAGTGCTATATAAAGAAGTTATAAGCGATTCAATTTTCTGATTAGCATTTATGTTCAAAATGCCAAGATATACTTTAATATCCGATTTTGAACCGATTATTAAATAAATAAAAGGATCTTTCGAACCATATAAGCCAGAGATAATATCTTCCATTAGATATCTTTCTACTTCTGACTTTTTTGAAGGAAGAGATCTCGATATTCCGTGAATACGGATAAATTGAAAAGTAGCTTCTGCGCGATCACGCTCTTTATAGATCTGAGGTTCAATTTCAGAAATTAAATCTAAATCACGCCTTTCAATAATTTGAATTGACTTTTCTACATCCTCCGAATTTTTATTAATACCACTTTCTGCGGAATCCATAGTTATTTGTCCTTAGTGTCGGTTATTCTTAAAAATATCCTAATTGCCTTCATGAATGGCTTCAAAATTAGACGATTAACGAAACCTCTCAAAAACTGATTTTTTTCGATTGGCCTCGCTATGAATGGCGATATCTTATAATAAATATTATTAAACAGTTCCCCACTTTTTTTCTTAATGAGATAGTTATCCCTAAAAAATCGCAAAAATACTATTTCTTTCGCATAGGGAGACCCATATACTGCTGTCGCCACAAAGCAGTTTAAACAGCCCGGGCTCTTTGTCACCCAAGAATTTGTAGTATTATTATAAATACTCTTCGCATGAATTAGTCCCCCTTTTTCTATTCCTTTTATCGTAACCTCATGTCCGATGGTGGCGTCTCCAAAATAATCACCCTTATAGAGTACTTGAACCATT
>Ga0214473_10012106_pt1 | contig 10125 bp, 11 predicted proteins | sample RVTome_7_FD_203509 | JGI IMG/M metagenome (GOLD analysis project Ga0214473, IMG submission 203509) | Soil microbial communities from uranium-contaminated site in the Upper Colorado River Basin, Wyoming, United States - RVT98D197 | ecosystem: Environmental > Terrestrial > Soil > Contaminated >... | reverse complement strand
CCTCTCGCGCCACGACGTCAGGCAGGTGCGGTACGCCTCCGGGATGCTCCGGGGCGGGCCGCCCCGAGAACCGCGTCACGGCAAGATCGGGCGCTCCCCAGAAGAAATGCACGGGACTGCACTTGCCGATGAATCGAGCGCGGAACCGTTTGAAGATTCGGTCCGTCTGGACCAGCACGCGCCAGAACCGGTTGGCGTAATCGCGGTCATACGAGGCGTGCTGTTCATCCTGCTCGAACGCAATCACCTCGGCAACCTCGTTTGGTCTCGTCTTGATCTTCAGGTGGAGGTCGAGCTTGCCGAGTTCGCGCATCAGTTGCCCATAGAATGCCGCGACGGACTGTGGGCGAAGGGGAATCGTCCTGACTCCGCCGTCGCTTGAATAGACCGCAAGCTGGTGGTCGATGAAGTCGAAATCGATCTGAAACGTTCTGGTTCCATAGGGAATCGGCGTGGTGGTGAGCCCACGAGCGGTGACGTAGAGCGTCACGTGCCACGAGTGGTTGACCCATGAACTTTGAACGAGCCGAATCTTGCCGACGATCTGCGTCCACATGTGTAGCGTCGCGCACGTGTCACTCCAAGCGTCCAGAGGAAGCGCGGGCCATGGCTCGGGGGGCGAAGTCGAGGTCGAGCTCAAACGAACCCTCAGTTTTCAGCGGGCGCTGACACACCAATGGGACACATAGCGCTCGGTGCTGGCATCGTAGCCGATCAGCACCAACGCTTCGTACTCCGACGGCTCAGCGACGTCTTTCATGTGAAGCCGGACGAACTGATGCTGCAGCACCCACTCCGCCTCGAGCGTGTTCGCCACCACGGTTCCGCGAATCTTGCGGGCTATGCTCCAGTCGCCAACAAGGTTCTGCAGGAACTGATCCTCCAGTGGTCCGCGGCGGGGGGGGCGTTGCAGCTTCATCTCCACGCCCGTTTCGACCACTGAACAGCACGATCACACAAAGAAGCCCGAGCGTCCTATTCATCCGTTTCATTGGCAAGGTCATCTCTCTACGAGGACTCGTCGTCCTCGGCCGCAGCGGCCTGTTCTGCGTAGGTCGCCCAGCTCTCCAGAAGCCAGGCGGGGAGCTGGTCATGGCGATGAACGGCCACACGGGCATTGGGGTATGGCATCGATGGCTCAAGCACGGTGCGAACCAGCAAGTTCCCTGGGCTCACTTGCACAGGCGCGATCAAGTCTGGAGCGCGGGTGATGTTCTCTCGGCTCTGAAGATAGAGGGGAACGATGTAGTTCATCTGCCCGAAGTACCAGTGCCCCAGTTGGAGGCCACGGTTCAGGGACCACTGGATGGCACCAGATACGGCGCACATCTGCGCCACGGGTGGTGTATCACGGAGGAAGGGCACGCGATCAGCATGATCCCCGAGAATGTGATCGTGACTCATGACGACCTCTGCGCCGCGCTCAAGCTGCGGTGGCTGGGGTATGTCCGGAGGAATGGGGAGCTCTGGCGCGGAGATCTGTGAGCCGGCGGCAACAAGGCGCCAGGGGCACCTACCTTGCTCCGTGATGCGCTGGAAGACCAGGTAGAGGGGCGTTCCGTATCTGGTCTGGAGGTGTCCAGCCGTCACGTAGAACTGGTCCTCGCGCTGGGTGAAGCGGCCTTGCTCGATGCTCCAAGGGACATGAACTGCCAGGTACTTCTCAAGAGCATAGTGATTGGGCCCCCAGTGCTCGGACAGGGCATCCTTGGCAAGCTTCTCCAACATCGAGTCAGGGACAAAGGCGAGACGGTGGAGCCGGGGAACGACCTTGCTCGTGTAGGGGGATCCGATTTGTTCCAACAGATCCTCGCGCGTGATCATCCCCGCTCACTCCCCTGAGTTGCCGAACACCCAGATCAGCTTGCGAGCGGCAACTCAGAGTGATGCGCTGCTCGTCAGCTCCATCTGGTTCTTCGGCGGCGTGCCGGCGATCGCGACCCTTCAGATCTCCTTGAACCAGTCATGCTCGACGACGACCCGCTCGACTCGTTGCGTCCGAATGCCGAGCTTCAGATTGCGCAAGAGATCGACGAGTTGCTCGCCATCCACAAGGTCGATCGGAGGCGCGCCGTCTCGTGTGGCCTCCTTCTGGGCGTCGCGCGTGAAAGACCCGGTGGTAATCACAAGGCCTTTGTCGGCTCGTCCAACCATCGCACCACGGAAATCGCGAATTACCGACGGGCCAACAGGCCCCTGCCATCGCTTGCACTGAAAGAGAACATGAAAGCTGACCATGCCCTGTAGCCGCAGAATGCCCGTTCCGTCGATCCCGCCATCGCCACTCCGCCCGCTGACATTAACCTCGACGAAACCGCTCTCTCTCAAGATGCGCTGGCAGAGCCGTTCGAACTGGCCGGGGTCTATGGAGCGGAGGACATTGAGGAGGTCCTCCCGCCATTGGTCCTCCGCAGGCGCGATGGGCGGCGAGGGCAGGGCGACGTCAGGCAGCGGCTCCTTCTCTTTAGCCTTGGCGGGGCGCAGCTTCTTGACTTGCTGAACCACCCACCGCTCGTCGATGTGGTCGGTGTGCTGCCCTTGCGGTGTCAGGGCCCATACCCCTCTTGAGCTGTTGTTGATCAGGCCAGCGTTCTTGAGGTAGGTGCGGGCCCAAGCCATGCGATAGGCCACCTCTGAGAAGTTCTTGTCACCGTGGGGAACTGCCAGCTGGGCCTCGCTGAGCCCCATGATCGTCGTGGCTCGCTCGGAGATCTCCTGAATCGTCCCAGAGCCCCCCAACTCCTTGAGGGCCTGAAGTATCGGATTCATGCAGGCCGTATACGCCGGGCTCTGGGCCATACGGCCGGTACTCTAGCATGGTGATCCGCGCGCCGAACCTACGAGAAGGTCCCGTAGTCCGCCGAACATCGGGAACAAGCTGCGGATCACCCCCACCCTTCGTGATGCCAGCAAGGCGTCTGCTCCATTGTCATGCGCCCCGCCCCGCACCTCAGAGTTGTCCCGCAGCGTTTCGGGCTGCCAAGTCCTCAATCGTGAGGCTTAACGCAGCCAGGCCCTGGGCAGCGGATCCTCTAGTCGCTTTCTTCTGCAGCCGCTCGGCACGACCGGGATGAATCAGGTTACGAAAGTCTTTCGCCAAGAAGCATGCGTCGGCGGGATCCCCAGAGAGTACTGGCAGCTCCCGAGCAACCTCGATGTACTGCTCAAGGCCCCACCGCCGGGGATCATTGTCCAGCGCGCCCAGCGGCTGCCGACCCTGGGTCTGTCGCCGCGCCTGTGCCTGGGCATACGCGCGCTGGTGATCCGCCTGCTGGCGGCGCTGAACGGCCCACAAGAGGAGCGCCTCTATGGCGGCGCCGGCCATGACACAGCTGTTCTTGAGGCGGCCATCTGCCTGAGCTGCCTCCGCCGATGTAACATCCGTCGCGATGGATTGCTCCAAGTCGGGATCGCCCAGGAACCCGAGCCGCCGCTGAGCAACTGCCACTGGTTCCTCAGGGAGACCTCTCATTAGATCGCGAATGACTGCCACAGGATGCCGGTTGCCGAGAGCTGGCCTGGCGGACACAAGCATTCGAGGTCCACCGGGAGTCGGTGGGTTGTGCCACCTGCTCACGGCAGCGCGGAGGTGTTCGAGGGCTACCGCCAAGTCACGATACTGCGCAGCAGCAAGCGCGGCGAGGGCGTTCTCGTCGAGGCGATCGACAAGCGCGACAAGCGTGGACACGGCAGGCAGGTGCCCTTCGTCGAGCGTGCCAATTGTGCCGCGCTCAGCCAGCTCAGCAAAGCTGCTATCGATGGCCTCAACTATGAGGCTCGGCGTCACTCTCGGCATCTCACTCTCTCTTCTACTCTACGGTCTTGGCGAAAGGACTCCTCGAAGATGAAGGTGTGAATCGCCAGGAGGTTCTGGCCTAGACTGGCCGCGCGCATGGCCTGGAGCTGGTGGTAGTAGACGATGAACGTCGCGACCACAGCGACCCCGATCACGACTTGCAGGAGAATGCTCCACGCGTTGTAGGCCTCAACGGTCATCGACATGCTACCTCCCGTTGTGTCCGCCGAACGCCGGACGGTTTCATGACTCGCGCCCGGCTGTCAGCCTTCATCGCCGTGTTCGCCGCCACGTCAAATCATGCCTTCACGCTCAGCAACCCGCCCTCGACCTGTTGTGTTCCGAGCGGGGAAATGTAGACCGCGGCCGACTCGCGGTCATATTCGATGAGCCGATTCCGATGGAGCTTCGCCAGCACGTCCCGTTTGTAGAGCGTGAAGTTGGAGTGATCTGTCCAGGCAAAGAGATCCTCCGCAAGAACGGCGCTGTCGGCAGACGAGTAGAGAAGAAGAAGCGTCTTCTCCTGATAGTTGAGGCCTTGACGAAGCACCCGCCTTCGTCCAGCGACTTCCCACACATCAGGTATAGTCCGTTGCGCCACCGCATCGACGAGCGCTTGCGCCTCCTCCAAGGACAACTTGTGGAAGATCCGGATCAGCTCGCAGAGAATCCAGTCCGACACGCGCACGACCGTCTCGGCATCGATCCGGTTGGGTTCTACATCACCGCCAACGTGGCCAATGCCTCGCTTACCTCGAAGGGTGTAGAGGAAGCCCAGCGCGCGTGGAATGATGACCCGAAGCGTTTCGTGGCCCGCGGTGCGGGGAAGAGCCACGAGCTTCCGGCATTCGTCGGCGAAGTTCGGGATGTGTTGACCGAATGGGGTGGACCCTCCCGTGAGTTGCTGCTGAAGGAACCGAAGCGTGGCCTCGCAGAACTTGCCAGCGCTCAGGCCAGACGTGTCCCACGCAAGGTCGTAGCGAGCTTCCGCATAACGTTTCCTTAGCTCGAGATACGCGGCGACAATCCGTTTCCGGAAGCGATCCGGAACGGCGGCGAGCGCGGCGGTGAGCGCGGCCTCACGGCTTCCAGTATTCGTACTGAGCATCTGCATTCTTCTTGCGCTTCAGCTTCCCGTCACGGACCAGTCGCCCAAGCGGTCCGGAGAACTGGCTCGCCTTGAAGATCCGGGCCTTAGCCGAGCTACAGTGCTCCAGGATCTGGTTGAGAGTCTGAGGCTTCTTGAAGAACTCCTCGTCGAGCAGCTGGCTCAATGTCGGCATGGCTCCGGTGCCACCCGCCTTCCTCTTGCCCGCAGCCAACTTGCCGGATCCTCGAGGCACGACGGAGGCGGGTTTTGCGCGCTTCGCCTTCGGCGGTCGGGGCTCAGTCCTCTCCGGCTCGTCAGCGGGTTCTTCGAATCCTCCACCACGGAGCACGAGGTCCACGATGCGAAGCTGCACAGCCTCCGCCTTGAAGGAGTTGATTAGCGGTGCCAGTTCCTCCAGCTGCTTCTTCACCCGCTCGAAGTTCCTAATCATCCCCCCTCCTTCATGTGCGTCGAACACCGCGCATAAGCTGCAACCGGGCAGCTTCGTGATGAGCGCCTGGTCGACTTCATGCGCTTGTTGGGCGCCGCCGCCTTCGCCTCGCGCGCCCACGGTGAAGGCCGGCCGACGCTACAATACTCTCGATCTCCAGCTGCTTCCGGAGTGCGGCCAGCCGCGCGAAGACCTGCGGTCGTTTGTCGGACCACTTCTTCGATGAGCTCGGGTCGAAGGTGCGCAAGCTAGCAGATATATTCACGAAGAACAGTGGATCCGGTTGACTCTGAGCAAGGCTCAAGGTGTACGTCGGGTCCTTCCCGAACTGCCTGCCGTCGACAACGGTGTAGTCCAGCCAACCACAGCGGATGGCGGCCTGCTCCGCTTGCGTCTCCAAGAAGCCATCCTCCCAAACGTTCTCGGGGCCATACTGATTCAGCCAGTATGAATAGTCGCCGCTGTCGAAAAGCAGGAGATCGATATCTCTCGGATCGCGCCCTCGCTTGGGGGTCGCCAACGAGCCGAAGAGGAACACATCCGAAATCCCTTCTTCTTGCAGGATCGCTTTGGCCAAAAGGGCAGCATTCTCTCTTGTCACAAACGCTTTTCGGAGAGCACACCAAGCTCTGTAGAGAATGCCAATGTGCTTGTTGCAGTCGTCTACCGCGCCGACGGTGTGCTCGTGAACCGCGTGGTTGCGAGCCCCGATGGCGCTCTTGAGGCGGTTGGGTTCGGGTGCGCCCTTGAAATCCGTGAAACGTGCTCGCCGTAGCCGCTTCTGAATCCCTTCGCCTTCTTGACGCTGAAATCCGAGGGCGGCCAGCCCTTTTTCAAGGCATCCCACTGCCATAGCAAGGGCGGTTGTGCGATGAAACTCGTCCTGGCTGCGGGAGAAGCGCCTGATTTCGGGCCACTGCCTTTCGAACTGTCTCGCCATGACCCCTCCGCTGGGCTTCTACGTGAAGGCGCCTAACACCTAGCAGCTGCCAAGGATAGCAAAGTCGTTGCGGGCCTCGTAGGATAACTCTGCGTTGCGTCCGGCACCAGGTTCGCGGTATCAACCGGTTCGCGCTGTTCGGGCTCGGCCCAACCACGGGATCGCCTGCAAAGCGTCGCTCGGTGAACGGATAAACCGGGAGACCCGGTTGGTGCTCCGAAACTGCGGCCGTGACACCTCGGAGGCCCGACGCGTAAATTCGGTGCCGTGCGTGTGGCTACGAACTCTCGATCACGAGCCCGAGCTTCCGGAGGCGCGTGTCGATCTCGTCCATTGGCATGTCGCGGAACCGCGGCGGCAGGAAGCGGGAGTCCGTGCATTCCTTCACGGCGATCAGGTCCATGTACTCCAGGCGTTCTTTGTGGGCCGAGGGACGGAACTCGGCGAAGACGCTCGCGACGATTTCTCGCAGGGGCTTGGGCGACTTGGCCCGCGCCTCTTCCAGGGCGTGGAGGCGGGCGGTGCGCACCAGCAGGCCCTCCATCTCGTTGCCGCCGATCTCGAGGTCGGCCGCGGCGGTGGGGAAGTCGGCCGCGGTCGCCGACAGTTTCAGCTTCTTCGCCATGGCCAGGAACAGCTCGCGGCGGCCGGCGGCGTCCTGGGGTGGGAAGAGGGGCATGTGAACGTCCAGACGGCCCTGGCGTTTGAGGTCGACCTCGAGCAGGTCGGGGCGGCTGGTCGCGAAGACCCAGAGGATGCGCCCGCGGTTCCGCGTGTCGCTCATCTCCTGGGCCAACATCGAATAGACGCGGCCGGAGAGGCCGCTGTCGCCGTCGCCGCCGCCGCGGCGTCCGGTGGCCTGGTCGGCCTCGTCGACGAAGACCACGACCTGGCCGAGCGCTTTCAGGATGCGGAAGATGGTCTCCAAGTTGCCTTCGGTGGCTCCCACCCACTTGTCGCGGAAGTTCTTTAGCTCGACACACGGCACGCCCAGCTCGCCAGCCCAGCATTCGACCAGGAAAGTCTTGCCGGTGCCGATGCGGCCGCTGACCAGGTAGCCCATGGGCAGCGCGCGGGTCTTGCCGGCTTTGAGGAGCTGTGCGTCGTCGCGCAGCCAGGCCTTGGCTGCGTCGTGGCCCGCGACGCGGTCGAGGTCGTAGCTGGACTCGACGAACTCGAGCAGGCCCTGGCATTCCTTCTCGATGAGCTCCTTCTTGATACCGGACAGCTCGGCGAGCGTCAGCGGATGGTTGGCGCCCAGGGTGCGGTGCAGCAAGGTGCGCACGTTGGCTCGTGACAGGCCCACGAGCTTGGTCGCCGTGGCTTCGGGGCCGACCTCGCACTTGGCGGCAGCTTCCGGCCGGCCGTCCAGCCACGTGCGCAGGAAGTCCTCGACCTCCGCCGCGTCGGGCAGGGAGATCTGGAGCTTGGCGCTGTAGGGGCATTCCACGACCTGCCGGTTGACGTCGCCCAGGTTGGCGGAGATCAGGCAGGTCACGACGGGCGCGGTCGCGATCGTGGTGTCCGTGGCCCAGTCGAGGATGCGGATCAGGTGCTCGCCCAGCTCGCCGGCAAGAGACACGACCTCGGCCTGCGGCACCAGGAACTGCGCGTAGTCGAGGATGACGGCCGTGCGCACCGGGTCCGGCACGCGCGCTCCGCCCGCGTCGGCGCGCGTGCGATGCAGGCCGTTGCGCAGGAAGCGATCGATCAGCTCCAGCGCGCGGCGCGGCTCGCGGGGAAGCTGGCCCGAGCGGTCGAGCGCGCGCCCGGGATCCTGCGCGTCGGGACCCGGAGGCGAGGCGAACGCGGTGCCCTGGAACGAGTCGAAGACCTTGAGCCACTCCTGGAACAGCTCGCCGCCGCGCCTGACGCGCAGGCCCTTGCCGCGATCGTAGAAGATGACCACCTCGAAGGGAGCGAGCAGCACTTCCTCGAGGAACTGCCTCAGCGGCACGAAGCTGCGCTGGCCGGAGGGTGCGCTGCTGGGTACGAGATCGAGCACGTTGCCGTACAGGATGAACTGCGAGGCGGCGCTCGAGACGAACAGCTCGCGCATCTTCTCGGCCCAGGGCGGCATGGCGGCCTTGGTCGCAGGCTTGGACGTCATCGGTCCTGAGCAGCCTGGCGCGGGCGCTCCAGCACGCGCGGCGTGCCGCCGGGCTCGTCGCCCAGGTCCGCCAGGATGTCCTCGTGCTGGCGCATCCACGAGTTCGTATCCTCCAGGCTGCCGGTGACCGCGTCGATCCGCGCCGACAGCGCCTCGGGCCGGCGCGAGATGGCCGCCTCCTCGCGCAGCAGCTCCACCTGCTGCTCGATGCGCTGGAGCTCGGCGCCCAGGATCTGGCGCGCCTCGGAAGCCCGGTCCAGGTTCTCGATGCGTTTCTTCTTCAGCTCGAGCAACGATTCCTTGGACCTGCGCAAGCGTTCGCCCGCCTCGGGGGCGGCGGCCAGCTCCTTCTCGATCTGCGCGACCTCTTTCTCCAGGGTCCCGCGGTCGGAGCCGGTCAGTTGCCGCTCCAGCGTCTCCAGGCTGATCTGCAAGCGCAGGAACAGCCACAAGAGCTGGTCCAGGCCCTCCCAGCGCGCCTCGTCGAGCGAGGGCAGGGCGCCGGCCTGCACCGCTTCCGTGATGCGCTGCACGTCGACACAGTTTTGGCGCAGGTTCGTGAAGCGCTGCCGCGCTTCCCGGCTGAGGTGGTCGAGGAGCTGTTCGATGCGGCCGCTCGCGACGGCGCGCTCCGCCTCCAGGCGTCGCGCGTGCACCAGCGTGCGGAAGCGCGGGTTCGTCGCGGTGAGGTAGAGGTAGAGCAGCTCGCCCGCGATCCCCAGCAGCCAGAAGCCCGGGTTGCCGAAGCCCAGGATGCCGGCGGCGGCCAGCGCCCACTTGTTCCAGGGCACGGCGCCCAGGTTGCGCACGAACGGCGCGCGGTGGAAGGCCTCGCGAACGTACTGCCAGAAATCGGGCTCGGGGCTCGCCATCGCTTATGTGGGGTAGGCCTGGCGGGTGATTTCCCGGAAAGCCTGCGTCACGACAGCCTCGGCCTGCTTGAACGCGGGAGTGCCCTGAACTTCGAAGGGCGACTGCCCACGCGTGCGAGGGATCTCGGCCTTCAGCTCGCGCGCCACCCGGCCCGGCGCCGGGGTGAAGATCCAGACGCGGTCCCCGAGGTAGACCGCCTCCGAGATCGAGTGGGTCACCAGGAAAACCGTGGCCTGGACCTCCTCCCACAGCTCGAGGATCAGCTTCTGCATCTCCAGCCGCGTGGGCTCGTCCAGGGCGGAGAACGGTTCGTCCATCAGGATGATGCGCGGCTTCAAGACCAGGCTGCGCGCGATCGCCACCCGCTGCTGCTGGCCTCCGGAGAGCTGGTGGGGGTACTTGAAACGATGCGGAGCGAGTCCGACGCGCTTGATCCAGTGATCCGCCAGTTCCAGGCGCTGCGCGGCGCTCAGGCCCAGCTCTCCGGCATTCAGCTCGAGGCCGAACAGCACGTTCTGCAGCACGGTCTTGTGGGGAAAGGAGCTGTAGCGCTGGAAGATCATCCCGCGGTCGCGCCCCGGCCCCGGAACCGGCTGTCCGCGGACGAGCACCTCGCCGCTGCTGGGCGGACAGACCTCGGGGAAGCCGGCGATCAGGTTCAGCATCGTGGACTTGCCGCAGCCCGAGGGGCCGAGCACCGCGATGAACTCCCCGTAGTCGGGCAGGTCCTCGATCGCGAAGGCAAGTCCCTCGAGCGCCGTGAACGCCCGTGGCGACCCCGGGTTGAAGGTCTTGCCGACCTGGCGGAACTCGACGACCGGCGGGTGGGCCGCCGGCGTGCTCATGCCGTCTCCCGGTAGGGGAA
>Ga0214473_10012105_pt1 | contig 10126 bp, 10 predicted proteins | sample RVTome_7_FD_203509 | JGI IMG/M metagenome (GOLD analysis project Ga0214473, IMG submission 203509) | Soil microbial communities from uranium-contaminated site in the Upper Colorado River Basin, Wyoming, United States - RVT98D197 | ecosystem: Environmental > Terrestrial > Soil > Contaminated >... | reverse complement strand
AATATGTCTTCCAAACGCTGGCCGCGGAGACCATCGCCCTCTTCGCCCGATACCGCGTCAAAAAAATCGTGACGATCTGCCCGCACGGCTTCAACACATTCAAAAACGAATATCCGAGGCTTCTCGATATTCTTCCCGCGCTCAGCGCCGAAGCGAAAGCCCATTTCAGGACGATCGAGGTCCGGCATCATGCCGAATTTCTCCTTCAGCTCGTCCGCGAGGGTAAGCTTGCGGCCGGCGTCCCGTCCGAGGCGCCTTTGGCCTACCATGATCCCTGCTATCTCGGCCGCCACAACGGCCTTTTCGAGGAGCCGAGAGAATTGTTGGCCCGCGTATCTCCCGGCGCGGTCGTCGAGCTCAAAAATAATCGGGAGCACAGCTTCTGCTGCGGAGCCGGCGGAGGTCTGATGTGGACAGAAGAAAAGCTGGGGAAAAGGATCAATCACCTTCGCGCCGATGACATCATCCGCGCCGGCGCCGCAGCGGTGGCCACGGCCTGCCCTTTCTGTCAAACCATGCTCCGCGACGCGCTGAAGGACAAGGGCCGGGACAATATCAAGGTCAAAGACATCGCCGTCTGGTTCTTGGGATCGGCGAAATAAGCGCGGCCTCGCCTTTTCGAGGATAGCCTCCGATTCCGTATTTTAATAGGTCAGAATCTTTTTAAACGTTTCTATCGCCCGTTCGACATCATCATCATCGACGTCTTTATGGGTGACGAAACGGATCCCCCCGGCAAGGGCCAAAGCCAGGACGCCATGATCCTTGAGCTTGGCTATGAACTCCGGCACCTTATAGCGGGGATGAGCGAATCCGAAAATGACGATATTCGTCTCGATGTCGCGCGGGTCGAGCGTAATGCCGGGAAGGGCGGCGATGCCGGCGGCGAATGTTTTCGCCCGGAGATGATCCTCCTTCAGGCGATCGACCATCTTGGTCAGGGCAAGGATCCCGGCCGCGGCCAATACGCCGACCTGCCTCAGTCCCCCGCCCAGCGCTTTCCGCAGTCTCCGCCCATAATCAATGAAATCCCGAGGTCCGACAAGCATCGAGCCGACGGGAGCGGAGAGTCCCTTGGACAGGCAGAACATGACCGAATCCATGAGCCCGGCATAGTCCTTGACCGCGACGCCCGAGGCGGTGCTCGCGTTGAAGATCCGGGCGCCGTCCATGTGAACCCTGAGGCCGTAGGCATCCGCGACGCGGCGTACGGCCTTCAGGTTATCCAGCGGGACGACCGCGCCGCTGTGGTTGTTGTGCGTGTTTTCGACGCAAATGAGCGTCGTCTGAGGCGTATGGACGTTGGGAATCTTGATTTGGGATTCAATGACCGCGGGGTCCATCGCCCCCCGCGCCGAAGGCAAAGGCCGCGGCGTCACTCGGGAGATAAAGGTCATGTGGGTCGATTCCAGATTGTAAATATGAGAGCGCGCTTCGACGATGACTTCCTGCAGTTCATGAGTCCAGGCTTTGACCGCGATCGAATTGCCCATCGTCCCCGAGGGAACATAGAGGCCCGCCTCTTTCCCCATCTTCTCCGCGGCCATGATTTCGAGCTTCTGGACGGTCGGGTCGTCCCCGAGAACGTCGTCTCCGACCTCGGCCTCGGCCATCGCCTGACGCATCTCCGGCGTCGGCCTGGTGACGGTATCGCTTCGGAAATCCGAAATGCGGTTCATACTCTTCTCCTTTAAATCGGGCATCTTATTATACGATTTTTTCACTGCGGTTCATATCGGACCGCGGATGATTCCGGCACCGGATTAAAATCAGATTCATCTCGGTGCCGGTATCACCCCCAAGGCTCCCATAGCGGAATGGGGCCCCGTCGGCTTTCGACGGGGGGAACCGGCGGGACTGGTTCCCAAGGGAGCCGGGAGTGATCCCGGTACCGATCCAGCACATCCGGCAACGTTTTGTCTGTTTACTTGGTTATCATTCTATGGTATAGGTAATTCCGGAGTTAAGGGAACGACGTTGAATGGCGCCGCGAAAGCCCGTTGATTTTGCCCTCTATGTTCTTATCTCCCTCGTCTTGTTTTTTGCCACGGCCAACCTGTCCTCCCAATTCATCTTCCGGAGCGAGCTCGTCACCCTGCCCAATCTCGTCGGGAAAACCCCCGGGGAAGCCCGGGCCGCCCTCTCATCCATCCACATCGCGGTTGCGATCCAAGGCTATGCGTTCGACAGCCGCGTGGAAAAAGGCGGGATTATTTCCCAGGAGCCCGGGCCTAATTCCCGGCTGAAAGCGCGGCGGACGGTCAAGATCATTGTCAGCGAAGGCCGCGAGCTTGTCTCCGTCCCAAAACTCGAGGGACGGAGTTCGGAATGGGCCAACCAGGCCCTCCGCTCCTCGGGCCTGAAGAAAGGTCGAGCGTCCCAGATTCATACGCCGCGCTACGCCGCCGGTCGGATAATCGCTCAACAGCCCGCGGAAGCCGCGGTCGTCGGCCGGAATACGCCGATTGATCTCCTCGTCAGCCAGGGCGCCTGGGAGACCCGCTACGTCATGCCCGACCTTATCGAAAAACGGGCCGCGACGGCCCTCCGTCAGCTTAAGGCCAACGATTTCCAGGTCGCGGAAGTCCATAATTCCTATTATCCCGGGCTGGAGCCCGGAGTCGTTATTAAACAATCGCCGCCCCACGGCTATCGGATCCAGAAGCGCAGCCAGATTACCCTCGAGGTCAGCAAGTAACGTGGTGATGATCGCGCCCTCCATCCTTTCCGCCGATTTCGCCAGAATCGAAGAAGCGGTCCGGGGCGTCGAGGCGGCGGGTGCGGACATTCTTCATATCGATATCATGGACGGTCATTTCGTTCCCAACTTGACCTTCGGACCACGCCTTGTCTCCCTCCTCAAAAAAAAGACGTCGCTGCCCCTTGACGTTCATCTCATGGTCGACCATCCCCGCGCGGTCATTCCCTGGTTTCTGGAAGCGGGAGCGGATTGGATCTCGTTCCACGTTGAAGCCTCTTATGACGTCCGCCAGGACGCGGCGCTCATCCGGGCCGCCGGGAAAACCGCAGGCGTGGCCATCAACCCGCCGACGCCCCTCGACCGCTTAAACGATATCCTTCCCGAAATCGAGTTTGTCCTGCTGATGTGCGTCAATCCCGGCCGGGGCAGCCAGCCTTTCATCGAGTCGTCTCATAAGAAAATTCGGGATCTCCGGCGTCGGCTTGATGGATCGGGTTCCAAGGCCCGGCTCGAAATCGACGGAGGCGTCAACCTGGACAATTTAGAAATCCTCATCCGGGACGGCGCTCGGATCTTCGTCGCGGGCAGCGCCGTTTTCAATAGCCCCGACCCGGGAGCGGTCGTCCGCCGGATGAAAAACGTCGCCCGGCGCGTGGAGTCGGCGTGAAGGTCGTCGTTACCGGCGCGGCCGGATTCATCGGATCCCACCTCTGCCGGCGTCTGCTCAAGGACGGATGTTCCGTCGTCGGCATCGACGCCTTCAGGGATTACTATCCCCTTTGGATTAAAGAGCAAAATGTCCGGCCGCTGCTTAAGGATAAGCGGTTCGGATTGCTCAGAGCGAACCTGAATCGCCTCCCTCTGCCCGACATCCTCAAGGGCGCTGACGCCGTTTTTCACCTGGCCGCCCAAGCCGGCGTGCGCGCCAGTTGGGGCGCCGATTTCGACATCTATATTAAAGACAACATTCAAGCCACGCACAAACTTCTGGAAGCGGCCAAAGACAGGCCGCTCAAAAAGATCGTGTTCGCCTCGTCGTCTTCGGTTTATGGTTTATGTCCGGACCTCCCCATGTCCGAAACAAGTCCGCTCCTCCCTTTTTCGCCATATGGGGTGACGAAGCTTGCCGCCGAACACCTGTGCCTGTTGTATTATCAAAACTATGGAGTTCCCTCCGTATCCCTTCGCTACTTTACCGTCTATGGTCCGGGACAGCGGCCGGACATGGCCTTCCATAAATTCTTCAAAGCGATCCGCGATGGCGAGAGGATTCCGGTCTACGGCGATGGACGGCAGACTCGCGACTTCACCTACGTCGAAGACATCATCGCCGCGAATATCTCCGCTCTTTCTCATGGCCGTCCCGGGCAATCCTACAATATAGCCGGCGGACACCGCGAGACACTGGCCCGGCTCATTCCCCTGTTTGAAGGGATCTGTTCTCGGCCGGTCAAAATCAAACGGTTGGAAAGCCAGAAGGGCGATGTCCGCGACACGTTCGCCAAAATCGAAAAAGCCCGCGACGAGCTCGATTTCGCTCCCCGCACCGGCCTCGAGGAAGGACTCCGTCGCGAATGGGAGTGGATCCAGGACCTCTACGCCTGCCGCCCTTCCTCCCCCGGCCGAAAAGGACTCATATCATGAAAAAGATTTTGGCCTTCTGCCTTATCGCCGTCATCGGCTTTGCCGCCGCCGGATGCAAATCGAAAAAGGCTCAGCTCGCGCCCGAAATCACTTCCTCCGACGAAGCTCTCTTCAAGGAAGCCGAAAAGTATCTTAAGAAAGACCCGGAAAAAGCCCGGCTGTATCTCCGCCAGGTGATCGACTCTTTTCCCAGGAGCTTTTTTGCCCAAAGAGCGAAGCTTTCCGTCGCCGATTCCTATTTTGCTGAGGGCGACGAAGGGAACATGGTTCTGGCCGCGGCCGAATATCGGGAGTTCATTTCCCTCTATCCCTTCAGCCCGTCCGCGGCCTATGCCCAATACCGGGTCGGCTTGTGTTTCTATGATAAATCCCTGAAATCCGGACGCGACCCGTCGAAGACGATTCAGTCCCTGACCGAATTCAAGAAAGTCCTCTCCCAATATCCGCTCAGCGAGGAAGCCAAGCTCGCCCGAGACCGTATCGCGAATTGCGAAAGCCGCCTGGCCGAACACGAATATCAAATCGGCTACTTGTATTATCGGATCGGCGTTTATAAAGCTTCGAAAACCCGGCTCAAGGACATCCTGACGAATTATCCCTTGTATGCGGGTCTTGACAAGGTTTATTATTATTTAGGTGATTCGTATTACAAGTCCGGAGCCAATGAGGAGGCGATTCCTTACCTTACGAAGCTCGTCTCGGATTATCCCAAAAGCAAGTACGCGCTGAAAGCTCAAAAACGGCTGAAACAAATCGAAACGGCTCCGAAAAAGCCAATCAAGAAGGAGGTTTCACGATGACCGGAAAACGCCATCTTCTCCTGTTCGGCCTGGCCTGCCTGGGAATGGCCTTGGCCTCGCCGCTCTCTGGACAAGACGCCGGTGCAACGGCCAGAATTCGGCCTCGTCCCGGCCTCGGGATCGAATATTTCTCCCGGACGCTTGTCTGGGATGAAGATCTGTACACGTCCAAACTCAAAGCCTCAATCGCCGTCCTGCGCGCCGAAGTCATCGTCCAGAAAGGATTTTCCGCGGCTTTGCTCGCGGGATATAACCTCTCGAATTTCAACGGGCTTATTTTTCGCGATCTTCCCTTTTCCCTGGACTATGAGGCGGGTTCGATCGGCAGCATTTTCTGGGGAGCCGAACTCGAAAAGGATCTTTTCGCCGTCGGGAATTTCGAGATCGGCGCGACCGCTCAGTTCGTGATGTCGCTCGGCAGCTCAAAGACATTCCCGATCACGGGACTCAACGAAGATGGGGAATCCGAAGGAAAAGGATCCTGGAACCGGATCCAGGGGGGGCCCGTCGTCCGCTTTACGGGATACGAGAATTGGACGCCGTTTTTGTCCGTCGCGTACAACAAGCTCTCGGGCAAGTTTTCCATGACGGAAACCATCGCCGACCTCGCCGGGACTGAGGAGAAAAGCGTCAAAAGCAAAGGGATCATCGGAGTCACGCTCGGCACGATCTATGAACCCTCCTCCGTGTTCCGGATCAGAGGAGAGGTCACGGCCCTTCCCTACAACACGTTGGGCGGCAGCCTGGACGTGGATTACGGCGCGTCGCTCAAAGTCGTATTTTCTTTTTAGCCGAGGAGGACGAGAACCATGAAAAGGATCATCGGAATCGCGAGCCTTTCGCTTCTGCTGGGGCTGGCTGTTTTTCTGGAGTTTGGGGCGGGCGGACCGGCTGGGTCTCCGTCGGCGCCGGACCCGTCCTATGTTCCCGGACAGGTCCTCGTGAAATTCAAGACGGCGGTCTCTCCGGGAATGAAATCGGCCCTGATCTCCCTCACGAAATCCCGGGTTTTGTCCCGAATCTTGGAGCTCAACCTCTATGTCGTCCAGATTGCGGCGGAAGCGACCGTCGAAGACATGGTCAGCTTCTACGCCCGGAATCCGAGCGTCGCTTACGCCCAGCCGAACTATATCTATCACGCCGCCGTGACCCCGAATGACGCGCTTTTTGTCTATCAATACGCCCTTTATAACCGGGGTCAGGAGATTGGATGGTTCCCCGGAAGCCCGCAGGGGAATCCGAACGCCGACATCAAGGCTCTGGCCGCTTGGGAAGAAACGACCGGCTCGGAGGACGTGATCATCGCCATACTGGATACCGGCGTCGACCTGATCCATCCTGACTTGAAAAACAAGCTCAAAAGCTCGGGGAGAGACGCCGTCAACAACGATTTCGACGCGACGGACGACAACGGCCATGGAACCATGGTCGCCGGGATCGCGGCCGCCGAAAGCAACAATTCGGAGGGGATTGCCGGAGTGGCCTGGAAATGCAAAATCCTGCCGGTGAAGGTTCTCGATCAGAACGGCCACGGGGACGAAGTCAAGATCATCGAGGGCATCCAGTATGCCGTCCAGAACGGAGCGAAAATCATCAACCTCAGCTTCGGGGCTCCCGCTGTCGGCCAGGCCATGAGAGACGCCCTGAGGTCGGCGTTCGAGACTAACGGCGTCTTCATCGCCGCCGCCGCCGGCAACGATAATACCACGGTCTACTATCCGGCCGCCTGGGACGATTACGTCTGCGCCGTGGCGGCCTCCGACTTCAATGATCAGAGATGGAGCCAGTCGAATTTCGGGGCCTCGATCGACGTCGCCGCACCGGGCGTCCAAATCTTCACGACCCATCCCATCGGCATGACGCCTCCCGGACGTCTGCCCTACATTTTCTCCAACGGGACGTCCCTGGCCTGCGCCCATGTCTCCGGCCTCGCCGCGCTCATTAAGAGCATCAAACCGACCTTGTCTCCGCTTCAAATCATGAACATCATCCGCTATGCGGCCGACGACGTGAACAGCGCGATCTATCCCGGCAGGGACGAATTCCTGGGCTACGGCCGGATCAATATGGAAAAAGCGCTCGTCCCCCTTAAGATCATCGAGTGAGAGCCTTGCCCCGGGATGATCAAGTTCCTGAGAATCCGGAATCTGGCCACGATCGAGGATATCTCTCTGGATCTGGCTGCCGGATTCTCGATCCTCACCGGGGAAACGGGCGCGGGGAAATCCATCATCATCGACAGCATCCGCCTGCTCTGCGGCGAGAAAGCCTCGTCCGAACTCGTCCGGACGGGGATGCCGGAAGCATCCCTCGAGGCCATCTTTTTCCGGCCGGAAGAAGCGGAGGACGCGAAACGCCCCAGCCTCGGTGAGGACGGGGACGATCTCGTCATCCATAGGTCAATCGTCGAAGACGGGTCGGGAAAAGCCTACTGTGACGGAGTCCTTGTCCCGGTAAGGAAGCTAAAAGAACTCTCCGCGCCTTTGGTTGATATCTACGGCCAGAATGACCATGTCTTTCTTCTCCATCTCGGCAGCCATCTCGACTACCTCGACCAGTTCGGCGGGACTTCCGGCCTGCGGGAAGAGGTGGCCGGGGCGGCCGTGGTGCTCCGCCGCCTGATCAGGCAAAAAACCGATTGGACGGCGAAGGAGAAAGAACGCAGTCAGCGTCTGGATTTCCTGGAATACCAGATCAAGGAGATCGAAAAAGCCGGGCTTAAACCGGGTGAAGAGGAAGAACTCCGGGCGCGCCGGAATATCCTGAAAAATTCCGAGAAAATCTCGTCGCTGGTGGAGCAGGCTCTCGAGATATCCTACACGGGCGAAGCCGCTCTCTCCGGACAGATCGCCCGACTCGACCGAACCCTGACCGAGTTGACCGCTTTCGACCCGAAGTTTGGAGCCATCCGCGATTCCCTCGGAACCTTAGGCATCGCCGTCCAAGAATTGGCCGATGCCCTGATGAAATTCCAGGAGAGACAGGACACAGGGGCCGAGAGGCTGGAAGAAGTCGAGGAACGGCTCAGCTTTATCGAGAGCCTCAAGCGGAAATACGGATCCGACATCCAGGACATTCGGTTCTATCTGGAAAAGATCAAATCCGAACACCGGGACCTGGCCGAGATCCAGGAAAAATTAGCCGCGCTGTCGTCCGAAATCGAGGCGGCGTTCTCGACTTACGCGGCTAAAACCGGCCGCTTGACCCGAGCGCGGAAAACCGCGGCCGCGCTCCTTGAAAAACTCGTTGAAAAAGAAATCGCGCTTCTCGGCATGAAACAAGCCCGCTTCCACATTCGCCTCGATTCAATTCCCGCGGACCCGGGCGAGATCGACCGCATCAAAGACACGGGCCTCGACGAGGTCGAATTCCTTATCAGTCCGAATCCCGGCGAACAGCTCAGACCCCTGCGTAAAATCGCCTCGGGCGGAGAGCTCTCCCGGATCATGCTCGCCCTCAAAGCCATCGGGAAGGACAAGGGTGCGGCCAAGACATTGATTTTCGACGAGATCGATTCGGGAATCGGCGGAAAGACGGCGGAATGCATCGCCCAGAAATTGAAGAGCCTGGCCAAAAACCATCAAATTCTGTGTATCACCCACTTGCCTCAGATCGCCTCGTTCGCCGCTTATCACTATAAGATCGAGAAAAGAATCGAAGGCCGGCGGACATTCACGTCGGTCAGGAAATTGGACTTTGAAGGGCGGGTTGAGGAAATCGCGCGCCTGATGAGCGGAAGCCGGATCACGGCCGCCTCCCTCGAAAGCGCGCGCGAGATGCTCGGCCATAATGCGCCGGAGAGCCGGAGCCCGGAAAGGAAACTCCCATGACCAAACCCGAGAAAGCGGTTGCCCTGTTCAATGAAGGATTCAGCTGTTCCCAGGCGGTCTTCGCCGCCTTCAGCCGGGACTTCGGTTTAGCCCGGACAACGTCCCTCAAGATCTCGCAGCCGTTCGGCGGGGGCATGGCCCATCTCGGCGAAGCTTGCGGCGCCGTGACCGGCGCGTTCATGGTGATCGGGCTCAAATACGGCCGGACCAAGGCCGCAGACCTCCAAGCCCGGGACAAGACCTATGCCGTCATGCGCCAATTCACGGACAAGTTCAAGGCCCTCCATTGTTCGATCCAATGCCGGTGTCTGCTCGGGCTCGACTTGGGAACGGAAGAAGGTCTGAGGCTGGCCCGCGAGAAAAATCTCTTTCAGACGCTTTGCCTCAAGTACGTCCAGCACGCCGCGGAAATCGTCGAAGAAATCCTCTAGGCCGGGCCCGCCTCCCGTCTCAGGACATCGTCCCGCCGGCCTTTCATGTATAATAAGTCGGCTGAACCCATGAGCGATCTCCATCATCTCCGCTACCACGTCGCAACCTTCGGCTGCCAGATGAATGAGAACGACTCCGAGCACATCGCCGGGCTGCTCGAAGCCGCCGGGGCGGAGAAAGTCGAGAGGATCGAAGACGCCGACCTGGCCGTCGTGAACACCTGCGCCGTCAGGGAAAAGCCCGAACAAAAACTGTATTCGTATCTCGGCCGGCTGCGGGCAGTGAAAAAGAAACGGGGGCTGTTGATCGCCGTCGCCGGATGCGTCGCCCAGATCCAGCGCGAAAAGCTCCTCCGGATAAACCCGGCGATCGACATCATCCTCGGCCCGGACAACTACGACCGGCTGCCCGCGCTCCTGGCCGGATTGGGGAGTAAGACAAAGATATGGACCGCTCGCGTCCGGAAATGGCCCGAAGACGACCTCCGGCCGGTTCTTCGGGAAAATCCGGTGAGCGCTTACGTGACGATCATGGAAGGTTGCGATCGTTTCTGCGCCTACTGTATCGTTCCTTTCGCCAGAGGCCGGGAGAAATGCCGCCCTCTTGAGAGTATTTTTAAGGAGGTCCGGGGCCTGACCCGGGCCGGATATCGGGAAATCCAATTCCTTGGCCAAAACGTCAACTCGTATAGGGATCCGTCGTCAGGAGCCCGGTTCGAC
>Ga0214473_10012104_pt1 | contig 10126 bp, 9 predicted proteins | sample RVTome_7_FD_203509 | JGI IMG/M metagenome (GOLD analysis project Ga0214473, IMG submission 203509) | Soil microbial communities from uranium-contaminated site in the Upper Colorado River Basin, Wyoming, United States - RVT98D197 | ecosystem: Environmental > Terrestrial > Soil > Contaminated >... | reverse complement strand
TCGATGATGGCATGTTCGACTACCGCGGCACGGATTTCGCAGGAATTGCCTATCTGGGTATTTCGTATCATGGTGTTCGGACCGAGGACACAATCCTCCCCGACTTTCGTTTCGCCCAAAAGCATGGTATTGGGCCAAATAAAACTATCCTGCCCGATGGTGACTTCCGCTTCGATATACGTGCTTTGCGGATCCAAGATGGTCACGCCTTCCTGCATCCAGTGGCGGTTGATACGCCTGCGAAGAGCTGCCTCTGCCTCTGCCAGATGCTCACGGGTGTTAACGCCGATGGCCTCGTCTTTATCTTCCAATAATAGCGCTTCGACACGTTCTCCGGCTTTTGCGGCGATCTCCAAGAGATCGGTGAGGTAGTACTCTTTCTTTTTGGCCGAAGGCTTGAGTTTGGCCAGGGCCGTCCAGAGCCAATCGGCGCGGAAACAGTAGGCGCCCACATTTAATTCATCGATAGCCAGTTCATCAGGCGTCGCCTCGGTCTCTTCAATGATAGCGAGCACTTCTCCCTTTTTTCCGCGTTTTATGTGGCCAAAACCGCGCGCCTCCCCCTGCTTCAGGGTAAGCATGGTGAAGGGACCCTTGTTTTTCTTTTGGGTCTCCAGCAGCTTTTTAAAAGTTTGGCTAGTGAGCAAGGGTAGATCTGCATTAGCTACAAGAACGAAATCTGCCGTCTTTGCTAAGACGGATTTCGCCTGTTGCAAGGCATGCCCGGTGCCGAGTTGCTCGGCCTGTTCCACGAATTCGGCGCGGTCGCCGATTGCCTCGCGGATATCCCGCGCGCCATGGCCGATCACAATCAAAGGCAACTCGTTGCCGACGTTTTCAGCTGCTTCTAGGGAGTGAAGAATCAAGGGGCGACCACCCAATGGGTGCAGCAACTTAGGCAAGCGCGAACGCATGCGTGTGCCCTTGCCGGCAGCGAGCAGCACAACGCGAGTTTTCATAGGATCGGTTTGATTCTGGGACCTGTGGACAAGGGCGGCCTACGCGCCAACCGGCTTGTCCAGCTTAACAAAATGGGATGTGATACCTAAAGGCGGTTCTTCGGGGGAAAATGTTTGCATTCGTTTAAGAATCAGTCGGGGCGCCTGGACTCGAACCAGGATCCACGGCTTCAAAGGCCGGTGTGCTGCCATTGCACCACGCCCCAGCTTGCCTTTGGCCTAGCCGAAGGCGGTTTATTCTAACATAGCGGCTAATGCAGCAACAACTGAAGCGTAAAGCCTTTGGAATTGAGGGAAAGCGGTTACCTATACGTCTTCTGGAATCAAGCCCAGTTGAGCGGCCTGTTCGTAGGTAAGGGCTCCGGCTTGGGGAAGAGGCTCCAGTTCGGCCGTTTTCCAATACTTTTCTGCCTTGCGCGGATTCATGGGTTTGGTTTCCGCCTTATCCAAAATTCCTTCTAGATGTGGGTCAGTATCTTGCAAGTCAGAAGATTTTTTGTTCTTTGTGGGTTCTGCAGGCTGAAAGGCTCGCTCTAACTGTGTCAGCGTGGGGGCGAGACGCGCTACGGCTTTCTGCATGGCTTCGCCTAGCGCAGCCATGCGCGCGGTCGGCAAGGGTTTGGTGGCTATTAACAGTGCATAGGTGGAGCCGATGCTGCTTAGATGCAGGTGATAGTCTTTGCCGCGCACGATGAGCAGATCATCGGGCTGAGCAGATTTGGTGAAAGCCGCGATGCGCCCAGCGGCGAAAAAGGCTGACATGAGATGCGGCATGAGAGAACTTTCAATTTGCTCATCGGGCAGCGTGCCGGCTCGGGCCAAAATTTGACCGCGCTCATTGATCAGAGCAGCACTCAGCGCCTGCAAGTTGAAGCGCAGTTCAGCCAATTGCTCAGCTATGTGGGCTGCTTGAGACTCGGCAGCTAACTCTTCTTTGATCACGCTCATTTCGGAAGGCAGGAAGGATGATGCCATGCCAAAGAGACGCTCCACCGTATCCAACAGATCGGACATTTCCACTGGTTTGAAGAAAAAAGCCTCAGCGCCCGAACGTGCAACCTGTTTACGGATTTCAGGATCGCGCACACCACTGACTAGGATGACCTTGGTCTCCGGATTGCGCCTGCGGAAGCGCGCCATCAATTCAAGGCCCGAGATGCTGGGCAGCAGGACATCGGCGATGAGCAGGTCGAAGGCGCCTTTATCCAGGGCTTTCAGCGCATCTTCCGCTGAGGAAACGTCAATGACTTTGAAACCTGCGTCTAAGCTCTCCAGGCCGGCGCGAAATACCTGGGCGCTGTCTTTCTGGTCTTCGACGAGCAGAATGCGTTTGGAGGGCACGGCGCGCATTCTAGCATTAAGCGTCGCAGGGCATGTTGAATATTCGTCTTGGATTATTCGCGAGGCAACACGACCCAAGGAACATCATACTGAGGATGCGGATGAACGTGGAGGGGAACATGATAGGCGCTCTGCAGAACTTCAGTGGTGAGCACTTGAGCTGGAGTGCCGATGGCGCGGATCTGTCCGTCTACTAAAAGAGCTAGACGATCAGCGTAGAGCGCGGCGAGATTAAGGTCATGCATAGCAATCAAGACGGCTAATTTCTGCTCCTTGGCCATGCGCCTTGCCAAACCGAGCAGCGCCGCTTGATGGTGAAGATCTAAATGGGCGGTGGGCTCATCCATAAGCAGGTTGGGGCAATCCTGGGCCAGAGCTCGGGCAAGGAGCACGCGTTGCTGCTCGCCGCCAGAGAGTTCGCCGGCGCGCCGTTCTTGGAAACCCAGAATTGCGCAAGATTTCAAGGCCTCCTCAATTTTGAAATCATCTTTCGCCCCAAGCTGGCCCAACCAGTTGAGATGCGGTGTGCGGCCCAAGGCAGCGCATTCCCACACTGTAAACGCAGGCGGCAATTGCGCAGATTGGGGCACCACAGATATCAAGCGGGCGCGCTCGTTTTCGCTCAGAGTGGATAGATCGCGGCCATCTATTTGAATGTTGCCTTGCTTTACTTTGACAACACCGCTGATGGCGCGGATCAGGCTGGTCTTGCCCGAACCGTTGGGGCCGATCAGGCCCAATACCTCCCCGCTAGCCAGATCGAGATCCACTGAATGTAAAACCTCATTTTTTTCATACGCAACTACCAAGGACCGAATGGTGAGCATGGCTACCAGTACATTTGCGCTTTGGCGCGGCGCAACAACCACAAAAAGAAGGGCACACCTGCCAAGGCGGTGAGAATGCCCACCGGGAGCACCTCGGGAGCAAAAAGCATGCGGGCCAAAAGGTCAGCCAGCAATAGAGCGCTGGCCCCACCCAATAGCGAGAGAGGCAGCAGGCGGCGATGGTCGGCGCCCCAGATGAGCCTTAGGGCATGTGGAATGATAAGTCCGATAAAACCGATCATGCCCGAAAAGGCCACGGCCGCAGCGGCGCAGAGGGAGGCCGCAACGATGAGCAGGACTTTCACCCGCTCTACGGGCAGGCCGAGCTGTTGGGCCGGCTCCTCTCCTAATTGCAGAACATTTAGCTGATGACCCGAAAGGAGCAATACGCTTAACCCAACGGCCACATAGGGAAGCATGGCAATCACCGGCGGCCAACCACTTAGCGCCGCGCCGCCGAGCAGCCAGGCAAGCGCGCGGCGTAGTTCGTTTTCGGAATACAGCATAAAAAAGGAGCTCAAAGCTGTGGCAAAAGAGCTCAATGCTACGCCGGCTAATATCAGGGTTGTCACTGGGACCGTTTTGCCCAAGCGGGCGATGCTATAAACGGCTGCCACAGTAATGAGCGCACCTAAAAATGCGGCAGCGGGCACGGCGTAATAACCGAGCGGTGTGGCCGGCCAATTGCGGGCCATCACCAGCACCGCTCCTAACCCTGCGCCGGAGGCGACTCCAATGAGATATGGATCAGCCAGCGGGTTGCGGAACAATCCTTGATATGCTGCCCCACTCGTAGCCAGAGCCGCGCCGGTGAGGGCGATCAGTAGCGTGTGAGGCAGGCGAATTTCGTAGAGTATTGTGGCATTGGTTTGATCAAGTGATATTTGCCCTAACAGGGCGCTTAGCAGATCTTTTGGAGGAATAAAAACGGAACCGAATGCAACGCTGAGCAGCAGGGTCAGGGCCACTAGACAGGCGTTTAGGAAAAAAGGTCGTTTAACTAAGAAGGTGCGCATTCTAAGATGGCGGGAAGAAGGTTTTGCTTCCTCACGCGGCCGATTAATTAAATTGATCGGGATGCAAGAGTCGGACTAACTGCTCGAGCGCGTCGATGAGGCGCGGTCCCGGGCGAGAGACCAGATTGTCATCGAAGGGAAAGACCTGGCCAGTTTGCACCGCGGCTAGTTGATCCCACCCAGCGCGCGCAGCTATTGACTCAACCGTAACTCCGTAGGCTGCATCGCCCAAGAGGATTACATCCGGGTTTTGCACCAATAATTCCTCGATGCTAATCTGCGCATAGTCGCCATCAAGTACAGCGCCGGCGTTCTGTCCTCCCGCTTTGGTGATGAGTAAATCTATGAATGTGCCCCCACCGGCTGTCCAGGGTGCGGAGGAATCGGTTGCATCCAATTCGTAGAAGACGGTGGGCTTCTCAGTCACGCCTGCCAAAGCAGCTTCCACTGTGGCCGCGCGGCCTTGCAATGATTCGATCAAAGCTATCGCTTCCACCTCGCGGCCGGTGAGTTGGGCGACAATGTTCAGGTTGGTGTAAAGGCCATCTAGGTCTGTTGGGTTAGCGAGCCAAAAAACGGTCAAGCCGAGTTGCTCGAGCTCAGCCACGTATTCCACGGGCGTGATTTCGGCAGCCAGTACCAGGTCAGGTTGCAAGCTGACGATGATCTCGCTGTTCAGGCCTGCATAGGTATCGCCGATGTCGGTGATGCTCAGGGCTTCGGCTGGATAATCCGAGGCGGCGTCGCGTCCCACCACTTGCTCACCAGCGTCGATGGCGAAAAGGATTTCTGTGTTGGAAGGCGCAAGGGAAATGACGTGTTCGGCCGGCGTGGCCAAAGAAACTGTGCGATTTAACCCATCGGTGAGGGAGATCGAGGTGTCGGAGGCTGCGGTGGGCTCGGCCGTGGGGGCGCCGCAGGCGGCCAACAGTGAAGTTATTAACAAAATAGTTCGAAATAGCGTGTTGAACTTCATGGCAAAAAACTCCTATATATCGAAATTAAACAAAAACCCCTGCGTGTTGGCAGGGGAGTGTGAAGAAGCGGGAGCTAAAAGTTCCGGCTTGTGCACCTCCCTTCCGCGAGGATGTGTGCGTGGGCACTTGGGCCGGCGACCTGGCTTGCCGCGCGAGGCGGATCACAGTTGCGGGACAGCGCCGGATTCTCACCGGCTTCGCAGTTTGCCGCTCATTTCGAAGCGGCCACCCATGTGCAATGTTAAAGGACGAGAATGTGATTGTATAGGCAGGCAGGGTTTACGTCAAGCATCAGTGCTGGTGATATTATCTTTTCTCGGTAAAGATCCATGGTTGCGAATCGTGTATATGACTTTGCGGTGATCGGCGGGGGTTTAGTTGGCTTAGCCACGGCGCGGGCATTATTAGCGCGCCATCCAGAAGCCGCATTGATATTGCTGGAAAAAGAAAGTGAAGTAGCTAGTCATCAATCCGGGAGGAATAGCGGGGTGCTGCACTCAGGAATTTATTACAAACGTGGATCTTTGAAAGCAAAGTTAACGGCGCAAGGACGTCAGGCCATGCTGGATCTGTGCCGGGAGCATGCTATTCCTTATCAGCTATGCGGAAAAGTAATTTTGGCTAAAAAGGAAAGGGAAATCTCGCCGCTGGAGCAACTCTACCAACAGGGTTTGGATAACAGCCTGGAAGTTAGTTTGATCGATCAAGACCAACTCAAGGAAGTTGAACCCTACGCTCGAGCTTCGGGAGCCTTATGGGTGCCGCAGGCAGGAATTGTGGATTTCCGACAAGTCGCGCAGTGTTTGGCAGATGATTTGCAGGGGCACGGAGCCGAGCTGAGATTAGGAACGCGCTTGATGGATTTTGAAGATAAAAAAAATGCTATTTTGATGCAAACCTCACGCGGCGATGTGAGGGCGCGGTTCGCGGTCAATTGCGCGGGCCTGTTTAGCGACCGTTTGACCCGCCAATCTGGCATAGATCCTGAATTGCGCATTGTGCCGTTCCGTGGCGAATATTTTCGGTTTAGGCCAGGTGCGCAGCGGCTAGTGCGTGGATTGATCTATCCCTTGGCCGATCCACGCTTTCCTTTTCTTGGGGTGCACCTGACGCGCACTACGGATGGGGAGGTGCTGGCGGGACCCAACGCGGTCTTCAGCTTCAAGCGTGAAGGATATCAAAAGCTCGATTTCAGCATTGGGGATACTTTTGAGTCGCTGAGTTATATAGGTTTCTGGCGCCTGGTGTTGCCCCATTTAAATAGCGGCTTGGGGGAAATGTTTCGATCTTGGAATGTGGGCGCTTTCGCGCGGGCGTTACAGGATATGGTGCCGGAAATCGAAGTGAGTGATTTGGAGCCGGCGCGGGCTGGTGTGCGCGCCCAAGCCGTAGATAAAAACGGCAAATTGGTGGAGGATTTTCGTTTTGCCCGAGGTGAACGTTGGCTACATGTACTCAACGCGCCCTCTCCGGCGGCCACCGCCTCTCTGGCAGTCGGCGAACACGTGGCGGATAAGGTCGAAGAACTCTATGTGTAACTCGGCGCATTCATGTTGACATTCCTAATTATTTATGTCAGAATTCACTTTCTGAATGCTCAAAGGCTATTGTGAAAGAACGTGAATATCGACTTCTTGAAGCTATTTCGGGGGACGAAATGGCCACCCAAGCTAAACTGGCTAATCGCCTGGACATTGCCGTGGGTAGCGTGAATTGGTACATCAAGCGCTTGATTAGCCGCGGTTACCTCAAGGCCACGCGGATGGATCGAACTCGCTTACGCTACAACCTTACTTCAGAAGGTATGGCGGCTTTTACCCACAACGCTACTCAATACATGAAGGATTCGCTGCAGATTTACCGTGATCTGCGCCAGGAAGGCAGTGCCCTAGTCGACAATTTGATCCGCCGAAATATTAGGGAGATTTATCTTGAAGGTAGTGACGAAATTATGGATATCTTGCGTCTCACCTGCATTGAGGCTGGGATCAGCTTACAAACGCAGCCACAGCGCTGGGTGGTAAAACGCAATGGCCGTGGTTATCAATTGAAAGAGAGTAACGGTTAGGCTGGGATGGACGCGCAGAAACGTTGGGATTTATATAACGACTTCACACTCTGGGGGGATATTGATCGGTTCACCAAGCTCCTGGCTCGTTACGAACTATTTAAACTGGTGGCAGATAAACCGGGGGATGTTGTAGAGGGGGGCGTGCTCAAGGGAACCGGGGTTCTTTATTGGGCAAAGTTGATACAGATTTTTAATCCCCAATCGCGACGCAAGGTAGTTGGTTTCGATACATTTCTGGGATATCCCCAAAACAGCTCAAAAAGGCATGATCGACGCGCGGCTAAGGAATTCAAACAAGTGCAGATCCAAGAAGACGAGCAGGTATCGGATCAAGCTATTTTAAAGGTAGCTCAAATGCAAGGACTTAAGCACCGCATAGAGTTAGTGAAGGGTGATGTTTCTACGAGCTTGCCAGACTATATTCAGAAAAACCCAGGTTTCCGGATTGCTTTGCTTAACCTGGACTTTGTGCTCTATGATCCAACCCTCGCCGCGCTCGAGCATCTTTACCCGCGAGTTGTGCCGGGTGGCGTCGTCGCGTTGGATGAGTATGCAGTAGAAAAGGTGGGCGAGTCTGATGCGGTTGACGAATTCTTAAAGAATAAGCATTTTGATCTGCGAACGCTTCCGTGGGCAAAAAGCCCAACCGCATACTTTGTAAAAAATAGTTGAGAGATCCTGTGGAAACGATAACGATTGGTGATACAAAAATTGGTCCCGGGCAACCGGCCTTGATCATAGGTGAAGTAGCCCAGGCGCACGAAGGCAGCCTGGGCATGGCCCACGCTTTTATCGATGCGATTGCACATGCGGGTGCTGACGCAGTTAAGTTTCAAACCCATATCGCCGAGGCGGAAAGTACTCTCGAAGAAAAATTCCGCGTCCCCTTTAGCCAGCAAGATGCCAGCCGGTTTGATTATTGGAAGCGCATGGAGTTTAGCGAAGAGCAATGGGCCGGGTTAGGCAATCATGCCAGGAGAGCAGGACTGTTGTTTTTAAGCTCGCCATTTTCAATCGAAGCGGCTGAATTGTTAGAACGTGTTGAAGTATCGGCGTGGAAAATCGCTTCTGGGGAAGTGACTAATTTTCCCTTGCTAGAACGAATGGCTAAAACGGGCAAAGCGTTTTTGATTTCGGCCGGAATGAGTCCTTGGGCAGAGCAAGATAAGGTAGTTTCCTTTGTTAGGAATTTAGCAGTTCCGTTTGCTCTTTTTCAGTGCACGACGAGTTATCCTTGCCCGCCCGAAGAACTTGGATTGAATGTATTGGAAGAATTACGCAGCCGGTATTCAGTGCCCATTGGGCTCTCCGATCACAGTGGCGAAATCTTTCCCGGTCTTGCCGCAGTTAGTTTAGGTGCAAATATGGTTGAGGTCCACGTGACGTTAAGCCGAGATATGTTTGGACCTGACGTGTCTGCGTCCTTAACACCAGCCGAACTACGGCAATTGGTAGACGGAGTGCGATTTATAGAGAAAGCGCTTCGATTCCCGGTGGATAAGGATAAGGCGGCGAGGCAAAAAGCAGAGTTGCGTCAGTTATTTTTTCATAGTGTGGTGGCCCGGCAGAATTTGGCCGCAGGGACAATTTTGGAAAAAAAACATCTGACTGCAAAGAAGCCGGGAACCGGCATTTTGGCGGAGCGATTGAATGAGCTGGTTGGGCGTAAGCTTGCCCGAAGTTTAAAAAAAGACCAACTTTTGGCAGAAACGGACCTGACCGATGACACGTAAAGTGGACGTGGTGGTAACTGCCCGACCCAGTTATTCCCGAATTAAATCAGCGTTGCGAGCGATCAGAGAACACCCTGGTCTAGAGCTGCAATTAGTTGTAGCCGCCTCCGCGCTGCTAGATCGTTATGGCAGCACCGTGCAATACATTGAAAAAGATGGCTTTGAAATTGCGGCGCGCGTGTTTATTGTGCTGGAAGGGGAAAACCTGATCACCTCTGCCAAATCTACCGGCTTGGGCATTATGGAACTGGCAACTATTTTCGATAACCTGCGGCCTGATGTTGTGGTTACCGTAGCTGATCGGTATGAAACGCTGGCAACTGCAGTAGCTGCTTCGTATATGAACATTCCTCTCGCACACGTGCAGGGCGGAGAAGTTACGGCTTCCATAGATGAGAAAGTGCGGCACGCGGTTAGTAAATTAGCTAATCTGCACTTTGCCTCGACCCAGAAGGCAGCCGAACGGCTTATTCGCATGGGCGAAGAGCCCGCATCTGTATTTGTTACCGGCTGCCCCTCGATAGACTTGGCCGCCGAAGTTCTTCAAAATCCCAAAATGGATTTTGATCCCCTCGAAAAATATGGTGGCGTGGGGCTCACTGCCGATCTATCCGGTGGCTATTTGGTGGTCATGCAACATCCGGTAACCACCCAAATTGCCGAATCCAGAAAACAGATTACCGAAACTTTGGAAGCAGTAGAAGCTCTAGAGATCCCGGTGATGTGGTTCTGGCCAAATGTGGATGCGGGTGCAGATGGAATTTCGCGCGGCATTCGCATCTTTCGGGAAAAAGGGCGTGGAGGCAGAATTCATTATTTCAAGAATATGGAGCCCGAAGATTTCCTGCGCCTCGTTTACAACAGCCGGGCGATTGTCGGAAATTCAAGCGCAGGGATACGGGAGAGCTCGTTTTTAGGTGTTCCCGCGGTGAATATTGGTGACCGGCAGAGTGGCCGTGAACGCGGAAAAAATGTCATTGATGTGCCCTATGAAAGCCATGAGATAGAAAAGGCGATTAGTAAGCAAATTTCTAACGGGCGTTACGAATCAGAACCCATTTACGGGGACGGTCATGCTGGGAAGCGCATTGCCGATCTTTTGGCCAACGTTGAACTGAAGGTAGCAAAGCAAATTAGTTATTAATAGAGGACGTTTGAATAATCAAACTGATCGAGCGCAGCGTATCAAAGCCTTGGCCTTT
>Ga0214473_10012103_pt1 | contig 10127 bp, 6 predicted proteins | sample RVTome_7_FD_203509 | JGI IMG/M metagenome (GOLD analysis project Ga0214473, IMG submission 203509) | Soil microbial communities from uranium-contaminated site in the Upper Colorado River Basin, Wyoming, United States - RVT98D197 | ecosystem: Environmental > Terrestrial > Soil > Contaminated >... | reverse complement strand
GCTCAGCCGGAAGTAATGGTTCTCCTCGCGGGTCGGCACGAGCGTGAGACCGGGATGCTCGCTGCAGCGCCCGTCCACGATCTGCGACTCCTGCTTGAACTCCTCGCACCCCGTGCAGTACAGACCCTCGTACTCGGCCAGGAAGACGTGGTCGGGGCGGCGCTCGCGGATGCGGGTGAGCAGCGTGGTCACGGCCCGGGCGTGGCGCGGCTCCGTGGTGCGGATCCAGTCGTCGTGGCTCGTGGTGAGGCGCTCCCAGTACCCGGCGAAGGTCGCCGCCATGCGATCCACCCAGGCCTGCGGGGTGATCCCCCCCGCGGCGGCGGCCTGGACCACGGACTGGGCGTGCTCGTCCATCCCCATCAGGAAGCGCACGTCGTCCCCGCGCAGGCGGCGCCACCGCGCGATGGCGTCGGCGCCGACCTTCTCGAGGGCGTGCCCCAGGTGCGGGTCGCCGTTCGAGTAGTCGATGGCGGTGGTGAGGTAGAACCTAGCCACGCGGGGCCCCCTTGGGCCCGCCCAGGGCGTCGCCCGCGGCTTCGACCTCCTGCCGCAGCTGTTCCAGCGCCACCACCCGCGTGGTCCCGTCCTCGGCGCGCACCGTCACGCGGTCGCGGAAGATGTCCACCGCGACCACGCGGGCGGGCCCCTGCGCCGTGCGGAGCACCCTGCCTTCCTTGGGGAAGCGCCGCCGGCTCTCCACGTAGAACGCGTGCTCGTAGTGCAGGCAGCAGAGCAGGCGACCGCAGGGCCCCGACACCTGGGACGGGTTGAGGGAAAGCCCCTGGTCCTTGGCGAGCGACAGGCTCACCGGGCGCCCGGCCGGCAGCCAGCTGGCGATGCACAGCTGGCGCCCGCAGCGACCGATGCCGTCGAGGCGCTTCGCTTCGTCGCGGGCCCCGATCTGGCGCAGCTCGATGCGCGTCCGGAACTCGGCGGCCAGGTCCCGCACCAGGGAGCGGAAGTCCACGCGCTCGTCGGCCGTGAAGTAGATCGTGAGCCGGCGCCGGTCCCACTGCCACTCGGCGTCGCTCACCTTCATCTGGAGGCCGTGCCGCCGCACGTGCTCGCGCACGCGGCGGCGCACGTCGTCCTCGGCGGCGCGGAGCTGCTCCGCCCGGGCCAGGTCCTCCGTGCTCGCGGGGCGCAGGATGCGGCGTGCCGGCGGCGCGGCCCCCGCGCCCGGGGCGCCGCCCGCGCCACAGGCGCCGCAGCGCGTGCACTTCGTGCTGGCCGTCTCGCCCACCGCCGACACCCGGCCGAGGTCCTGGCCGCGCTCGACCTCGACGATCACGGGCGACTCGACCGCGGGCGGCTGGTCCGCGCCCCACGCGAAGTATTCTTTGCGATTCCCCTTGAACCGCACTTCCACGACGGCGGTCATCCGCTACTTCTCCCGCAGCACGCCCATCGAGAGGTACTTCTCCTCGCGGCGCCGCAGCAGCTTCTCGACGCGCAGCCGCCGCAGGTCGGCGAGGTGCCGCTTGAGGGCGTCGCCCAGGCGCTGGGCGGTCGTCTCGGGGTCGGCGTGGGCGCCCCCGGAGGGCTCGGGGATGATCTCGTCGATCACCTTCAGCGCCAGCAGGTCCTGGGCCGTGATCTTGAGCGCCTCCGCCGCCCGCTCGCGCTGGCTGGCGTCCTTCCACAGGATCGCCGCGCAGCCCTCGGGCGAGATCACCGAATAGACGGAGTTCTCGAGCATCAGCACCCGGTCGGCCACGCCGATGGCGAGCGCGCCTCCCGATCCGCCCTCGCCGATCACGGCGGTGACGATCGGGGTGGCGAGCGCGGCCATCTCGATCAGATTGCGCGCGATCGCCTCCGCCTGGCCGCGCTCCTCCGCGCCCAGACCGGGGTAGGCGCCCGGGGTATCGACCAGCGTGACCACCGCGGCCCCGAACTTCTGGGCCAGCCGCATCAGGCGCAGCGCCTTGCGGTACCCTTCGGGGTGGGCCATCCCGAAGTTGCGCCGCAGGTTGTCCTTGGTGTCGCGGCCCTTCTGGTGTCCGATCACCATCACCGTGGAGCCGTCGAGCCGGGCCCAGCCGCCGATGATGGCGGGGTCGTCGCGGAACAGCCGGTCGCCGTGCAGCTCGACGAAGTCGGTGAAGACGAGGCGCAGGTAGTCCAGCGTGTACGGCCGCCGCGGATGGCGCGCGACCATCACCCGCTGCATCGGGGAGAGACTGCGGTAGATCTCCGCGCGCAGCTCGGCCAGCTTCTCCTCGAGGGGGGCGATCTGGCGGCTCAGGTCCCCCGCCCGCTCGCCGGTCGCGCGCTTCAGCTCCTCGATCTGGCGCTCCAGCTCGAGGAGCGGGCGCTCGAACTCCAGGGTGTAGGTCGCCATCGGTCAGTCCGCCTTGACGAGATGGACGTGCTCGGCGCCGAGGAGCCCCCGCAGCGCCGTGAGGAGATCGTCGGCCAGGTCGACGCGGAGCGACTGGCTCCGCAGGCGGGCCGTGGTCCCGTTGCCGTCACCCCACGCCACGATCACCGGTGCGGGGCCCGGGTGCGCGGCGCACAGCGCCGCCGCAGACCGGGCCGTGTCGACCGGGGGCGCGTCCGGCGCCGTCCACGATAGCTCGACGGCCACCGCGCCGCTCGGGCGCAGCTCCGCCAGCGGGCGCGCCGCCTCCACGATGAACGGGGCCTGCTCCTCGCCCCGGTCGCGCGGGCTGTAGCTCCCGGTCAGCAGCAGGCAGTCGTCCGGGTGGATCACGGCCGACAACCGCGCCCACGCTTCGGGGAATACGAGGGCTTCGGCCGTGCCGTGGAAGTCCTCGAGTACGAGTCGCGCGTACTCGGCACCGGTCTTCTTCGAGACCTGGCGCTTGACCACCGTCGCGACCGCCGCGATCGCCACCTTGCGGTCGCTCCACTCCCCCAGCGTCGCCGTCGTCCGGTTGCCGAAGATCTCCACCTCGGCGCGGAACTTCTCCAGCGGATGCCCGGAGATGAAGAACCCGAGGACGGCCTTCTCGCGCGTCAGGCGCTCGTGCTCGGTCCAGACGGGAACGTCCGGGATGGGGGAAGAGGGATGGGGGACGGGGGTTTCCTCGCCGAAGAGGGCGACCTGGCCCGCGTCGCGCTCCTGCTGGCGCACCTGGGCCTCGGCGAACGCCGATTCGAGCGCGGCGATCAGCTGCGCGCGGTGCCCGCCGAGCGAGTCGCACGCCCCCGAATCGATCAGCGCCTCCAGCACCCGCTTGTTGCACAGGCGCAGGTCCACCCGGTCGCACAACTCCACCAGCGTGCGGTACGGCCCCTCGGCCTCGCGGGCGGCGAGGATCGAGCGGATCGCCCCTTCGCCGACGTTCTTGATCGCGCCCAGCCCGAAGCGGATGCGCTGGTCCCCCACCACGGTGAACTTGAACCCCGACTCGTTCACGTCCGGGGGGAGCACCTCGAGGCCCAGCTCCCGCGCCTCCCCGATGTAGCGCACCACCTGGTCGGTGTTGCCGATCTCCGACGACAGCAGGGCCGCCATGAACTCAGGGGGGTAGTGCGCCTTGAGCCACGCGGTCTGATAGGACAGGATCGAGTAGGCGACGGCGTGGGACTTGTTGAAGCCGTATCGGCCGAACGTCGCGATCTGCGCCGCGATTTCCTCGATCACCCGGCGGTCGTGCCCCCGCCCGACCGCGCGGTCCACGAACCGCCTCAGCTCCTCCTCGATCAGCTCCTGGATCTTCTTGCCCACCGCCTTGCGGAGCACGTCGGCCTCGGCGAGCGAGTAGCCCGCCAGCACGTTCGCGATCCGCATCACCTGCTCCTGGTAGGTGATCACCCCGTAGGTGGGCTCGAGCACCTCGACGAGGTCCGGGTGTGGATAGCGCACCGCCTCGCGTCCCAGCTTCCGGTTGATGAATACCAGGTGCATGCCGGTGTCGAGCGGGCCGGGGCGGAGCAGGGCGTTGGTGGCGACCAGGTCGTCGAACCGGTCGCACTTCATCTGCCGGAGGCAGTCGGTGGCGAGCGCGGACTCGAACTGGAACACCCCCGCGGTCCGGCCGGAGGAGAGCAGCCGGTACACGGCCGGGTCGGCGAGATCGAGCGCGTCCACGTCCACCGTGACGCCGTGGCGGGCGCGGATCATCGCCACCGCGTCGTGGATCACGGTGAGGGTCTTGAGGCCGAGCAGGTCGATCTTCAGCATCCCCGCCTGCTCGAGCGCCACCATGTCGTACTGCGTGATGATGGCGTCGGCGCCCTGGGGGGCGAGGCACACCGGCACGTAGTCGGACAGCGGCCCGGGGGCGATGACCACGCCGGCGGCATGCACCGAGGCATGGCGCGCCAGCCCCTCGATACGCGAGCCGAGGTCGATGACCTTGCGCACCCGCTCGTCCGTGGCGGCGGCGGCCTTGAGCTCGGGGACCTTCTCGCCGGCCTCCGCGAGGGTGTAGCTGAAGCCCGGGCCCGCCGGGATCAGCTTGGTGAGCCGGTCCACGTCGCCCAGCTCGAGCCGGAGCGTGCGCGCCACGTCGCGGAACGCCGCGCGGGCCTTGAGGGTCCCGAACGTGATGATCTGGCCGACCGAATCCCGCCCGTAGCGCGCCCGCGCGTACTCGAGTACCTCGCCGCGCCGCTCGAAGCAGAAGTCGAGATCGATGTCGGGCATCGAGATCCGGTCGGGGTTGAGGAACCGCTCGAACAGCAGGTCGAACCGCAGCGGATCGACGGTGGTGATCCCCAGCGCGTACGCGACGACCGAGCCGGCCGCCGAGCCCCGTCCCGGCCCGACCGGGATGCCCCGGTCGCGGGCCGCCTTGATCAGGTCGTACACGATCAGGAAGTAGCCCGCGTACCCGGTGCGCGAGATGACGTCGACCTCGTAGGCGAGCCGGTCGGCCACCGCGGCGGGCAGGGGCGACCCGTACCGCGCCTGCGCACCCTCGTGCGCCAGGTGCACCAGCAGGTCGTTGTCGGTCGCGAACTCCGCCGGCCGCGGGTACTGGGGCAGGTAGTAGCGCTTCTCGAAGTCGAGCTCGCACAGCTCCGCGACGCGCGCGGTCTCGGCGATCAGGTCGGGCCGGTCCGGGAAGAGCGCGCGCATCTCGGCTTCGGACTTGACGTAGCTCTCCCGGCCCTCGAACCGGAACCGCTTGGGGTCGTCCAGGTCCTTCCCCGTGCCGATCGCCAGCAGCACGTCGTGCGCTTCCGCGTCGTCGCGGCGCAGGTAGTGGGCGTCGTTGGTGGCCACGACCGGCAGGCCGAGGTCCTGCGCGAGGCGGAACATGCCGTCGCTCACGACGCGCTCCTCGGCGATGCCGTGGCTCTGCACTTCGAGCCAGAAACCGTCGGGCCCGAAGACCCGGGCGAAGTACTCGGCGCTCGCGCGGGCGGCGGCGTAGTTCCCCTGGCGCAGCCACAGCGCGATCTCGCCGGAGAGGCACGCGGCGAGCCCGATCAGGCCCTCGTGGTGCCGCTCCAGCACCTCCCGGTCGATCCGCGGCCGCCGGTAGTAGCCCTCCAGGAACCCGATCGACGACAGCTTGACGAGATTGGCGTATCCTCGGCGGTCGCGGGCGAGGAGCACCAGGTGCGAGTAGGACGCGGGGGCGTCCGGCACCTTCTCGCGCAGGTGTCGGCTGCCGAACGCCAGGTACGCCTCACATCCGATGATCGGCCGGATCTGCCGGGCCCGCGCCTCCTGGTAGAAGGTCAGCGCGCCGTGCAGGTTGCCGTGATCGGTCAGCGCGACGGAGTCCATCCCCAGAGCCTTCACCCGGTCCAGCAGGTCCGGAATGCGGTTCGCCCCGTCGAGGAGGGAGTACTCGGAATGGGTGTGGAGATGGACGAACGTCATGGTCCCGGGGGGCTGGTTCGGGAAGATATCGGCACGCTGGTGCGTTGTCAAAACCCGTTGTGGCACCGTATTTTGCGCCAGTGGCGTGATGTTGATTCCCCTGCACGGTGCAGTCTCACAGCGAACCTCATTCTGCGCGACCACGCGGTCGCGCCGGCTGGCGGGAGAACTGAATGGCTCGACAGCGCAGGATGTGGAGTGGTGTGGCGCCGGTGGCCCTCGCGGGGCTGGTGGCGGCGTGCGGCGACGGCGGCTCGAATCCGGTGCTGCCGGCCTGCACGACGGGCAACTCGTTCGGCGTGGCCCTCGATTCCGGCGAGTACCTGGCGATCGATCCGGCGCCGAACTCGGGGTGCACCCTGTTCGCGGCGAATGCCGGGGCCCAGAGCATCGAGTACCTGGTGGTGCCGCAGGCCGCGACCGGGACCCCGGGGGTCACGACGTCCTTCCGTCTCGCCGGGGATACGGCGATGGTGGCCGCGGTGTTCGCCCAGCGGGTGCGGGGCGGGCCGGCGCTCAACACCCCGGACCGGTTCCACGAGTTCCTGCGCACGGCCGAGCGTGACCGCTCCTGGGGCGGCGTCGCGCCGGCGGGCGAGCCGCGTCCCGGGGGCGAGCCGGAGGCGCCGGCCCTGCGGACCGGGGAGCTCGCGCCGCCCCCGGTCGTCGGCCACCAGCGCGAGTTCAGCGTCTGCGCCACCACCACCTGCGCGCGGTTCGACAAGGTCGGGGCGACGGCGGTAGCCGTGGGTCAGCGCCTCGCGATCTACGTGGATACCCTGGCGCCGGGGGGCGGGCTCAACGCCCAGGACCTGGACACGCTGATCCAGGTGTTCGACACGCGGCTGTACGCGGCGGATACGGCCGCGTTCGGCCGGGAGTCGGACATCGACGCGAACAGCGTCGTCATCGTGCTGATGACGAACGTCGTCAACAAGCTCGTGACCAGCACGCAGTGCCAGAACGAGGGGTTCGTGGCCGGATTCTTCTTCGGCGCGGACATCGATCCCCGCTTCGCCAATGACAGCCGGTTCAACCACGGCGAGGTGTTCTACTCCATCGTCACGGACCCGGCCGGCACGCTGAGTTGTGCGCATTCGCGCGACCAGGTCAAGCGGATCGTGCCCGTCACGTTCGTGCACGAGTTCCAGCACATGATCAGCTACAACCAGCACGCGCTGCTGCGGGGCGGCGACTCCGAGGATCTGTGGCTCAACGAGGCGCTGTCGCACTTCGCGGAAGAGGTGGGCGGCCGGACGTACCTGCCCGGCGACCAGACGGGGTTCTCCCGGTTCCTGACCGGGAACCTGTTCAACGCCTACTCCTACCTCGATACCACCGAGAGCCACTTCCTCCTGGCCGCCGAAGGCATCGGCAGTCTCGCCGAGCGCGGAGCCGGATGGCTGTTCGTGCGGTACCTGGTGGACCAGTTCGCGGCGGACACGAGCCGGGCGGCCCAGAACGCGTTCACGCGGTCGCTCGTCGAGACCGCGCAGCTCGGCGCCGCCAACGTGGCCAACCGCACGGGGCAGCCGTTCGCGCAGACGCTGATCCGGTGGGCCCTCGCCAACTGGGTGTCGGACCTGCCGGCGTTCACCGCGCCGCCCGAGCTCCGGTACCGGAGCTGGGCGTTCCGCGCCACCTTCGCGTCGCTGAACTCCCAGGCCCCGGGCTTCTTCCCGAAGCCCTTCCCGCTCGTGCCGACGGAGTCCGACGGCGGCGGCGTGGACCTGAGCGGCACGCTGCGCGCCGGGTCGGGCGTGTACCACCGGGTGGTCCAGCCGGCGGGCGCGCACGCGTTCACGTTGCAGTTCAGCACCGCGACGGGTGGCCCGCTGCCCGCCACGGCCGGTCCCCGCTTCAACGTGATCCGCATCCGGTGACGGCCGGGCGGGTCGCCGCGACGCTGCTCGCCGCCGCCCTCGCCGGCCCGGCCGCCGCGCAGAGCGAGGGCAGCGTCGTCGCCGCCCTGCCCGGGTCGCCCCGCGCGCAGGCCATGGCTGACGCGGCGGTCGCCCTCGTGGGCGACGCCGCCAGCCTGTTCGCCAACCCGGCCGGCATCGCCACGGTGCGACGCTGGGCGGTGGAGGGCTCGTTCGAATCGCATCTCGAGGGTGCGCGCTACAGCACCGCGGCGTTCGCCGCGCGGTTTGGACGCCTCACCTGGGGCGTGGGCGCGCAGGCCTTCACGTTCGGCGACGAGCCGGAGATCGTGGGGGGGACCCCGACGGGCGCGACGTTCACCGCCGCCGACCTGCTCGCCGCGGGGACGCTGGTGTACCGCTTCGGCCTGATCGCCGTGGGCGCCTCCGCGAAGTACGCCCGCCAGTCCGTGGCGGACTGGTCGGCGGGCGGGTGGGCGGCCGACGTCGGCGTCGCGATGGCCGTGTTCGACATCGCGGCGCTGGGGTTCGCCGTGCAGAATCTCGGGGGCGACCTCGACGCCGACGCCGGCCTCCCGACCCGGACCCGGTTGGGCATGAGTTTCAATCTCACCGACCCGGAGGGCACCGTCCGCGCGCTCACCAGCGTGGAGGGCCGCTGGACGGAAGGCGCGCCCGACGCCTTCCACGCCGGGTTCGAGGCCGGGGTCGTCACGGCGGGCGTCGGGTTGCTCGGCCGGGCGGGGTACGCCACTCCCGGGGACGGCCGGGACGGCTCGCGCTGGAGCGTCGGCGCCGGGCTGTTGCTGGGGCGCTTCCGCGTGGACTACGCCTACCGCGATTTCGACGTCCTCGGCACGGCCACGCACCGCCTCGGCGTGCGGTGGAAGCCATGATGGTCGAGCGCCGCCGGCCTCGCTGGGCCCGCGTGCTGGGCCGGCTGGCGACCGGCGCGGCGATCGTGGTCCCCGTCGGACTCGCGTTGCTCCTGTCGCTGAGCGCCGAGGCCCGGTACCTGGTGCGGGCCGGGTACGAGGAGGCCCGGCTGCTGCTCGCCCGCCGCGACATCGCCACGCTGGTGGCCGACAGCACGACGTCCCCGCCGCTGCGGCAGCGCCTCGCGCTGGTGCTGGCGGCGCGGGCGTACGCACGGGACTCCCTGCGGCTCGGCGTGGGGTCCACCTACACCACGTATGTGGACGTCGGTCGCGACACCCTGCTGCTCGTGCTGTCGGCCGCGCGGCGGGACAAGCTGCGCGAGTACACGTGGTCCTACCCGATCGTCGGCGTGGTGCCCTACAAGGGGTTCTTCGATGCGAAGGCGGCGCGGCGCGCCGCCGACGGGCTCGCGGCGCGGGGCTACGACATCCACCTGCGGCCATCCGGGGCGTTCTCCACCCTGGGCTACTTCTCCGATCCGCTGCTCTCGACGGTCGTCGAACGGGACACGATGGAGCTCGTGGCGACCGTGCTGCACGAGCTGGCGCACAACACGCTCTACGTGCGGAGCCGCACCGCGTTCAACGAGAGCTTCGCGAGCTTCGTGGGATACCGGGGGGCGGAGGCGTTCTTCCGGTCGCGCGGCGACACCATCGACGCGGCCCGGGCGGCGGCGCGCTGGCGCGATGAGCGCACGCTGGACGTCTTCTACGCGGAGCTGGCCCGGCGGCTCGATTCCGCGTACGCGGAGCCGCTCGATGCGGGGGCGCTGGCGGACGCGCGCGCGGTGCTGTTCGGGTGGGCCCGCGATCAGCTCACGGGACCGGTGGGGCAGGCGCTCGAGACCTACGACTGGCGGTGGTTCGCGGACGCCCCGCTCAACAACGCCGTGGTGATCGCCCAGCGGCTGTACCGGCAGGGACTCAACCAGTTCGAGGAGACGTATCTGCGGCACAACGCCGACCTCGTCGAGACCATGCGCACGATCCAGGTGCGGGTGCTCACCGAGCCGGGCCGCGACCCGTACGAGGCCCTGTATTCCAGCGGGAGCCCGGGCGCGGCGCCCTGACGCACATGCTGCCCGGGTGCCTCCCCCTGCTGGTCGCGGGCGCGCTCCAGGCGCTCGACGCGCGGCCGGACACCGTCCGGATCCCTCGCGCCGCGATCACCGACGCCATGCGTGAGGAACAGGGCTACGAGCGACGCGAGCCCACCAATCAGACGCGGCTGCAGACTCGCGTGCTGCTCCGCCTGGGGGGTGCCATCCGGGCCGCGCATCCCGAGGGCGCTGTCCTGTTCATCGACTACGAGGACTGGTTCCGGGCGTACCTCGACGCGTTGGGGCTGCGGGAGGACGAGGCGCCGCTCTCGGTGCGGCTGACCCATGAACACCAGTACGACATCGTCGTGGACGGGCGGGCGGACGTCGTCGTGGAGCGGGTCCCCGCCGGCGTGCCCCTGGCGCTGGCGCTCAACGTGCTGTGGCGCTCACGGCG
>Ga0214473_10012102_pt1 | contig 10127 bp, 10 predicted proteins | sample RVTome_7_FD_203509 | JGI IMG/M metagenome (GOLD analysis project Ga0214473, IMG submission 203509) | Soil microbial communities from uranium-contaminated site in the Upper Colorado River Basin, Wyoming, United States - RVT98D197 | ecosystem: Environmental > Terrestrial > Soil > Contaminated >... | reverse complement strand
AATTTGCTCAGCTTGACTCTGCCGGCTTTGATCAGGAACATCTGGTCGGCTTTTTCACCCTGGGAAAAGATCACATCTCCTTCACGGTAAACCTTGCGGATGGCGCAGGCAGCAAGCGCTTGCCGCTCCTCCGGGCTCAGGCTTTCAAAGATCCAGACGCTCCCGATGCAGGCCGGCACCAAATCGAATTTGTCCCCGAATATCTGCTTGCACTGACATCCCATGCCGGCTCTCTCCTGCAACGAGAAAAAGGGGCATCCCCGCGAGGTTCAAATAGGACCATCCCGCTTCACTAAAATCTCCTCGCCGATTTCCGCAACCGTCCGGCACCCGGTCACACTCATGATCCGGCGCAGCTCGGCCGTCAGCACATTTACCATCTCGGTAACGCCCTGGCTTCCGTCGGCGGCCAGCCCCATCAGCAGAACCCAGCCGACGAGCACTGCATCCGCGCCCAGGGCCAGCGCCTTCATCACGTCCGAGCCCCTGCGGAATCCGCTGTCAACGAAGATCGGCATTTTGTCTCCGATGATTCTCTTGATCTCCGGTAGCACTTCCAGCGGATGGGCCGCATAGTCGATCACCGAGCCCCCATGGTTGGAAACAACGATCCCTCCCGCGCCCACGTCCACCGCTTTCTTTGCATCCTCGACGCTCAGGACCCCCTTGACGATGAAAGGGCGGCGGGTAGATTTGACCAGCTTCCCAAGTTCCCCTACGGTCCTCGGCCCCATGGCCTTGGGAGCAAAGACCTTGTCCCCCCGTTTGCCCCCGTAAAAGAAGTCGATGTCCGTCCCGACGGCGATTGCCCCTCCCTCCTCCGCCTCCTTTAGTTCCCGGATCATGGCCTCCATGTCCTGGTATGGCTTGACGATCCGGACCGTAGGCACCCCGGTCTGCAGCACCTCCTTCACCTGCTCGGAGGAGGCGATCCCGATCCACATCAAGGAGCCGCTCTCCCTGATCCCGGAGGCAATTTTCTCCAGCGGCTTTTCCGTGATATCGACCATGCCGGAGAAGGCACCGCTCAGAATCGGGGTCGAAAACCGGTGATTGAAGAGGGTGACCTCCGTTGAAGCTTCGCGGGAGTCGATCATCCGGAATTTGAAGCCGAATCGCTCAAAATACGAATGATTGAAACGGCTGACAAAATTCGTTTCAGCGCCTTCCCTGAGCGAGCTTCCTTCCTGCGTACAGTAGTTTTTCAGAATCCCTTTGCTCTTCAAATTCGCTTCGGCTTTAGCAAGCAGCTCCCGATACTCCATTTTCCCCTCCTGATGGGCCATATTCTGGCCGTAAAATATGAGCTTTGCAACAGTGAAAGGTAACTCGACGCATCCAGAATCCAATTTAAGCATAGATCAGTGGCGGGCCTTGTGCGGTAGCATCCGCTACAAAATATGAGAAAAAGGGGAGGAACATGGCCCAAAACCTACCCAGGTGGCAAAATACCAGAAATTGGCCATCGCCCTGAACGGAAATCCAAGATTTGTATCCGCAAGGTTGAATTCCCATTCAATAATCAAAGCTGACCACGCCGTCGGCCGTGACCACGATGATCGTTTTTTTGGCATCCCGGACGATGAGAGTGAAATCGGCGTACGTCCTGCCGTTGATGACCAGGCCCGTCAACTCATTCCCGTCGGATAAAACCTGGCACCCGTGGTAACTCTCCACTACCTCTTTGACGAAAGCCAATCGTTGCCCCGTGACCTTCTCGCCCCGCTCCACCATGATTCGCTTCTGGGCCGACCCCGAACCCTGGGCCCAAATTTCGGCGGCCCCCGGGACTGCCCAAAATAGAACGAGCGCTGTAACGGGTATCCACTTTTTCATCCTTTCCCCCTTTTCCCCGTTTGTTTTCTGCCCCCTCGGGGATTCCCCTCCCCGGCAAAATTCACTCTCCCTCTTTCTCACCTTTGACATCGGCATGGTGTTTGATGACCAGCGCCTTGACCATGAAAATCACTCCCTCCGCGATGTTGGTAGCATGGTCAGCGATCCGCTCCAGGCAACGGCTTACGATAATCAGGTGCACCGCCCGGGTGATCGTCTTGGAGTCGGCCATCATGTAGGTGAGCAGTTCCCGAAAAACTTGATCGTTCAAGCCGTCGACTTGATCATCCCGCTCGCAGACCGAACGGGCCAGCTGCGCATCCCCATTTACAAAAGCGTCCAGTACGTCTCTGACCATGGATTGAGTAATCTCGGCCATCCGCGGGATGTCCATGTACGGCTTGAGCTGCGGCTCCTGATTCAGGGAAATGACCCGCTCGGCGATGTTGACGGCCTGGTCGCCGATCCGCTCCAGTTCGGTATTGATCCTCATGGCGGATGTGATGAAACGCAAATCTGCGGCCATGGGTTGATGAAGGGCCAGGAGTTTCAGGCACATCTCATCAATCCGCAGTTCCATCTGGTTAATCTTTTCATCCGCCCCGATGGTCTTTTCGGCCAGGGGAGTATCCCTTTTTACGAGCGCCTCGACCGCATTGCTGATCGCCCGCTCGGCCAATCCGGCCATCTGTAGCAGGCTCTCCTTCAACTTATTCAGTTCCTGCTGAAAATGGGTTTCCATGTTTCCTCCTTGTCGCCCCACAGAGAGCACTGAGAATTCATCAATACGCCAGGGAGTATCTCTGTCCTGGTAAGGTTCAAACTCTTTAAATTTCGTAAAGATCTTTTCTAAACTTTAGGCATTTTAGGCACTTTCTTTGGTTGCGACTCTGCCGCGCTCTGTACCCTGTGGTTCCATTCTAACCGAATTTTCCGCTGATATAATCTTCGGTTCGTTTGTCTTTGGGGCGGGTAAAGATCTGATCGGCCGGGCCTTCTTCGACAACCTCTCCGCCCATAAAAAAACCGACCCGATCGGCCACCCGGGAGGCCTGCTGGATGTTATGCGGTACAAGGATCACCGTGTATTTTTCCTTCAGTTCGGTCAGCGATCTCTCCACGCTGGCTGTCGAAATGGGGTCCAGCCCGGAACAGGGCTCGTCAAGCATGATAACTTCTGGTTCCAGAGCCAGAACCCGGGCGATACAAAGCCTCTGCTGCTGTCCCCCCGAAAGGCGCAGGGCCGAGCTGGATAAGCGGTCCTTCACTTCCTCCCATAAGACCGAGGACCGCAGCGCCTTTTCCACGACCTCCTCCAGGCGCCGCCTCTGGCCAAGCCCTTTGAGGCGCGGGCCATAGGCCACGTTTTCGAAGATCGAGAGCGGAAGGGGGGTTGGCAGGTCGAAGACCATCCCGACCCTCCGGCGCAACTCGGGCAGGGAAATTTGTGCATCATATATTTCCTGGTCGTCGATGTAAATATGGCCGGTGTGGTTCGTCCCGTAGATGAGATCGGTTAGACGGTTCATGCTCTTGAGCAGGGTGGTTTTTCCACTCCGTGCCGGCCCCAGGACGGCAAATATCTGCCGGGGCCGGATTTGCAGGTTGATGTCTTTCAGCGCCATGACGTCCCCGTAGAGAAAATGGAAATGGTCCAGACCGATCTTGGCTTTTTCGGGCATGAGCGGCTATCCCCCCACTTTCCGGACGTAGCGCCAGAGCAGCCAGTTGGCCAGAGTGTTAATCGCCAGGATCATCAGGATCAAGGCCGCTCCCGTGGCATAGGCCTTCTCCATGGAAATCCCCTCCCGGGCCAGAATATAAAAATGAACGGACATCGTCCGCGTCGGGGAAAACAAGGAAGTGGGCATTAGGAGGGAAGATCCGGCGGTCAGGATAATGGCCGCGGTCTCCCCCACGCTCCGGCCGACCCCGAGGAGAACTCCCGTGAAAATCCCCGGAATGGCATTGGGTAAAATCACCCGGGCGACGGTCTGCCAGCGGGTCCCCCCCAGGGCGAAACTCACTTCCCGGTAAGAATAGGGAATAGCCTTGATGGCCTCTTCCGCCGTGCAAATGATCGTCGGCAAGATCATGGTCGCGAGGGTAAGGCCGCCGGAGAGAACCGACCAGCCCATCCGCAGTAGGATGACGAAAAAGACGAAACCAAAGAGGCCAAATATGATGGAGGGGACGCCGGCCAGGCAATCCGTGCCGAACCGGATGATCCGGCTGAGCCGCCCTTCCCGGGTGTATTCCCTGAGGTAGACAGCCGTTCCCACGCCCAGAGGGGTGGCGATGACAATGGCGACTGCGGTCAAAGCCAGGGTGCCGATGATGGTCGAAAAGATCCCCCCGGTTCGCCCCATCTGCCGGGGTGTATCCAGGAAGAAATTCAGACTGAGCAGGGGCAATCCTTCGATCAACACCTGTAACAGGATCCAGATCATGACTGCCAGGGTGGAAAAGGCAGCCGCCCATACCATTCCCTTGGCGACTTTTTGGCTGGTATGCCGGGAGATCATCAAGGTCAGGTCCGTCTCCTCCCGGAGATAAATAGGGCCAGCGTGTTCAGGCCCATGGTGATAAAAAATAGGACCACGCCGGTGGCAAAAAGCGCCTGGCGGTGGTCACCGGTGGCATAGCCCATCTCGATCCCGATGTTGGTCGTCAAGGTACGGGTGCTGTCCAGGATGGAGTTGGGCATTTGTACGGCATTTCCCAGGATCATGATCATGGCCATCGTTTCCCCAATGGCCCTTCCCATTCCCAGGATGACGCTGGCCACGATTCCAGACCGCGACGCCGGCAGCAAAACGCGCCAGATCGTTTGCCAGTGGGTGGCGCCCAGGGAAAGGGCGCCTTCTTTAAAGGTCCGGGGTAAAGCCCGTAAGGAATCTTCGGAAATGCTGATAATCGTCGGCAAAATCATGATCCCCAAAACCAGCGACCCGGCTAGGACACTCAACCCCGGGCCGCCCATGGTATTCCGGATCAACGGCACAAGCACGATCAAGCCCCAAAAACCGTAGATCACCGACGGGATCGCGGCCAGAAGCTGAATCGTAGGCCGCAGGACGAGGCTGACCGATGGGTGCGTCAGTTCACACAAAAACACGGCGCAGGCCACACCCAAGGGGACGCCCACGATCAACGCGCCCAGGGTCACCCAGAAAGAGCCCACGATCATCGGGAAAATGCCAAAAGATCCCTGACTGGGAAACCAGCGTTCTCCCAGGAGAAATGTGCGAGCCCCTGTCCTCCAGATGAGCGGCACGCCCTCTTCGAAGATGAAAAAGGCGATCAACGCCAGTATCGAAATCGACGAGAAAGCAACGAGGAAGAACCCTTTTTCGAATATTTTTTCTTTAGACATTTTTCGGACGCTAAGATCCTTTGGGAGAATCGGCGATCGTGGCTACGCTGACCAATCCTTCCTGGACGAGCAATTTCTGACCTTCCGGACTCAGGATATATTCGAGGAAATTCTTGGCCAGTCCTTGCGGGTCGGCCTTGAACACGAACAGGAAAGGACGGACGAACGTGTAGCGGTGCTTCTTGATATTCTCCACGTTTGCTTCGACGCTGTCGATCTTCAAGGCTTTTACCCGGTCATTCACCAGACCCAGAGAAATATACCCAATGGCATTGGGGTCATCAGCGACGACCTGCCGGATCGCCCCGTTGGAGTCCTGGACCAACGCCGCCAGGCTGATCTCCGTTTTCCCCATGATCAAGTGCTGAAAGGATTCCCGGGTTCCCGACCCTTCTTCCCGGGTTACCAGCGTGATGGGATGGTTTCGCCCCCCGGCTTCACTCCAATTGGTCAGCTGGCGCGAAAAAATTCTTTTGATTTGATCGATGCTCAAATCGGTAAGCGGGTTGCCCGGGTGGATGATGATGGCGATGGCGTCATACGCGATGGGGACCCCGATCAGGTCGCGCTCCTCGGGCATCAATGCCCGCGAGGACATACCCACCTGGGCGGCTTCGGTCCGCACCGCCTGGATTCCCGCGCTGGACCCTCCCCCCTGTACGTATATTTTCTCCTGGGAATGACCCGCCATATATTCTTCCGCCAAGACCTCGGCAAAGGGTTGTACCGACGTGGACCCCGCCACAGTCAAACCACCCTGTGGTTTTAGGCAGCCGGCTGGAAAGGCGGTGAGAAGGAAAAAGGCGCAGGCGCAGACCCAATTCAGCGGATTCCTGATTCCCATCTCATCACCCGTATCTTCCGGTAATGTAATTTTCGGTCCGCTGATCCTTGGGCCGGGTGAAGATATCCGCGCTCGAACCATATTCCAAAAGCTCACCGAGCAAAAAGAAACCCACCCAGTCGGCTGCCCGCGCCGCCTGCTGCATGTTGTGGGTGACGATGACGATCGTGTAATCCCGCTTCAACTCCTGCATCAATTCTTCGATCCGTAGAGTGGCGATCGGGTCGAGCGCCGAGCAGAGCTCGTCCATGAGAATGACTTCCGGCTGGATGGCCAGGACCCTGGCAATACAGAGGCGCTGCTGCTGGCCGAGAGAAAGCTCGGTGGCCGGGTGCTGGAGATGATCCACCACCTCCTCCCACAGGGCGGCTCCCTTAAGACTTTTTTCCACGATTTCGTAGAGCCGGGATGTGCGATGAGTTCCCAATACTTTAGGGCCGAAGGCGACGTTCTCCAATATCGACTTGGGGAAGGGATTCGGCCGTTGGAAGACCATCCCCACCCGATGCCGGAGGTTTACGGCATTGACGTTTGGCGCGTAAATGTCTTCCCCGTCCAAGAGAATTGAGCCGGTAAGGCGCGTGCGCGGTATAAGCTCGTTCATCCGGTTGAGGGTCCGGAGGAAGGTGGACTTGCCGCAGCCCGAGGGCCCGATGAGCGCAGTGATCTGTCTCTCTTTGATCTCGAGGTTGATATTCTTTAAGGCCTGGAAAGATCCATAAAAAAAATCCACGCCTTCGGCTTTCATCTTTATTTGGTGACCAATATTGCCCATGGGAAATGATATCATTACTCGAAAAAGGGCAATTGATCAAGGACATTAATTATCTTGCCCACCCCCAGTTTTCCCCCACCAAGATTTCCCGGCGGGGAGAGCGATGGATGAGGAATCCCGGCGGGAAATGATTTTCCCGGTGGCATCCGGTGTCTTTCCACAAAGGAAGGCGGGATCGAAGGGCTGCCGAGAAACCTCGGCTGAAGCCCGCCTGCTCTAAAGGGGAACCAGCGCCTTGGAGTCCGAAGGAATCGCCCTCCCCGCTGGGCCCGGGACTTCGCGCAAAACTGGGGGTGGGCAAGCATTAATTATCCCTGAAATAGTCTCAGGAAAAAACCAGACTCGCCCCCTTTCGCTTCTCCCATAATTTACAAGACGGGTTCATAATTCCAGCCTGTTAACGACCTCAAAATTTATAGGTAATCCACGTGGTGAAATAATCCACGTCCTGGCTCGGTCCTGTTTCCTGGAGAAACTCGCCGGCAAAAAAGTGGGCATAAATGGCAAAGAAGGTAATGTGCCGGTCGATGTTCCATTGCAGTTGAGCCTGTGGTTGACTCCCGATGTATCGAGCCGTGCTGTTCCTGCCGGATCGGACAAGAACAACTGCGTTGTTGTAAATCCCGTCGTGTATGCTCTCGCGCCAGAAGAAATCCCAGTTAACTGAAAGAGTAAGACGGTCTGTAAAATGAAGGTCAACGCAAGGGTTCAGGTCGATGTGGTTGACCGGGCCAATCAGGTTGTCTTCGCTGAAATAAGACCCCTTCGGGAAGAGGGGGTTGAAGGTCTGGAGGTCTGGATTGTTCGGATCCCCGTCGCCGCTGGTGATGTTTGCCTTCAGGCCGAGGCGTGGGTGAAAAGGGAGAGAGTAAAAGGTGTACCCGGTATCGGATGCGGCCGTCCATGCCCGGATATCGCCGTTGCCGAATCTTCCCCACTGGTAAATAAATTCGAAGTTGTATTCGATGGGCTTGGCGGTCCGCCACAGCCGGGTTCCCACCGAATGCCGGGTTTCGCTGGCGCTCTCCTGGTCGAAGCTCGCTTCCCGGTTATAATACCCGACATAATACAGGTCCATGCTCGCTTTAGGAATTACTGACAAGGGGAATACTGAATACACACCCCATAGGGCCCGGTCATTGTCCGACCCGTCGTCGAAGACATAGCGGTTCGTTTCTACCGGCCGGGTCGCGAAACCGTCCACTTGAATATCTCCCGTACGCACGATGGCGCGGAAGCCGTCAAAACTTTGCCGCACGTTCGGCCCTTCCCGGACCGAAATGATCCGCTGTGAGCCAAAGGCCAGCTCCTGACGGCCTGAACGAAGGACAAACGAGCCATCCCCCGCTAAATTGAACTTCACGTCGACGAACGCCTGGTGCAAGTCGACCTCGTCCTGGTCGGCCGGGCGCGGTCCGCCCTCGCGGCCGTTTTCCAGGCTGCTCTGTAGCTGGGTAAACAGGCGCAGATGCTCCCCCATGTGGAGGTCAGCATGGAGAAAGTAGCGCTGGAGGAGATAGCCAGATGAGGGGGGTCCTGCTCCCCAGTTCGGGTTGTTAAAGTATTCGAACCGTTCCCGCGCTTCGCCGCCGAGGGAGAGATACCAGCTGCCTGGCGCATTGAGCGGCATGTATTTGATAGGGTCCCAGAACCCGGTACGGCGGGCGGGCTCGCGCAGATAACGATAATCCTCATCGGCACGGTTAAGTTGATACGGAGGTGGCGAGGCGAGCGTTTCCGCCCCGGCGGATGCCGGGCCCAGTCTGATCAGCATCATAATGACGATGCCGCAAAGGCTGGTGCTCAGGTGGCGAGCTGCCATCGGCATCTTTCCTCTGTCGGTAGGCATCGATGTCGATATGTCGGAAATCGTAACTGTTTAGCCATATGAAAAATAAAGTTCAAAAATTACGAGGAACCCGCGGAAATCCCCCTTTATCCCCCTTTTTTCAAAGGGGGAAATTTTAATCTCCTCCCTTTATTAAAGGGAGGGTGGGAGGGATTTTAAATGGGTAAACAGTTACCGGAAATCGCTATTTGCGTTTGATAAATGTCCCCTTCTCGTACTCCTCGAAGGCGATCCGCAACTCCTCCTGGGTGTTCATGACGATGGGGCCATACCACGCGACCGGCTCGCCGATGGGCTGTCCCGATACCAGGAGAAAGCGGACCGGCCTCTCCTGGCTGGTAATGACCACTTCATCGCCATCCTCATATAGAATGAGACTCTCGGCACTGCAGGCGCACGGCCGCTTCATGTCGAAATAGTTGTCCCCCACCACTTCGTGGGCAAAGGCGTTCCGCTCCGGGTCGAAATATCCCTCCCCGTCCACCACGTAGGCGAAAACCTTGTGCCCTCGTCTGATCGGGTGACTAAAGGTCGTTTCCGGCGGCACCGCCACGTCGAGATAATTGGGATCGACGACGACGTCCCGCACCGGCCCTTTTGCCCCGCCGACCTCGCCGCAGATGACCTTCACCCGGACGTCGCCCTTGAGGGCCACCTCCGGGATTTCCCCGCTTACGATCCCGCGATAGCGGGGATCCATCATCTTGTGGGAGGCGGGGAGGTTCGCCCAGAACTGGAAGCCCCACATAAGGCCGTCTTTGTCACCCTTGGGCATTTCCTGGTGGATGATACCGCTGCCGGCGGTCATCCACTGCACGTCGCCAGTGGCGATGACCCCCTTGTTCCCCATGCTATCCCCGTGCTCCACCCTGCCGTGGATGACGTAGGTGATCGTCTCGATCCCCCGGTGCGGGTGCCAGGGAAACCCCTTTAGATAATCCTGGGGACGATTCGAATGAAAGTCGTCCAGCATGAGGAAGGGGTCGAACAGGGGGACCTGGTGGTAGCCGAAGGCCCGTTTCAAATGAACGCCCGCCCCTTCGATGGTCGGCTTGCTTTTCCAGACTTTGCTGATCTTTCGTACGGTTTTCATCTTTTCCTCCAAGTGCAATATGATTTTCAGAAGGCGAAGCAATCACAGCCGATTCCCCAGAACCGAGACTCCTTCGGCAGCCAGATCTGTTTGTGGGAATGACCGACGCATTCGTTATGCAGCGTCGCGGGAGTCGCGGCACCGCGGTGGTAGCCGCCGTAGGAGCCCACCGGCGACCAGCCGGGACTCACCGGCAAAGGTGGAGGCGCGAGACTGCCGAATTCCGCCGCACCGTATACCACTTTCCCGCCGACAATAGTGAGAACGGATTCGATCCGTTTGATCTCCTCTTCCGGGACCGTGAAGTAGTCCGCGGAGAGAACTGCCAGGTCGGCAAGCTGCCCCGGCGAAAGG
>Ga0214473_10012101_pt1 | contig 10127 bp, 9 predicted proteins | sample RVTome_7_FD_203509 | JGI IMG/M metagenome (GOLD analysis project Ga0214473, IMG submission 203509) | Soil microbial communities from uranium-contaminated site in the Upper Colorado River Basin, Wyoming, United States - RVT98D197 | ecosystem: Environmental > Terrestrial > Soil > Contaminated >... | reverse complement strand
ACGCGACGAGTACCGGATAGACGACCCGCTGCACGAGCGACCAGCGGGACATGACCACCGCGAGCAGGAACCCGATCCCGGCGCCCGCGAGGAACCCCAGCACCGTCTCCTTCACGGTGGTCCACGTGAGCGAGCCAAGGGTCCCCCAGTCGTCGGCGATCGAGCGCAGGGAGTCCCCCGGCGAGGGCACGACCCACGGCTGGACGTCGAAGATCCGGATCATGAGATCCCACACGACGAACACGCCGACGACCGCCGCGACCGGGGTCGCGAGTCGCCCGGCGCGGCGCCAGCCACTCACGCCGCACCTTGCCCGTAGAGGAAGCCCAGGATCCGTCGTTTCACGTCCATGAACGCCGACGCGGTGAGGGTCTCGAGGCCCCGGGGACGTGGGATCGGCACGACGATCTCGGTCGCGATCCGCCCGGGACGCGGGGACATCACGAGGACCCGATCGGCGAGGAAGATGGCCTCGTCCACGTCGTGCGTCACGAACAGCACCGTGCGATCGAGCTCACCCCAGACGTCGAGGAGCCACTGCTGCATCTCAAGCCGTGTCTGCGAGTCCAACGCGCCGAACGGCTCGTCGAGCAGCAGCACGTCCCGGTGCACCGCGAGCGTGCGCATGAGCGCCACGCGCTGGCGCATCCCGCCCGAGAGCGCATGCGGGTAGTGGTCGAGGAACCCCCTCAGGCCGTAGCGCTCGCCGAGCGCTCGGGCCTCGGCCTCGTCCCGCTCGCTCGCCCCGCGGGCGAGAGCCGCGCCGAGCACGATGTTGCCGACGACCGTCCGCCAGGGCACGAGCAGGTCGTTCTGGAACATATAGCCGACGTGCCCCGTCGAGCCCGTGACGTCCCGCCCGTCGATCTCGACGCGGCCGCCGGTCGGCGTGAGCAGCCCCGAGATCACGTTGAACAGCGTGCTCTTCCCGCACCCGGACGGCCCGACGATCGAGACGAACTCGCCGGCCCGGACCTCGAGCGCGGCGTCCTGCAGTGCGAGCGTGTCGTCGAAGCGGAAGGTGATGCCCTCCGCGATGAGCTTCGGCGCCGAACCCACGGGCCGGAGTCTATGGCCTCCGGGATCTGGAGCCCGACCGCCAGATCAGCAGACGGCGTTCAGGAACAGGTACGGGTTCACGGCGTCGCCGTTGCCCGGGTGGTACTCGAAGTGGTCGTGGGGTCCGGACGCGTTCCCCGTGCTGCCGACGTACCCGATGATGTCGCCGGCCTGCACCGGCCCGAGCAGCCCGTGCGCGGACAGGTGCGCGTTGTACACGTAGCCGCTTTCCCCGTACACCTTGACCGCGAGGCCGCCGAGCCAGTTGTCGGCCGTCACCGCCGTGCCGTCGAAGGGGGCGCGGATCGCCGTGCCCTCGGGAGCGAAGATGTCGATCCCCTGGTGCAGGTGGAAGCCCCCGCCCCAGCGCGGCGCGTGCCAGTTGTCCGAGTACGCCCTCGGTTCGTCCACAGGGCAGACGCGCAGCACGCCGTCGAGCGCGATCGTCACGTCGCCGAAGGCCCGGCCGCGCCAGCCGGACAGCCGCGACGAGACGAGGAGCTCGGCGATCGCCATCTCGGCATAGAGGTCCTTCGTGGTCCGGCGGACCTCGCGCATCCCGCCCTGGATCTGGGTCTGGCGTTCCTGGAACTGGACCGACTGTTCCAGGACCTCGGCCTCGCTCGCTCGGATCTCGCCCTGGGCCAGGTCGATCCGGTGGAGCTCCCGTCGCGCACTGGCGATGAGCTGGTCCGCTTCGAGCGCGATCGCAGGGTCGGCCGCCGCGTCCGCGATCGTGGCGGACGACCGGATCGCCTCGATCAGCTCGGCTCGCACGAGTCGCTCCTGGGTCTGGAGCTGGAACATCGTCTGGCGCAGCCCCGCGAGCAGCTCGCGCGCCTCGACCACGCCCCGACCTCCCTCACCCTGCTGGTCGAGGAGCTCGGTCGCGAGCTCGTCGTTCGCGTGGATCGCCCGACTCACGATGCGGAGCGGAGCGCGGAGATCCGCGAGCGAGGTCGGGACCTCGGGTCGGCCGGGCAAGTGGCCGGCGGTCACGATCTCCATCGAGAGCGCCGACCGGCGATCGAGCTCGCGCCGACGCTCCAGCAGCTGCGTATCGGCGGCCGCGAGGACGTCGTGCAGGTCCGACAGCTCGGTCCCGACGCTCGCCACGCGATCCTCGAGGCCGTCGAGGACGCGGCTCACGAGCTCGATCTCGACACCGATCTGGTCGAGGGCTCCGTGCGCAGCGATGAGTCGCGTGTCGGGGCGGATCCCAGCGAAGCCGGCGACGGAACCCCCGAGGACGAGCCCGACGGCGAGCACGGCCGGGAGCGCGAGGCGCAGCCGCCGCCGCGCCCTCAGCTCATCTCGTCGACGCGCAGGATGCCGCCCGTAGCGTCCACGTCGGCGCTGCACACGAACCCCCAGCTCTGACCGGGCTGCCAGTCCTGCTTGTTGTCCATGCCCGTCGCGAGCAATCTGCCCTCGGCGTCGAGGAACGAGCAGCCGAGCTGCGCGTACGAGATGACCTCGCCGCTGGTGTTCTCGGCGATACCGATCAGATCGCTGTACCCGTACGAGTGCGCGAGCCGCACGTCGTAGATCTCGACCAGACCCTCGAAGCCCGTGATCTCGACGGTGATCTCCTTGCCGTTCGGCACGTACTCGGTCACGGTCTCGGTGACGGTCACGGTCTCGGTCTCGACGATCGTGCGGACCTTGCTCGCCTCCAGCTCGGCGACCTTCCCCTGCAGCTTCGCGAGCCGCGCGCTGAGGCTTACTTTCCGAGCTTCGGCGGCCGTGAGGAGGTCGGTCGTCTCGGCGCCCTCGGCGCGCAGGGCCGCGACGTCGGCGGCCAGCCGGTCGGCGTCACCGCGCGCGTCCACGATCCCCACGGCCGCGACCCCGGCGGCCGAAGCCGACACGAGGAGCGCGACCGTCCACGCGAGCCACCGGCTCCGGAGCACGCGACGCGTCCGGCCAGGCTTGCGGACCGGCGCCTCACGCTCGCCCACCGCGAGATCCTGCGCGCGGAGGTCCTTGCTCACCAAGAGCAGCCCCATCCCGGGGATCATGGGATCGGGGGCGTTCGGTGGCGCTTCGAACGTTGCCCTCATGCCTCCGAGACTGGCAGGGTGCCCTCGGCGCGGGGGGAGTCGAGCAGCCCACCGCGACCGGGCCGTAGGTCCCTGAGCGGAGGGTGGCCTAGGGCGATGGTGCCTGGGGCACAGGCACGCTCAGGCCGCCGCCCGCAGGGCCTCGAGCGCGGCGGCATCGCTCGCGAAGAGCGCGCGCACCGACGAGCCCTCCACGGGCAAGACGGCGGCTGCCTGGCCGTCGGGCGACCCCGCGATCCACTCGCGCATCGCATCGGCGAACGCCGAGGCGTCCTCGGCCGAGTCCCACACTGTCGAGAGCACGACGGCGACCTGCTCGCCGTCGGTCCATGCCCGGTAGACGCCACCGTCCCAACCGGCGGCGGCGTCCTCGGCGGTGCCGGTCTCGAGCCGCAGGTCGAGCGCCAACAGCAACCACGCCTCGCCGACCTCCTGCACGTCGAGGTCCTCCCACCCGCTCCCGAGCGCCGGCGCCAGATCCGTCACATCGACCGGCGTCGGCACGTCGTTCGGGTACCGCTCGGGGTGCAGGATCTGCTCGGTCGAGACCGGAAGGTCCCGGAACGCCTCGTCGATCGCATCGACGCCACCCTCGTTCGAGAGCGCCGTGACGAACGTCTGCCCCGCCACGTAGGGCCAGACCTGCTGGCGCTCGACGAACGGGGCGACCTCGGCCTGCTCCCCGCCGCCAGCCTCCCCGAGGCTCAGTTGCTCCTCAGGCGTCAGGTACCGGAAGGCGTACGCGGTCATGAAGTACGTCGCGTTGCCCTCGACGAGGGCGACCGCGGCGCTCGCCGCTTCGTCGCGGCACGATGTGAGCAGGACGTCGAGTCGTTCGAGCCCGAAGTTCTGGTCGTCGATCGCGTGGGTGAGCTCGTGCGCCAGCGTGACGCGCTCGACCGGGGAGGGGTCGTCGGTCCCGATGAACACGAGCTCGCCGGTGAGCGTGTCGTAGTAGCCGATCACCTGGCCCGATGCGAAGGCCTCGAGCTCGTCCCGGATGCTCGTCTCTGGCGGGATCACCCCGATCGCCTGCCACGCCCGGCTCCGGCGCCCGAGCAGCTCCTCCGGGAAGGAGTAGTCGAAGGACTCCTCCAGGCCGTCCACGAGCTCCGCCCGCGTGGCCGAGTCGGCCACGACCCGCTCGGTGAAGTCCAGACCGCGGAGCTCCTCGACCGCCTCCTGGACCTCGGCGACCGCGTCCGGCGTCGGGCCCTCGGCCGGTGGGGGCTCGCTCCCGGGTGGCGGCCCGTAGTCGCAGAGCCGCTCCAGGGCCGCGGCGGCCGAGCCCTCCCCGCTCGGTGGCTGCGAGGGGCTCTCGCGCACGCTCGGCACCGAGGTCGGTGATGGTGTCCGGTTCCCGCCGTCCGCGTCCTGTTGACACGCCGCGCCCACGAGCGCGAGCGCGACCACCACGGCGAGCGCTCGCGCGAGCCTCATCGCCCCGATCCTCTCGGCACGAGCAGGGCGAGCGCGGCGAGGATCGCCGCGCCGCACGAGAGCCCCGCCGAGACCCACAGCAACGTCGAGTCCTGCAGCTCGGCGAGCACGGCGGCGCCGAGGGACACCCCGGCGACGAGCACGAGCACGAACGACGCCCCGTAGAGCCCGAGCGACAAGCCTGTGGGCCGGGCGGCCTCGGTCACAGGCGCTCCCGCAGGTACGCCACGAGGTTCTCGACCGGGATGCGGTCCTGGGTCATCGTGTCGCGCTCGCGCACGGTGACCTGCCGGTCCTCGAGCGTGTCGAAGTCGACCGTCACGCAGAACGGCGTCCCGACCTCGTCCTGCCGGCGGTACCGCCGCCCGATGGAACCAGCGTCGTCGAAGTCGCACATCCACTCCGACTTCACCAGGTCGAAGGCGCCGCGCGCGTCGGGCGTGAGCTGCTCGTTCCTCGAGAGAGGCAGGATCGCCACCTTGACCGGCGCCAGGTCCTTGTGGAGCGCGAGGTACACCCGCTTCTCCGTGCCGCCCTTGGCCGTGGGCGCCTCCTCCTCGCGATACGCGTCGATGAGGAACGCGAGCAGGCAGCGGTCGACGCCGGCCGCGGGCTCGATCACGTAGGGGTGGTACCGCCGCTCCTTCTCCTGGTCGAAGTACGTCAGGTCCTGCCCCGAGAACTTCTCGTGCTGCTTCAGGTCGAAGTCGGTGCGGTTCGCGATGCCCTCGAGCTCGCCCCAGTCGGTGAAGGGATAGCGATACTCGACGTCCACCGTCCGCTTCGAGTAGTGCGAGAGCTCCTCCTTGTCGTGATCGCGCAACCGGAGGTTCTCCGGTCGGATCCCGAGGTCCAGGTACCAGCGGTGGCGCTCGGCGATCCAGTACTCGTGCCACCCCTCGTCGGTGCCCGGCTCGACGAAGAACTCCATCTCCATCTGCTCGAACTCGCGCATCCGGAAGATGAAGTTGCCCGGCGTGATCTCGTTCCGGAACGACTTGCCGATCTGCGCGATGCCGAACGGCACCTTCCGCCGGCTCGAGGACTGGATCTGCGCGAAGTCCACGAACATGCCCTGGGCGGTCTCCGGGCGCAGGTAGACGGCGTTGTCCTCGTCCGGGACCGGACCCATGTGGGTCTTGAACATCAGGTTGAAGTTGCGCGGGTCGGTGAACTCGCGATGACCGCAGTTCGGGCAGGCCGGGCCGGCGTGCATGTCGATCGAGGTCTCGTCCTCCTCGTGGCCCGACTGCGGGGCGTGGAAGCCCTCGAGATGGTCGGCCCGGAAGCGCTGGTGACAGTTGAGGCACTCGACGAGCGGGTCGGTGAACACCTCAAGGTGCCCGCTCGCCTCCCAGACCTTCGGCGACATGATGATCGCGGCGTCCAGGCCGACCACGTCGTCGCGGAGCTGGACCATCGAGCGCCACCAGGCGTTGCGGATGTTCCGCTTCAGCTCGACGCCGAGCGGACCGTAGTCCCACGACGAGCGCAGGCCTCCGTAGATCTCGCTGGACTGGAACGCGATCCCCCGACGTTTCGCGAGGGAGGTGATGGCCTCCATGAGGTCGGCCATAAGGGTTCGTCTCCTCTCCCAGCCGCTGGCGGCGGCCGCTGGCGTGGGGCCAGTGTACGGGGAGGGCGCCGCTCCGGGCGCCCTCCCCATACAACGTTCGCTTCCGCGCCGGGTTCACCTCACTGCTCGCAGGCGACCGAGCTTTCACCGTTCACGCACGTGTCGCCCCCGTAGCCTCCGTTCAAGGTGTCGGTCCCGCCGGCCCCGTCCAGGCGGTCGTCGGCGTCGTTCCCGAAGATCCCGTCGTCACCGGCGCCGCCGATCAGGACGTCGTCCCCCATGTTGCCGGTGACGACGTCGTTCCCGGGGCCCCCGTTCTGGTGATCGTCGCCGCCGTCGCCCTGCAAGACGTCGGCTCCCGACCCACCGAGCAGGCGGTCGTTCCCGTTCTGCCCGAGCAGGTAGTCGTCGCCCTCGCCGCCGCGCAGCTCGTCCGCGGCGGGGTCGCTGCCGCCGCCCGTCAGCTCGTCGTTCCCGAGGCCGCCCAGCTCCAGGTCCGCGCCGTCGCGGCCGTAGATGCCGTCGTTGCCGGCACCGCCGGCGATGCGGTCCTCGCCGTCGCCGCCCGACAGGAAGTCGTCCCCGTCGCCACCGCAGATCCGGTCGTTGCCGCCCATCCCCTCGACCTCGTCGTTGCCCCCGCCGGCCAGGATCACATCGGCGTCGGTCGTGCCCGTGAGCACGTCTGCTTCCTCCGTCCCGACGATCGTCGGCACACGGCCGAAGCACTCCTCCTCGGCCGCAACCACGCGCGGCGCGAGGGGACCCGAACCGACGACCCAAAGGACCGCGAGGGTCGCCCAGACCGCTGCCCCGCGAACCCGCCGCCTCGACGGGACCTTGCTCGAACGCTCGAACATCGCTGCACCTCCTCGTGTGGCGTCATGGCCACGGTGAGGAGGTGCCCTCTATCTCCGCTGTTCAGAGGCTCAATGACGGGTCTCCGGGGCCCTCAACGTTCGCTCTCGGTGACCCCGCCGGACGGCCGCCGAGGGGTGATAGCCTGCAGCCGTCCGCGGGAGGCTCGATGCTCGAGTTCCGGATCCTCGGACCCGTCGAGGTCGTGCGGGACGGGCGGCCCGTGCCGCTCGGTGGCGCGAAGCAGCGTGCGCTCGTCGCCGACCTCACGCTCCACGCGAACGAGGTCGTCTCGGCCGACCGGCTGATCGACGACCTGTGGGGCGAGGAGCAGCCCGGGACGGCCTCGCACATGCTGCACGTGTACGTCTCTCGCCTCCGCAAGACCCTCGAGGATCACGGCCGGGACGTGCTCGTGACGCGCCCTCCCGGGTACGAGCTGAGGCTCAAGCCGCCGGACGAGCTGGACGCGACGCGCTTCGAGGTCCGCGTCCGGCAGGGTGCCGAGGTGCTCGGAACCCGCCCCGCGGAGGCGCTCGAGGCGTTCGACGAGGCGCTGGCCTGGTGGCGCGGCCGTGCACTCGAGGAGTTCTTGGACGAGCCCTTCGCCCAACCCTCCGCCGCCCGGCTCGAGGAGCTCCGCCAGGCAACCCACGAGGACCGCGTCGAGGCGCTGCTCGCGCTCGGTCGCCACGACGAGGCGCTCGTCGAGCTCGAGGGCTTGATCGCTCGGTTCCCCCTCCGGGAGCGGCTCCGCGAGCTCCAGATGCTCGCGCTGTACCGCTCGGGCCGGCAGGCCGACGCGCTGCAGGCGTTCCAGGCAGCCCGGCACACGCTCGCCGAGGAGCTCGGCGTCGACCCTGGCACGGCGCTCGCGTCGCTCGAGCAGGCGATCCTGCGTCACGATCCCGAGCTCGACGCGCCCGTGCGGGAGTCACGGCCGAGCGCCCCCGAGCGGGGCGCCGAGCCCCCGCCTAGGCCGGCTCGGCGGCGACGGGTGTGGGCTGCGATCGCCACGACCACGGTCGCCGGCGTCGTCGCGCTGATCGCCCTGCGCACGGTCTCGCCGAGCGGAACGACGCCGAACACCCCGAGCGCCTCGACGTCCCGAGGCACCGGCGCCGAGACGCGGATCACCTGGACCGAGATCTCCGACCCCGGTGGCCTACGCCTCGGAGGGGCGGGCGATCAGGTCATCCTCGGCGGCGCCGTGACGCCGGACGGTCTGCTCGCCATCGGGTTCACGGCGGCGCGGCGCCCGTCCGTGTCGGAGGAACGCGACTACGACGCCGCGGTCTGGATCGAGGCCGGGCCGGACGGGTGGCGGCCGGTGAACGACGTCGCGTTCGGCGGTTCCGGGAATCAGGAGGCGACCGACGCGGTCACGATCGATGGACGGATCGTCGTCGTCGGGTCCGATGCATCGCCCGGCGATCACGACGCGGCGGTGTGGATCCGGGACATCGGCAGCAGCTCCTGGAGTCGCGTCGCCCGGGACGCGCCGGGGATGCGCAAGGCCGGCGATCAGTGGATCCGCGGCGTGACGTGGACCGGATCGCATCTCGTGGCCGTCGGGGTCAACCGTCGCAGCGGCGGCGACGCCGACGCGGCGATCTGGACCTCGAGGGACGCCCTGACATGGGCAGTGCTGGTCCCGACCAACCTCGGCGTCCCCGGCGACCAACAGATGATCGGCGTCACCGCGTTCGAGGGCCTCGTCGTGGCGACCGGCTTCAGCGTGACCACGGAGAACCAGGACGCGGCCGTGTGGATCTCGCGCGACGACGGATCCACCTGGGAGACGGTGGACGCAGAGGCGTTGGGGGGCGAGGGAGACCAGCAGATCAACACGGTCGCCCCCGCGGGACCGGGCCTCATCGCGGTCGGCCGAGAGACGATCGCCGGCGATGTGAACGCGGCGGTGTGGCTCTCGACGGACGGCACGGCGTGGCAGCGCGTGGAGGATCCCCGCGGGGAGCTCGCCGGGCTCGGGGTGCAGGAGTTGTCGGCCATCACCACCGCGAGGGGTCTCATCGTCGCTGCGGGCCGGGAGGTCGTCGGCAGGGAGACCAACGCCGCCGTCTGGACCTCCCTGGACGGGACGACGTGGACGCGCCTGCCGGTGGACTCGCCCGAGGGGTCCACGTTCAACGACTTCGGAGGACAGGCCATCCGGGCACTGCTCGTCGTCGACGACGTCTTCGTCGCGCTCGGCCGCGAGGGCCGCGGCGGGGACGACGATGGTGACATCTGGCTCGGGCGCCCGGCCGGGTGAGCGGCCGCCGAGGGGCGCCGGAGGAGCAGGACCAAGCAGGCCGGGCCGGGGCATCGGCCATCGATGAACGTCGGATGGCAACCGGCCGATACCTCAAGGGATGACCGCGCCGAGGACCTGCCGAGCCTGCGGGACCATGCTCTCGCCGGATGTCCGCTGGTGCCTACGCTGCTACGAGCCCGTGCGCGAGCTCGCGCCTCGCGAGCCGCAGCTCCCACCGATGCCAACGGTCCACGAGCCGGTCCACGAGCCGGTCCACGAGCCGGTCCCCGAGCCTCGGATGTCCCGGTGGCACGCCGGCCCGACCACGTTCGGACCCGTCGGCCGCGTCGTGGCGACGCTCGCTCTCGCGCTCTCCGGCCCGTGGCAGGGGCTCGTCGGGTTCGGAGGGATGGAGGGGCCGCTCATGCTCTGGTACCTGCTGGGCTGCACGGTGCTCTCCGTGCTTCTCCTCCGACACATCTGGCGCAAGGAGCGGGTGGTCGACCCCGACCTGCCGGTCTCCACCGGCATCCGCACGCGGATCGCGCGCCGGGCGCCGCGCCTCGGGCAGCCGATCCCACCGCTCATCGTGCTCGCCACGCTCGGCGTCATCGGGCTGACGACGCTCGTCGTGCTGTGGGCGAACCTCGACACGCAGGGGCGGTTCTACCTCGTCGCCGTGGGCGGGACGGCGGGCACGGGGGTGTTCCTCGTCGTCTGGAACGAGCTCTAGTTCCTCCACGCCGGCTGACAGCGACGAGGCCGCGACGGCGGTGACGTCATCGGCGCATCTTCAGCCCGGGAGCACGATGGGGCGTGGCTCGATCCACAGACGCGAGCGGCGCCCGACCGTTCGCCGGGCGCCGCTCTGGCG
>Ga0214473_10012100_pt1 | contig 10127 bp, 10 predicted proteins | sample RVTome_7_FD_203509 | JGI IMG/M metagenome (GOLD analysis project Ga0214473, IMG submission 203509) | Soil microbial communities from uranium-contaminated site in the Upper Colorado River Basin, Wyoming, United States - RVT98D197 | ecosystem: Environmental > Terrestrial > Soil > Contaminated >... | reverse complement strand
GCGAGGGTGAGCGAGAGCAGCGCTCCCTTCGTCGCCGAATAGAGCGCGCGGTTCGGGACTCCGACGACGGCGACGGCCGAGCTGGTGTTCACGACGCAGGGGTGCGCGGAACGGCGGAGGTGTGGGAGCGATGCGCGGGTGACGCGCACGGCCCCCACGACGTTCACGTCCAGCAGGCGGTGCCACTCAACGTCGTCGTTGGCATCGACGTCGCCCGCGACTCCGACGCCGGCATTGTTCACCAGGACGTCGAGCGACCCGAGCTCGTCGACTACTCGCCGCACGGCTGCGCGGACAGCGTCGTCGTCGGTGATGTCGGCGACGAGCGGCAAGCAGCCGTCCGGAGCGCCGGCGAGGTCCAGGTCGAGCACCGCGACCCTGGCGCCTCGGTTCTGCAACAACGTGGCAGTTGAGGCGCCGATCCCCGACCCACCCCCGGTGACGAGCGCCACGAGCCCGTCGAAATCGTTCACACCGATCGCTCCTCCCCGCGCCCCGTGGGGCTCACCAGGAACTTCGGCGCCCCGGACGGCGACCCTATGAGGCCGCCGAGCACGTCGGCCACCTTGTCCAGCCCCACGGTCGCCGCCACGAGGGGCTCGACGCGGATCCGGCCGCCGGCCAAGAGCTCGATCGCGCGTTCCAGGCCGGCAGAGGCCGCGAGGATACCGACCACGGTGACGTCGCGAAGAACGGCGCGCCGGGTGTCGAGCATGCTGGGATTCGGCGCGAGGCCGACCAGCACCACACGGCCGGCCGGCTCCACCTGCTCGACCGCGCACGCGGGCACGTCCGATCCGACCGACATGTCGATCATCGCCTCGTAGCCGGCACTCAGAGGGTCGCTTGGCGACAAGGCTTCGCGCGCGCCGAGCTCGAGCGCGAGGGCGCGCGACTCCGGTCGCGGGTCGACGATGTCGACGACGACGCCTCCCGCACGGGCGAACTGAAGGGCCAGCAGCCCAAGCGTCCCTGCGCCCCACACACAGAGGCGGCTCCCCGACCGCACGGCCGCGGCCTCGATGGCGCGGACGGCCGAACCGCCGGGTTCCACCAGGGCTGCGGCCGTCGGCGCCATCCCGTTGGGGAGCCGCTTCAGCGAGCTCGCGGGCACGAGCAGCCTCTCGGCGAGGGCCCCGTGCCACCCGCGCCGCACTCCCACCTCGTGGCGTTCCTCGCACACGTGATGCCTCCCGCTCCGGCAGCGATCGCACCGGCCGCATCCGAGCATCGTGTCGCCGGTGACGAAGGCCCCTTCCCACGATGAGTCGACGCCCTCGCCCAGGACGGCGACGTGGCCGCACCACTCGTGACCGATCCGGATCGGATAGGACGCTTGCCCGTCGTGGAGGTAGGGCATGGTGCCCGTGAAGAACTCCACGTCCGTCCCGCAAACCCCGGCACGGACGACCTCCACCACGACCTGTCCCGGTCCGGCCTCCGGTTCGCGCACCTCCTGCACCGACGCCTCATGGGGGCCGGTGATGACGAACGCGCGCATCAGTGGCTCTCCCGACCCACCTCGGAGCCGCGGCGGCCCACCAGGAAGTCGAGGTCGACGCCCGTATCGGCCTGCGTCACGTGGTCGACGTAGAGGCGCGCCCAGCCTGAGGGTGGGTCGGCCGCGCGCAACGAGTCCGGCGGCGTCCGGCGAGCGAGCTCGTCGTCGTCGACCTCGAGGTGCAGGGTGCGCGCCTCCGCGTCGAGCGCGATCAGGTCGCCGCTGCGGACGAGAGCCAGCGGCCCGCCCGCTGCGGCCTCGGGCGCCACGTGCAGCACCACGGTCCCGTAGGCGGTACCGCTCATCCGGGCGTCGCTGATCCGGACAACGTCGCGGACGCCGGCGTCCAACAGCTTCTTCGGCAACGGCATGTTGCCCACCTCGGGCATGCCCGGGTAGCCCTTCGGCCCGCAGCCGCGGAGCACCATCACCGAGTCCCTGTCGATGTCTAGGTCCAGATCGTCGAGACGGTCGTGGAGTGCCTCGGGCGAATCGAAGACGATCGCGCGCCCGCGATGCCGCAGCAGGTGCGGGCTCGCGGCGGCCGTCTTCAGGAGCGCGCCGTCGGGCGCGAGGTTCCCGCGGAGGACCGCGATCCCAGCGTCAGGGAGCAGCGGGTCCGCGAGGGGTCGGATCACGTCCCGGTCGTCGCAGCGCACGTCCTCGAGGCCCTCGACCAGGGGGCGTCCGGTCACCGTGATCGCCGCAGGGTCGAGCCGGTCGCGGACCTCGGCCAGAACGGCGCGAAGGGCCCCCGCGCGGTGGAAGTCCTCCATCAGGTGGCGGCCGGCCGGCTGGAGGTCCACCAGCAGCGGCACGTCGTGGAACGCGTCCACGTCGTCGAGGGTCAGCGGTACCTCGACGCGGCCCGCGAGGGCGAGCAGGTGCACGACCGCGTTCGTCGACCCCCCGATCGCCGACAGCGCCGCGAGGGCGTTCAGGAAGGAGCCACGGGTCAGGACGCGGCTCGGCGTGAGTCCCTCATCGACCATGCCCACGATGCGTCGTCCGGCGCGATGGGAGAGCTCCAGCAGTCGGCTGTCGGGTGCCGGAAGGCCGGCGTTGCCCGGCAGGGTCGTGCCGAGCGCTTCGGCCATGCAGGCCATCGTGGATGCGGTGCCCATCGTGTTGCAGTGGCCCCGGCTCCGGATCATCGCCGACTCCGCGCTCAGGAAGTCGTCCCGGCTGAGCGTTCCCGCGCGAACCTCCTCGCTGAGGCGCCACACATCGGTGCCGCACCCGAGCTGTCCCCCCCGCCAGGTGCCGGTCAACATCGGCCCCCCGGCGACGACCAGGCTCGGGAGGTCGACCGAGCACGCACCCATCAGCAGTGCCGGGATCGTCTTGTCGCAGCCACCCAGCAGCACCGCGCCGTCGACGGGATTCGCGCGCAGGAGCTCCTCGACCGTCATCGCGGCGAGGTTGCGGAACAACATCGTCGTTGGCCGCATCTGCGTCTCGCCGAGACTCGGCATCGGGATCTCCAGCGGGATCCCGCCGGCCTCCCACACGCCGCGGGAGACGTGCTCGGCGACCTCCTGGAGATGGCGGTTGCACGGGCTGAGGTCCGACCATGTCGAGCAGATCGCGATGTGCGGCCGCCCGTCGAACGCGTCGTCTGGCAGTCCGCGCCGCATCCATGCTCGGTGGATGAAGGCGTTGCGATCGCCCCCTGTGTACCAAGCTTGCGAACGCCGCCCGTCGACCACCGCGGTCAGCCCCCCGTCGGCGCGATCCGGGTTGCGCAGGATCCCGATCGACTTGATCTCGAACACGTCCCCGTCGCGATATCACCATCGGGCACTCGCGTGGCGGCCGTCTCCTCTTCCTACGCAGCAGGCGCCACGATACAGGAGCGCCACCGACCTTCTCGACGCGGGCCATCCGACCCTCCCACCTGGCGCGATGCCGCCCCACCATGGTAGGAGGGCGAGGAGGATCCGATGAAGGCATTGGTGGTGTACGAGTCGTTGTACGGCAACACCGCGGCCATCGGCGAGGCGATCGCCGAGTCGCTGCGCACGCACGGGCTTGAGGTGGATGCCCATCCGGTTACGAAGGTTGCAGCGGCAGAGACGGCCGGGTGGGATCTGCTCGTCGTCGGCGGGCCGACGCATGCGCACGGCATGAGCCGTGCAGCGACGCGCAAGTCCGGTGCCGGTGATCAGAAGAACACCTTCGCCGAGCCGACCGTTGAGCCGGGTCTCCGCGATTGGCTGGGCAGCCTTCCCGCGGGCGCGGGACGATACGCGGCGGCGTTCGACACCAGGTTCGACCAGTCCGCGCTGTTGACCGGCTCGGCGGCCAGAGGGATCGCGCGCCGGCTAGAGCACCATGGCTTCCACCTGGTCGTCGGGCCTGAGAGCTTCTTCGTGACGGGCCAGAACCGTCTGGCGGAGGGTCAGACGGAGCACGCGGAGGTATGGGGAACGACGCTGGCCGAGCACGTGCGGCAGACGATCACGAGGTAAGCATCGACGGGTGCGGTCTCTACTTCTTCACGACCGCTGAGATGGCCGTCAACGCCGCTGCGCGCCGTCGGGACGCTGGGTCTATGCTCACGCCAACCGCAGCCGACAGGAGGCACGATGTACGGAACGGTAGCCAGAACACGGGTGAAGCCCGAGAACCGCGAGAAGTTCGCCGAGATCATCGCGCGACACACCACCACGGCCGTCCCGGGGTACGTAGCCGGGTACATGCTCTTCGAGAACGACAGCGACACGGCATGGCTGTTCGCCGTCTTCCAGGATCGGGAGTCCTACGACCGCAACGCCGACGACCCGGCTCAGCACGAGCGCTACGTGGCGTACCGTGCCCTCATGGAAGACGATCCGGAGTGGCACGACGGGGAGATCAGAACCAACTGAATCGCGGCCCCCGCATGCGAACCGCACGCGGGGGGGTCTGGCTCACGATCCTCCTCACCCTGGCCGCTGCGTGTTCGAGCTCGAGCCCATCCCCGTCGAGCACCGCGCCACCTACCACGGCCTCCAGCGCGCCTCCGCCCACCACGGCGGCTCCTCCGCCGCCCATTTGGCGGGCGTTGCCGAAGGCGCCGATCGTCGGCCGGATCGACGCCGACGCCGTGTGGACCGGAGACGAGGTGATCGTGTGGGGTGGCGTCGCCCGAAGCAGGAACATCGAGCCTGTCGGGGACGGAGCCGCCTATGACCCGGCCCAGGACTCCTGGCGAGCGATCGAGCCGGCACCTTCCGGCGTGCTGGGCGGTGGTGGAGAGGGTGCCGCGTGGACCGGTGCGGTCGCCGTGTTCTGGGCCGGCAACTCGCCCGACGGCCCGGCTGGCGGCGGTGTGTACGACCCCGCGACCGACACCTGGGAGCGTCTGCCCGACGGACCGCTCGGACCCCGTGAGGGCTACGTCTCCGTCTGGACCGGCACGGAGCTGCTCATCATCGCCGGCACCCTCGGCGATGGGTTCGCTTCCCCGGTGGCTGCGGCGGTGGATCCGGTCGCCCGTTCATGGCGGCTCTTGCCCGGTATCAACGGGTTCCCCGGACTCATCGCCTCGGGCGCGGTGTGGGATGGACACGACGTCTTCGTTGCCGGCACGCTCTATCTATGTCCTGAGCTAAGTTCGGGGTGCACAGACACCAGGTCGATCTTCCTCGCCTATGACCTGGCGGCCGACCGGGTCCACGAGGTGGACCTGACTGACGCGCCCATGGGGGCGTCGTCCACTCCGGTGGGCTGGGACGGGAGCGAAGTCCTGTTCGCTCTGAGTGACGAGGGCAGCGTGGGGATCGCGTTGTTCGACCCGGCGACCGAACGGTGGCGAACGGGATCCGATGCGCCATGCGAGTTCGATCCCGCCGGGTACGGTCAGACCGCCTGGCTCGGAGACCGATACGTGGTCCCGTGCGGCAAGGACCGGTTGCAGATCTACGATGCCGGTTCGGACTCGTGGGAGGTCATCGTGGCCCGCACCTCGTCCTTCAACTCACGGGAGGGGAGCGCCATCGCCTGGACCGGCACCGACCTGGTCGTGTGGAGCGGGGTCGTCGACCGCACCGGCAACCCCACGCCGAACAGCGGCAGCGTGATCAGGCTGGGTCCAGCTTGATCACTCGCACTTCGCGCGGGTCTTGACGACCGTACGAAGGAGCAGCAGCGCCGCGATCGCGACGATCTGCCCGCCCAGGATCGCGCGGTTCACGTCGATCGCCGGGCGCCACACGACGTCGTCGCCCTTGATCAGGAAGACGCCGAACGGCTTGACACTCAACCCGAAACCGGTGCCCGTGCCGCCTTCGCCGCCTGGTCCCTCGCCTCCTCCGCCACCTCCAGCTCCCTGCACACGGGCCGCCGGGATCACCGTCATGCCGTCCTTCTCGTACGGCTCACCGAACACACGCCGGACCGTCATCGACTCCTCGAGCCGCCCGATCGTGTCGATCAGATCGACCTGCTTGGTGTCCATCCTCCCCGCCTCCTTCCACCGACATGGAAGCAGCCGGGGCGCTGCGCGTTCAGGGCACCCTGGCCTGGGTTCTTCGGGACGAGACGCCGTCCAGGACCCCTATCAGATCGCTCGCATCCGGTTGTTGCGGGGGTTGTGCTCCAGCTCGGCCAGGCCCAGCGCCTCCATCAACGGAGGGACGTACATTCCGAACCGGCCTCTGAGCCCCTTCTTCACGCCGTACCAGCCGCCCACCGGGTTGACGGGTGAGCGACCCCAGGCTTCGACGGTTCCGTCGGCAGCAGGCTTCTGCTCGTCCGCGCTGCCGAGGGGCATCCAGTCTCCGTGCTCCTTGAGCATGGCGTGCAGATCCTCGATGCACCGCAGCTGATAGCCGAGCGTCGTCTTGCCCACCTGGCACACGAGCGTGGGCGGATCGGCACCCTCGTCCTTCCACATCTCGAACTCAGAGCTTCCGGGAGGCGTCTTCAACACCCAGGGGTCCTCACGCGTTCCCGATCCCTCGACAGCAGCCATCGCCGCTCCCTTCCGTTCACGCGCCCGCCGGTCTCCTGGATCATCTACTCGACGCGGAACGGCGACGGACGATCGAGGTTCCGCGCGACACTATCTGTGGCGTGCACCGTACCCTCCGCCTGGATCATCGGCCTCCGCTCGCCACCGCCCCGCTCATGCGGTTCCTGTCCGATCGGGCGATCCCCGGTGTCGAGGTGTTCGACGGCGGGACGTTCCGTCGTTCGATCCGCACCCGCCACGGCCGCGCGGTCGTGATCGGGCTCACGCCACACCCGACGCGCTCGAACGTTACGTTCGAGGCGGCGATCGACGATCCCACCGACCTGGCCGACGCCGTTCGAGCGTCGAGGCGCCTGCTGGACCTGGACGCGGATCCGGTCTCGATCGACACCGCGCTGTCGACCGACCCAGCGCTCGGACCGTTGGTGCGCGCCACGCCGGGCCTGCGGCTGCCCGGCGCGATCGACGGGTTCGAGGTCGCCGTGCGCGCGATCTTGGGACAGCAGATCTCGGTCCGCGCCGCACGAACGCTGGCCGGGCGGATCGTGACCAGAGCCGGGACCACGTTGGCACGTGACGAGGCGATCGAGGGCGTGACGCATCTGTTCCCCACGCCGGAGCAGTTGGCCGCGGCCCCGCTCGAGGGGCTGGGCCTGACGCGAAGGCGCGTGGAGACGATCCACCGCCTGGCGGAGCTGGTGGCGTCCGGCGAGCTGGTGCTCGCGGAACACGCCGACCGCCAGGCGATCCGCGACGCGCTGCTCGCGGTTCCCGGCATCGGCCCCTGGACCGTCGCCTACATCTCGATGCGTGCGCTCGGCGATCCCGATGCGTTCCCGGCGAGCGACCTCGGGGTCCGCGAAGGTTTCCACGCGCTCGGCCTCCCGACGACGGCGTCGGCGATCACGGATCACGCCGAGCGGTGGCGGCCCTGGCGGGGCTACGCCGTGATGCACCTGTGGAACACCGAGGCGCTGGCCGGCGAGGCGCTGGCCGGCGAGCCCCCGGCAGAGCCTTCCGCACGCCCGCCGTTAGCATGACCTCCGATCCACGAAGGAGGTTCGCATGGGCGTCACATCCACCATGCTCGCTCTGGGCACCGAGGCCCCCGACTTCGCCCTGCCAGACGTCACGACCGGTGAGATCGTTCGCCGCGCCGACTTCGTGGGGGCCGATGCCCTGCTCGTGATGTTCATCTGCCGTCACTGTCCCTACGTGGGGCACGTTCGACCTGCGCTCGCGCAGCTCGGTCGCGATCACCTGAGCTCCGACCTGGCGATCGTCGCGATCAGCGCCAACGACCCCCAGGCGTATCCGGAAGACGCCCCCGCGAGCCTCGCGGAAGAGGCCCGAGAGGCCGGCTACACCTTCCCGTACCTCTTCGACGAGACCCAGGAGGTGGCAAGGACCTACACGGCGGCGTGCACGCCAGACTTCTTCCTGTTCGATGCGAACCTCCGCCTCGTCTACCGCGGCCAGATGGACGCCAGCCGGCCGGGGAACGGCGTGCCCGTCACCGGTGAGGACCTTCGCGCCGCGATCGAGGCGGTGCTCGCAGGCACGCCGGTGGACCCCGATCAGCGCCCGAGCGTCGGCTGCGGCATCAAGTGGCGCCAGGGCAACGAGCCGGGTTGAGCGTGGACACCCGCATCCTGGGTTCGGGCGGTCCGGCGGTCGGCGCGGTCGGCCTGGGCTGCATGCCCATGAACTGGGCGTACGGCGGCGAGACCTCCGAGGACGAGGCGTTCCGCGCGATCCACAGGGCGATCGACCTCGGCGTGACCCTGCTCGACACCGCCGACGTGTACGGCCCGTTCACCAACGAGGACCTGGTGGGGCGCGCCCTGGAAGGACGCCGCGACGAGGTGGTCCTGGCGACCAAGGTCGGCCTGGTCGTCGGCCCGAACGGCGGCTATCCGCTGGCCAACGACGGCCGGCCCGAGCACATCCGTTCGGCGATCGACGCATCGCTGCGGCGCTTGCGCACGGAGGTGATCGACCTCTACCAGCTTCATCGGATCGATCCGGCCGTGCCGCTCGCGGATTCCTGGGGAGCCATGGCCGAGCTGGTCCAGGCCGGCAAGGTGCGCGCCCTGGGGCTGTCGGAGGCGAGCGTCGACGACATTCGACGCGCTCGCACGATCCACCCGGTCGCGAGCATGCAGTCGGAGCTGTCGCTTTGGACCCGCGATCACCTTTCCGAGGTCGTCCCCTGGTGCGCCGCGAACGGCGTCGCATTCATCCCGTTCTCGCCACTTGGTCGGGGCTTCCTCACAGGCGCGATCACTGTCTCGTCGTTCGACGATGACGACTTCCGCGCGAAGAACCCGCGGTTCACCCAGGCGTCGATCGAGGCGAACATGCCGATCGTGGGGCGGATCCGCGTGGTGGCCGAACGGCACGGCGCCACGCCCGCGCAGATCGCGATCGCCTGGACCCTGGCGCAGGGTCCTCACGTGATCCCGATCCCGGGAACCCGGCGGATGCGCTACGTGGAAGAGAACGCCGCGGCCGCGGCCATCCGGCTCACCGAGCAGGACCTGGCGGAGCTCGACGCGCTCCCGGAGGCAGCCGGCAGCCGGCGCTGAGCGGAGATCAGGTCGCCGACCTGATCGGGGTCGGCGCCACAGCCTGTTCCACATCGTGATCCGTGTTCGTATAGCGCGGGAGCCGCATCCGGAACGACGTGCCTCTTCCCGCCCGGCTGCGTACCTCTACGGTCCCCCCGTGCGCCTCCACGACCGCTCTCACGATCGCGAGCCCAAGTCCAGTGCCGCCGCTCCTGCGACCTCGGTCGGGCTCTCGACGCGAGAACGGCTCGAACACGTAAGGGAGATCCTCCGCCGCGATCCCACACCCGTCGTCGGCCACCTCGAGGACGAGCGTCGAGCCCTCCGCGGTCGCGCCGAGCGAGATCCGGTCCCCCACCTCCGTCGCGTTCACGGCGTTCTCGATCAACGCGTCGAGCGCAGCCTCCACCCGTTCGCGATCCGCCGTGAGCGATCCCGGGGCGTCCACCATCGTGACCCACTCGCGGGCCACGGCCGGTCCCCACCGCCGGGCGGTGTCGGTCACGAGCGGCTCGACCGCGACCTGCTTGAACAACAGGAACCCCGGATGGTCGGCCCCAGCCAGGGTGAGCAATCGATCGGAGAGCTTCGAGAGGCGCGCGAGCTCGTCCAGGATCACGTCGACGTCGCGGGCGGTCTGTCCCCGGCCCTCGAGCGATGCCTTGATCAGCTCGGCGTGTCCTCGCGCCACGGTGATCGGCGTCCGCAGCTCGTGCGACGCGTCGCGAACGAACTCCCGCTGGCGGTCGAGCACGCGATGCTCGGTCTCGGCGGCCCGCTCCGCTTCCTCGACGGCTCGCTGGCGACGCTCGGCGTGCCAGGCCATGACCAGGAACATCGTCGCCATGAGCGGCACCTCAGTGACCTCCTCCGGGCCCTTCTGCCCCTCCACCACCACCCAGACGAGCGCAGCGCCCGTGGTGGCGATCACGGCCCCCAGCACGAGCGCCGTGGTCCTGCGCCGCCACACGCGGAACCCGTACAGCAGCGTCAGGCTCACCCAGATGAAGTGGAACGGCACCGTCTCCCAGCTGGTGATCACGAAGATGGCGGCCACGTTCACGGCGCCGAAGACGCCCCAGGCGATCTCCAGCCAGTA
>Ga0214473_10012099_pt1 | contig 10127 bp, 5 predicted proteins | sample RVTome_7_FD_203509 | JGI IMG/M metagenome (GOLD analysis project Ga0214473, IMG submission 203509) | Soil microbial communities from uranium-contaminated site in the Upper Colorado River Basin, Wyoming, United States - RVT98D197 | ecosystem: Environmental > Terrestrial > Soil > Contaminated >... | reverse complement strand
CCTTGTCCGACCGGGTCCTCGGCGAGGGCCAGGTGATGATGGCCGGCGTCCTGGGTTTCTTGCGGGCGCTGCGCGATGGCGAGCCCCACCGCGCACCATCGGCGATGCGGCGGACGACGACTGCCGCCGACCGCGACACCGTTCCGTCCTAGAAGCCGTTCGGCACTCATCCACGGGAGCACCAGGGGGAGAAGATGGGGCCCGTTCGGCGTCGGTCCATTCGGCTTCCAGGTTATGACTACGCCTCACCCGGCGCGTACTTCGTGACGGTGTGCACGCGCGATCGCGCATGTACCCTTGGTGAAGTGGTCAACGACAATGTCGAACCTTCCCGGCTTGGCCAACGGACCATCTCCTGTTGGGAGGCGATTCCGACGCATTTCCCGGCTGTTGAGCTAGACGCTTGAGCCCTTATGCCCAACCACATCCACGGCATCCTCCGCTTGGTTCAGCCAACCGGTAGGGGCGTTCAATTGAACGCCCCTACGGGACCCTCGCCTTTGAACGCCCCTACGCGACTTTCGCCGGTCGACAAACTCCATTCGATCCGACACACCGGGGCCTCGGAAATGGGTATCATCTCGCCTCGGCCAAATACACTTGCGGTGATCATCCGCACGTTCAAGGCAGCAGTCACAACTGAGGCAAGGCGATTCGGCCTCGGGAATCCCGTCTGGCAGCGCGGCTACTACGAACATGTGATCAGGGGCGAGTCCGACCTTGAACGTGCCCGAGATTACATCGTCCGCAATCCCATCCGGTGGGCGATGGATCGCGGGAACCCTCCCCGAAAGAGGTAGGGCCGCTGGCGAGCGGCCCCTACGATGGTTTTTCGGGCCGGCTTCCGGGCTCAATCACTCGCCGACCCACTCGACGATCGTCGCCTCCCCCTGCCCCACACCGACGCACAAGGTAGCCAGCCCGTAGAACGGTCGCGGGGCCTGGGCGGCGCGCCGCCGCATTTCGTGGACCAGCGTACAAAGGATGCGGGCGCCGGAGCACCCCAGCGGGTGCCCCAGGGCAATCGCCCCGCCGTTGACATTGGTGATCTCGTGAGCCAGACCCAGCTCCTGCATGACGGCCAGAGTCTGGACGGCGAACGCTTCGTTGATTTCCGCCAGCCCGATCTGCTCGATCCCCAGCCCCGCTCGCTGCAGCGCCTTGCGTGTCGCCGGGATCGGCCCATATCCCATCGTGCGCGGTTCCACTCCGGCTGCGGCTGAAGCCACAATCCGGACCCAGGGTCGCTGGCCGAGCTGCCGCGCCCGCTCGGACGACATCAGGAGCACCGCCGCCGCGCCGTCGTTGATGCCGGAGGCGTTGCCGGCGGTCACCGTCCCCCCGCTGCGGAAGGCCGGCTTCAAGCGAGCCAGCGACTCGAGGCTGGTGTCCTTGCGTGGCCGCTCGTCGCGATCGACGACTACCGGGTCGCCTTTTCGCTGAGGCACGGTCACGGCGATGATTTCCTCGGCGAACGTCCCCGACTCGATGGCGGCGATGGCACGCCGGTGGCTCTCGAGCGCAAAGCGGTCCTGATCTTCGCGTGTGATCGAGGGCCTTTCCTGGCGGATGTTCTCGGCGGTCTCGCCCATGCTGTCGACGCCAAAGGCCTTCTCCATGCGAGGATTGACGAAGCGCCATCCGAGCGTCGTGTCGACCATCGTGACATTACCCCACGGAAACGCGCTCTCGCCCTTGGGGACGGCCCACGGAGCGCGGGTCATCGACTCGACGCCCCCCGCGAGGTAGACATCCCCTTCGCCCGCCCGGATGGCGCGCGCGGCAGCGTTCACCGCCGCCAGGCTGGAGGCGCATAGTCGGTTGAAGGTCACCGCCGCCACGCTGGACGGCAGCCCGGCCAGCAAGGCCGCCATGCGGGCGACGTTTCGATTGTCCTCGCCGGCCTGGTTGGCGCAGCCGAAGTAGACCTCCTCGATGAGCTGGGCGTCGAGCCCGGCGCGCTTGACGACCTCGGCGATCACCAGTGCCGCCAGATCGTCGGGTCGGACATCCTTCAGGATGCCGCCATGGGCGCCAATGGGTGTTCGAACAGCTTGAACAAGGACGGCATCCGTCACGGCCGAGCCTCCTGCCCACAACGCGCCCCTTGCGCGCGCGGCGCGGATGATTCTACTCCGGCCGCTCCCCGGTTTGCCGGGGTCTGAGGCGCGAAGCGCGTCGACATGCGCCCGGCTCGAGAATGTATGCGCGCGATGGACCGCGCCGCACGTTCCCGGGAGAGCTCCCCCTCACCCATCCCTCTCCCTCCGGGAGAGGGGCAGCCTGGCCCCCTCCCCCGGAGGGGGAGGGTTGGGGTGAGGGCGAGCCTCATCGATGCTTCGTCCTGCCTTCCGATTGAGGATGCTATAATCCCGCGCGTCCCATAGGTGCGACCCCCATGTTTGACGCCGAGAAGCTGGAAGCCTTGCGCCGTGCGTACGAGAAGTGGGAGGAGACCACCCTCCAGCAGGCATCGGCCAAGCTCCCGGAACGCCGGCCGGTTTTCCGGACGACGTCCTCCGAACCTGTCCAACGACTCTACACTCCGCTCGACATTGCCCACATCGATTACGATCGCGATCTCGGATTGCCCGGCGAATACCCCTACACACGCGGCATCCATCCGACCTTATACCGCAGCAAGACGTGGACGATGCGCATGTTCGCCGGATTCGGAACGGCCGAGGAAACCAACGCACGCTTTCACTACCTGCTCGAGCAGGGGCAGACCGGCCTGTCGATCGCCTTTGATCTGGCGACTCTCATGGGCTACGACACCGACCAGCCTGAGGCTCTGGGCGAGTTCGGCAAGTGCGGCGTAGCCGTGTCCTCGCTGCAGGACATGGAGATCCTGCTCCACGGGATCCCGCTCGAACGCGTTTCCACCAGCATGACCATCAACTCGCCCGCCGCCGTCATCTGGGCGATGTACATCGCCGCCGCTGAAAAGCAGGGGGTTCCGGCCGACCGCCTGCGGGGGACGACTCAGAACGACATCCTCAAGGAGTACATCGCTCAGAAGGAGTTCATTTTCCCACCTGAGCCATCAATGCGCCTGGTGGTCGACACGATGGAGTTCGGCAGCCGGCATACCCCCCAATGGAACACGATCTCGATCTCCGGCTACCACATCCGCGAGGCCGGCTCCACGGCCGCCCAAGAGCTGGCCTTTACATTGCTCGACGGGATGGAATACGTGCGTTGGGCCCAGGCGCGCGGCTTGGACATCGACGACGTCGCTCCACGGCTGTCGTTCTTCTTCAACGCCCACAACGACTTCTTCGAAGAAATTGCCAAGTACCGCGCCGCGCGCCGCATTTGGGCGACCGAGATGCGCAACTCCTTCGGTGCCAAACGGCCCCGCTCGTGGATGATGCGCTTCCATACGCAGACCGCCGGAGTCAGCCTGACCGCCCAACAGCCGGAAAACAACATCGTCCGCGTGACCGTCCAGGCGCTGGCCGCCGTCCTGGGAGGAACCCAGTCCCTGCACACGAACTCGATGGACGAAGCCCTCGCCCTGCCGTCCGAGCACGCCGCTACCGTCGCTTTGCGGACGCAGCAGATCCTGGCGGAGGAGTCCGGCGTCGCCTCTACGATCGACCCCCTGGGAGGTTCGTTCTTCGTCGAAGCTGCCACCGATGCCATGGAGGCGCGCGCCCGCGATTATTTCCGGCGGGTGGAGGAATTAGGGGGAGTCCTTCCCGCCATCCGGTCCGGTTTCTTCCAGATGGAAATCGCCGATGCTGCCTACCGCTACCAGCGCGAGATCGACCAGAGCGAACGGTCGATTGTGGGTGTGAACGCCTACAACGACCATAAGCCGGTCACCATCCCGCTCCTCAAGATGGACCCGACCGGGCTGGAACGCCAGGTCGCCCGCCTCAAGGCCTTGCGGCATTCCCGAGATGCCGGGGCGGTCGGACAGGCCCTGGACCGGCTGCGTATCGCCTGCCAGGGGACGGAAAACACCATGCCCTACCTCTTGGACGCAGTCCGAGCCTACGCCACACTGGGGGAGATTGTGGACGTCATGCGCCAGGTGTTCGGAACGTACCAGGAACCTGCCTGGCTCTAGCCCCAAGGGCGGTCGCACGGCCGCCGACTGACCACGTTGATTTAGTGGGCGAGAAACCTGAGCCGTTCCTGCGCCGTGGCGCCCCACATCGGCCGCCGCGGTTTGCGTTCCTTTCCGAAGTAGTCCAAAGCGTCCTGGAGCAGACAGCCGACGTGGTGGATGAAACTATCCCGCACCACCGGATGCAGCCCGTCGAGGAAGGCCCGCAGGTCGTGTTCGAGGGACACGACCGGTCGTTCCATGCATCCTTCCAGCCACTCGACGGCGTTGTGTCGGTACGGCTCTTCAAGCCCTTCGACGGCAAGGGTAAGGCCTCGGGCGGGGTGTTCCTGCGGCGGCATGGTCCGTCTCCTATAGGGCCGGTTCGCACAAGGACCCTTGCAAGGATCAGACCAGAAGCGGGAATCCGCCCAGAGATCTCTCGGAACGCCTGGGACCTCAAGCTAGAGCCACCCTTGCCCGATAGGCAAGGAGCCGGCTCGTGCGGGGAGTGCCTCTCCCTGCAATACCCCCAGCTACGCCAGGAACATCGGTTGGCCCTCGACTTCGCGGACCCGCGGCCGGTAGTTGTCGGCGTCGTAGTAGCGCTTCACGTCGACGTGCTTCTTCCCTTCCCCGGTAAGGGTCAGGGGCACGTGGGTATACACCCCACCGCGCAGTGCGACCATCCGGCCTGACGATCCCGCCAGCGCCAGGTTGGACGCTAGCTGGGCGAAGTTCATGGCCACCATGCGGTCGAGGGAGTCGGGGGCGCCGGCTCGCATCAGATAGGTCAGCTGCTGCACCAGCACATCCTGTCGTGCGTACTTCTTGATCAATTCGCCGACCGTGTCCCCGATTCCCCCAAGCTTGCGGTGGCCATAGGCGTCCTCCAGACCCCTCAAGGCCATCTCGCCGCCGATCACTTGAGCGCCCTCGGACACGGTCACCACGGCGTAGCGACTGGGGTTGGCTAGCCGGTCGTCGGCCATCAGCCGTGCGACCTTCTCGCCGTCGAACGGAACCTCCGAGATCAGCACGCGGTCGGCCGAGGCCAGGTAACCGGCCATCAAGGAAGTCTCGCCGCTGTACCGTCCGAACAGTTCAACGACCGCGATGCGCTCGTGCGACCCAGCGACGGTGCGCAGGCTGTCAATAAACTCAACGCTGCGCGTGACCGCCGTGGAGAACCCGATGCAGTAGTCCGTCCCGTGGACGTCGTTGTCCATCGTCTTCGGAATGGCGACGACGGGCACGCCCTCGTTGTGGAGCCGGAGAGAATACGACAGCGTGTCGTCGCCGCCGATCGTCACCAGCACGTCGATTCCCAGCTTGCGGACGACCTGCAGCACGTGCGCCGTCAGGTCCTGCGCCTTATCGCCGTGGATCATCGAACGCAGGAACTCCGGGACATCCTTGACCTTCACGTTGGCCGGGTTGGTCCGTGACGTGTGAAGGAAGGTCCCGCCGGTCCGATCGATGCCGCGCACGACGTTGCGATCCAGAGCCAGGATGTGCCGCCCGACCGCTTCGGGGTCGTCCACGTCGAGCTCCAGGAGCCCTGCCCACCCGCGCCGAACGCCCACGATGGAGTGACCCTCGTCCGTGACCCGGTGGACGACCGTCTTGATGGCGGCGTTCAGCCCGGGCACGTCGCCGCCCCCCGTCAGAATTCCGAACCGCATGGTGCCTGCCTCCAGGTAAGAAAAGGAGGGCCAAGGCGCCCTCCTTCCGATGGCAACCTCTACTGCAGGTGAAGCTTCTCGACGCGAACCATTCCTTCGCCGAGCAGGTTCCTCAGCTGCAGCATCAGCTCGGGGCCGTGGCCTGTGGTCGAGTTGGGGAACTCGAGGTGGTACTGGCGCGAGGCCTCGAAGACATGAAAGACGAATCGGTCATGGCCGTGATACGAAGTCAGCAATCCGTGGACCCGGCGCATGCGCAGGGCGTCTCGCTTGGCGTCTCCGGTCGATTTCAGCAGGATGGTCAGGATGAGAATATCGCCTTCCCGGCGCGGCAAGTTGTCCGGCTCGTGTGTGGGCTCCGGCGGCGCATCCACCACCACCGTCAAGACGGCCGTCGGGATGGCCTGGGTGCCCACCAAGAGCGGCTCAGCCCAGACCTCCGCCGCCACGGGAACGGGCTCCTCCACTGGCGGAAGGAGAATCCTCTCCTCCGAAGCCTCCGGGGCAGGATCGGGGACATGGCGCGAGTCCGCCGGCTGGGTGAAATCGAATTCGGTCGTGAGACTGTCGGCAAGTACTTTGGGTTCTCCGCGTTCGCTATCGATCTTCCCTCGGACCAGGACGATGGCGCCCGGTTTGATCCAACCCGCTACGTCTTTCCACAGCCTGTAGAAGACGACCAGATCGACCGGACCCTGCAAGTCCTCGAGGGTTATGAACGCCATCGGTTTGCCGCTCCTCGACTGGAACGGGCGGACGTGCGTCACCTCCCCCGCCAGACAGACCGCCTGGCCGTGGGTCGTTTCGCCCAGCTCACTGCTGAAGTGGGTGACGATCTGGGCTAGGTCCTTCATGTAGGGATTAAGGGGGTGGTCGGAGACATACACCCCGAGCAGCTCCTTTTCCCACTGCAACTGCTGCCGCCGGGCGACCTCCTGCACGGCGACAGGAACCTCCAGCGAGTCGGCGACGCCGGTGGTCGTCCCGAAGAGAGAGAGCTGGCCCACTTCGGCGGCGCGGAAATGGGAACCCGAGGCGCTCAAGATTCGATCAAGGACTTCCAAAACGGCCGTCCGCGGCGCGAGCAGGTCCAACGCTCCGACGCGGGCCAACGACTCGAGCGCACGCCGACCCACCGGCCGCAAGTCGACCCGGCGCGCGAAGTCCGCCAGCCCAGAGAAGCCTTCGCCGTCGCGGCGCGCCTCGAGGATCAGTTCTACGGCCCCCTCGCCTACATTCTTGATCGCCGCCAACCCGTAACGGATCGCCGGCCGTCCCTCCCGATCCTCGATCTCAAAGTCGACGCCGCTGGCATTCACGTCCGGAGGCAGGACGTCAATCCCCAGCCGCCGGGCATCGGCGATATAGAGCGCCACACGGTCGGTGTCGTGCTTGAAGACCGACAGCAGGGCGGTCATATATTCGATGGGATAGTGAGCCTTGAGGAAGGCCGTCTCAACACAGATCACGGCGTAGTCGGCGGCGTGGCCTTTGTTGAACCCGTAGCGGGCGAAGGCTTCCCAGTCATCGAAAATGGCATGAGCGCTATCCACGGGGATCCCACCGCTTACGGCGCCCTCAATGAACTTGGCTCGCTCGTTGCGCAGCGCCTCGGCCTTCTTCTTGGCGACGGCCTTGCGCAGGTTGTCGGCCTCTGCCGCCGAATACGACGCCAGATTCATGGCGGTGTACATGATCTGCTCCTGGTAGACCGTGATCCCGTAGGTTTCCTTGAGGATCGGCTCCAGGCGTGGATGGCGGTAAGTTACGGGCTCCTCGCCGTGCATGCGCCGGATGTAGGCCGGAATAAACTCCATCGGCCCCGGACGGAAGAGGGCGACCATGGCGGTGATGTTCGCCAGCGACGTCGGCTTCATGTCCATCAAGTAGCGCCGCATCCCCGAGCCTTCCACCTGGAACACGCCCAAGACATCGCCGCGGCCGAGCAGGGAGAATGTCTCCGGATCGTCGAGGGGGATGCTGTGAAGGTCGAGGGTCACTCCGTAGCGGGCCTCGATCAGGGCGCAGGCGCGGGCCATGACCGTGAGCGTGGAAAGTCCCAGGTAATCCACCTTGAGGAGCCCGAGCGATTCGATCACGCCCATCTCGAACTGCGTCACGGCGGCCACCGGGCTGTCTTCCTGAGAGGCCTTGGTCGGGCGGTGGAGGGGCACATACTCCTGGATGGGTCGATCGGAAATGATCACGCCGGCGGCATGGGTGCCCGCGTTTCGGACGACGCCTTCCAGCCGGGTGGCGGTGTCCACCAGATCGCGCAGGTAGGCCGCCGAATCGTAGGCTTCCTTCAGAGGCGTCACCGTGTCGAGAGCGTCTACCAGGGTGAAAGGCTTGCCCGGGATGTTCGGCACCAGCTTGGCGATGCGGTCGACTTCCGGCAGGGGGACGTCCATCACACGCCCCACGTCACGCAACGCGGCGCGAGCGCCGAGCGTGCCGAAGGTGATGATCTGCGCCACCCGATCGCGGCCGTACTTCTGGGCCGTGTACTCCAGCAGTCGATAACGCTGGTCGTCCTGGAAGTCGAGATCGATATCCGGCATCGAGGTGCGGCCGGGATTGAGGAAGCGCTCGAAGATCAGCCCGTGGGCGATGGGGTCGACCAAGGTGATTTCCAGGCTGTAGGCGGCGATCGATCCGGCGGCCGATCCGCGGGCGTTGTACCAGATGGCCTGCTCGCGGGCGAAGCGACATAGGTCCCAGACGATCAGGAAGTAGGTGTCGAATCCCATTTGGTGGATGACGTCGAGCTCGTAGGCCAGGCGGCGCCGCAGGTCGGGCAGGTCGGCCCGACCGCCGTAGCGGCGCTCTAGTCCGGCTTCGCACAAGCCCTTCAGGTAACTTTGTGGGTCTTCCCCCTGGGGGACGTCGAAGGCCGGCAGGTGATAACCCTTGAAATCGAGGTCGACGGCACAGCGCTCGGCAATCGCCAGGGTCGTGGAAAGAGCCTCGGGCACATCGGCGAAGAGCCGCGCCATTTCCTCCGGGCTGCGCAAGTAGTAGGAGGGATCCGTCATGCGCATCCGGTCGGGATCGGCGCGCACCGAGCCGGTCTGGATGCACAACAGGATATCCTGCAGGTCGGCGTCTTCGGGGCGGACGTAGTGGACGTCGTTGGTGGCGACCAGGTGCCCGCCCACGCGGCGCGCCTCTTCGATCAGTCCGCGATTGACCTCGGGCAGCTCACGGATATCGTGATGCTGCAGCTCGAAGAAGAACCGGTCCCGGCCGAACACGTCTATGTACCAATCCACCAGGCGGCGCGCTTCCTGCGGGCGCCCCTCCTGCAGGGCGCGCGGCACCTGGCCCGAGAGGCAGCCCGTGGTGCAGATCAGCCCCCGGTTGTGCTCGGCCAGGTACTCGCGATCGATGCGCGGCCGGTAGTAGAAGCCCTCCAACTGGGCCGCGGTCGCAATCTGAATGAGATTCTGGTATCCCTCGTCGTTCTCGGCCAACAAGAGGAGATGGAAGGCCCGATGGTCCACCTGGGGATCGCGGTCCGTCATGCGACGCGGCGACAGGTAGGCTTCCATACCTATGATCGGCTTTACGCCGGCGGCTTTTGCTTCCCGATAGAAGTCGATGACGCCGAACATCGCGCCGTGATCGGTCAACGCCAGGGCCGGCATCCCCAACTCGCGGGCGCGCGCCACGAGATCGGGAAGCCGGCTCAGGCCATCCAGCATCGAGTATTCGGAGTGAACGTGCAGATGGACGAAAGACATGCGGCCGGGGGACCAGGGAGAATTATAGCCTGATGTGGGACCGCGAATCGTAGGGGCACGGCACACCCGCCCTTGCGGGCGGATGCCGTGCCCCTACCCGATAGGCGTTCGGGGTCTCCGACCGAGATCAGACGGCGCGCGGCGTCCCGAGGTAATCCTGCCCACCGAAGCGGGTCACGAGGACGGCGCCCAGGCCGAGGCAGTAGACCACCGCCGGTGCGATCCATCCCACGCACGGAAGGAAATTGATGCCGTAAGCCACGATCGTCAACACCAGCGTCCCGACGCCGGCCGAGACGGCCAGGCTCCAGTCCTGACGGAAGGCCGCCGCCAGCCGCTGCCCGACCTCGAGTCCGATCGCAACCCATCCGAAGGTGTAGGCGACGACCAGCAGCAGCCCGCCGAGGAAGGCCAGGGGCGAAAGACAGATCGTCAGCACGAGGAAGACAATCACCGGCACGGCCACTAAGAAACTCAACAGCCCGAGCGCACCCGCCGCCAGCGGTTGGGCGACTATCGCCTGCGACACTCGACCCGCCCGCAGCGGCCAGAACATCACCAGCAGCACGGCCAGCGCCGCCAGAAGGAAAGCGCGCAAGAAGTACCAGCCAATGTTGAAGGTCCACGAAAGCGGCGAGAGAT
>Ga0214473_10012098_pt1 | contig 10128 bp, 8 predicted proteins | sample RVTome_7_FD_203509 | JGI IMG/M metagenome (GOLD analysis project Ga0214473, IMG submission 203509) | Soil microbial communities from uranium-contaminated site in the Upper Colorado River Basin, Wyoming, United States - RVT98D197 | ecosystem: Environmental > Terrestrial > Soil > Contaminated >... | reverse complement strand
AACACCTGCCTCCCGACTTCCTCATCCCATCCCGGAGACCCTTAAGGAGGAACGTCTAAAAATCCTGATGGAGATTCAGGGAAAGATCTCTTTGAAAAAATATCAAGCACTGGTAGGCCAAAGAAAGATGGTTCTCGTCGAAGGCTCACAACGTGAACGAGGGGTCTTGCGGGGGAGACTTCAAACACAAGCCCCTGAGATCGATGGTTCTGTCTTCTTGAATGGAAAAGCTCGGCCTGGTGATTGGGTAGAAGCCCGAATGATCCAGGCCCTTCCTTATGACCTGGTTGCCCAGATTGAAAGAGTCCTCTCCTGACCCCCTTGAGACGTCTTTTCCCTTGACGGATATGCGAAAATGGGTTAGTTTGGTGAGTCCTAAAATTATCTTAAATCTTAATAGGATAAATACCAAAAAGTTTCCGATTTGGAAAAGAAAAATGGATGATACGAGTGAACTGGTCCAACAGAGGATCCTAAAACTGGAGGCCTTGAGAAAGGAGGGAATCGATCCCTACCCAAACGATTTTAAGGTGACCCATACCTCCAAAGACCTTCATGAGACCTTCGGTTCTCTATTGGATGAAGAATTGAAATCAATTGGAGAAACCTTCTGCCTTGCCGGTCGGATTATGGCGATCCGTGACTTCGGGAAAGCCAGTTTTATCCACCTTCAAGATCGAAAGGGAAGAATACAGGCTTACCTACAAAGGGATATCGTTGGCGAGTCTGCCTTTCAACTCTTTAAGACGTTCGATATCGGAGATTTCATCGGATTGGAGGGGAAAATATTTCGAACGAAAACTCGTGAGCTGACCCTTCAGGTTCAGAACTTCCGGCTCCTGGTGAAGTCTCTTCGGCCTCTTCCGGAGAAGTGGCATGGTCTCACCGACATCGAAGCCCGTTATCGTCAGCGCTATTTGGACCTCATCGTAAATCCCAAAGTCAAAGAGATTTTTCTCACACGAATCAAGGTGATTCAGAAAATCCGGGATTTCTTTACCCAGCGGGATTTCATCGAGGTGGAGACTCCCATGCTTCACCCCATTCCCGGAGGCGCAACAGCCAAACCCTTCAAGACCCATCACAATGCCCTCGATATGGAACTCTACATGAGGGTTGCACCTGAACTCTTCCTGAAACGATTGGTGATCGGAGGGTTAGAAAGAATCTTTGAGATCAATCGCTGTTTTCGAAACGAGGGGATCTCCACCCAACACAATCCTGAATTTACCATGCTTGAATTCTACCAGAGTTATGCCACCTATGAAGAGATGATGAAGATGACCGAGGAACTTCTCAGTTCCATGGTAAAAGAAATTCAGGGTGGACTCCGCTTTACCTATCAGGGAAAAGAACTCGATTTTACTCCTCCCTGGAAGAGAATTCCCTTCAAAGAATCTCTTTTAGAATATGGAAGGGTTGATCCATCTGTCCTGAGAGAACCGTCCAAGGCGATCGAAGCAGCCGAAAAGCTTGGCCTCGAGCTGAAAAAGGGAACCTCTCACGCAAGAGTTTTAGCGGACCTCTTTAAAGAGATGGTTGAGCCCCATCTTCTTCAACCTACATTTGTCATTCTTTATCCAGCAGAGGTCTCTCCTCTCTCTCGTCGGAACGGGAAGGATCCTGAGGTGGTAGACCGATTTGAGCTCTTCATTGCCGGTCGAGAGATTGCCAATGGGTTCTCTGAATTAAACGACCCCACCGATCAACGGGAACGCTTTGTTCAACAATTGAAAGAAAAGGGCGATGAGGCAGATGCGTTTCTCACCCTTGATGAGGATTTTCTTCGATCTATTGAATTTGGAATGCCTCCTACGGCTGGGGAAGGAATTGGGATTGATCGTTGGGTCATGCTCCTCACCGATGCGCCTTCCATCCGGGAGGTCATCTTCTTCCCTTTGCTTCGAATGGAGAAATAATGCTTTATGAAGTATGAATGGTTTATCGGCCTGAGATATCTCAAAGCGAAACGGAAACAGACCTTCATTTCCATCATCACGATCATCTCCATCGTTGGGGTTATGGTGGGTGTGATGGCCTTGATCGTTGTGTTAGCTGTGATGAGCGGTTTTGAAAAAACCCTAAAGGAAAAGATCTTAGGCACCCAAGCTCATCTCGTCCTCCTCAAGGCCAGTCAAGAAGGAATGGAGCATTATGAGGAGATGGCGAAGAAAGTTCAAGAGGTGAAGGGTGTGGTCTCTGCTGCCCCGTTCATCTTCAACCAGGTGATGCTCTCTTCCGAGTCAAATGTTTCCGGTGTGGTCATTAAAGGCATTGACCCGGATCGAGTGGGAAAAGTGACCGAATTGGCGCACAATATGAAGGCCGGCCGCCTCCGGGACTTGAAAGAAAAGGGAGAAAGTGATAGTTCAGGCATCATCCTCGGAGTAGAATTAGCCAAGCATCTCAGCGTCTCGCTCAACGATGTGATCCAAGTGATCTCCCCTCTCGGCACCATGACACCTATGGGAATGATGCCCAAGATGAAGCGCTTTCGTGTTGTGGGTATTTTTTATTCCGGAATGTATGAGTACGATAACACCATGGCCTATATTTCTCTTGAAAGTGCTCAGAAATTTTTCGGCATGGGAGCCCGTGTGACAGGGATTGAGATCAAAACGAACGATATCTATAAAGTGAAAGAAATCGGGAAGGAGATCCGCCAAAAGATGGGATTTCCTTTCTGGACGAAGGACTGGATGGAGATGAACAGAAACCTCTTCTCCGCCCTGAAGCTGGAGAAGATCGCTATGTTTATCATCCTCGTTTTGATTGTATTGGTTGCGGCCTTCAACATCATCTCCACACTCATTATGGTGGTGATGGAGAAGCATAAGGATATTGCTATCCTGAAATCAATGGGCGCCCCCTCCAAGGGAATCTTAAAGATCTTCGTCATCGAAGGAGGAGTGATTGGTGTTGTCGGAACAGTCTTCGGAACGCTATTAGGTCTTGGGGCTGCTTTCAATTTGGAGAAGATCACAGAGTTTGTTGAAAACTTATTTGGATTCAAAATTCTTGCAAGTGATGTCTACTATATTGATAAACTCCCTTCCCAGGTCAATCCGATGGATATTGGGCTGATTGTCATCACCGCTATTCTCATCAGTCTCTTCGCCACCCTTTACCCCTCCTGGAGGGCATCGAGACTCGACCCGGCGGAAGCTTTGCGATATGAATAAGGAGAAGATATCTTTTAAAGGAGAGGCCCAGCAAGCTCTCTCCCGTGGGGAATGGAGGAAAGCACTCGAATGTTTTCAAATTCATTGTGTTCAGGAGCCGGAGGATCTTCGATCCCAGGTAAAGGTGGCAGAATTGTTGGAGCGTTTGGGTCAAAAGAAAGAGGCTGTCCAAATGTATCGAAAGGTCGCTGAGGCCTATGCCCAGGATGGCTTTCTGCTTCAAGCCATCTCCATCAATAAAATGATCTTGAGGATGGACCCTGCTTCCAAGGATGTCAATGATCGGTTGGCCCAACTTTATGCGGAGAAAACCAAGGAGATAAAACCTCTCCGTCCATTCCCGCACATCCCTATTTTCTCTGAACTGAATGAACAGGAGCTCCAATCCCTGCTCAAAAAAGTGGAAACCAAGACCTTTCCTCAAGGTGCTTTCATTTGTCGTGAGGGAGAAGAGGGAGACTCCCTCTACGTGATCAGTCGCGGAGAGGTGGCGATCACTAAGCAAATGTCGAAGGGGAAAGAGGTGCGGATTCATAACCTCAAAGAAGGAGATTTCTTTGGGGAGTTTGGATTTTTCACCGATCAAAAGAGGCATGCCAATGTCAAGGCCCTAATGGAATGTGAGATTTTTGAGATCTCTCGAAATGAATTGAATGAGCTCATGAAGACAAATCCCCACTTGAAGGAGGTGCTTCAAAACCTTTTTAAACAAAGGGTTTTAGACCTCTTTCTCGCCTGTTCTCCTCTGTTTTCCTCCCTGACTGCTGGTGAAAGAGAAAAAGTTTTTAAACGATTCCACCTCCGTAAGGTCCCTGAAGGCACACTCCTCTTCAAAGGAGGGGAGCCCTCTCAATCCCTGTACATGATTAAGAGTGGAGAGGTGGAGATATTTATTCAAAACCGTCATGAGAGAAAAACCACCTTGGCGACATTGAGAAGTGGAAATTTTTTTGGAGAGATTGGGGTGGTCATGAACAAACCTCGAATGGCCTTTGCCAAAACCACTCAGCCTTCGGAATTGCTGGAGTTGACCAAAGAGGATATGGAAGCTTGTTTCCTCAAATTTCCTAAACTCCAACCCATTCTGAAAGAGATCTCCTCAAAGCGCCTCGTCCAAATGAAAGAACTGCTATCCCAAGAAGCAGTTGAAAAGGCCAAGGAGGCAATGGTTTGAAAGAGTTGATCCAGGTCCAACAACTTTTCAAGTCTTACGGAAATGGAACCAAACGTGTGGAGGTTCTCAAAGGAGTGGATCTTACTTTTTCTCAAGGGGAGAAGGCAGCCATTGTCGGAGCCTCCGGCGTTGGGAAAACTACCCTCCTTCATGTCCTTGGCACACTCGATCGACCGACCGCCGGGAAGGTTCTCTATGAAGGGAAAGACATCTTCAACCTGAATGAAAAGGATCTCGCCCTTTTCCGAAATCGTGAGATCGGGTTTGTCTTCCAATTCCATCATCTGCTCCCTGAATTTAATGCCTTGGAGAATACCATGATGCCTTGTCTGATCCAAGGCCTCCCGAAAAAGGAGGCGGCCTCCCGAGCAGAGGCGATTCTCACTTTGGTGGGTCTCAAAGAGCGTCTTTCTCATAAACCGGGGGAACTTTCCGGCGGAGAGCAACAACGCGTGGCGGTGGCAAGGGCTTTAGTTTTGGAACCAAAAGTCCTGCTGGCCGATGAACCCACGGGGAACTTGGATACCAAAATAGGTGACTCGGTTTTTGATCTTCTTCAAGAACTGAACCAAATCAAAAGGGTCACCCTCATTGTCGTGACGCACAATTTAAAATTGGCTGAAAAAATGACCCATCAGATCCAACTGGTCGATGGCAAAGCATTGAGATAGACAAAGCCCCCTTTACAAAAGGATAAGGATTTGATATTAAAATGAAAATTTTCTCATCCCATCCCCCCCATCTATAAATTGGAGCCTGGGGGTCCGTTTCAAATTCAAAAGAATGGGAAGGAGCCTAAAAATATGATCCTAAGACAAATAGGGCTTATCCTCCTCGTCATTTCTCTTCTCATAGGAATCTGCGATGGCGCCGAGGAAGACATCTATAAAATCGTGATACTTGGAAATGTGAAGATCGAAGAGGGGGCCATTCGAGGAGCGATCAAGAGCCAAGAAGGAGGTTCCTTTTCTGTTCAAAAGCTCCGTGAGGATTTACGATCTATTTTCGATTTGGGCTACTTCACCGATGTACAAGTCGATATCAAATCAACCCCGCAGGGCAAAGAAGTGATCTTCATTGTTGTAGAAAAGCCCTCCATCAAAGAGATCTTAATCACGGGGAATGAAAAGGTAAAGTTGGATACGATTAAAGAGAAGATGACCCTCACACCGCGCTCTATCCTCAACCTCGAAAAGGTGATGGAGAATTCCGAGCAGATCCGTAAACTTTATTTTTCAAAAGGTTTTTACGGGGTCAAGGTGGAGCACAAAGTCAACTATTTGGAAACCAATGAAGCGGTGGTCACTTTTGCGATCTCCGAGGGGCCCAAGGGACACATTCAAAAAATAGTGCTCAAGGGGAATAAAATTATCAAATCCTCCGATTTGAAGAAAGTGATGTCGACCAAACAGAGGAATATATTTTCCATCATCACCAAAACCGGAACGTTAGATGAAGATATCCTTAAAAATGATCTTCAACTTCTGAACGCCTATTATATTGATCATGGTTTTATCGAAGCAAAAATCTCTGAACCCAAGCTCGATCTCTCCAACCCGAAAAAAATTCGGATCGAAATCGAGATGGTGGAAGGGCCTCGATACCATATGGGAAATATCGACTTCAAAGGCGATCTTCTCACAACCAAAGAGGACCTCTTCAAAGGTCTCAAAATGAATCGGAACGATGTCTATAGCAACACAGCCATTCGAAAGGACGTCAATGCCCTCACCGAAAAGTTTGCCAATCAGGGCTATGCTTATGTAGAGGTCAATCCCGAAACCAATGTAGATAATAAAAATCTATTAGTCCACATCACCTATGATATTGAAAAAAAGAAACAGGTCTCTTTTGAAAAGATTCAAATTGTTGGGAATTCGAAGACCCGGGATAAGGTGATCCGGAGGGAGCTCCGGGTGGCCGAAGGGGAACTTTACAGCGCTACCAATCTGAATAAGAGTCGCGACCGACTAAAAAGGACAGGGTACTTCAAAGAAGTGAATTTCACCTCCAGCCGCGGAGGTACTGAAGATAAAATCAACCTTGATATCAAAGTCGAAGAAGCTCCGACAGGTGCCATTAGTTTTGGAGTTGGCTACAGTTCATTGGAAAACGTGGTGGGTTCTGCCTCCATCTCCGATCGCAATCTCTTCGGTTATGGATATCAAGGGGTTTTGAAGTTTAGCTTGGGGGCGGAAACCCGAAATTTTAGATTGAGCTTTACGGATCCCTACTTCTTAGGATATCCTTTATCGGCAGGCATTGACCTCTATCACGAAAGAGTGGAGGTTTTCGACAGTTACTCCTATAAAACCACAGGGGGGGGCCTCCGTTTTGGAAAGGAATTAACCGATAAGATCCGCCTCGATATGGCGTATAAATTGGAGCAAACCGATGTCTATGATGTGGCACAAACAGCTTCTACCTATATCAAAGAGCAGGAAGGGAAGAAGACGACCAGTGCCATTTCTATTTCCCCCTCGATAGATACCCGTGACGACTACTTCAACCCCAGAAGGGGAGCTCGGCACAACCTTTTTATTCAAAACGCAGGAGGTATTTTAGGAGGGGATAACTACTTCGTCAAGGTGACAGGAGAGACCAGTTGGTATTTCCCACTCCCTTTAAATACAACCCTCAACCTTCGTGCCAAGGCAGGAGCGGTCATGCCTTACGGAAGTAAAATAAAAGTCCCATTGACAGTTCAAGATCCAGATAATCCAGGTAGCTATAAAGAGATCCTCACGGAAACAGAAAGACTCCCCATCTATGAAAAATTCTTCGTGGGAGGCATCCAAACAGTGCGAGGCTTCGAATACGGAATGGCGGGCCCCATTGATGAAAAAGGTGAGCCTTCCGGCGCCAAAAAGATGGTGGTCTTCAGCGCTGAATGGATCTTCCCTTTAGCCCGTGAAATTGGTTTGAAGGGAGCTCTCTTCTTTGATGTAGGGAAGGGGTTTGATAAGTTGAAAGACCAAGACCATCTGGTTGTAGACTTCAATACCCATAGGATCCTGACCAAGCCGGGTAGAGGACTTTTCCCGTTGAAATTCGGAGCAGGACCTGGAATTCGTTGGTTCTCCCCATTCGGTCCCATCCATATCGATATTGGGTTTAACCTTTCTCCTAAGAAAGGCGAGAAAGGAAATGTGATCGAATTTACAGCAGGAACCGTTTATTAGTTTATTCATTCATAGCAGTGATACCCTTCATAGAGAGGAGAAATAAAGATGGTCGGAAAAAGGTTGGTGGCATTGATTGGAATTGTCCTATTTGGATTTTTGGGATCGGCTCTGGCAGCAGATTATAAGATCGCTTATGTCGATATTCAAAAGGCAGTCAATGAATCGAATGCCGGCAAGGATGCGAAAAAGGCGATCACCAAGGAAGTGGAAAAATTTCAGCGCCAAATCACAGATAAACAGAAGGAGCTCCAAACCTTGAAAGAATCCTTAGAGAAACAGGCGCCCATGCTCACCCCGGATGCCAGGGCCACTCGAGAGAAAGAATACCAGAACAGACTTCGGGAATTCCAGAGATGGGGGGAAGATACCCAAAATGAGATCAATCAGAAACGGACGGAGGTGGAGCGGAACATCTCCATTGGCCTACTCAAGGTGATTCAGAAAGTGGGGGCGGATGACGGTTACACCCTCATCTTGGAAAAGAATGAAAACCTCGTGCTCTTTGTTTCCAAGACCATTGATATCACCGACCGGGTGATCAAAGCTTACGATGCTCAGAAGAAATAATAATCAGAAAATTCCGGAATTTAGGGAATTTTGGGATTTGGGGATTCCATTCCCTAATCCCTCAATTCCTCAATCCCTCAATTCTTGTTAGATTAGGGTAAGAGGATGAAAAAGAAACTTAAAGAATTGGCCCAGTGGGTAGATGGAACAGTGGTGGGAGATGGAGAAATAGAAATCTCTGGAGTGTCGGCCATTGATGAGGCCCAGGCTGGAGAGATCACCTTCATCGCCAATCCGAAGTACCTTCCGAAGCTCAACGAAACCCGTGCCTCAGCGGTCATCGTCTCCAAAGAGGTGCCTCAAGGGGAAAAGCCTCTTCTGAGCGTAGCCAATCCCTATTTAGCTTTTGCCAAGATCCTCACCCTCTTTTCACAAAAGCCTTATCAACCCAAAGGGATCGAATCCAATGCCTGGATCAGTCCTACAGCGAGATTAGGGAAAGACCTGACCCTCCATCCCTTCGTCTATATTGGTGACCGCTGCTCGATCGGGGATCGGGTCACTCTCTATCCAGGGGTCTGTATCGGTGAGGATTCCTCCATCGGGGAGGATTCGGTCCTCCACCCCAACGTCTCCATCTATTCAGGGACAGTCATCGGAAAGCGAGTGACCCTTCATAGTGGAGTGGTGATTGGGAGTGATGGATTCGGATATGTGAAGGAAGGAAAGAAGAATGTGAAAATCCCCCAAATCGGAAGGGTGGAAATTGAGGACGATGTCGAAATTGGCTCCAATACCACCGTCGACCGAGCGACACTGGGCAAGACGATTATTCGAAAGGGAGTGAAGATTGATAACCTCGTTCAGGTGGCTCATAATGTCACCATTGGCGAAGATTCCATCATCGTTGCTCAGGTTGGGATTTCAGGATCAACAAAGATCGGGAATAATGTCACACTCGCCGGACAGGTGGGAGTCGTTGGTCACATTGAAATTGGAGACAATGTGATGGTGGGCGCTCAGTCTGGGGTGGGCCACAACCTCCCGGCTAACAAGGGTTACACGGGAAGTCCTGCCCTGCCTCACCGTGAATTTCTCCGGGTGGTCACCCTCTTTCCAAAATTGCCGGAGATGAGAAAGACCCTCATCGAAATTGAAAAACGTTTAAAAAAGATCGAGGAGGCCCTCCCTTCGAGAGAGAAGGAGAAGTAAATGATTGAGATTAAAGAGATCATGAATATCCTCCCCCACGCCTACCCTTTCCTGCTCGTGGACCGAATTATTGAGATGGAACCAGGGAAACGGATTGTCGGAATAAAGAATGTCACTTATAACGAACCCTTTTTCCCAGGCCATTTCCCAGGTCGTCCCATCATGCCTGGGGTCCTGATTGTAGAGGCAATGGCTCAGACGGCTGGAGTGCTCGCTCTTAAATCGTTGCCAGAGAAGGAACAAAAAAAGCCGGTCTACTTTTTGGGGATCGATAATGTTCGTTTCAGAAAACCCGTTATTCCGGGAGACCAACTTCGTCTCGAGCTCGAGATCACCAAACATCGCCAATCGATCTGGGGATTTAAGGGAAAGGCCTTGGTCGAGGGGAAATTAGTAGCTGAGGCAGAACTCTTAGCCATGTTAGGAGAGGAAACATGATTCATCCGGCTGCGCTCGTCGATCCAAAAGCCGAAATCAGTGGGGAAGTTGAAATCGGTCCCTTTTCTGTGATTGAAAAGGGTGTTTCTATTGATGAGGGGACGAAGATTGGTCCCCATGTAGTCATCCGAGAGGGGACTCACATTGGGAAGCAATGCCAGATCTTTCAATTTGCCTCCATCGGGGAAGCTCCCCAAGCATTTTTTTATAGAGGAGAGAAGACCTCCTTATTTATCGGCGATCAGAATATTATTCGGGAGTTCGTCACCTTTCATCGAGGCACGATCAAGGGAGGGGGAAAGACCGTCACTGGAAATGACAATTTCTTCATGGCCTACTCTCATGTGGCTCATGACTGTCTTATTGGCAATCAGGTTGTCCTGGCGAATGGAGCCACCCTGGGAGGACATATTACGGTGGAAGATCATGC
>Ga0214473_10012097_pt1 | contig 10128 bp, 10 predicted proteins | sample RVTome_7_FD_203509 | JGI IMG/M metagenome (GOLD analysis project Ga0214473, IMG submission 203509) | Soil microbial communities from uranium-contaminated site in the Upper Colorado River Basin, Wyoming, United States - RVT98D197 | ecosystem: Environmental > Terrestrial > Soil > Contaminated >... | reverse complement strand
ACAATGGTTCATAACAGATAACAGATTGTATTTCAATGGTAATGTCTATACGAAAGAATACACACCTTTACTAAAGATAATGGCCAGTATTTTGGCCGGTCAATCAGAGACCAGTAAGTCGAAGATTGGAGAACTAAAATTCTGTCTATGGGCAGTTTTCCCCCGGGCTTTACAATAGGTATAACTTTTGAGCAAGAATTCGAATTTACTGTGCGTCTTCAAAGTATTTCAGACTATTTGGGTTAAAATGTTGAACACACTTTTTTGGCCAAGAACGTTTGATTTCACCGCCCGTCCTGCCTTTTGGGAGTTGGAAGATAGATACGGTTTCGGTCAGCTTGGCAGGAAATTTCTGCCCGAATGCATCAATAGGCAGAACTTTCAGGCTTGAGTTTTCGATAGCCTAGTAAGTATTTATGTAGATAAAGGAGTCTAATTCGAGTCCCGTCGCTCACTTAGAGGACGATTTCCGCAACTCGCTTATAAATATGTCGGGGGAGGAGGTTGAACCCCTACAGATAGCCTTTAGTTTCTTCTAACTTCTGATAATGCTGAAAATGGATTCCAAGGCTAAGTCTCCTAACTGATGGAGCTACTTCTCACTTCGTACTTCTCTACTTCCAGGGTATAACAGCAATAATAGCGTTAGCCTTTTCACTATCCGAATAGTCCGATAGGCCCTAAATAGAACGAATGCACACGATATCATAGCTAATTCGATCTGCTTCAAAGGCCAATCTTTATGCCCTCTATTAAATAATTTGAATGCAATTGTTGAAACTCATCTTTGTTTATTGAAAGAAGCCAAGTATTCTAAGATATCTATCATTTGACCTGATTTAAACCTAGGCCAAGGAATTCTTTGGGTCTTGGCTGCTTCTTCCATGGCTGGGGCATGATTCCACATTTGAGTCGCGATATGTGCTGGGGAAAGCAATTCAGGTGTCAAAGCCAAATCCGGACCTACCGAACCACCCTTCCCGGCCAAGGAGTGACAATTGATACAGCCTTTTTCAATGAAAAGCTTTTGACCTCTTTCCGGAGCGCCGGGTTTGTCAAAATAGTTTACGAAATAAAGATAGGCGACCAGGTCCGCCATTTCTCCTTCAGAAAACCTTATGAATTTAGTCCCCTTCTCTTGCATTTTCTTCCACATGGCCGGTCCGTGATTCCAGAGCTGGCCTGCTAATTCCGGCATACTGCGGCCTCGATCGGAAGTTGCTTTTCCCAAATCGGGACCTATTCTCCCTCCTTGACCTCGGATAGAATGACATTTTATGCACCCCTTATCGACGAAGAGTTTTTTACCACGATTAGGGCTGCCTGGCTCCAGATAGCGCTTCTCCTCTCTGGAATCTTTCCCGCCAGATTGGAGAAAGGCTAAAAGGTCTATCATCTCGTCGCCTCGGAACTTAGGTCTGGATATTTTCAACTCGGCCATGGTCTTCTCCATTTCCGGTCCATGATTCCACATTACTTGAGCCAGTCCTATCAGAGAGTATTTGTTCTTATAATACTTCAAACTAGGACCCGGCTTCTCCCAAGCCTCTTCAAAGGCATGACATTTCATACACGATTTTTCTTGGAAGAGTCTTTCCCCTACAGATGGGTCGCCCGGTTTGCCCAGTTGAGCCAGGTAATATTGATAGGCACTCAAGAAAGCGATCAGCGTAGACATCTCCTGAGGAGTAAACTGGGGTCTTTGGATTTTCAGCTCTTTCATTCTCTCGCTCATGATGGGAGCGTGGTTCCATAAGATCCCGGCTATGTCATACAGGCTGCCTTTCAGATAAATCTTGCCCAGGTCCGGTCCAATCTGGCCTCCCTCATCCCCTAAAGCATGACATTTTACGCACCCCTTTTGCTCAAAGATTTGGGCACCTTCCAACGGGTCCTCTGGCAACAGTTCCTCTTGAGAAAGAGCCAAGACTATTAAAAGCAAAAGTAATAGAATGACAAAGACCGTTTTTTTCATTCTGTTTCTGTCGTAGTCGGCCCTGGCAGATATGTTCTAATTCTGGCAGCGGTTTCCTTTAAGGCCTTTTCCCGGCCTTCCTGGATTTCCCAGATGGACACAATCGGGAAGAATTTAGTAAAAACCATATACAAAAGGATAAATAATGCGAAACAGCCTGCGGTTATCGAAAACTCTACTAGGGTAGGATTATAAATGCCCCTCGGGTAGGGAAGGCGCGGATTAGAAAGAGAGGGGACCACTATGGTGATTCTTTCCAGCCACATTCCAATATTGACCGAAATGGAGGCAACCAGCGTACCGGCTATGGTTCTGGTCTTCTTACGACATAGTAAACTGAAGGGGATTACAAAGCAGAAAACAAACATCCCCCAAAATAAAGAAGCGTATCGGCCGAATACCTTTGACTGCCAGACCGAGATTTCCCGGGGCTCATGCCCGTACCAGGTTGTCAAATATTCTCCGAAAGTGAAATAGAACCATAAAAGGGTCATCACCAGAAGTAAGATACCCAAGTTGTTAAAATGAATCGGCTTTAAATAATCTTCTAAGTGATATACTTTACGGATGATCACCATTCCGGTGATGATGGCCGCAATCCCGGAGAAAATCGCGCCAGCCACAAAGTAAGGCCCAAAGATAGCGGAGTGCCACATCGGTTGAACCGTCATGGCAAAGACGTATGAGACTACTGTGTGGACTGAAACTGCGATCGGAATTACGGCCACCGCCATTATGCCGATTGCTTTCTGGAGTCTATTAACCTGTGCTTCGGTTCCCTGCCAGTTCAAAGAGAGAATAGTGTAAAACTTTTTTCTCCAGCCGGACATTCTATCTCTTAACAGGGCGATATCCGGAATCAGAGGTAAAAACAAATAAATAGTGCTGGCGGTCAAATAGGTGGAAATACTGCACACGTCCCACAGTAGAGGAGAAGTGAAATGGCCGTGCTTGATAACACTTAGTAGCCGGTCAGGCCGGCCCATATCGATGATGACGTTGCCCACTCCAAAAAACAAAACCAAGACGGTTATAACTTCCGCCATCCTGGTAATGGACCTTCTCCATTCCGCCCGGCTGAGTCTGAGAATTGCCGAAATGAGAGTGCCGGCATGAGATACTCCGATAAAGAAAACGAAATTTGTAATGTAGACTCCCCAGAACACTGAGCGATTTAATCCGGTCACTCCCAACCCATGCCAGAGCTGCCAAATCCAGATAAAAGCGGCCCAGATAACAACCGCCGACAAGATCCCCGCCGTCAGGTAGAACTTCTTGCCGGTGAAAAGAATCGGTTTAAATAGAGCCTGGTCGCTGTGAACCGGTTCTTTCTGCATCTTAATCTCCGGCCCGCAAGTAGATTACCTTAGGCTTAGTTCCCAAATCTTCCATTAGAGTGAATGCACGCGTGTCTTCAGTTAATTTGGCCACTTCGCTATAAGGGTCATCTAGGTCCCCAAAAACTATAGCGCTAGTGGGGCAAGTTTGAGCGCAGGCCGGCATATAATCTTCCGGGGAGAGTTCTCGTTTCTCCGTCTTGGTTTTTTCTTTAGCTTTCATCAAGCGATGATGGCAGAAGGTGCATTTCTCCACCACTCCTTTGGGTCGGACCGAGACATCCGGGTTTAACATCGACATCATCTGCTTGGGCCACTGGGGTGGATACCAGTTGAAAAATTTGATGGTATAAGGGCAGGCATTGGCACAGTAACGGCATCCTATACAGCGCGGGTAAACTTGCGCCACCAATCCTTCTTTATTCTTGTAAGTGGCGCCCACCGGGCAGACAGGGGTGCAGGGAGGCCGGTCGCAGTGCTGACACAGGATGGGTAAAAATCTCATTTTGGATGGTGAGTTCTCCTCCCGAAATTGAATGATATTAATCCAGGCTATGGTTCTTCTTTTTTCAGCTTCTTCTGGTGGAATAACCGGGACATTATTCTCTTGTTTGCAGGCAATCACACAGGCCTGGCATCCAGTGCAGCGGTCTAAATCAATTACCATTCCCCAACGTGGCATAATGTATCTTTCTAAGCCTTATATAGTTTAACTCTGAGATAGTCTGGGTTTTTATCCGATGGCTTCCCGTTACCACTAGCCAACAGATTCGGATTGGCTACTTTCTCCAGACTCCATCTTCCGTTGCCGCTGTTACTTAGTCCTAAGGGGATGCTGATGACTTCCGGCAGAGTCCCAGGATAGAGTTTGGCCTTAATCTTAATTTTACCCAGAACAGATTCCACCCAAACCCAGTCGTCATCCTTGATCCCCAATGGGCGAGCCTGTTCAGGATGAATTTCCACCCAGCTCTGCCACTGGACTGGTAGATGAGGAGTGATATGCTCGTATAAATAAGGCTGGTTGCTGTTCAAGAGTGCAGAAAACGTCAACAGTTCGAACACATTGAGATAAAAGGGGAACAGGTTTTGTTCACCTTGCCAGCTGGGGGCTTCATAGCTGGGTAAAGCGACCATCTCTGACTTCTTAGCCTTTGCTCCTTCATTATTAAGGGAAAGTTTTTCTAAGGCCTGGGAATAGAATTCAAATTTACCAGAAGGAGTTTGAAAAGTTCTTTCCCAGCGCTGGTATTCATAAAGAGGGTCCCACCAACCCCCCTTTTCTAAAATCTGATTCCAGAATTCTTCAAAATTTGAATACTCAGCGCTCCACCATCCTCCTTTTTCCATCTGCCTCATCCAGGCCCCCTGGAAAGGGGAGCCAAATACCATTCCTCTGCGGGATTCGTAAACTCCTTTAAATCCGTCTTGCAAAAGCTCCCCATGATTGCTCCAGGGTAGACTCTTTTGCATCGCGTTACCCAAATTTTTAGAAAGTTGCAGAATTATGTCCACCGTGTCCTTGGTATTCAAGAAAGGTTCGACTGCTGGTGGGGATACCCCCACCGCAGGGGAGCCCAAGGTCGGATAGGGAGCCAAGTCTTGCCATTTTTCCAGAAAAGTATGGTCCGGTAAAATCAGGTCAGCGTATTGAGAAGTCTCATCCAAAAAAGGCGAGAAACTTACTATGAAGGGGATTTTGGCTAAAGCTTGCGCCCAGTCTCCCACCGGATAGCAATTGGAAAAGGGATTAATCTTATCTAGGAATAAAATCTCCAGTGGATAAGGTCTTTCCTCTAATATGGCATAGGTCAAATGGGGGAACACTTCCCAGCCGGCCAGGCTACTTTTATCCAGAATAGCCCCTGGAGCATTTGAAGAGGGAGGCTCGACGGTCGGGAATTTCTTAAAGGGGACCTCTCTCTGGATGAGTGTACCTCCTTCTGAATCGAGGCCTCCTACCAAGGCGTTGAGTGCCAGTACCGCCATCTGGAGATTAAACCCTCCGGAATTAGGTCTTCTTTCCCCGATAGCCAGAGCCGGTTTTAATTCTGCAAAATCTCGGGCGAGCCGAATGATAGTAACAATTGGAACTCCGGTAATTTTGGAAACGGCTTCTGTTGTGTATTCCTCAAGGACCCAGTTCTTGAACCCTAAGTGCTCCTGGCCTTGTTTGTCGGCCCAATCCTCAAAGCCAAAGGTATGTTCCCGGACGAAATTTTCATCGTATCTGCCCTCCTTTATGATCGTATAAGCCAATCCCAGGGCTAAGGCCGCTTCAGTGCCTAGATTGATGCCAATCCATTCATCTGCATTGGCTGCGGTGGGAGAAAGCCGTGGTTCAATTTGGACCAGTTTCCCTCTGGTTTCAGGTCTTTCCCTCCTGAAGTTGCCATACATCCTCTGCATCCAGGTGGGGGAATACCATCCTTCCAATAGGGGGGTTCCAAAGGAGAGAATATATCGAGCATTTTCCACATCATAAGCCGGATAATCTTTTATGCCCTGCATAAGAAAATGGGCCCACAAGATGCCGGGGTCTCGAAGCAGATTAACCTGCACCAAATTGGGAGTGCCATAGGCCGAGGTAAACTGCTCCCAGAGTTTTCCAGATAAGCCTCGGTTCTCCTGGGTTAAAACCAAAAGTTGATGGGCCTTCCGATTATTTCTGAGCTCGCGCAATTTATCCGTAACAATTTCTGCTGCTTTTTCCCAGGAGATTTTCTCCCATTGACTTTCTCCTTTTTTACCGATTCTTTTTACCGGCCCAACTAAGCGATCTGGATCATAAAGAACCTGCAGCCCATTCTGTCCCTTGGGGCAAAGCTTGCCCCGGCTTAAGGGGCAAAGCGGATTCCCATCGATTTTTCTGGGATAACCGTCCACCAGCCTCACCACGATTCCACAGCCGGCCGGGCATTGGCCGCAAATTGACAGTCTGAATTCTTCTTTTCCAATTCCTGCCAGCAGACCATCTTTGTACTCTTCCTTGGCCAAAAGCTTGCTTCTGCCCCATTCCCCCAAGGTAATCCCGGCTAAAGTAAATCCACTAAAGGCAATAAAGTCTCTACGCGTGATTTGCATTTCTCACCGGTGGCAGGCTGCGCAATCTTGGGATACTTTATTCTTGCGGTGGCAGTCTAAACAGTTATTCATGGATATATTCTTCAAGGGAGAAGAGGGAGGTTTTGCGGCCATTGATATATTACCATGGCATTGCTGGCAATCCAGACCGGCTAAACGCACGTGCCGGTTATGGGAAAAATAGACGTGGGGTGGTACCTTAGCTAACTTTCTCCATAGAATTAGATTTCCGCTTTCCGCTTGTTTCCAGACCTCTTGGTACTTAGTGTTAGTAAGTGGGGAAGTAGCATGGCATTTCAGGCATATTTCCGCCTGTGGAAAGCCGGCCATGATGCCGGCTTTGGCTCCCGGGTGACAAAGAGTACAATCCATGACCCGGTGTAATTGGTGATTGAAGGAGAAGGGTTGTTCAACACCCGCGCCGGGCAGGAGAGGTGACAGATTGTAGCCCAGGACCAAGCCAGCCACTGATAACAGTAGGATTCTGAGTAAGCGCATGCTACTTCCCCATGAGTCAATCTTACTTTACTTAGTCTTCTCCTTAGTCTGGCCGCTAGCCTCCTGCTCCTTTAGTTTCTTTTCATACAGTTCCTTTTTCCTGACTTGGGAATCATAGACCAGGAATTCATATATGGCCTTGGCATTGCTGGAGCTGATTCCGGAACCCGGTTTTCGCTTCATCCTCTTGATGTATCTCTCCCATTCATCCGGCAGAGCGTAGTTACTGTTGATGGGCCGGGCCAGGCTGTGACACTTTGAGCAAGTTTTCTCAAAGATTTTGTAGTTCTCTTGTATCTCTTTGGGATACTTTGAGACGTCGATGGTTTTGGGCCCTTTCTCTATCTCCTTAAAACGAGCCTGAGAAGTATCCGCAGGAGTGATTTTATCGTCAGACCCAGAGCCATAGACCCAGGCAAAAACTAAAAGAACAACCAGATAAAAAACCATTCTTCTCATGAACCGCCTCCTGACTAATCATTGTTTTCCTGCAGATATTCCAGGACCGCTTTGGCTTCTTTGGCTGTCAATCCGGCTCTCACCCGCATGTGATTGACCAATAATTTCCATTCTTCATCGGTCCGTTCAGATGGATATCTCTCCGAATGGCATTTCCCGCAATTGGCGGCATAGACTTCTGCACCTGTCAACTCTTTTCCTTTAGTTAAAACTTCGGTGGGGTGAGCAAAAATTATGACCAAGCAAGCCACCAACGTTAAGGTTAGAGTTAAGGAAATCATCTTTGGAGTAATCCTGATTTTTGTCATTTTCTTATCTCCTTTCTTGAGTTAGAATCCCATGGCAAACTGGAAAATGATCTGGTTGTTGTCCACTTTGTAGGCTTCCTTTTCCAGATTGAACCGGTAAAAAAGCCTGATAATCGCGGTGTTGGTAACATAGTAGTTAATTCCTGGTGAGACTTCCCATTTATCATCTGCTTCTCCCCCAAAATCCTGTCCTGAAAAGCGCACTGCAATCTCAACAGAATTCAACAAATCAACCTCTAGTGGGCTGAGCTTTAAAGCTGCCTGGGCGTAGTAACCTCTTTTTACCTTGAAGCCAACACTATCAGGAGCCGAAAGGTCGGTTACCTCCTGGTCAGCCTGGTTGAATTCTCCCCGCAGTTCAAAGAAATCCTTATGGTGAAACTCTGCGTCCACCCCGAAGAAATTGAGACTTAACTTGGGAGATTCAACGTCATCATACTTTGCAGTGTAAGCAGAAGCGCCGATTTCAATCTCCTTGACAGGGATGATCCCCAAACGACCACCCACCGCCTTGTTATTATTCACCACATCCCTATCATCTCCCTCTTTTCTCAAATCCCGGATGTCCTCTCCTTCTGGTCCTTCCAGTCCATTCGTCAAATAGACCGCATAATTGATCTTACTGTAACCGGAAATTGGAATCCCTCCACTAGCCATTACCCCGGCTTCGCTCCAGTCTACTGGAACTACGTGGTCATCGGCCAAAGGCCGGCCCGGGACTTTGGAAATCCAGGAAGGGTGAAGCTTGGTGTTAAAAACGCCGAAGGGAATTAAGAATTTTCCGCCAGTGACGGTGACATAGTCGTGCAGAAAGTAGTCCAGTTGGGCATATTCTAAGATGATTTCATCCCCACCGTGTTCGTATTCTATTTCAGCTTCCGCCATCAGCTTGTCTTCGATCTGAAAAAGAAAGATGGGATTGAAATGAAACAGGTCAAAGGTGCCGATGCTGGGATCTGGGTCCTCTTGTTGGCTCCAGATGTAGGTCCAGTCCATATAGCCGGTGACAATGAATTTGGCCTTTTCGGCTTGAGACAATGAGGCCAGAAGGAACAGAAAGACCGTCAAGAGAAGAATCAAACTCATTCTCTTCATTTTATCCTCCTCGAAGGTTTAGGTTTCGCATCCTTTAGTAATTCTTCTCAGAACCTATGCTACAGCTTATTTACCCACTCTACTTTCGAGACATATGCCGCTTGGCCACATGAAGCTCTCTAACACTAAGTCTTGATTTTGCACTCACCTCCTCTAAAGATTTTGGAGCTAAACTACCACTCTTCCTTTTCTCCCTTGGGCATCAGACTCAGCAAGTAGTCAGCCAAAAACTCCAGTTCTTCGCCACTCATTACTCCCTTCCAGTTGGGCATTCGATAAGGCGGAGTCTGACCCAAAGAATCTTTCTTAGGAATGTCTTTCAGGCCTTTCAATATTTGTTGTCTCAATTCATCCCGGGTGTATCCCTCTGCGACGTAGGTCAAAGCTGGAATCTCCTCACCCGTCTGAGCATTTGCATTCTTTATTCCCTTCTCACCATTTAGACCGTGACAGAGGATACAGCCATACTTCTTATAAACTTTATACCCTTCTTGAAGTTGTGGACTGGACGCTAAACTGGAAAAAGTTGAGTCAGATTTTATTTCCCAATCAGCTCGTAGCCTGTTCCGGGACTTCGAGCATCCGTCCATGGCCGAGATACCTGATATGATTAGTAGTGCGATTCCAAAGGTTCTGGCGGACAGACAAATCCGGACATCGGAAGCCTTTTTGAAACAGAGACCCATTTTCATTCCTGAGCGAAAAAAAATGCCACTTGGTGCATGATAGTTCTAATTAAACTCTACTCTTAGGATTTCTCTTAAGATATGCCAGCTTCTTTTCAACCGCCTCAGCCAATTGCTCCAATGTCTGTGTGTGGAGATAGTTTCTGATTCTGGCTCTCAATTCAAGCCAGGTGTTGTGCAAAGGACACGGCATTTTACTCGAGCATTTAGCCAGACCCACGGCACACCGAGTAAAATCAGGCTCGCCATCTATAGCTCTCACAATATCTAAGAGAGTAATCTTTCCGGGCCTTCTGGCTAGAGCAAACCCACCCCCCGGCCCTTTTTGAGAGGTTACCAGCTTTTGCTTGACCAGTTGGAGCAAGGTTTTAGCCATAAAAGGAGCTCGGAGGCCGTCATGACCAACAACCTCGTCTAGAGACGAGAATCTGTTCTTCGGCTGCCTGGCTAAGTGGGCCATGGCTCTGATGGCGTATTCGCACGCAGTCGAATAGAGCATATTACATGAATAACAGACCATCTATTCTTTTATTTACCCTAAAATATCATGGCCCGGTTTCCTGTCAAGCGGTTTTTTTAAGAATTTTCCCGGATAGAGCTCGGTTTCAGAGCCTGTCGTGCACTTTGGCATTGAAGACAAATACCACTTCGATATAGGTACAATAACGGGAAAAGCGAGACCTAGC
>Ga0214473_10012096_pt1 | contig 10128 bp, 8 predicted proteins | sample RVTome_7_FD_203509 | JGI IMG/M metagenome (GOLD analysis project Ga0214473, IMG submission 203509) | Soil microbial communities from uranium-contaminated site in the Upper Colorado River Basin, Wyoming, United States - RVT98D197 | ecosystem: Environmental > Terrestrial > Soil > Contaminated >... | reverse complement strand
CCTCCGGGGTGGAACCCCCTACGGGGCGGAACCCGGAATTATTCTAAAATCTAACCCCGCTGCAGAGCCCTGCACCGCATGGTGTACAGGGCAGAGCAGCGGGGCATTATTTCTAACGGGGTAAATATTTCTTACATTCTTGTCTCATATAACAATGGCTGTTTTTTAACAGCCTGCTTAAATTTCGGCAAGAAATTTCTTGAAAAACTACCACCCGGATATAAATATCCCAGGTGTTATCACCACCAACTACTCAATAATTTTGATGAAACTCCATTAAGCCATAAACTTCTACCAACTGGCATAAGGATTGCTCATTAAAAAAAGATAATGTAGCGGCGGCATTTACTGCCGACGAGAGACGCATTGGAATAATATAATCGCCCCCATTAAATGGGGGCGCTACAATTGGGTAAATAATATGAATGTCTTAATCATCAAGCATGTTGAGATCGAAGGGCCGGGGTTGATTGAGAATTGCCTGAGGCAGGAAAAAATCTCTTATCAGATCCTCAATCTAAAACCTGGCGCCCCTTTCCCAAAACTTGATGGCTTCACTCACATTATCCTTTTGGGGGGACCGATGAATGTTTATGAGGAAGACCGCTATCCCTTTCTCAGAGAGGAGGACCTTTTTATTAAGGAGGCGATTCAGAGGGGAAAAACAATCTTAGGAATATGTCTCGGAGCTCAATTAATAGCAAAAGCCCTTGGTGCAAAGGTATTCAAAGCGCCTGCGAAAGAGATTGGATGGTATGATGTCTCGTTGACAAAGATAGGCTCCAAGGATCCTCTCTTTTCCACTCTTCCAAAAACCTTTCCTGTATTTCAATGGCACGAGGATACTTTTGAGATCCCGAAAGCCGGAAAATTGATCGTTACCTCAAATCCCATCCCTCATCAAGCCTTCCGATACGGAGATAACACCTATGGTCTTCAGTTTCATCTCGAAGTGACTGAAGAGATGATCCAGGAGTGGATGGAGACTTATGAAGAAGAATTTAAGGGTCTTCAGTCCCCCCCACCCTTTTCAAGAGCTGAGATTATGATCGAGACGGAGATTAAGATCGAAACTTATATGAAAAGAGGAATGAAATTTTTAAAAAACTTTTTCAGGAGATAAAAATCCCCCCTCGCCTCCCTTTTCTAAAGGGGGGTTGGGGGGATTAGGAGGAATGAGATGAAAAAATTTTTGTTTCTTTTGTTATTTATGACCTTATTGATTGTTGGGGTTGCACTTGCCGAAGCACCAGCTCCACCCAAGGTGGATTCAGGAGATACTTCCTGGATTCTGATTTCTTCTGCCTTGGTCATGTTGATGACACCTGGTCTGGCCCTCTTCTACGGAGGCATGGTGAGATCGAAAAATGTCTTAGGGACAATCATGCAGAGTTTTATCGCGCTTGGCGTGATCACCATCCAGTGGGTACTTTACGGTTATAGTCTTGCGTTTGGTCCTGATATTGGCCATGTGATTGGAGGTCTTGACTGGATCGGACTGAGAGGCGTAGGGCTTGAACCCTTTCCCGATTATTCATCCACGGTTCCTCATCAGGCATTCATGATTTTTCAAATGATGTTTGCTATCATTACACCTGCCTTGATCACCGGGGCATTTGCTGAAAGGTTTAAGTTTAAGACCTATCTTGTCTTCCTCATCTTTTGGGCAACATTTGTCTACGATCCTCTTGCCCACTGGGTTTGGGGTGTGGGCGGCTGGATCAGAAATCTTGGCGCCCTTGATTTTGCAGGGGGCCTTGTCGTTCATATCAGCTCTGGTATCGCTGCATTGGCAGCCACCCTCGTTGTGGGAAAAAGAAAGAGCTACGGTGATGAGCCCATGCCTCCCCACAACCTCACCATGACACTTTTGGGTGCCGCGCTTCTCTGGTTTGGCTGGTTTGGCTTCAATGGTGGAAGTGCGGTGGCATCGGGTTCTCTTGCAACCAATGCCTTTGTGGTGACACATATTTCAACAGCGGCTGCCGCCCTTTCATGGATGATTGCCGAATGGGCATATCGAGGTAATCCAACCGTTCTTGGTGCAGCTTCAGGTGCAGTGGCTGGCTTGGTTGCCATCACCCCTGCGTCAGGTTTTGTGGGACCGGTCTCAGCTATTATCATCGGCCTTGCTGCCGGTCTGGTCTGTTATTTCGCCATTAACCTCAAGACCAAACTCGGATATGATGATTCCCTTGATGTCGTGGGTGTTCATGGAGTAGGAGGTACATGGGGTGCACTGGCCACTGGTTTATTTGCATCAAAAGCCATCAACGCAGCTGGAAATGACGGCCTTTTCTTTGGCAACTCTTCCCTGATTGGAATTCAGGCATTGAGTGTTGTTTCTGCATGGATTTATTCCTTTGTAGTAACATTGATCATCTTGAAGGTCCTCGATTGGACCATGGGTTTGAGGGTAAGCGAAGAGCATGAGATCAACGGTTTGGATATCAGCCAGCATGGGGAAGTTGGATATTCTTTCTAATGCATAGTAAGGAGTTCGGAGTTCAGAGTTCGGAGTTTAAATTCTTTTCTTTTTTTCTCCGAACTACCTGCCTGCGCGTAGCCGCTTCGGCGAAGGCAGGCGAACTAATAACTCTGAACTTAATTAAAAAAGCCGGAGGTAAGATGAAAAAGATCGAGGCGATTATCAAGCCATTTAAACTGGATGAAGTGAAGAATGCATTAAGTAAAATCGGTGTTCAGGGAATGACGGTGACCGAGGTCAAAGGATTTGGCAGACAAAAAGGTCACACCGAAGTCTATCGTGGAGCAGAATACAAGATCGATTTCCTACCTAAGGTTAAAATCGAACTGATTACCACTGAGGAAATCGTACCCCAGGTGATCGAAACCATTGAAAGAGCTGCCAAAACAGGAAAGATCGGGGACGGAAAGATCTTTATATCACCCGTCGAAGAGGTGATCCGGATTCGGACCGGAGAACGCGGAAGCGATGCAATTTGAGTTAGGAATCACCAGAAACGGGCTCGTCGATACCAAAAACCTGATGGCCCAAGCAGTATCCACTCAGTCCTCCCCAAGGGAATTCCTTCGCCAACATTCCGATATGGTGGACGGCCTTGTGAGAAAGGCCTTCCAAAAGGCACAATCCCAGGCTTCCTCCCCATCAGTATGCCTCATCGCTGTAGGAGGATATGGAAGGGCCGAATTGGCTCCTTGCTCGGATGTGGATCTACTCCTACTCTACTCCTCTTCGAAAAAAGAGGACCTCCCCCCTTTGATCGAGAAGATCCTTTACCCCCTCTGGGACTTGGGACTGGAGATCAGTTGCAGTTCAAGATCAATCAATGAATGTCTTAGGATGGCTCAATCGGATTTGCATGTAAAAACAAGCTTGATCGATGGGCGTTATCTTGATGGGGAATACGAATTCTTCCGGAGTTTATATGGTCTCTTTACAAAAAAAATTCTTCATCGAAAGATCCGCCAGTTTGCCGAGGCCTTAGCAAAGGATCTCCATTTCCGCCGCCACAAATACGAAGATCCTGCTTTTGCCCTGGAACCCAATATCAAGGAAGGAGAGGGAGGGCTGAGGGACTTCCAGATTGGCCGCTGGATCATCAGGGCAAAATTCAAGACCGATCGCTGGGATTCGATCCTTTTCCCGGATCATTCCCGAATGCTGGAAAAGAGCCTCCAATTCCTCTGGGCAGTTCGAAACCAACTCCATCTGCTCAGTGAAAGAAGACAGGACGATCTCACTTTTGAATTGCAGGAGAAGATCGCCCCGACCCTCGGTTTTCCACACGGTCCGCAAGGGGTCGAAGAGATGATGAGAAAATATCATCTCTCCACCCAGCGGATTTCAAACTTCGTTCGCGATATCCTCGAACGAGCGCTCTATGAACCCTCCTGGTTCAAGAAAACTTTCTTTTTCTTTCAACGAAAGAAAATCGATGAGAACTTCGTAATCGCACACGGAGAACTTCATCTCCTTAACCCCGTCATCTTCAAAAATGATCCTTCACAAATGATGACCCTCTTTGAGCATTGTCAGACCTATCAGGTGGCTATGGATTTCCGGGTTGAGGAGACAGTACTGGAGGCACTTCCCTTCATCGACGAACGTTTCAGACATTCGGAAAAGGTCAACCAAACTTTCCTTTCCATCCTTAAGAGAGGAAGAGAGGTAGAAACCATCTTGAAAAAGATGCACGAACTTGGACTTCTTTCCCGGTACATCCCGGAATTCTCAGAGGTAGAAGGGAAAATCCAATATGATCTTTACCACGTCCATCCCGTCGACATTCATTCGATCTTAGCGGTGGAGGAAATGAGTAAGTTGAGAGATGGCCATTATCAAAAAGATTATCCCTTGCTCACCTCTCTGATCAGAGGGATTGAAAAACCGGAAATTCTTTTCCTGGCAACACTCCTCCATGACATCGGAAAAGGGACGGGGGAAAATCACTCCCTTACGGGAGTCGAGATCGTCAATCACATCGGAGAACGGATGGGACTTTCTGCAGAAGATCGGGAATTAATTGGCTTTTTCGTGAAGCAACATCTCTTAATGGTGGAAACAGCCCTTCGGAGAGATCTTCATGATGAACAGGTGATCTTACGTTTTGCGACCAAGACGGAAAACTTATATCGATTGAAGGTGCTCTACCTCCTGACCTTTGCTGACATCAAAGCCGTTGGGCCGGAGGCCTGGACTTCATGGAAGAACATCCTTCTGATGGAGCTTTTCCTGAAGACCTCACATTTCTTTGAAGGGGGTGGTGTGGTTAGGCCATTTTTAAAAGGGGATGAAATGATTCAGAAGCTCAAGGAATCTCTGTCCCCGGAAATCATTTCTGAATATGCTGAACAGCTTCCGGATCGGTACCTCTCTTCTTATTCTACCGCAGAGATTGCCCATCATATTGAAATGGCCCGCTCTATTGAAAAGGACCTTCTTCTTGTGGAATGGGAGATGGAAAAGGAGACCCAAGCAAAGGTGACCCTATGTACAAGGGACCGCTATGGACTCTTTTCTAAGATTACAGGCTCGATGTTTTTAAGCCGTCTCAATATCCTCGAAGCACAAATTCATACTTGGGGAAATGGCATTGTCCTGGATACCTTCTGGGTCGAAGATGCCACGAAGGATACCGACCGGCGCTTACAACAATTTAAAAAAGATTTAGAAGAAATCTTGGGCGGCAAGTCTTCTGTAAAAGATCTCCTTTCCAAGAGAAAAGAATCGAATCGAATCATACAAAAGGTAATTCCCAGGGTATCAGGAGAAGTAAAAATTAACAACCTCGATTCCGATTTTTACACCATTATCGAGATCACGGGAGAGGACCGGCTGGGAATCCTTTATGAGATTACGGATGCCTTGACCGATTTTGGATGTAATTTTCACTTCGCAAGAATTTCGACTTTAGGAAACCGTATCGTAGATGTCTTCTATGTCCAAGATGAATATGGAGAAAAAATAAAAGAAAAGAATAAGATAGACCAGCTAAAAAGAACCGTTCTACAACATCTCACCTCAAGAGAAGACAATTACCTTTAAACAAAAGTCGTTTCAGATAGACTAATCACATCCCAAAATATTTAAAAAACATTTATTTTTCAATAAGTTATATTTGCTAACTTCTATCCCTATTCCTTTCCCTAAAGTTTGTTTTTTTGGCGCTGAATGATTATATTTTAATTGAAGGTTCAAATGTTTTTTAGGCTCCATCAGAGAAAGGAGGGAGCAAAATGAAAAAATTATTTATTGTAATAATTACAGCGGGTTTGCTTACGCTACCCTTATCGGTTTATGCACAAACGGACCAAATGCCTTCAGGGGCTCCTCCCGTTGCACAGACATTAATCCGTGAAGGCGATTTCGCAGTTAAATTGGTTGGTGCACTAAAAATTGGGACGGCTAAAAACGAGGTAGAAGCTGAGACCATGTTGGGCTCGTCCGGTATTGCACCCAAAAATGGTTGGATCGCCGATTACCCTGTAACACCTGATATTATTGGAGAGTTGCAGAGCGCTGTGACGGCTGCTGCCGATGCTCAAAAGCTGCCGATGGGAAAGGATGAGGCTTTGAATGCATTTCAAAATCTCATTGCTGAGTTCGGTTTAGCGGTTTCGCCTAGTAGCATTGGCAAATATGCTGAAAACCAACCCCAACCTAATTCTACGGTAATAAACAATTATTACTATGATGAAGGTCCGCCGGTTGTCACCTATTATCCTCCTCCATGGGATTATTATTACCTTTACGCATGGGTCCCTTATCCGTTCTGGAATTCTGGATTCTTCTTCCCCGGGTTCTTCGTCCTGCACGACTTCCACAGGGTTGTCGTCGTTGGTCATCGTCGGTGTGTGGTCACCAATCATTTCTTAGACCACAAGACAAATAGGGTTTTTGCAATTGACCCTGCACGAAGGAGAACAGGAGAAACTTTCAGGACCGGGGATGTTTCCCATAACAGAGGATTTAACTCCAACGAAGGGAGGAGAGGTGCTTCGTCAATCCTTGAGCGAAGCCATGAGCGAATGGGAAATTCTGGGAACAATATGAATGTGACAACAGGTAGAGGGGTTGGAGAAAGAAATAATCTTTCGCCGAGGTCTGGAGGTGGGTCTGGGGAACAATCTCTCAGAGACAGAAGCAACTTCGCCTCTTCTCCTACGGGCCGCGGTGAAGGTTCGGTTAGACAATCAACCCCCGGAGGGACGGTTAGCAGAGACCAGACTGGAACCGTTTCCCGTGGTTCGAACGAAAGGACATTCAGCCAGCCAGGCAATATCGAAAGACGAACCGAGATGAATTCTCAGAGACCCTCTATGGGTGAAGGGAGATCCTTCAGCGCTCCCAGCAGAGGTAGCGAGAGGTCTTTCAGCGCGCCGTCTATGGGGAGTAGAGGTTCCTCCGGAGATATGGGTTCAGGTAGGTCGTCCGGAGGATTTTCTGCAGGGCCTCGTGGCAGTGGGAGCAGCGGCGGTTTCGCACATGGCGGCTCCTCCGGTGGTCAGGGGGGCTGCAAGGGCCGCTGCTAAAAATCAGGGCTGATTAGCTGAAAAGAGGATCCTTTGATCCTCTTTTTTTATTTCTTCATGGGTACTGCGAGATCACTTCTAGTTTTTCTTATCAAGAATGGAGGTCACCACAGAGATGAGTAAAATGCCAGCCACTACACTTAAGGCCATACTCACCGGAATCTTATAGATGTCTCCTATGAGCATTTTAATTCCAACGAAGACAAGAACGGCTGAAAGTCCATAATGGAGGTGATGAAATAGTTCCATGATACCAGCTAATGCAAAGTAGAGAGCCCGCAACCCCAAAATCGCAAACACATTCGACGTGTAAACGATAAATGGATCAAGCGTGATGGCGAGGATGGCAGGAATCGAGTCCACTGCAAAGATGATGTCAGTCGTCTCAACCACTATCAGAACGATGAAAAGGGGTGTGGCAAGATAATGACCCGCTCTCTTGACAAGAAACCTGCCTTCCGCATAGTCTTCCGCCACCGGCACCCATCGGCGGAAGAGCCTGAGCATAAGATTCCTCTCGGGATGAATTTTCCTCTCTTTCTGTAAAGCCATTTTGGCGCCGATCAGAATGAGGAAGGCCCCGAAGATAAAGATGGTCCAGTGAAACTTCTCGATGAGGGTAATGCCTGCCGCGATGAACACCGCCCTCATGATAAGGGCGCCGAGGATCCCCCAGAATAAAACCTTATGTTGATAGAGAGGAGGAACACCAAAATAGGAAAAGATCAGCAGGAAGACAAAGATATTGTCCACGCTGAGGGACTTCTCGATCAGATACCCGGTGAGAAATTCGAGAGCTGTCTCAGGCCCGCGCCACAAATAAATTCCTAAATTGAATAGGAGAGCAAGAGTAATCCAGACCGCACTCCAGACCAGCGCTTCTTTAATCTTAATGACATGTGCTTTCCGGTGGAAAACGCCCAGGTCCAGAGCGAGCATCCCCAGGACGAAAATGTTAAAGGCTACCCACAAAACAATTTTGCTTCCCATAACTCCATGATATCCTCATCCTTCAGGTGAGATCAATAATTTATTTATAGTAATGCCTCGGAAAATGTGAAAGTATTGGAGGCTTGGGTCTTGGCCCACAAGGACGGGTGTCTTGCCGAAGATGTAATTGGACTCAGCCTAAACGGGGATTCCCAGGGATTTGATCTGTCGAGGGCCGCTGTTAATGTTGTCAGCTCAAAGGCTGCTTGCGCTCCCTCGCGTAAAGAGATACAAGATAATCAGGATGGCCACGATATTGGTGATTAAACAAAAAACGAAGAACGTAATGCCCTCTGTCTGTGCTCAGCTGCAGGTTAACGGGACCCTATGGATTAACTACCTCATACTGGTCTTTAATCTCGACGAGGGTGGAGTTATTCTTGCTCACTGCCCCTTTCAATATCACTGTCCCTACAACACCTGCCGAGGTTGTTAAGGTAAATGGATGACTCCCGCCAGCCGGTAAATCGAAGGTGTCCGTATATAGCAATTGGGAACTCTGACCAACGAGTTTGGATTGAAAGGTCAGAACCAAATTTGTCGCATCCGTTGTTCCTCGATTCTCCACCCGTCCAGTAATCGTCCCGGTTTCACCCGGATTATAGACTTTTTTATCCGTATTAAATAGTAGAACTGTATTCCCCAAAAACATATAGAATGGGTAACTGGATTGAGTGATAGTTTGGCCCAGGCTGTTTGTAAGCGTTGTCTGCAGATTAAATTTAGCTGTGACATTGAGCGGTCCAATATTTGCCGTGTAATCCTGTGTGGAGTTGGCTGTCTGATATATCGATAGGGTGGTTTCATAGATGGTCTGAATCATGTCTTCACCAATCATTTTTTGGATGCGATGGTTATAATAATCAGTCACGTATACAGACCCATCAGGCGCTAAAGCAATGCCTGAAGGTAATATGAACTGCCCGTCGCCAGTGCCATAGTTTCCCCATTTGGCAACGAACGTCCCACTGCTGTCAAATTGCTGAATCCGCTCATTGAACGTATCGGCCACGTAAACAAAGCCACCCGATCCTATCGCGACTCCCAGAGGCCATCTAAACTGTCCATCTTCTGTGCCTTCGCTACCCCATTTCATAATGAAATTTCCGTCTCTGTCAAACTTCTGGATGCGGTTGTTAGATTCATCTGTTACATAAACAGAGCCGTCAGGCCCTGCGGCAATGCCTGAAGGTCTGTTAAATTGGCCATCCCCACTGCCGTAAGCTCCCCATCTCCCGATGAAATTTCCATTCGGGCCAAATTTCTGGATACGGTGGTTGTTTTTGTCCGTAACGTAAACAGCGCCATCGGGGCCAACAGCGATCCCGAAGGGCCAGTCGAACTGCCCATCTCCAGTGCCGATGCTCCCCCATTTCGTGATGAAATTTCCGTTGTTGTCAAATTTCTGAATGCGCCAATCGCTTGCCACATAGACAGAACTATCAGGTCCCACGGCGATGCCTTCCGGATAGTAGAATTGTCCGTTACCAGTACCAGGAGTCCCCCACTTCGTAATAAAATTTCCACTGCTGTCAAATTTCTGGATGCGGCTGTTACCCGCATCAACCACATAAACAGAACCATCAGCACCGGTGGCAATCCCTTCAGGATACTGAAACTCTCCTTCTCTGTTCCCTCCGATCCCCCACTCCGTTGTTATAACAAACCCATCGCTGTCAAGAGCTTGGATGCGATTGTTATTTGAATCGGCCACGATAATAAAACCGTTAGAGGTGACGGCGATGCCTGTTGGATCGTCAAATTCCCCGTATCCACTTCCCTGGGTCCCCCATTTGGCAAGGAAGTTTCCATTACTGTCAAGTTTGATGACGCAATGGCCCTCAGGGTTATCTATATGAGTGTTAGTTACATAAATAGACCCGTCAGGTCCTATGGCTAAATCATTGGGGTAAAGGCCCAAGAATACGCCCCCATACATGTCATATACCCAAAAACCGATATCCCATTTCACGATGAAATTGCCGCTGCTGTCGAACGATAAAGATTGTATACGGAGTGAAGTGAAACGAATTCCGGATACAATCGGTTGAACGAAGCCGCGGTACGTGAGCTATGGGGATTCAATCAAGCAGCTTCGTTGTTTCCAATGTCTGATAAATC
>Ga0214473_10012095_pt1 | contig 10128 bp, 9 predicted proteins | sample RVTome_7_FD_203509 | JGI IMG/M metagenome (GOLD analysis project Ga0214473, IMG submission 203509) | Soil microbial communities from uranium-contaminated site in the Upper Colorado River Basin, Wyoming, United States - RVT98D197 | ecosystem: Environmental > Terrestrial > Soil > Contaminated >... | reverse complement strand
CCCTTCCTCATCTACCACCGCTCTCGCCGCCGCGGGGACGGTGTTCACGACTTTCGAATTCCAGGGCGCTGGCGGGGGCGACGCGACGGAGCTCGCGCGGCCGAGACGAGTCGGAGAATCCCGAGGATCTGAACTCCGTCCCCGCTAGCCGAGCTCGATCGCGGCGCTGCGCGGCGACCACCCGCTGCACGCCTACGCCGCGGCGAAGGGCGCCATCCTCGCGCTCACGCGCGCGCTCGCCGGCCGCTACTCCCAGCAGGGCGTGCGCGTGAACGTCATCTGTCCCGGGCTCGTCTTGACCGAGCGCCTCCGCAAACGGATGGGCGCCACCCGCGAGGCGGTGGAAGCGTCCGTTCGCGCGAGCGACGCGATGTCGATCGCCGGCCACCCTTTCGCGATCGGCGAGCCCGAGGACATCGCGAACGTGGCCCTCTTCCTCGCCTCCGACGAGTCCCGGATGATCAACGCCGCCCTGATCCCCGCCGAGGGCGGCCTCTCGGCCTACTGATCGCCTGCGGATCGGCCGCTGTCTGGGCCATCCGCTGCGGACCGAGCGTTCGTCCGCGTCCCGCGCAGCGTGCTCGCAGCCGCCACGAGCCGAGGAGCGTCGAGTCCGGCGCCGGGTTCCCAAGCGGTGACCCCGGAGTCGATCCAGCACAGAATCACGCGCTTCCCGGCCGCTGCTTGAGATTTTCCTATATACACAGCTATAATCAATCGATCGATGCGTCGCGCAGCAAGGCAGCTCACCTCCGACGATCACCGGATGCGCTCCGGCCGAGGCGGCCCGCGCCCGGGTGCGGGTCGTCCGCCGGCGTCTGCGAACCCGCCCGTCCACCACGTGCGCCGCCCACCGGTCCCGCGCGAGTGCCCCTCTCACGTGACGCTGCGCGTGCGCAGGGGCCTCCCGGTGCTCCGCACCCACCGCTTCCTGCGCGAGCTGCGCGCGAGCCTGCGCGAAGCCTGCGAACGCCGCGGCTTCCGCGTCGTGCACTACTCGGTGCAGCGAAACCACCTGCACCTGCTCGTCGAGAGCGCCGGCAAGGAGGCGCTCGGTCGCGGCATGAAGGCGATCTCGGCTCGGGTCGCCCGCGCCGTGCAGCGCAGCTTCGGCCTCTCGGGCCCTGTCCTCCACGGCCGCTACCACCTGCGCGTCCTGCGAACGCCGCGCGAGGTCCGGAACGCGCTGGCCTACGTGCTGCTGAACGCCCGCAAGCATTGGCACGAGCGCCACGGGGCGCCACCGCCCGAGCGCCTCGACGAGGCCTCCTCCGCCCGTTGGTTCAAGGGCTGGCGCCGGGCCCCCGCCTCACGCGAGCCCCCGCGCGGCGCTCCCGAGGTCGCGCCGCCGCATACCTGGCTCCTCTCGACCGGGTGGCGCCGCCACGGCCTCATCGACCCCGCGGAGGTCCCGGGCGGTGATCCGCTCGAAAAAACCCTGACGAACCGGGCGGGCAGGGAAGGCGCGACATAGCGCACAGATCGCGTCCCCCTTGTGAATGCTCCCGTTGCCCCACACGAGGACGACCGGTCCTCGGAGATGGCGAAGCGGATGTCGAAGAAAGGCGCAGGCTTCGGGGCGATCGTCGGCAGGTACGAGACCCTGTCGGGTCTGGACAGCTCGCATGTACAATCGCTGTCCAGGTGCCCGTGCCGCCCTACCAGACCTTCGTTGACCCGCTGCTCCGCGTTCTCGCGGAGAACCCGGCGGGCCTGCGAACGGCCGCCGCGCACGAGGCCGTCGCCACTCGGCTCGGGCTGTCGGACGCGGACAAGGCCGAGCTACTCCCGAGCGGCCAACAGCCCGCGTTCAAGAACCGCAACGGCTGGGCGCACGACCGCCTCAAGCGCGCGGGTCTGTCGGAGAGCTCCACCTTCGGGACGTGGCGGCTCACGAAGGCGGGCATCGCCTTCGTGCAGGCCCATCCGGACCCTCTGCCCGAGGACGAGATCGCCAAGATCACGGACATCTCCGAGGAGAACCAGGCCGTGGTCTGGCGCGATCGCCTGGGGGCGTTCCGCGCCGACACGACCTGGACTGCTGATCGCGACGCCACCAATGCGACGCGACACGAGGTCCGCCCGGAGATCCTCGACGTGCTCCGGCGGTATCTGAGCGGTGCCATGAGCCTCGAGGTGTTTCGCGCGACCTTCGACCAGAAGACCCGGCGCGAGTGGGCGAGCTTCGGCGCAAAGGGGTCGAGCGGAGCGATGGTCTTGAACCAGCTAGCCAAGCACGCACCCGACGTCGCGCGCGCTGACGCGGAGCTGAAGGCGTTGCTCGCGAAGCCGAAAGACGAGGCGGGCGCCGCAGCTGCTCTGCGGTCGTTCGTCGCGTACCTAGACTCAGCTCGGGCCGGTGGACCGTCGGGCTCCAAGCTGCCGCAGGACGGAAGGCTTCGATTCTTCGCGAGCAGCTTCTGGCACGTTCAGGAGCCCGAAGAATGGCCGCCGTTCTACGAATCGGCCCGTGCCGCCCTCGCAGCCGACGGCCTCTATGAATTCGACCGGACTCGACGTCGCGGACGACTATCTGGCCTTCCGCAAGGCGTTCCTCCAGCTGCAGAAGGCACTCGAGGTGTCGTCGTGGGACCTCGAGTGCCTCCTGCGCTGGACCCAGCGCGACGACGCGGCGCCCGCGCCCACGAATCCGGACGAAGACGAACCCGAGGAAGCGACAACGGGGCGTGTCTGGCTGATCGCTCTGGGCCGAAATGCCGACCAGTGGGAAGCCTGCCACCACGACGGCATCATCGCGATCGGCTGGAACGATCTCGGCGACCTGCTTCAGTACCCATCGCTCGAAGCGTTGCGAGCAAAGCTCCGCGAGGGACGCGACACCGACGTCGATCCGATGAACGCTGGACTCGCCTGCTGGCAGTTCGCTCACGACATGCGCGAGGACGACACGGTCTACGTCAAGCGAGGCCGGCACTTCATCGTCGGCCATGGCGTCATCACGTCCGGCTATCGCCACGAGCCCGAGCGCCCCCTCGCGAACGTTCGAGACGTCAAGTGGCTCGGACGTGGCGAATGGAAGCCTCGCGAGAAGGTGCTGGCGATGAAGACGCTGACCGAGATCGGGAAGTACCCCGGCCTCCTCAGAGCCATTCGAGCGGCGATCGGCGCAGTCGAGGATGCGGACGAGGACATCAAGAAGCCCGTTGCTCCGGCCTACGCCTTCGAAGATGCGCAGAAGGACCTCTTCCTTGCGAGCGAGCAGCTGCGGGAGATCGTCGAGCTCTGCCGCTACAAGAAGAACATCATCATCCAGGGGCCTCCGGGTGTCGGGAAGACGTTCGCGGCGACACGGCTCGCGCACCTGCTGGTCGGCACGACGAACGAGGACCAGATTCAGCGCGTGCAGTTCCACCCCTCATACTCCTACGAGGACTTCGTGCAGGGACTGCGGCCGGTCGAAGGCGGCGGCTTCGTCCGCAAAGACGGCCTCCTCCTGAGCTTCTGCAAGGACGCGCTCGAGGATCAGGCGAGCCCCTACGTGTTGATCATCGACGAGATCAACCGAGGCAACGTCAGCAAGATCCTCGGAGAGCTGCTCTCGCTCATCGAGGCCGACAAGCGAGACCCACGGTACGGCGTGACCCTGGCGTACGCACGCGACGACGAGCCGCGGTTCCATGTCCCGCCGAATCTGTTCGTGATCGGCATGATGAACACCGCCGATCGGTCGCTCGCGTTCGTCGACTACGCCCTTCGCCGTCGGTTTGTCTTCGTTGACCTCGAGCCGGCGTTCGGCACCGAGCGGTTCGATGCGGACCTCACCCGCAGGGGAGTCGAGGCCTCGCTCCGAAGGACCATCCAGGAGCGCCTAGCGGCTCTCAACGAGCGAATCGCGTCGGATCCCACGCTCGGGCCAGGATTCCGAGTCGGCCACAGCTATTTCTGTCAGCGCGTGGACGCGTACGACGAGGCGTGGTCCAGGCGCATCATCGAGTACGAGATCGTGCCGCTTCTTCGCGAGTACTGGTTCGACAGTCCGGCCAAGCTGGATGACGCTCTCGCGGAACTGCGAGGCGGGTGAACCTTGCAGGTACGCGTCGAGAACCTCTACTTCCTTCTCTGCTACGCGTGGGGGCATTTCGAGGAGCGCGACCTCGTTGGGATCGCGGCCGCTGAGGCACGAACTTCCGAAGAGCTGTTCGCTCGCGTGCTCGTGACCGCGTGCCGGCGGCTGCTCAGGCAGCGCCTCGACCGCGGCTATCGCGAGAACGTCGAGGACCTACGGCGCCCGCGCGGCAAGATCCATCTTGCTCGCACGGCTGCTCGTGGCGCTGAGGTCCGTGGCGTCCTGGAATGCGGCTTCGACGACAACACGGAAGACGTTCTCCACAACCGAATCATCAAGGCGACGGTGAAGCGCCTGTCGACGGTTGACGGGCTTTCCACCGAGCTGCGCCACGGACTCCTTACGATCGCACGAGAGATGTCGAGCGTTGCCGACGTGCCGATCGCCGCACAGGACTTCCAGCGGGTCCAGCTGCACTCGAACCTTCGACGCTACCGGCTCGCGTTGAACGTCTGCGCGTTGCTTCACCGCTGCCTGTTGCCTGACGAGCGCACCGGCCGTTGGCAGTTCCGCTCCTTTGCTGGCAACGAGCGCGAGATGGGGCTGCTGTTCGAGAGCTTCGTGCGCGAGTTCTTGGCGCGGGAGCAGCATGTGTTCCCCAGGGTCGAGCGCACTCGGATTCGATGGGTAGTCGAGGGCGAGACCAACCGGCTGCTGCCGGGCCTGCACACGGACATCACGCTCCGGCGCCCAGGGCACTCGGTGTTGGTGGAGACGAAGTGTTACGGGGCTCCGCTGGTCTCTGGGCAGTTCGGAACGGGCGCAACGCTCCGGTCCCGCGATGTGTGCCAGCTGGTGGCCTACCTGGCGAACTTTCGCGCCGCCGATGACCGACTCGCAGGGGTGCTCCTGTACGCCGTCGACCGACCGACCGTGCCTCCGACGAGGATGCGCCTGCTTGGGCACGACGTTCACGTCCTCGAGCTGGACCTCAACCAACCGTGGCAGGCGGTCGACCGCGCGCTCCGCGATCTCGTGGGCGTGCTTGCGGCAGACGCCGGCGAAGCGAGGCACGCGCAACCCAGCGCGGTGTGACGCGTCTTTCCTCCGTGCTTCCGGCGATCGTCACAGCGCGCCGCGTTGCTGATCGACAGATCTCGATCTGCCGGACGATTCGGCGCCGTCGGGGCTGGCCCGGACAGCCTTCCTGTCCAAGAGTTCCTTCGCTTGACGGCCATCCGTTGGGATGCGCGAAGCAGGAGTCAGCCCGCGCGCTTGAGGATTGCGACCTCTTTCTTCAGCCGTCCGCGGAGTCGGTCCTTCTCCACCTCGAGGTCGTAGCGCGCCTGGAGGTTCATCCAGAGCTCCTCGGTGGTTCCAAAGTACCGTGCAAGGCGCAGGGCCGTGTCCGCCGAAATCCCACGAAGCCCATGCACGATCTCGTTGATTCGCCGCGGCGGAACGCTGATGTCCTTGGCGATCCGGTACTGCGAGAGGCCGAACGGCGTCAGGAACTCCTCTTCCAGGATCTCGCCAGGATGAATGGGGGCGTGGGCTCGACGCGCCGTCGACTTCTTTCTAGTGGTAGTCGCAGATCTCGACGTCATGGGCAGCTCCATCCATCCAGCGGAAGCAGATTCTCCACTGGGTGTTGATCCGAATGCTGTGCTGGCCAGCGCGGTTCCCGACGAGACGCTCCAGGCGGTTCCCTGGCGGCACGCGGAGCTCATCCAGTCGCTCGGCGGCGTCCAAGAGCAGCGGCTTTCGGTGCGCCCGTCGCTGCACGTCCGTTGGCAGCTTGCGGGCGCGATCCCGTTCGAACACCTTCCGCGTCTGGGCGTCCCGGAAGGAGCGGATCACCCGGACGAGTCTACGCAACCACAGTAATAACGTCAAGCGTTACTAACACGGCCGTCGCTGACGCTCAGCCCACCGGGCGCTTGCGCTGCGGCTCCGCGTGGAATTCGGGGACGAGGTGCTCGCCCGCGAGGCGGATGCTGCGCATCGCGGCCTCGTGCGGGAGCGGGCCGAACTGCATCAGGCACATCAGGCGGTCGAGGCCCTGGTCGGCGATCCGGCGCAGCTTGCGACGGCAGGTGTCGACGTCGCCGATCACGACGGTGTCGATCGGGTCGAGGACCTCGTAGACCTCCTCCGGGTCGAGGGCGTGTCCGGCGCGCTGGCGGTTGAGCAGCGCGATCGCCGGCACCGGGTCGTTCAGGTCCTCGGCGCTCGGCGGGGCCTCGGGTCCGTCGAGCATCCGGCCCGACGCGGCTCCGTCGCCGACGGCGCCGCGGATCAGGTTCACCCAGTTCGCGCGCTCGACACGGAAGACGCGCGGGGCCAGGTTCATGAACCAGAGCGCGGCCTCGCCGGCCCGGCTCTCGATCGCCTGGTACTTCGTCTGCGCGCAGTGCACGATCGTGAACATCGCGCGCTGGTCGTTCACGAACTCGCCGGCGGGGCGGCAGTGCGCGAGGCCGCGCTCGTAGTCCTCGACCGATGGCCGGATGCGCTCCGCGGGGATGAAGGCGCAGCTGCCGAGCATCCCGACGCCGAGCTCGCCGGCCATCTCGCAGGACTGCGGGTTGCTGACCGTCTGCCACAGCGGCGGGTGCGGCTTCTGCACGGGCTTCGGCACGAAGTCGCGCTCGGGAACGCGCAGGAGGTTGCTCTCCCACTTGAAGCTGTGCCCCGTCCAGATGCGCGGGATCACGTGGAGCGCTTCTCGCAGCTGGTCGCGCGTCGAGTCCGCGTCGACCCCGAAGGTCTCCCACTCGGCGCCGCCCGACCGGGCCAGCCCGAGCTCGAGCCGCCCGTTGCTGAACACGTCCACCAGCGCCCCGCGCTCCGCGATGCGCACCGGGTGGTTGATCGCGAACGGGGAGAGGATCCCCGAGGTGCCGAGGCGGATGCGCCGGGTGTGGCGCGCGATCGCGGTCAGCACGAGCTCCGGGGCCGAGCTGAAGCTGAACTCGGGGTCGGTGTGGTGCTCGACCGCCCACCAGCAGCCGAAGCCCACCTCGTCCGCGAGCCGGGCCTGCTCGATCGCCTGCTCGAACAGGGTGCGGGCGTCGGTTTCCTGCGCCGGCCGTGCGGCCTGGAGCTCGGAGAAGATGTCGAGGATCATCGACGCGTGTCCCTCGGGGCAAGGCGATGCCAGGCGTGGCCCCGGACCGACCCGCGTCCACGCATTCCCGGGGGCGATCTTCCCGCGGCCGGGCGAGACGCGTCAAGGGGCTTCCGGGCCGGCCCGGCCCCCGGCCCGGCCGGCCCCCCGTTTCCACCCGCGTCCGGCTGTGGTATCGATTGGGCCCTCGCCGCCTGCCGGCGGTGGGAGTTCCCTCGGTCCCCGGCTCGACGCTCGCCCGCGGTGCTTCGAAGCTTCGGGGGCCCGGACGCCGCGGGGCGCCCGACCACGAGGAGGATGCGTGCGGGAATTCGAAACCACGTTCATCGTGCAGCCGGAGATCTCCGACGAGGGTCTCCAGGCCATCCGCGGCCGTCTCGACGCCGTCCTCGCCCGGCACGGCGCCGTGCGCCTGATGTGCGACGACCTCGGGCGCAAGCGGCTCGCCTACGAGATCCGCAAGTTCCAGAAGGGCCACTACCTCGAGCTCGTCTACCTCGACAAGGGCCCCGTCGTCCCGGAGGTCGAGCGCGCGCTGCGCCTCGACGACTCGGTGCTGCGCTTCCTCACCGTCCAGGTGTCGCCGCACGTCGAGGACATCGAGAAGCGGAAGGCGGATGCAGCGGCCCTCGAGGAGGACCGCGCGCGCAAGGCCGCCGAGCGGGCGGCGCGCGAGGCCGAGGAGGAGGCGGCGCGGGCCGCCGAGGAGAGCGCCGGCGAAGACCGCGACCGGCCGGAGCGCGACCAGCCGGAGCGCGACCGGGATCGCGAGCGCGACGACGACTCGGACTCCGACGCTTCGGACGAGGAGGAGTAGGCCATGAGCTCGTTCGGCGGACCGGGCTACGACCGGGACCGCGATCGCGATCGCGACCGCGAAGACCCGCAGAGCGTCAAGGCCAGGCTGCGGGCGCGCGCGCGCAAGAAGGCGCGCCGCCAGAAGAAGAAGGGCGGCTTCCAGCGGCGAAAGGTGTGCCGGTTCTGCGCCGACTCCACCATCCCGATCGACTACAAGGACCAGAAGACCCTGCGGCTCTTCGTCTCCGAGACCGGAAAGATGATCCCGCGCCGCATCTCTGGAAACTGCGCCCGGCACCAGCGCCCGCTGGCCATCGCGATCAAGCGCGCACGCCAGCTCGCGCTCCTGCCGTACACCGGTCAGGGCATCTGAAGGGAGCGTCATGGACGGGGTGAAGCTCATCCTGCGCGAGTCGGTGCCGAGCCTCGGCGAGGCCGGTGACCTCGTCACCGTGAAGCCGGGCTTCGCGCGCAACTTCCTCCTCCCGCACGGCAAGGCGATCCTGGCCACGGAGGGCAACGTCCAGGAGCTCGAGCACAAGAAGCGCGTCGTGGCGGCGAAGGTCGCCAAGCAGCGCAAGGAGCACGAGGGGCTGCGCGACCGCATCCAGGCGATCGCGCTCACGGTGCAGGCGCGCGCCGGCGAGGAGGGCAAGCTCTTCGGCTCGGTTACGTCCGTGCAGATCGCGGAGCTGCTGGCGGGGCACGGCATCGACGTCGATCGCCGCAGGATCCAGCTCGACGAGCCCATCAAGGAGCTCGGAGAGCACTCCGTCGAGATCCGGCTCCAGGGCGAGCTCGTCGCCCGCTTGAAGGTCGTCGTCGCAGCCGAGGAGTGATCCGCTACACTCCGGCTCCCGAGCCGCCGACGGAGGGGGTGCCGTGGCGCGGACCAGTGCGGGACCCAGCAGAGGCAGCGAGGGCCGTGGAGGCGCCGGGCGGGGCGCCGCGTCGGGCGAGCCCGCAGCCGAGCTCGCCGGGCGGGTCCCCCCGCACGAGATCGAGGTCGAGCGCGCCGTCCTCTCGGCGCTGCTGCGCGACAACCGCGCGATCCACACCGTCCTTACCGAGGTGGCGCCGCACGACTTCTACCACCCGGCGCATCAGCAGCTCTACCAGTCGATGCTCGCACTCCAGGACCAGAACGAGCCCGTCGACCTGCACACGCTGGCCAACCACCTGAACGAGCGCAAGCTGCTCGACGCCGTCGGCGGGCCGGTCTACCTCGCGGAGCTGTGGGACTACGAGGTCACGGCCGCGAACGTGCTCCAGCACGCGCGCATCGTCCGCGACAAGTCGGTGCGCCGCCACCTGATCGCCGTCGCGACCGAGATCGCGGAGATGGGCTACGAGCAGTCCGAGGACGCGGGCGAGCTGCTCGACCGCGCCGAGTCGCGCGTCTTCGAGATCGGGCAGGCGCGCTCGCGACAGAGCTTCCGCAGCCTGCACGACGAGATGGACGACGCCATCGACTACGTCGAGGCGTTGATGGAGCGTCGCGGCGAGCTCACCGGGTGCCCGACGGGATTCAAGGACTTCGACGAGAAGACGGGCGGCCTCCAGCCCGGCGAGCTCGTGATCGTGGCCGCGCGACCCAGCATGGGCAAGACGGCGCTGGCGCTCAACATGGCGCGCAACGCCGCCGTCGACCACCACAAGAAGGTCGCGATCTTCTCGCTCGAGATGACCAAGCGCGCGCTGGCACTTCGCCTGCTCTCCTCCGAGGCCCGCGTCGACCTCTCCTCCTTCCGGCGCGGCTTCGGCTCGCGCGCCGACTACGAGCGCCTGGTGCAGGTGGCGGGGACCCTGGCCGAGGCCGGGATCTGGATCGACGACTCCGGCATGATCAGCATCCTCGAGATCAAGGCGAAGTGCCGCCGCCTGCACGCCGAGAACGGCCTCGACCTCGTCCTGCTCGACTACCTCCAGCTCGCGCACGGGAGCACGCCCGTGGCGCGCAAGGACCTCGAGATCGCCGAGATCAGCCACGGGCTCAAGGCGCTCGCGAAGGAGCTCGACATCCCGGTGATCGCGCTCTCGCAGCTCAACCGCGGGCCCGAGCAGCGCGACCCCGACAAGCGCCGCCCGAACATGGGCGACCTGCGGGAGTCGGGCGCCATCGAGCAGGACGCCGACCTGATCTCCTTCATCTACCGGGACGAGGTCTACAACC